>Ga0207677_10000089_pt1 | contig 76102 bp, 67 predicted proteins | sample KBSMisM42_FD_184311 | JGI IMG/M metagenome (GOLD analysis project Ga0207677, IMG submission 184311) | Miscanthus rhizosphere microbial communities from Kellogg Biological Station, Michigan, USA - KBS Miscanthus M4-2 (SPAdes) (version 2) | ecosystem: Host-associated > Plants > Roots >...
GCGCGTTGTCGGCGTAAAGGGCAGAAAGTGTCAAGCGACGGCCGGAAATGCGACGGTGTCTACGTGGGACACGGTCAGTGCCCAATGGGGCGCGGTCGCGTCCCAATGGGGCGCGGTCCTGTCCCAGTGGGGCGCGGTCGATGTCCCAGTGGGGCGCGGTCCCGTCCCAATGGGGCGCGGTCGCGTCCCAATGGGGCGCGGTCCTGTCCCAGTGGGGCGCGGTCGCGTCCCAATGGGGCGCGGTCGGTGTCCCAGTGGGGCGCGGTCGGTGTCACGTGGGAAAGGGTCCGTGCCAGGTGGGATACGGTCCGTGCCCAGCGGGACACAGGCGGTGCCAAGTGGGACATCACTCCGCGCGAGCGGCGACCCACGTCCATCGGTGAGTAGCGCGTGTTCACGGCGCGTCCACGTGGCCGTTTCTCTCGTGATCAGGGGAATGTGTGGAGTGGACCTGTAAGCCGAATTCTGTTTCCCCGCCGAGGCGAGGATGAAGATCATTCGTCTGCCACGCGCGTTGCCGCGGTGGTCAAGCAACCTACCCGGAAGCTCATAACGGAGACGGGCGGCTCCATGACTTCCCTATTTGGTCTTGCTCCGCAGGGGGTTTGCCGTGCCGCACCCACTCGCGTGGGGCGCGGTGCGCTCTTACCGCACCGTTTCACCCTTACCTCCTCCTCGGCGCACCTTGCGATGCGTGAGGCGATCGGCGGTCTATTCTCTGTTGCACTTTCCGTCGCGTCGCCGCGCCTGGCCGTTAGCCAGCCTGCTGCCCGTGAGAGTTCGGACTTTCCTCGACGCTTGCGCGCCGCGATCCTCCAGTCCACTCCACACGGGTGTGGGTAACAGTCTTTGGCATCGGTCATTCCTCACAGGGAACCGTTTTCACGCGGAGACGCGGAGGGCGCGGAGAAAAGAAACTCCGCGTTCTCCGCGTCTCCGCGTGAAACTGGTTCCCTTTCGCCTTCTCGCGACAATCTCTCACGATAAATTGTTGCTGTTTCAGTCGCTTACAATCAATGTCGGCAGGCCGACATCAAAATACATTCCGGTTTTTCGGGTCGGAAAACCAGGTCAGCCACTCCTCATCCGCGACCTTCTCCTCCCCTGCCGGCAGCGACTCCAGTTCGGCCATGAATCCGCCGGGATCGACGACTTCGACCTGTCTCCGTTGGATGCGCGCGGCCAGTCCTCGATCGGCGGTGACGACTTTCCAGCCGCTGCCTGTGGATACCTTCTTCGCGATCAGATCATCCGCCGAACGGGCGCCGCTGAAAATCACGCTGACGCTGCCGAGGTGGCGGCCGAAGTGTTCGGGCTCGCTGCCGTCGAAGTAGCACGCCACTTTGGTTCGCTTCGCACGCGCGAAGTTGGCGAGGGAGCGGACCAGTTGGCGTTTGGTGTCGGCGGCATCGCGCGAGGCGCCGGCGCGGCCGAGGAGGTTGTTGCCGTCAATCACCCAGCTCATGCCCGCACGCGGCGCAGGCGGCGGTACGCGGTGATGAAGAGCATCGTCATCACGAAGAGCATCGGGATGACCACCCACGGCAGGACGATCACGGCCACGGCGTTGATGAAGGCGAAGCCGTCTTCGATCAGCGAAAGAAATGGATTGCCGAGGCCTCCCGTCATCAGCGTACTGGCGCCGCGCAGCGTCGCTTTCGTCGCGTGCGATCCGAGCGCGGCACCGCCGGCGATGATGGAAGCCAGGATCACGGCTCCGTGCGGGATCTTGTCCGAGACCGCGGCCCACGCCACGAGCGCGCCCGCCACGGGACGGATCAGGGTGTGGATGACGTCCCAGAGGTGATCGATGGCCGGCACTTTGTCGGCCAGGAATTCGATCAGGTAGAGGACGCCGACGACGATCAGCACAGGCGTCGTGGCGAAGAAGCGCGCCATGTCGTCGTGAAAGAGGTCCGGCTGCCAGCGGGCCAGGAAGCCGAAGACGAGCAGCGTGGCATAAGCGTTGATCCCCGCGCCGAGGCCAAGTCCGGCCGAGGTCAGGAGCGAGGTGATCATCAGCGTGGGATCTTGACGACGACCGGGGCGGACCCGAGCGACGCCGGAAGTTCTTTCGATGCCGCGTTGGCGTCGGAGCTGCTGTCGAAGCGTCCCCAGAAAACGCGGTAGCACGGGCGGTTGCGATAGCTGGTGCGCACGAACCAGACCTTGCCGCCGCCTTCGCTGAGCGCGCGCGTGACCGAGGCGGTTTCGCAGACCAGTTCGAACTGCAAGGTGTAGTTGCCGCCCTTCTGCGCCGCGAAGTCGCTGGCCATGCCGTCGTACTTGGCGCGCGTGGCGTCGGTGGAGGGGGCGGACGACGAGTTGGTGATCGTGGCGCCGGCGGCGGTGCGTTCGAGGTGGGTGGAGGAGTTGACCGGCGTTGGCGAGACTTTCGGCGGAGTCGCTGCGGCGACTTTTGACGCAGCGGATTTCGCTGCGGTGGTCGTCGTTGCGGCGACATGGGACGGGACGGTTGTCGTTGTTATCGGCACGCCGGACGTTTTCACCATCTGCGGCTTCGGCACCGTCGGCGGCGAGGACGCCGCCGGGCCAGCCGGCGAGACGCCAGCGCTCCGGTGCGTTGACGTTGCTGCGGATGTTGTTGTGGCGGGTTGCGTATTCGTCGCTGGGGCCGGCCGGATGCCCTCTGAGCCGGCGCTTGAGGTCGAGGTTACGAGGGTCGTAGATGTCGTCGTAGTCTGCGGGTTCGTTACCGGCGGCGCAATTCGGGGCTTCGTCGCGATCACGGCTGGCGCCGGTGCGACGGTGGTCGCCTGCCGTTTCTGCCACCAGCTCCAGCCGCCGTAGGCGCCGGCGGCGATGAGGAGCAGGAGGAGCAGTGGCATCAGCAGGCTGCGCTTGCGCGGCTCGGGTGGTGGGATGTCGGAAGTCAGCGCCGAGGTGGGAACATCGTCGTCGGAGTGCAGCGGGACGGCAGCGCGGCGGGCGGCTTCGATCTGCGCTTCGTCGAAACCCCACTGCGGTTCAGGAACAGGCGTGATCGGCGGCGGGGCGATTTCGGCGCCGGAGTAAGCGTCATCGTCGGCAGGCTCATCCCAGACCGAAGCAGACGGTGCGGCGACATGAACGGCCGGAATCTCCATCGTCGCGCTATCGACGCGCGGAGCTTCGACTGCGGCGAGCGGGATCGTCGGCTCGACGTCGTCGACAGTGAAGTCGGGATTCTCCACGTCCCACGCGTCGCCTCCGCCCAAAACCTCATGTTCTGCTGGAGGTTTGTCGGCACGCGTTACCAGCTTCAGCAGCCGCAACGCTTCCAAGAGCTTGTAGACATTGAAGATGTCCTTACCGGACCGAGCCGCGACATCCGCGGCCGTGCTGTTGCCGTCGATCTGCGCCACGATCTGCTCGGCGTCTTCGTTCAGGCCGAGGCGGCGAAAGGCGTCGTCGAAGTTCGGCGCCTTCTCGAAGATCGCGTTGCCGCTCTCCATCGCCTGCTCCGACTTCGTGCGGTCGGTGTCCGTAACCACCAGCTCCACGATGATCTGCGACAGCGGGAAGAGCGTTCCTTCCTCGCGCTTCGGCAGGTAGTCCGCCACGATCGTGTACGAGCCGGTTTTCCAGCCGATGATCGAACGGAGGATGCCGATGACCTGGACGCGGCGCGCCCACGTCAGCTCCTTGCGGGTGATGAAGCCGAGGCCGAGCAGCGCGTCGCCGAGCGTCTCGCTCTCCTTGCGCTTCGCCAGCGCCTGCTTCACATGCTCGCGCGTGACCTTGTTGGCGCGCAGGAGGATTTCGTCGACGGCGTCGGTGCGGTCGTTGGTCGATGCGGAGAGGACGTCGCCGCCTTTGAAGTAAACGATCTTGATGATGCCGTCGCTTTCGAAACGGATCGCGCCGGTGAACTGCTCGCTTCCGAGCTCGACGAGCCGCTGAATCAGATCGATCTCGCCGATTTCGCCTTCGAAACTCATGTCGTCCCCGCCCTTTGCGTCTACACGCTGTGGATTCGCGATTATCGCACGCGCGTGCCGCGCCGGAGCTCAGGCGTGCAACTCGTCGTACAGCGTCTGTCCGACCTTGCGGCCGAGGACGTTCATCAGGTCCTGCGCGGAGGCCTGCTTCACGCCGGAAACGCTGCCGAAGCGTTCGATGAGCAGGCGGCGGCGCTTCTCGCCGATACCCGGCATGTCGTCGAGCGCGCTGTGGAGAAAGCGCTTCGACCGCCGGCGGCGATGCGACGACACCGAGAAACGGTGCGTCTCGTCGCGCACCATCTGCAGCAGTTGCAGCGCAGGATCGCGGCGCTCCAGCCGAATCGGCTCCTCGCGCTCGGGGACGTAGATCTCCTCCTCGCGCTTGGCCAGGCCGGCGATCGGGATCTCCTCGATGCCGAGTTTGTTCAGCGCCGCCAGCGCGGCATTGAGCTGCCCGCGGCCGCCGTCGATCAGGATCATGTCCGGGAGCGATTTGTTCTCGTCCATCAGTCGCCGATATCTGCGGTCGACCGCCTCCGCCATCGAGCGAAAGTCGTCCGCCCCTTCGACCGTCTTGATGTTGAAGACGCGGTACTGCTTCTTGTCGAACTTGCCGCGGTCGAGGACGACCATTCCGGCCACGGAGTCGGTGCCCTGGATGTTGGAGATGTCGAACGATTCAATTCGCCCGATCTCTCTGTCGTAGCCCAAAACCTGCCCAAGTTTCTGTGCAGCAATCTGCAGGCGGTCCTGCGTCGATTTACGGAAGCGCGACTCGTGCGACAGCCGCGCGTTCCGGTTGACCAGCTCCATACGATCGACTCCCCGCCCGCGCTGCGGCACGCGCAGCCCGACTTTGCGCCCGGCCTGTTCGGTCAGCCACGCCGTCAGCAGGTCGCACTCCTCGACCTCGAACGGAATCAGCACCTCGGGCGGGATGAAGAGATTGTCCTGGTAGTAGCGCTGCAGAACCTCGCCGAGGAAGTAGGTCGGCCGGTAGTCGTCGACCTTCTCCCAGAACAGCTCGCGGCGATCGACGACGTTGCCGTCACGGATGACGAAGAGCTGCACGGCCACGTCGCTCCCCTCTTCGTACAAACCCCAGACGTCGGCATCCTCATCATCCGCCGACGACACCTGCTGCTCGGCCTGGATGCGCTCGACGGTGCGCACGAGGTCGCGGTAGTACGTCGCCACCTCGTAGTTCTCGGCCTCGGCGGCGCCGTACATCCGCTGCGTCAGCCGCTCCTGCAACTCCTTCGTCTTGCCGCCGAGGAAGAGCACGACGTCGTCGACCATCTCGCGGTACTGATCCGGCGTCGTCAGCCCGACCACGCACGGCCCGAGGCATTGGTGCATGTCGTAGTAGAGGCAGGGCCGCGGCAACGCGTTCTTGCCGATCTCGATGTCGATGTCGCAGCTCCGCAGCTTGAACTGATCGGCGACGAGCTTCAGCAGACGCCGCGCGGTGCCGGCGAAAAACGGTCCGTAAAAGAGATCGCCCTTTTTCCGATCGAGACGCCGCGTGAAGACGACGCGCGGGTAGTCCTCGGACATCGTGACCTTGATGTACGGATAGCTCTTGTCGTCGCGGAGGAGGATGTTGTAGCGCGGCTGGTTGGACTTGATGAGGTTGTTCTCGAGGAGGATGGCCTCGAGCTCGTTGTTCGTGGTCACGAAATCGATGCTGTCGATCTCGTTGATCAGCGACATGGTCTTGCTGTCGCGCGCGCCGCGCCCGACCAGATACGAGCCGACGCGATTCTTGAGATTCCGCGCCTTCCCGACGTAGATGACTTCCCCCTCGGCGTTCTTGTGCATGTACACGCCGGGGCGGTCAGGCAGCTCTTTGAGCCGCGCTTTCAGTCGTTCGGATCGGTCGGACATCAGGAACAGGTGGAACAACTTACGGGAGGCTTGTCATCCCTGCGAATTGCAGTCATCGGACTGACTGGTCAACTAGTTGACGAGTCAGCGAGAGGCCAGAAAATCGCCGGCTGCTTCTCGAAATTCGTCCGTCCATTCGTGCGCACCGTCGAAGACGCACGTGCTGACCGTGGTGACCTCGCGCAAAAACCTCAAGTCTTTCTGGAGCTTTTCGTCGGTGTACCACTCCTCCCGAATCCCCCGCCCGATCAGGACCGGCGGCAGCTTCGGACGCGCCTCGACGACCTCGGGCGGAACGTCGCCGCCGAGGGCAATGACGCCGGTCGCGTTCGATCCGGCCGCGGCGCGATAGGCCATCGCCGCCCCTTGCGAGAATCCGAGAAAGACGAGCTCCCGCGGCGGCGGAAACTGCGCGACGATCGAATGCACGTACGCGCGGTTGTCTTCGATGGCCAGCTCGCGATCGAGGCTGGTCATCCACGAAGCCACGATCATCCCCGTCCGATTCATGTAAAACGGATGCAACGCCTGAACGGCCACGGCGGTCCATCTCTCGATGCCCGGAATCTGGCGTAGCTCCGCCATATGCGCCTCGGCGGTCTCGCCGTAGCCGTGGAACCCAACCAGCAGCCGCTCCGGAGGACCATCGCGAACGAGGTAGCGGCCGTGGACGGTGGTGGGGATGGTGCGCGTCTGGATGTCGGTCATGGGCGGCATCGTACTTCGCAGACGGAAGGCAAATGTTGAATGTTCAGTGTTGAATGTTGAATGTTCCTGTCATCCAGAGCCGCCGAAGCGACGCAGCCGAAGGCAAGTCGCGCAGGACGGCGAAGGATCCCCGGCTGTTAACCCGGAGAGGGCGGGCGGCTGTGCGTTCACCCTCCCTGTCCGGGATTCAGCCGGGGATTCCTCGCCGCGCTCTGCCCCCTCCGGGGCGCCGCCGGCTCGGAATGACAATTAGCGAAAGCCCATTCAACATTCAACATTCACCATTCAACATTCAGCTTTTCGAAAACAAACCTCCCGCTAGAATGCCTCCCCGTGTCGCGCCTGACCCTCGTCGTCCCCTGCTACAACGAAGAGAAACGCCTCGATGCCGCGGCCTTTCGCAGCGCCGCCGTCGACGGGCATGACGTCGACTTCCTCTTCGTCAACGACGGCAGCCGCGATGGCACGTTGCGCCTCCTCGAATCGCTGCGCGACGAAAATCCGAAACGCTTCGGCGTCCTCAACCTCGAGCGCAATAGCGGCAAGGCCGAGGCGGTGCGGCGCGGATTCGTGGCGGCGATGGAGCGCGACGTCGACTACATCGGCTTCTGGGATGCAGACCTCGCCACGCCCTTCACCGAACTTCCCGGCTTTCTCGACGTTCTCGAAACGCGTCCCGCCATCCAGATCGTGATGGGCGCCCGCGTCCGCCTCCTCGGGCGCGAGATCAGCCGCCGTCCCGCGCGCCACTACTTCGGCCGCGTCGGCGCGACGCTCATCTCCTCGAGCCTCGGCCTGGCCGTTTACGACACGCAGTGCGGCGCCAAAGTCTTCCGCCGCAACGACACGCTGCGCGAAGTCTTCGCCCGTCCCTTCATCTCGCGCTGGATCTTCGACGTCGAGATCATCGCCCGCTACGTCCAGCTCCTCGGCCGCGACGCCGCGGCCGCGTCGATCTACGAGCTTCCGGTCATGCGCTGGCACGACGTCACCGGCTCGAAGGTGAAGTCGCACGACTTTCTGCGCGCGCTGAACGATCTGCGGAAGATCAAGAGGGCGTATCGGAAGCGGTAGATCATCTGATTCCACGCTGGCGAAACCGGAGCCGATTGACGAGCGTGACTACAACGTAAGCTCCGTAATGACGGCTGCCCATCCGATATCGTTGACTTCTACGATGGGCTCGGCCATGCTTCCATCATTATGATCAAAAACGGCAACGAATTTCCGGACGGCACCGTTCTTTCCACACAGGTCTGTGTCATCGGAACCGGCCCGGCCGGGGTCACCGCCGCCTGGGAACTGCAGAAGGCGGGTGTCAAGGTCATCCTGATCGAAGGCAGCCGTCCTTACGCTAACTATCAGGCCAGTTGGCCGGACAAAATGCTGCTCTACAACGGACAAGCCGGCGGCTTGTTCACAAGCAATGAGCCCCAGTTCCTCGTCCTGCCCCACGATCCCTTCCTCACCTTTCCGAAAGAGCGGGAGCGCGTTTTCGGCGGGACCTCTACGCATTGGGGCGGACAAAGCCGGCCTGAGGATCCCATCGATCTTGAACAGCGGCCGGGCTTTCCGGGCTGGCCCGTTACTCGCCAGGATCTCGATCCCTACTACGCGAGAGCGTCAGCGCTCTGCCAGCTTTATGGCGATTACGGACGCAATGGCGAGAATTTCAGCAACGAATTCTGGGCGGAAACCCTCAGCGCTTCTGCGCCCTCGCTCGAAGGCTTCGACGTCGAGATGTATCAATTCCTCGGCGCGCAGAATCTGAACTTCGCGGCCAGGACGTTCGACGGGATCACCATCGGCGAGAGCGAGGCCGAGGTGATCCTGAACGCCAGCCTGCTCGAGATCGACCACCAGCAGGGTCGTGTGACCGGCCTGCGCGTGGCCAGCATGACCGACGGCATGCATCCGCAGAAGGGGACGGAGTTCGTCATTAAAGCCGACGCCTATGTACTGGCCTGCGGCGCGGTTGCGAATGCCCGCCAGCTCCTGCTGTCGAACGCCGGCAACGAGCACGACAAAGTGGGCAGGTATTTCATGGCTCATGCACTTTCGTCGAGTCAGGTCATTCAGACGATCGACAGCAGCTATCTGAATGCCGATCAAGCGAGATTCATGGGCGGACAGACTCCAACCGGGGCCTTTCAGGATCCGAATGGCGTGCGGGCCAACGCCAGGTTCATTCCAAGCGCGGAGACCACGCGGAATGAGGGAATCGGCAGGTGCTGGTTCTGGTACAACTACGGCCAATACTATTTCGAACAGTCACCGAATCCCGAAAGCCGAGTGACGCTGAGCGATACCGTGGACCCGGTTTTCGGGCAGCGCGAGACCAGGATCGATTGGCACTTCACGGACCTCGACGAAAAAACCTACAACACGACGACGCAGTTGTTCAGCAATTCGGTGAGCGCGCTCGGCGGTGAGATCTCCGCTGCTTCCTGGGAAACCCTCAAGAGCCTGTTGGTGGTCAACGGCCATCACATCGGCACCACCCGAATGTCAAAGGATCCCGCGGACGGCGTGGTCGACGCGAACCTCAAAGTGCATTCGCTGGACAATCTCTACGTGGCCGGATCGTCCGTGTTCCCGTCCGCGGGAATCTCCAACCCGACATTCACGATCATCACGCTGTCGATCCGGCTGGCTGCGCACCTGAAGCGCGTGTGCTAGGAACGCGGTACCGAGGTGTCACGCGTCCGTTCGGCGGCATGCGTCGCGCGTTCAGGGGCGAACCGGTGCGGTGTGCGCTCGCTGGAGGCGTATCGAGGCAGTGGATCAGTTCTACTAATCCACTAATCTACTGCTCTACAATCCCCCGCCGATGACCACCACCCTTCCTGTCTGCGATGACCGCAGCCTCTCGCAGCTCGCGCTCGGCCTCACCGGCTCCGAAATTCTGAAAATCTCCGGCGAGATCCGCGTGCTGGCGGAGTCCGGACACGACATCTGCAACCTCACCGTCGGCGACTTCTCGCCGAAAGAGTTCCGCATCCCGCAAGTGCTCGAGGGATTGATCGCCGAGGCGTTTGCGAACGGCGAGACAAACTACCCGCCGTCAGATGGGACCAAGGAGTTGCGCCAGGCCGTCGTCCGCTACTACGACGACGTCCTCGGACTGAAGTATCCGCTCGACTCCGTCCTCATCGCCGGCGGCGCGCGGCCGATCATCTTCGCGGCGTATGCGGCGGTCGTCGATCCGGGCGACAAGGTCGTCTACCCCATCCCCTCCTGGAACAATAACCACTACACCTACTTCATGCGCGGCGTTCCGGTCGAGATCACGGTCGGACCGGAGACGAATTTTCTTCCGACCGCCGAGTTGCTGCGCCCGCACATTCGCGACGCCCGCATGATCTGCATCTGCACGCCGCTCAATCCGACCGGTACGGTCATGGCGCGCGAGGAAGTGGAGCGCATCGCCCGCCTCGTGGTCGACGAAAACGAACGCCGCGCTGCCACCGGCGAGCGCGCCCTGCTCATCCTGTGGGATCAGGTCTACTGGATGCTCACCTTCGGCGCGTCGCGGCATTTCAGCCCGCCGCAACTCGTGGCCGAGGCCATGCCGTACACGATTTTCGTGGACGGGATTTCGAAGGCCTTCGCCGCGACCGGACTTCGCGTCGGCTGGACTGTCGCGCCGCCTCCGATCACCGCGCGCATGCGCGACATCCTCGGGCACGTCGGCGCGTGGGCGCCGCGTCCCGAACAGATGGCGGTGGCGAAGTTCCTCGGCATGCGCAGCGCCATCGACGACTTCCACGAGTCGATGATTCGCGAGTTGCAACTGCGGCTTGACCTCCTCTTCGACCGCATCGACGCCATGCGCGCCGAGGGGCTGCCGATCCGCGCCATTGCGCCGCAGGGGGCGATTTATCTCTCCGTCCAGTTCGATCTCATCGGCCGCGGCGCGATCAAAACGAACGAACAGATCCGCCGCCTGCTCCTCGACGACGCCGGTTTCGCCGTCGTCCCGTTCCAGGCATTCGGGCTGCCGAACGAGACCGGCTGGTTCCGACTCAGCGTCGGCGCGGTCTCGCCCTCGCAGATCGAGGCGGGCCTCGCGCGTGTCCGCAACGTCCTGGCCCGTTACGCGTAAAATCTTTCGCACATCCTTAAGGAGGCTGTCCATGTCCCCTCTCCGGCGACTACTCCCCATCCTCATTCTCGCTACGGTCCCGCTCGCTGCACAGACGACCGGCTCGATCAGCGGCCACGTCACCGACACGAGCGGCGCCACGCTGCCGGGGGTGACTGTCGAGGCGACCAGCTCCGCGCTGCAAGGGACGCGGGTCGCGACCACAGACATCTCCGGCCTCTATCGCCTGCCGCTGCTGCCGCCGGGCAGCTACACCGTCGCCTTCACGCTCAGCGGATTCGGACCGAAGAAGCAGGCGGCTGTCTCGGTGCTCCTCGGCAAAGAGACTGCGGTCGATATCGCGCTCTCCCCTGCCATGACGGAAAGCATCACCGTGGGAAGTTTCGCGCCGCCGATCGACACGTCGTCGAACACGCTCGGCACGAACCTCAATGCCGCGCAGATCGAGACGCTGCCGACCGCGCGCAATTACTCCTCGGTCGCGCAGATCACGCCGGGCGTTTCCACGGATGCGATCCAATCCGACGACAAGCAGACGCCGACCATCACCGTCTACGGCTCCTCGGGCGCGGAGAACGCCTTTTACGTCGACGGCGTCAACACTACGAACTCCGAATACGGCTTCCAGGGCAAAGAGCTGAATTTCGAATTCATCGAGGCGCTGGAAGTAAAGACCGGCGGCTACGAGGCGGAGTATGGCCGCGCCACCGGCGGCATCATCAACGTGATCACGAAGTCGGGCAGCAACGAGCTGCACGGCGACGTTTTCGGCTACGACACCAGCGATTCGCTGCAGGCGAATTCGAAGAGCGTAGCCCGCCCGACACCAGGCGGATTCACGAGGAAAGACTACGGCGCCGACGTCGGCGGCTTTATCCTCAAAGACAAGCTGTGGTTCTTCGGCGCGTATGACCAAGTGCGCAACACGCAGGCGAACATCCTCCTCGACGGTCCACTCGCCGGCGCCACGGTCACTTCCCCCAGCCACCGCAACCTTGGCTCCGCGAAGTTGACCTACAGCCTTACGCCGCGCCATACGTTCATCGGCACCTTCCTGCAGGATCCGCGCGTCGACTCCGGCGCCATCGACGACGCCAATCACACGCTCATCGGCGATCCGATCACCTACAACGGCCGGCAGGATTTCGGCGGCCGCGATTACGCGCTTCGGTACGACGGCATCGTCGGCACGACCTGGCTCTTTTCGGCGCAGGACGCCCGCCACAAAGAGAAAAACTCCGTCGGTCCCGCAACGTCGGCCGGCGATGCGATCGAATACATCGACGCGCGCAACAATTTCTTCCAGACCGGCGGCTTCGGCCTGATCCAGCAGAAATCATTCGAACGCAAGTTTTTCGGCGGCTCGGCCACGCATTACGCCGGCTCGCATCAGATCAAAGGCGGCATCGAATTCGAAGATCAAACCGCGAATGTCATCAAACGGATGTCCGGCGGCCAGCAGGTCGATATTTTCGCGAATCCCAACAATCCGTCGAAGCCGATCTACAGCCACAGCTACTGGACCACGCCCGACGCGACGGTGGCCAATGCCCCGATCTCGCAACTGAACGCCTCGCCGCAGCACAAGAACACGACCGCGTATCTTCAGGACCGCTGGACGATCAAGGACTTCACGCTCAATGCCGGACTTCGCTGGGACCGCCAGCGCATCATCGACGCTTCCGGCGTCACGCAGATCGATCTCAAGAAAGACTACGCGCCGCGCCTCGGCCTGACCTGGGATCCGAGCGGCTCCAATAAATCAAAAGTATTCGCCTCTTACGGCCGCTATTACGAAGAAATCCCGATGGATCTGGTCATCCGCTCGTTTTCTTATGAACGCCAGCCGCGCATCATCAATTACAGTCCGACCAGCGTAATCCCCGACGCCAACGCGGAACACGACGCCGATACGTCTTCGGCCATCCTCGGCGGCTTCACCGAACCGGCCGATCCTCATCTGAAAAACCAATATCTGACCGAGATCCTGGCGGGTGCCGAGCGCGAGGTCATGCCGAATGTTTCCGTCGGCATCAAAGGCATCTACCGCAATTACGGCCGCGTCATCGAGGACTTCCTCTGCATCGACGACGGCACCTACTGCATCGGCAATCCCGGTGAAGGGATCATGAAGCAGGTCTTCACGCTCGACTACTCCCAACAGTTCGCCGCACCGAAGCCCAAACGGACGTACAAGGGAATCCAGCTCGACGCAAACAAGTCCTTCAGCAACAACTGGCAAGGAATGGCGTCCTACGTCTACTCGCGTCTCGAAGGCAATTACGACGGCGAATACGCGCCATTCACAAATATCGGCGCCGATCCGAATATCTCCGCCGCGTACGACTACTACGATTTCTTCACGAACGGCTCGAATCTCTCCCGGATCACCAACCGCGGCGATCTCTCCAACGACCGCCGCCATCAGTTCAAAGCGTCGGGCATTTACAACACGCCCTGGAAACTCAACATCGGCGTTTCCGCCTACTGGCGCAGCGGCACGCCCGTCACACGCTACGGCTACTCCGACGCCTATCGTCGTTACGAATTCTTCCTCACCCCGCGCGGCGCCGAAGGCCGCACCCCCAGCAACTACGACGCCGACGTCCACCTCGGCTACCCCATCGCCATCGGAAGCTCGAAGCTGAACCTCCTGCTCGACATCTTCAACATCCTCAACACGCAGCGAGCCGTCCTCCTCGACGAACGCTACGGCTTCCAGGAAGGCGACAACGCGCTGGCGAAATCGGCGAACCCCAATTACCTGAAACCGATCGTGCGCACGCCGGCGACCTCCGCAAGACTGGGCCTGCGGTGGACGTTCTGACGTAGGAGCGTCGAGTTAGGCCGTACGACCGCGCCAATATCCGGGCTGTCGTTTGTCGTGGGCAACTGCGACAATGACGACCACGTCTTCGTCAACGAAGTAGATCAAGCTGTACGGGAACTTGCGGAAGACGTAACGGCTCGTGCCGTCGACAAACGCCGTCCAGCGTTGCGGCGCATCGAGAATTGCGGCGACGGCGTCATCGAGATCGCGGAGGAACGCAGCCTCGGCCGCCGGGCTGCGGCGCCCATACCATTTCGCGGCTTCCTCGATCTCTTCCGACGCTTCCCGGAAGAACCGAACGCGCTCGGTCATCGAACGCGCCGGTGGAGGCGCTCGCGCAGCTCGCTCCAGCCGATCGTCTGCGCGTTTCCGGCGCGGTAGTTCGCCATGCGCCGCTGCACTTCAGCCGCCCACGCCTGTTCAACGTTTTCGTCGCTTGCTTCGTCCTCAAGACTATCGAGCAGAAGCGCGGCCAGCGCGGCACGATCCTGTTCCGGCAGCGTGACGGCCTTGGCGAAGAGATCCTCGACGATGCTCATCGGTCCGAATTCTACGCCGCGCTGAGGAAATTCACGACGGTCGACGCAAAGTATGCGCCCCAGGTGCGGACGTCGAAGACCAGCGATGACGACATGAAGCAGGAGTGCGTGCAGTGGCACTCCTTCGCCTTGATCGACTTCCTCTGCGCGTCGGCCTCGGGTGAAAACCAGAGCTTGCCGAAGTCATAACCGGTATCGCGCACGTTGCCGACCGCGTCGCGCAGCTCGCACATGCGCACTTCGCCGCGCGCGTCGAGCACGCCCGAAATCCGGCCGGCGTGGCACGGCTTGACCTGCGTCTCCTGCTCGAGAATTTCCAGCTCCAGCCGGCGCGTGTAGATCTTTACGAACTTCAGGAAGCTGTCGTAATGCGAGTACGTGTTCCAGTACGCCTCGAGCTTCGGCAGCAACTCGCGGTATTTGTCAGTGGAGATCGGCTGGATGTTCTTGTCCGGCTGATCGCCGCGCAGCATCTCGAACGAATGGAACGAAATGGCCGGGAAATCGCGGCGGACGGCAACGAACAATTCGTCCAGATCGTCGGCGTTGTAGCTGCACAGGCACGTGTGCACGTTGACCGTCAGATTGCCGTACTTCTCGCGCAGCGGAATGAGGTTCGCGTACGTCTTCTTCGCCTTCTCGTAATTGCCGGGAACGCCGCGGATCCAGTCGTGCTTCTCGCCGACGTGATCGATCGACAGATTGACCACGATCTGCGTATCGGGACAGCGCTGCAGCGACGCCTCCACCTGCCGCGCGATCAGATCGCTCGTGATCGCGCCGGTGGGGATCGTGATCTGCTTCACGTGGTTCTGCGACGACAGCATCGCGCAGACGTCGGGCAGATCACGACGGAGGAACGGCTCGCCGCCGCTCATGACCACGAAGAGCAGATCGCCGAGGGATGAGAACGTCTTCTGAAGCTCCTCGAACGAGAGCTCGTGTTCCTTGTTCTTGCGCAACTGCTCCCAGTTGAAGCATGTGCGGCAAAACGAATTGCAGTCGTAGGTCAGCCCGAGGATCATGTAGACGGGCTTCATGCCTCGCTTGTCGACGAGGTAGCGCAGGTACTGCAGTTTGTCGGTGAACTTCATGTGTGGAACAGACACTCTTGTCTGTTCTGCGGCTCAACCGCTGCGCGCCGCGCGGTAATCCTTCAGTGCTTCCCGAAGAAGTTGCTGATGTCGAAGTAGAGCGTCACCTTGCGGCCGTTCGCGGTATTGATCTCGATCTGGTCGACCGGCTTGTCGCCGCATTTGGTGAGCGACTGTTGCACCGGCGTCTGAGCTCCGGGATAGTTTTCCTGAATCCAGGCATGCTCCTCGGCGATTCCGGCATCCTCGGTCGTGGCCTTGATCACGATCGCGCCATTGCACGAGAGGCCGCGGGCCGGGAGGATGACGCCGCGCGGACGGGTATTCGTCGTTTCGGCCGGAGCGGCCGGTTCTGCCGACGCCGCGGCAGGCTGGGTCGCGGTTTGCGCTGGCGGCGGAGCCGGAGTCGTTGCACATGCGGTGGCGAGGAGAAGGGCGAAGATGGTCAGCGTGCGAGTCATGCAAAAATTTTAGCCCACCTTTGCGCGAATCCATCCCCGGACGATCCCGGCAAAGTACGTCGCGTGGTGCGCCGCGAACGCGAACGGCAGCAGCGGCCAGTAACGCATCGGCAGACGCGTCGCGCGCGTGCCGAGGATGAGGGTGAAGATGTAATACGGGACGATGGTGATCGGAGCGGCGGTGATTGCGATCGCGCCGACGATGAGGAATGCCTTGATCTTCAAGTTCTTCGAGTACGGCACGGCGCCGCGGGCCAGCATCTCGCCGGTCTTCACGCGATAGCGCCAACGCTGGCGAAGATACGGCCCCGGAAACGCACGGCGGCGGTGAAACACGCGCACTCCGGAGTGATAGATCACATGCGGCAGCAGCGATGCGATCAGCGACGTGTCCTCGCCGATGTAGCCAATCTCCTCGTCGAATCCGCGAAATGCGCTCTTCCGGACGAACAGATTCACCAGCGCCACATCGCTCGCGTTCGTAATCGCAAAGATGCCTTGGCGGTTCTCGTGACACGCCACGCCACTGCCGATGAGCGGCGTAGCCAGCAGTGTTTCGGCGATCAACTCTTCCGGCGTCGAATCGTCCGGCGCCGGATCGGGGCCGCCGAGGACCAGCACGTCGGCATGCGAATCCAGGTACGCCACCGCCGTCGCCAGCCATGCGGAATCGGCGATGGCATCGTCGTCGATGAACGCCAGAATCTCCCCTGCCGCCTCGGAAACCGCTCGATTTCTTCGAGTTGCGGGATTACGATTCGGCTCGATGACGTTCCGAACGCCGGTCCCGAGCTCGATCGCCAACGGCGCCGCGGAGACCAGAATCAATTCGAAAGGAAACGGCGCCTCCTGACGCAGCACCGACTCGATCGCGCGCTCCGCGTCGCCGCCGATCCGCTCCACAGGCATGATGACGGAAACTTTGCAGGCGGCGCTCATTGAGTGGATCAGTAGATTAGTGGATTAGTAGATCAGAGGCATACCCCGCTTCGTCTTCCTGATCTACTGATCGACTAATCCACTAATCTACTGAACTTACATGAAGCTTATCGTTCAAATCCCCGCCTTCAACGAAGAAGCGACCATCGCCCAGACGCTTCGCGACATTCCGAAGAAGATCGACGGCATCACCGCCATCGAAACCGTCGTCATCGATGACGGCTCCTCCGACAATACCGCCGACGCCGCGCGCAAAGCGGGGGCGACGCACGTCGTCCAGCTCAAATCTCATCGCGGCCTTTCGTCCGCATTCCTGGCCGGCATCAACGCCGCCCTCCGCCTCGGCGCGGACGTCATCGTCAACACCGACGCCGACAACCAGTACGCCGGCGCCGACATCCCCAAGCTAATCGCCCCGATCGTGCGCGGCACCGCGGACGTCGTCATCGGCGATCGCGAAGTGGCGAAGTCGCCGCACATGTCGGCGTTCAAGCGGCTCCTGCAACGCCTCGGCAGCCGCACCGTCGGACTGGCCTCGGGCATCCGAGTCGGCGACGTCACCAGCGGCTTCCGGGCATTTTCCAGAGAAGCCGCGATGCAGATCAACGTCTTCAACCCCTTCACCTACACGCTCGAAACGATCATCCAGGCCGGCAACCGCAACCTCGGCGTGCAGTCCGTGCCTGTGCGCACGAACGCGCCGACGCGCCCGTCGCGCCTCTACCGCGGCCTCGGCACGTACCTGCGCAAATCGGTCGCCACGATCTTCCGCATCTACACGATCTACAAGCCGCTCAAGACCTTCTTCGCCATCGGCACGCTGCTGATGCTGGCCGGATCCGCCCTCGGCATCCGCTTCCTCTGGGATTTCACCCACGGCGACCGCGGCGGCCACATTCAATCGCTGATCCTGGCCGCCGTCTTCCTCATCATCGGCTTCCAGACCCTGTTGATCGCGCTGATCGCCGACCTGATCTCCGTGAACCGCCGCCTCAGCGAAGAAGTGCTCGTGCGCCTGAAACGAATGGAGATGCCGGCGACGGAACGCCGCCCGCTCCCCCATCGCATCCCGCGCGAACCACGCGCCGCCGCAACGCGTCCGCCGCTCCCGAAACGCGAACGCCCCGAACCCAAACCGCCGTCCACCCAATGGGTCTGGCTCCTCGACGAAGACAAACTAGAAGACCGCGGCAAACCGATCCCCGAACCCGATCTCGACGACGACATGCCCGACCAACCCGCCACCCCCGCCGGCCCGAGACGTCGCCGTCGTCGCCGCGGCGGCTCAAGGCCGGGCAACTCCGAGCCGCCGACGTCGTAGTCACGCAACGTCGAAAAGGAATGTACCGCAAGGACAAAAGGAGAATGCGTCTATGCGTAAAGTGATGCTGGCGATGTTGGTTTCTCTCGTCACGGTTACGGCGTGGGCGGGCGCGCCGCTGAAGGGCGTGGACGTGAAGCTCGGAAAGAATCCCGGCGGATCGCCTGCGGCTCGGACCACGAATGCCGAGGGGAAGATGGATTTCGGCGTGCTGCCGGCGGGGTCGTACTTCATTGTCGTCGGCGACGGGAAGGACCTTCACGAGCAGTTGGTGGAGCTCGAGATTCGCGGCCCGAAGGAAGGCACGGTGAAGAAGCGCTGGAACTTTGCGCAGAAGAAGGCCTTCGGTCTCGATCCAGTCGTGCGCGAGGCGGGGGCCGATACGATCGTCTTTACCTCGGACGGCAAGCATCCAATCGAGATCGCCGCGACGACGGTTCGATCGAAGTCGAACATTCGGAACAACTGAAACCGCAGCGGCGCCAGCGAGCCGCTGGCGGTCCAGCCGACGAGCCGTCGGCGCTACGATGCTCGCGCGCGCCCGAGGCGGACGGCCGCGGCGGTCCGGTGCAGTCCCGACTTGTAGTGCGCCTCTTCCTGAAGACAGGAGTAGACGAGCTTCAAGTCATGGTCGTCGTCGCTTTTTACTGCGAGCGACGCGAGGTCTGCGCCGTCGTTGATGATTGTCGTCGCGAGCGGCGGACGGCCGATGACGATGTAGGCGGCGAGCATGGCGTTTGCGAGGACGTCGAGCGCGGACGGAAGGAGAAACGACTCGAGTACCCGCGTCGCGTGGCAGGCGGTGACGAGATGCAGCGCGACGAAGTCGCCGGTAGCGACGAAGATGCGCGCGGCGATCAGGGCCAGATCGGGAAGAGCGAGCCTCGCAACCGATGAGCGGTAGTCGTCGAATGCCGGAAGCGCGTTGACCTTCGCTAATCGTCCATCGATGCTGCGTCCTTCGATCGGCGATGCGAAGCGGTCATCGGCCGCGATGGCCGCAAAGGCATCGGCGGCGGACGCGAATCGTTTTTCGCCGGCTGCGCCACGCAGTTCGCTGAATCCGGTTACCCACGCCGCCAGCGCGCCGGCAACGTCGACGTCGTCGCCGCTGTCGACGGCGTAGGCGGTGCGGATCGCGCCGTGAAATGCCTCGCTGGACAATCCAGCCGTCAGATGCGGAACGACGTCGCTGAGCAATGCGTTCGATCCACGAATGCGGATCTCGTTGTCAAACTTCGCCGCCAACGCCGACTCGTAGCGCCGCTCGCCGAGCGCTTCGCGCCAATCGTCATTCGGCAAAGGATCGCCGGCATCCTGCAGTCGAAGGCGCTTCTGGTAGAACGCGGCGAACTGGCGAAGGCGCGCTTCGTCGCCGCCGAGGCGCTCGAGGGCCAGGAGAGCCATCGGGAGGTGGTTAAAAAATCCGGCGCCGTATGTCGTACTGAATCGCCGCGACTCGGCGATGAGCGAACGGCAGGCGTCGCTGATCATCAGTGCGGCACGGGGATGTTCCAGAAGAAGTTCGCGATCCTCACCAGCAGCGGATCGGGCATCTCGGCGCCCGCTTCGTTCAGGCGTTTTACTTCGTCGTTGATGCGCGCCAGCTCGTTCGCATCGAGCCAGAAACCGTGGCACGTCGGGCAGTAGTCGAGAATGATGTTGCTGTCGATGTTGAAGTCGACCTTGCGCATCGTGGTGGCGTCGCGCGGACACGAAATCGGTCCGTGGTCATCGTCGTGCTGGTAAGAGTCGAGATCGACGGTCGAGAATTCGAGATCGCCGGGCGTCGGAGCCGCGATCGCGTTCAACTGACCGTGCTCCAGAAACATCCCGCTGCACTGCGGGCAGGTCTGGACGCTGGCTTGTCCCACTGTTTTCAATTCGAGCGCTGCGGCATCACGCGGACAGTTCACGGCTCCTCCTGATCAACTGGCGCGAAGTATGACGCAAAAAAAAACGCCCGAGGCGCGATGCCTCGGGCGTTGTCGTACTGCGTGGCGATGATTAGTAACGGCGGCCGCGGATGTTGTCGATGCGGGCGACGTCGAACACTCCGCCGCGAATCCACTGTCCGCTCAGTTCCACATACTCGCCGCGGTGAAGCGTCCGAAGCGCGCGGCCGTTGACGTCGGCGGCGATCAGGCGTCCCGAGTCGCGCAGCCAGACGGTCCCGGTGCGGTAGTCGACACGCTCGACCACGCCACGGACGAAGGCTTCGTGATCGCCGTAACCGTAGCCCTGATCCGGCCAGCTCACTGCGTCGGCGTAAATTGAACCGCCGCGGAAGATGCCGCCGAGGGTGATGGAAATGCCGACGCGAAGGTCGCGGGCGCGGTTGCCGAACTTCGCCTGGGGAACCCAGAACGACTGGCCACGATCGAGCTGCACGCGATAGCCGTCGCGCTCGTGGCTGAACGACGTCACCTTGCCGGTGACGTTGATGCGCTGATTCTCGCGATAGCTGTTGTTGTCGTTCGAGTGGTAGCCGTTATCGCGCTGATAGCTCCCCTGCCCGTTGCGGTCGTTGTTGTTGTCGTTGTTGCGGTTCCAGTCTCCGCGCGACTGCGCGAAGGCCGGCGTTGCCAGAAGAAGGGCGATCGCGCCCGCTCCCGCCGCTTTCGTTGCCCACTGCGTCACTATCGTTTTCATGTCGTTCTCCTTGTGTTACGCACGGAGAGACAAGATGAGGGCGACGCTTCTTTCGCGAAAACGCCGAACTGCACGCCGGTGTCACGAAGTGCGAATTTGGACGATGAAGTGCGGGGAAGCAGTCGATTAGTGGATCTACTAATCGACTGATCTACTAATCGACGAATCCACTACGCTATCGAAATGATCGTCGACGCCATCCGGAGCTTTCTCGCGGAGCACGATATCCGCGGACCGATCGTGGCCGCGGTTTCGGGCGGCGTCGATTCGACGGCGCTGCTGGTCGCGCTGGTGGAGATGGGGGATGTCGCGTTCACCGCGGCGCACGTCAATCATCATCTTCGCGGTGCGGAATCGGACGATGACGAAGCGTACGTCCGTGAGCTTTGTGCGCGGTATGACATCCCGCTGCGCGTTGCGGATGGCACGCTCGATTCCGAGGCCGTGAAGCATCGCGGGATCGAGGCGGCGGCGCGCGAAGTGCGGCATTCGCGGCTGCGCGAGATCGCCGGCGATGCGCTGATCGCCACTGCGCATCAGAAGAACGATCAGGCGGAGACGGTACTGATGCGGCTGATGACCGGTGGCGGCATCGCCGCGCTTCGCGGCATCCATCGCGTTCGGGCGGACGGCGTCATCCGGCCGATGCTCGACGTGACCCGCGCCGAGATCGAGCAGTTTCTGAAAGAGCGCAGCATCACGCCGCGATTCGATCGCTCCAACGCCGATCCGCGATTCCTTCGTAATCGCGTTCGCGCCATGCTGCGTGAGTTCGATCCGAGCGTCATCGACAACCTCGCCGCGGTTGCTGATCAGGCTCGGCAGCAGTGGCCGGTGCTGGAGCGCGCCATCGATGCCGCCGAGGACGTGATCGCGACCGATGCGGAAACGCGATTCCGTTCCATGCCGGACGATCCCTGGATCCGCCAGGCGCTGCTCCTGCGTCACATCCGAAGGCTTGACCCCGAGGCGCGTGACGTATCCGCGGCTGATCTGGAACGGTTGGCGAGAACGACCGAGCGAACCTCGGTCACGAAATCGCTCGAGTTGCTGCGCGAGAACGAAGCAATCGTTCTGAGGCGCCGACAAACAGTGACACCGCAATTTGAAATCGAAATCGACGCCGGTAATGAGGTTTACATCCCCGAAATCGAAAAGATCGTGAGCATCTCCCTGGCGACGAACGAAGGAAACAACCAGCGCATCCAACTTCCAAACGGCGCCAAACCGCACTTCACTATCCGCAACCGGCGCGACGGCGACCGCTTCCGTCCCCTCGGCATGGCTCACGACAAAAAGCTGAAGGATTTCCTCATTGATCGTAAAATTGCCGCAACGTCCCGCGACCGCATCCCGCTTCTCCTCTGGAACGACACGATCGTCTGGGTGGCCGGCGTCGAGGTGTCCGAGCTGTTCAAAGTGACGGGCCAGACCGCCGATCTTTACGAGGTGGCGATTGAACAAACTCACCAAGGTGTTCGGCGCTCACGAGATTGAACGGCGCGTGGCCGCGCTCGCCGCCGAGATTCGCGACGATGCCGGCGAGTCTCCCCTCTTCCTCCTCGGCATCCTCAACGGCGCGTCGTGCTTCGTCAGCGATCTGCTGCGGCGCATCCATGGCGAGGCCGGCTACGGCTTCATCGACGTCGTCCGCGACGTTTCGCACACGCAGATCGACTCGACGCTGGACATCGATTTCCTGAGCTGGATCGACATCAGCGGCCGCAACGTCTACGTGGTCAAGGACGTAGTCAGCACCGGCGTGATCGAGACCTATCTCCTGGCTCAGCTCCGCCAGAAAAATCCGGCCAGCCTCAAGCTCGTGGCGCTGATCGACCGCCCCGACACGCGCACCGTCGACCTGACCGTCGACTTTGTCGCATTCGAAGGCGCCGAGGGGACGTACGTCGGCTACGGACTGGAGTTCGAAGGGCGCCACGGAAACCTTCCCTACCTCGCACTCGTTAGTTAGGCCGGCACGGCCGGCGGCGTTGGTTGCCCAAGGCTCCGTCGCCACTTACGTTTAACATTTGAGCCGCTGCGAGCTAGCCCATGCCACATCCCACCTTTAGAATTTTCAGCCGCATCGCTGCCGTTGTTGACCCCGTTATGCATGGCACGCGCGAAGCATCCGCGTGCACCCTTGGAGGCAATCATTGAATTCGACGGTTAAAACGGCGCTCCTCTGGGTCGTCATCATCGTTCTGGTGTTCCTGCTGTGGAGCCTTTTCCAGACGACGAAAGGGACGAGCGAGACGATCGCCTTCAGCCAGTTTCTCGACCGGGTCAATCAAGGCTCTGTCGAGAGCGTCGTCATCCGCGGCGACGACGTTCGCGGCGAGACGAAGGCAACTCTGCCCGGCGGCAAGAAAGAATTTCACACCACGGCGCCGACCAACTATCCGGCCATGATCGACCAGCTTCGCGCCCGCAACGTGAAGGTGGAGGTCGAGCATGCCGCCGACGCCCCATTCATCACCGCCCTCATCACATGGGCGCCGATCCTCTTCCTGGTCGGCCTCTGGATCTTCTTCATGCGCCAGATGCAGGCCGGCGGCAACAAGGCGCTCTCCTTCGGCAAGTCGAAGGCGAAGCTCCTCTCCGGCAACGCCAAGAAGGTCACGTTCAAGGACGTGGCCGGCGTCGACGAGGCCAAGATCGAGCTGCACGAGATCATCGAGTTCCTCAAAGAGCCGCAGAAGTTCACGAAACTCGGCGGCAAGATCCCGAAAGGCGTTCTGCTGATGGGACCGCCTGGAACCGGCAAGACCCTGCTGGCCCGCGCCATCGCCGGCGAAGCGAACGCGCCGTTCTTCTCGATCTCAGGCTCCGACTTCGTAGAGATGTTCGTCGGCGTCGGCGCCTCGCGCGTACGCGACCTGTTCGAACAGGGCAAGAAAAATGCGCCGTGCATCATCTTCATCGATGAAATCGACGCCGTCGGACGTCACCGCGGCGCCGGCCTTGGCGGCGGACACGATGAGCGCGAACAGACGCTGAACCAGTTGCTCGTCGAAATGGACGGCTTCGAATCGAACGACGGCGTCATTCTCGTCGCCGCCACCAACCGTCCGGACGTCCTCGATCCGGCCCTGCTCCGTCCCGGCCGTTTCGATCGGCGCGTCGTCGTCGATCTTCCCGACCTCAAAGGCCGCGAAGGTATCCTGCGCGTGCATACGCGCACGATTCCGCTGTCCGAGGACGTCGATCCGGTGGTCATCGCGCGCGGTTCACCCGGCTTCAGCGGCGCCGATCTCGCCAACCTCGTCAACGAGGCCGCGCTCAACGCCGCGCGCTACGACAAGAAGAAGGTGCAGATGGTCGACTTCGAGTTCGCCAAGGACAAGGTCCTGATGGGCGTCGAGCGCAAGTCGATGGTGATGAGCGATCGCGAGAAGCGCGTCACGGCGTACCACGAGTCCGGCCACACGATCGTGGCCGCGGTTCTTCCCGCCGCCGATCCGCTGCACAAGGTCACGATCATCCCGCGCGGCCGCGCCCTCGGCCTCACGCAACAGCTCCCGACCGAGGACAAGTACTCCTACTCGAAGCGCTACCTCGAGGCGATGCTGGCCGTGCTCATGGGCGGCCGACTGGCCGAGGAGATTTTCGTCAACGAGATCACCACCGGCGCCGGCAACGACATCGAACGCGCGTCCGGCATGGCCCGGCGCATGGTCTGTGAATGGGGTATGTCCGAACTCGGTCCCGTGACCTTCGGCAAGAAGGAAGAGGCGATCTTCCTCGGCCGCGAGTTCGCGCAGCATCAGGATTTCTCGGAAGCCACGGCTGTCGAGATCGACCGCGAAGTGAAACGCATCCTCGACAAGGCTTACAACCAGGCCAAGGAAATCATCACCACGCACAAGTCGTCCCTCGACCGCATCGCCCGCAAGCTGCTCGAACGCGAGACGCTGGAAGGATGGGAAGTGAACGACATCCTCCGCGACGAAACCGGCAACGACTACATGAAGATGAAGGAGTACTACCCCGAACAAAGCCCCGGCGAAACGATGACCATCGCGCCAGGCTCGGGTCCGTCCACCGACGTCTCCACACCGGTCGCGCCGCCGGTGCCGACGCCTGCGCCGGAGCGCAAGGCGTAATCAACACAACGTGCTATTTCTAAGGCCGCCGTAACTGGCGGCCTTTTTCATGCGCTACGAAGCCTTCACCACGAAGGCACAAAGGACACAAAGAGTTCGCTGTAATGCGAGCGCTATCCGCCTACTCTTCGCGGTCATGAATCGTCTTCGCTTCGTTCTGCTGTTCGCTTGTCTGGCCGCCGCTTGTTCCACGTCCGCGCCGCCGGTTTCAAAAGCGGCCGACGAAGCGGCGGTTCGTGCGGCCATGAATGGCTTCATGGGCGCGCTGAATGCGCTCGATGCCGATCGGATGTCCGACTACTTCGCGGATGACATCACCGGATTCGTTCCTCTGGCGCAGGCCGATCGCGTCGAAGGGCGTGAGGCGATGTCGCGGATCTTTCGCAACTTTGTCGTACGGACGAAGCCGACGACGGAGCGGCTGAACATTGTCCCCGAGGATGTGGAAGTTTTCGTTTCTGGCGACATCGGCGTGGTCTCGTTCAACGTTCGCGAGAAATCACCCGACGTGACGCGCAGGCGGACGTTCGTGTTCGTCCGCCACGGCGACCGATGGCTGATCCGGCACGCGCATGCGTCCGATTTTTTCGCGGCCGCAAAATGATCACCGCTGGAACGCGTACGACATCTTCATGAATAACTGCCTGCTTGCCGGCTGCAGCCTGTTCTCGGTGCCCTTCTCACCGGCGTCGACGTCGCGTTCGTCGCCGATGCCGAGGAAGAGGACGGTTTGCCAGTTCACCTTGTAGGCGAAGAGGAACGATGACGTCACGTTGCCGCTGTGCTGATTCGGGGGCTTCAGGAAAAGCTGCTGATTGCGGTTCGTGCGGACGTTCTGAACGATGCCGCGGATGTACATCTTCGAGTTGAATGTATACGTGGCGCGGAGGCGTTCCACCTGCGCGGTGAAGAGGCGGCCGTTTTCGGCGTCGATCTGGTTCGGCAGCGGCTTCACGTTGAGCCAGCTCAGACTCTGATTGAGGCGGAACTCGAGGTGGTCGGTGGGGCGGACGATGCCGCTGACCGTCGCGCTCGCGCCGCGGCCGAGGCGCGTATTGGAGAAATCGACGTCCTCGCCGGCCGAACCGTTGATCTGGATGTTCTGGATCAAGCGCGACGGCGTGAAGACGATCGCGTAGAGAAGTTGATGCCGCGTCAGCACCTTGTCGCCGCTGCGGACGCTGTTCACGGAAAAGCGCAGGCGCGTGCTCGACGCGAATTTGCCATCGAAGCCGATGCCGGCGGAACGGTCGGCGAAGAGGCGGTCGCCGTTCGTCGCCGACTGGTAATCGCCGTTGAGGAAGAGGCGGATGCGGTTGGCGAAGCCGGTGGTCGGGCGCATCGTGTAGCCGCCTTCGAAGAACGACTCGCGATAGCCGACCTGCGGCACAAAACCGCTGTCGGCGCGGAAGCCGTCGCTGAAATCGCGCTGCTCGACGACCCAGTCGTAATGACGCGTCGAACGCGACCACCAGACGTCGCCGGCGTGGCCGTCGAGCGTCTGCCCGTTCCACTCATCCGCAAGCTTGGGACGATTCGGAGTCTTCGTATCGCTGAAGAGAAGTTGGCCGGTGACCGTGTCCTTGTCATTCGGCCGCCATTGAAAATCGGGCCCGAGGACGCGGTTGTGCGCGTTCCCCTCCGACTCGCGGAACGTGCCGAGGAGGCTGATGTAGGACAGGCCCATGTTGTGGCGGATGCGGCCGATGGCCACGGTTGAACTGAAATCGACGTCGGCGAAATCGGAGCCGTTCGGGCCGGGAAGAATCGTCACGCCGCCGCCGCGATCCGAGGCGACGATCGCCGTGTAATCGTTGTCGCCGAACTTCCCGGTCGATCGCAATCCGTAGCGCGGCGACGTGATCGTGCGCGTGTAGACCGCCTGGATCGGCGTGTTGAACAGCTCCACGCCTTCGAGAAAAAACGGCCGCTTCTCGGAAAAGAAAATCGCGAAGCGTTGGTTGGTCGAAATTGCGGCCACGTCCGATTCGACCTGCGAGAAATCGGGATTGAGCGTGCCGTCGATGGCCGTGTCGGCGTTCGGCGTCCACTTCACATCGAGCCCGGCGTCGGCCTTTGCAGGAGCATTGACGAGCTTATTGCCCACGCGGTTGCCGAGGGCGTCGACGCGCGGACTCCCCTGCTCTTTGATGGTCATGTACGGAGCGGCCACGATGTGACCGCCGGACGGCAGCCCCGTCAATCCGACGATCTTGTTCTCGTTGCAGATGAAACAGTTGCCGCCTTTCGGCAGCTTGTTGGCGAAGAACTGGTAGCGGCGATCGCGCGGGTAATTGCGGTAGAGCAGGATGCCCCAGGTCTGCGGATCTGCTTTTTTATAACGTAGCGAAGAGAACGGGATGCGCAGCTCGAGGTCCCACCCTTCCTTCGTGATCTTCGCCGACGACTCCCAGAAAAAATCGGGCGAGCTGTCTTCGTTGCCGCTGGTGTCGTCGCTCACGGAGTCGTACTGGATGCCGCGGGCGTTGGCGAGGAAGAGAATCGCGGTCTTGCCGTCGTTGCGCGTATCGAGGATGACGCCCGCATAGTCGGTGGAGCTGGGAACGTTGTCGCGTTCGCTGAAGGGCGCGCGGATCTTGGAGACATCCGGATCTTCGAAATGGAACGCGGCATAGAAGAAGCGATCGTCGTAGGTGATCCAGGCCACGTTCTTCACCTTCGGCTCGGTATTGTCGGTGGCGTTGGTCTCGTAAAACTTGTCGATGCGCAGCGCGTCTTTCCACGCCGCGTCGTCGAGGTTGCCGTCGATCGTGATCGGACCGGTAGCGCGCTTGATGTCGAAGGTGGCCGCCGGCTCGCGCGTTTGTGCGTGGATCGCAACAGACAGACAGAGAACGACTGCGGCTGACAACCGACGACGAATTGTCTTCATGGCTCGTTGAGACGTAGCGCGGGAGCGAAAGTTAGGATGCAGGCGATTCGTTTACCTGTCGGTTTCAGGGAGTCGTGCTACGTTTCGCGCTCATGAAATCGATCGCAGCCGCCTTTCTTTTCACCGCATCGCAAATCTTCGCGCAGGCTCCTGCAACCGCACCGAAGCCGATCGTCCTTCGCGCCGCTCGCCTCTTCGACGGAACCTCGGACAGCATCATCCGCAACGGCGTGGTGGTCGTGCAGGGCAACCGCATCGTCGCCGCCGGCGCGAACGTCGACGTCCCCGCGAACGCGCAGGTCATCGACCTCGGCGATGCCACGCTGCTGCCCGGCCTGATTGATTCGCACGTTCATCTCACCGAGGAGAATGAGCAGAACTACTACCTGAATTACTTTCAAACGCTGATGCGCCATCCGGCCGAGCAGGCCATCCTGGCGACGACGTTCGCGCGCAAGACCATCGATGCCGGTTTCACCACGGTGCGCAACCTCGGCGCGAGCGATTACGTCGACGTCGGACTGCGCAACGCGATCAACAACGGCTGGGCAGTCGGTCCGCGCATGCTCGTGGCCATCCACGCCATCGGCGCGACCGGCGGTCATGGCGACGGCGATCCGATTCCGCCGTCGAAAGGCTTCCCTTCCTCCGGTCCGATGGATGGCGTTTGCAACGGTCCCGCGGAATGCCGCGCCGCCGTCCGCTACCAGATCAAGTACGGCGCGGACGTCATCAAATTCATGCCCTCGGGCGGCGTGCTGTCGCTCTCCGATCCGGTCGATGCGCCGGAGCTGTCGCAGGACGAGATGAACGCGATCGTCGAGGAGTCACACCACTGGGGCCGCAAGGTGGCCGCGCATTGCCACGGCGACGCCGCGGCGAAGATGGCGGTGATGGCCGGCGTCGATTCGATCGAGCACGGCTCGTTCCTTAAACCCGACACGCTGACGTCGATGCGCGACAAAGGCATCTACCTCGTGCCGACGCTTCTCGCCAGCGACTGGATCGGCGGCCGCCTCGAAACGTTCCCGCCCGCGATCGCGAACAAGGCCCGCGCCGCGATCGCCGCCCGCAGCGAGATGTTTCGCAACGCCCTTCGCCTCGGCGTAAAAATCGCGTTCGGCACCGATTCCGCCGTCTCGCCGCACGGCCTCAACGGCCGCGAGTTCGCTCTGATGACGGGATTGGGGATGTCCCCCGCCGCCGCGCTCCGCTCCGCGACGACGGTCGCCGCCTCACTCCTCGGCGTCGACGATCGCGGTTCACTGACGAACGGCAAACTCGCCGACATCATCGCCGTCCCCGGCAACCCGCTCGACGACATCAAGGTCATGGAACGGGTTGCGTTCGTGATGAAGGATGGGCAGATCGTACGCAATGCGACGGTGCATCCCTAATGACACGACGACTCTTGCTGATACTCATCATCTGTGCCGTAGGTGCTTCGTGTGCAACCGGCGAGACGTACCAGGAACCGATTGCCGTCTCCCGGCAGGAGATCACGCGACTGATGGCCTCAGCGGCCATTCCGGGCGCACAGATCGCGGTGACGGTGGGCGATCGCATCGTCTGGCTGGAAAGCTTCGGCGAGTCGAACATCCAATCGCACGACCTGGTTCGAAATGACACCCGTTTCCGCGTCGGTAGTGTGAGCAAAGTTTTGACGGCAGCAGCTCTCATGCGGCTTGTGGAGAACGGAACACTCCGCCTCGACGATCCGGTGAGTCGGTATCTCCCCGACTTCCCTTACGGCGAAGTGACGCTGCGGCAACTGGCCGGGCATCTTGGCGGCATCCGGCACTACTCGCGCAACGAGTTCGTCAATCGCGAGCACTTTGCCAGCGTCACGGCGTCGTTAGCCAGATTCGCAAACGACCCGCGTCTCGCGCCGCCGGGACAGGTCTACACCTATTCGAGCTACGGCTACAACCTTCTCGGTGCGGTCATCGAACGCGCAGGCAAGCAACGATTCGAATCGCTCATGGCGACGACGCTCTTCCGTCCGGCGGGGATGAGCGACACGACCTTCGAACCGAGCAGCGGCCGGGTGACCGGGTTCTACGGCAGAGAGGGCGGCGCGATCGTCGCGCAGCCGGACGTCGACTTGAGCGATCGCATTCCGTCAGGCGGCGTGCTGACCACGGCAAGGGATCTGGCTCGATTCAACATCGGCATGACCGCGAGGCTTCTCACGCCGGCATCGCGCGGAATCATGTTCACCAGGCAGCAAACAGCTGATGGCAAACCTGCTCCGGCCGGCATCGCCTGGCGTGTCGAGAAAGATGACGCCGGCAGAACCTTCGTTCATCACGGCGGCGAGGCCATGGGCGGCCGGGCCTTCGTGCTCATCTATCCTGCGGAACGAGTGTCGGTGGCGTTCGTTTGCAATCTGTCGTTTGCTCCGTTCAACGAGAAGAACGCCGGCGAGATCGCGCGACGTTTCATCGGAAACAACTCGAAGTGAAAAAGCGCGTTTACATCGCCTACACGGGCGGCACGATCGGGATGAAGCGGACGCGCGATGGGTACGTGCCGGCGTCGGGGTTTCTTCAACAGCAGATGGAGGCGATGCCGGAGCTCAAGCATCCGTCGATGCCGCGATTTGACGTGCACGAATACGCGCCGCTGCTCGACTCATCGAACATGACGCCGAGGGAGTGGGTGGCGATCGCGCGCGACATCGGCGATCACTACGACAGGTACGACGGCTTCGTCGTCCTGCATGGAACCGACACGATGGCGTACACCACGTCCGCGCTGCCGTTCATGCTGAGCGGGCTGGGCAAGCCGGTCATCGTCACCGGGTCGCAGATTCCGTTGTGTGAAGTACGCAACGATGGCCGCGAGAACCTCATCACCTCCCTGCTGATCGCGGCGAACTACGACATCCCCGAAGTTTGTCTGTACTTTGGCGGGAAGTTGCTGCGCGGGTGTCGCGCGACGAAAGTCAGCGCGGACGGCTTTGCGGCGTTCGCGTCGCCGAACGTGCCGCCGCTGGGGAACGTCGGAATCGACATCGAGATCAACTGGGATCTCGTTCGCAAGCCGAAGCCTCGGGCGAAAATGCGCGTCGAGGAGCTGGCCTCGCCTGTCGTCAGCGCGCTGCGGTTGTTTCCGGGGATCTCGCCGGAACTGGTGCGCAACGTCCTGCGTCCGCCGCTGCAGGGACTCGTGCTCGAAGCGTACGGCGTCGGTAATGGACCCGATCACGATGACGCGTTCCTCGCCGCGCTGACCGAAGCGACGCGCCGAGGAGTGGTCATCGTCGATTGCACGCAGTGTCTGGAAGGGACGGTCGATCTCTCCGAGTACGCGGCGGGATCGGCGCTGGCGCGGGCCGGGGTCATCAGCGGATTCGATATGACCGCCGAGGCGGCGCTGGCGAAGCTGTATTACCTCTTCAGCCGGGCGTATGGCTCCGACAAGGTCAAGCGCGAGATGCAACGCGATCTGCGGGGTGAGATGACCGTCACGGAGTAGAATCGCGCATCACACTCTTCCAGGGACCCGATGAAAACGCTTCAGCCGTTGTGCGCCGCGCTCCTCCTTCTGAGACGTTCCCTTCAAAGAAATCCGTTTCGACTTCATCACCAAAGAACGTTACGGCACGTCCGTGATGCAGAAAGACTCGGAACCAATGCAGACGCTCGGCAACGCCGCGGACGCAGTGCGGCGCGACAAGAAGTTGAACTGACCACTACCCAGCGGAGGAATCCCGAAATGAACCGTATGCGCATTCTGTGCTGTACGACGTTGCTCCTGTTCGCCGCGAGCGTCTTCGCCGCGGACCCCTCGCTTCCGCAGATGTTCAAGCAAGCGAAAGACAAGTTCACCGCCGGCGATTACAAAAGCTCGCTGGCGGACCTCGATGCACTCGACGCGTTGAGCGCCGAGCCCGGACACGAGAACGATCGCGCCAAGCTGCTGCCGGTTCTGACGTTCTATCGCGGCGCGAACCTGGCCGCCCTCGGGCAGAAGGACGAGGCCCGCGAAGCCTTTGCATCCTTCCTGACGCTGACGCCGAACGGATCGATCGCGTCGCCGCCGTTCCCGAAATCGACCGTCGATCTCTTCGAGGACGGACGGAAACTGGCGCGCGGCCGGAGCACGTCGATGGCCACCGTCTATTCGGCCTTCACGACGCCGGCCGGCTGGTCGCTCGCGCCCGACGAGCATTGGATCGAGTCGCCGGTGCGCTACCTGCTCACGCCCGCACAGAAGAAGGAGTATTCGACCTTCACGTCGAACGCCGAGCGTGCGTCATTCATCGAAGCGTTCTGGAAACAGCTCGACCCGACGCCGACTACGGACGTCAACGAATTTCGCAACGAATTCGAACGGCGCATCGCCTTCGCCGATACGCAATTCTCCACGCCGAAACTGCCCGGCCGCCTCACCGACAGCGCTTCCATCTTCGCCTTCCTCGGGCCACCCACCTACGCCAGCCAATCGCAGATCGGATCGGGCGAAGACGTCATGGGCCAGTTGCGGGCAAACGGCAACAGCCAGGGTCTGGGAGGCTTCAGCGCGCCCGGAGTTCGAGGCACGGCGAACTCGATCGCAGGCTCGGTCTCCAGTCCGACAAAAGAGGACAACCTCGAGGCCGACAACATGAAGGCGCGGCGCGAGGCGTGGTACTACCGTCCCGGCCGCATCCCGCAGGGCGTCCCCTACAAGGAAGTGCGCTTCGATTTCGTCACCAAGTCCGGCTACGGCACCGGCGTCCTGCAGAAGGACGCGCAGCCGATGCAGACCTTCGGCATCGTCGTCGAGTCCGCAAGGCGCGACCGGCGTCTGAACTGACGCTCTACGTTTCGTAGAGAACGCGGACCGCCGCCTCTCGCGGCGGCGGTCCGCGTAGCGGTTCAAAAGCCCCGCTTCGTTACAATCGCCGCACTTGGCAAAGAAAGCGGCAGCAGTCTTTTCGTGCACCGAATGCGGCAGCCAGTCGCCGAAATGGCTCGGCCGCTGTCCCGACTGCAACTCCTGGAACTCGTACGGTGAGGAACAGACGGCGCACGTGATGACGGCGGCGTCGGATGCGATGCCGATCTCGATCGGCGCCATCGACGGCGACACCGCGCACCGCGTCTCCACCGAGATCGCCGCGCTCGACCGCGTCCTCGGCGGCGGCCTCGTCACCGGCGCGGTCACGCTCGTCGGCGGCGAGCCGGGCATCGGCAAATCGACGTTGCTGCTGCAGGCTGCTGAACAACTGGCGCGCGGCGGCGTCGTGCTCTACGTCTCCGGCGAAGAATCGCCGCGGCAGATCGCCATCCGCGCCCGCCGCCTCGGTACAACGAGCGAGAACATCCGGCTCTTCGCCGAAACGTCGGTCGAGAGGATCATCTCCGTCACCGAGTCGATGAAACCGGTGGCGGTGATCGTCGACTCAATCCAGACGGTGCACACGTCGACGAGCGCCTCCACGCCCGGCTCGGTCGGTCAGGTGCGCGATTCCGCCGGCCTGCTGATGACCGCGGCCAAGCGGTTGTCGATCCCGATCTTCCTCATCGGCCACATCACGAAAGAAGGGACGATCGCCGGTCCGAAATCGCTGGAGCACATCGTCGATACCGTCCTCTACTTCGAGGGCGAGAAGTTTCAGAACTACCGCGTCGTCCGCGCCTACAAAAACCGATTCGGTCCGGCGAACGAAGTGGCCATCTTCGAGATGCACGACAGCGGCTTGCAGGAAGTGCCCAATCCCTCGGCCGCGCTGATCTCGCAGCGCAGCACCGCGGCCGGCTCGGCCATCGTCGCCGCCGTCGAAGGCACGCGCCCGCTGCTGATCGAAGTGCAGGCGCTCGTCTCCGCGACGCACTTCCCATCGCCGCGCCGTATGGCCATCGGCATGGACGCGAACCGCGTGTCGTTGCTGCTGGCCGTCCTGGAAAAGAAAAATGGCGGCAACTTTCTGGCCAGCGACGTCTACGCGAACCTCGCCGGAGGCCTGCAGATCGACGAACCAGCCATCGACCTCGGCGTGGTCGCCGCGCTCCTCTCGTCGCAGCGCAACCTCCCCATCGCCCACGACGTGGTCGTCTTCGGCGAGGTCGGCCTCCTCGGCGAAGTTCGCAGCGTCTCGCAGGCCGATCTCCGCGCCCGCGAAGCCGCCGCCCTCGGATTCCGCCGCGTGATCCTTCCGCAATCGAACGCCGCCGAAATCCGCGCCGACGTCGACGTCGCCGGCGTCCGCCGCGTCGACGAATTCGCGGATCTGCTGTTCGGAAAGCAGTAGATCAGTGGATTAGTGGATCAGTCGATCAGGAACATGATGGGTCGAGACCTCGGAAACCAACAGATCGGCGGATTCGGAAGCAGCGGCCGAGCGATACCCCTCTGATCTACTGATCCACTAACCTATTGATCACTATTTTCTTTACACCGCGCGCAACATTATTTACACTCCCGTCCGTCGATCCCGGACCCTATGAATCCTCTCCACGCGCGCGGTAGGTGGCTTCGCACTGTCATGGTGCTGAGCGGCGGCCTCATCTTCTTTCTGCTTACGGCCTGCGCCTCCGTCGTTCCGGATGACGTTAAAACCGCGCCCTCCGTCAATATCGCGTCTCTGCCGTCGGAAGACGATGACTGGACGCAGCTTAAGACGCAGATGCGGATCGACCTCAATCGCTACAACACCCGCGAGAGCGCCCGCGCGCCGCTCGCCACACCCGCTCCCGCCAGCGCGCAGGCGCGCGACAACGCCTTCGGCGCCCGTGCGCAGGCGCTGTTCGCGCCGCTCAACAAGCTGGCGTTGCGGCTGCCGGTCGTCGGCGTTCGCACCTCGTCGCTTGACGACAGCTGGCACGCCCCGCGCGACGGCGGTGCTCGCGTTCACAAAGGCATCGACATCTTCGCGCCGAAGGGCACCGAAATCGTCGCGGTCACCGACGGCGTGATCAGTTTCATCGGTGATCAGAAACTCGGCGGACACTGCATCTGGCTGACGACCGAAAACGGCGCCTCGTTCTACTACGCGCACCTCGACCGCTGGGCAGCCGGGTTGTACGAAGGGATGGAAGTGCAGGCCGGCGATCTGATCGGCTACGTCGGTAACACCGGCAACGCCAAGTACACGCCGTCGCACCTCCATTTCGGGATCAACGAGAACGACGACATGGTCAATCCGTATCCGATCCTGACCAAAGCCGTCCCGACGCTCCACGCCCACGTGCACACCACACTGAGCGGCGGGCCGGTCGCCACGCGGTAGGCTTCATACCCGCGGCCATCCCGAACCTACTGCAGTTCGTAGAAGACCTTGTCCAACTCGACCCCGCCGTCGATGACGAGTGGTTGATCGAGAGCGACACCTAGTCCGAACGTCCGCTTCGTGGTCGCGTCCGCGGGCGTCGTCCCCGCGCGGGTCACGAGGTCCATGAATACGCCTTCCAGCGTCGCTGTACGCCCGTCCGCGTACACCTTCGTGGCGGTGAACAGCGCGCCCTCGCGGCGGACATCGCGCAGCGTGAATGCGCCGTGGCGATCCACACCACTGCCGCCGCCGTTCGTGATCCGCAGCGAGAGATCGAGGCCGTCCACCTCGTACCGTCCGGACACATTGCGCCCTGTCACGGGTTCGGCATGCTTCTCGACGAACACTGACTGCAACACGCCGTGCTTCTGCTTCTGCACGTTCTTGTTCTTCGAGAACAGCGCCAGGATTTCCTGCATCCGCTGCGCAGACGCCGAGGCGGAGACGGTAAGAAAGAGGAGGAGGACCGCGATCAAGGTTCGCATGTTCCGTTAGACGAGCGCTGCTTGCAGCGGTTAGGTCACGGGGCTTGCCATCCGGACGCCTAGCAGGCTTTAATGGCTCATTCCGAAACGAGAGAAGGAGGCGAACGTGTCCAATAACGCGGCGGAGGTCTTTGCGAACTTGCAGAAAGCGGTCGAGGCGACCGGGGGAAGGATGGGATGGTCGATCTCCATGAATCCCACCGGCGGAGGCCACACGGCACAAGTGTTCGGCGCCGCGCCGGGTATCGTGATCGATTACCAGGCGGGATCTCCTGCGCCGACGGTCGCCGATGTCATCTTCCTCGGCCGGCCCTTCATCCCCGTGACGCGTCCGCTGATCTTCCCGCTCACGCCCGGCATGAACGACTACAGCAAGTTCGAAATCAACTTCGGGGCTGGTGTCTCGTGGACTTTCGGCGCAAACGGCGGCGCCGCGACGCTGTCTTGGAACTTTAACAACCTGCCGCAGTGCTCGAACGGCTGGGCCATCGTCGACAGCGTGACCTCGCCGGGCAGCGGTACGTTCCAGATCGCCTGCTCGCCCGCCCCTGCGACGTGGCTTCTCACCGTGCAGATCATCACCGTCCTCGACACGAAAGCCACCGTTACCCTCTACGCAGACGGTGTGTCGCAGGGAACGCTCCAGGACGGCGATCAGAAGAACGTCACCGGAAAAACGATCTCGATTGGAATCGAAGCGTCGTTCCCGACGCCCTCGCAGGACGGCATGAGCATCGGCTACGTTTTGCAGCAGCAGTGAGAGGGCGGCCTCGGCCTATGAGTTGGATGCACGCCACCCAAGGCGGAGCTCGCGCATCGGCGCGAGCACGAACTCACGCCCGCGATAACGCGGATGGGGAACTGTCAGCGTTCGTGTGCGGATCCGATTCGCGCTGTGCAGGATGAGGTCGAGGTCGATGGTTCGCGGGGCGTTGCGCGTGCTGCGGCGGCGCCCGAGGCGGGCTTCGATCGCGTGCAGCGCGTCGAGCAGCGCCGCCGGCGAGAGGTCGGTGTAGCCGGCGACGACTGCGTTCAAATATTTCGGCGGCGGCGCGTCGACCGGATCCGTTTCGATGAAGCTGCTGACGCGGACTACGTGGATCACGTGCTTCAATTCGGAAATCGCGCGGCGAAGAAACAGCGCGCGGTCGCCGAGGTTCGAGCCGAGGGCGATCAGCACCGAGGCCGGCACGTTACTCCTCGCTGATGTCGATGTCGTCGGACAGCTCGTTGACGTCATCGTCGGCGAGCGGAAAGTACGTCTTGAGCTGATGTCCGGCTGCGGTGATCGCTTCGACGATTCCTTGGGTGAACTCGCCATTCTTGAAACGAATGGTCAACATCGCGGCGATCTCGTCCCAGAAACCGGGCGGCACTTTTTCGTCGATCCCTTTGTCGCCGAGGATGACGAAGTTGTTCTCCTCGGAGGCGATGAAGAGCAGGACTCCGTTGCGGAGCGCGGTCTTGGTCATGCCGAGGCGTTCGAACGTGCGCTCCGCGACGTAACGCGCATCGCCGCCGATCGCTTTCGGCTGGATGTGGACGCGGATTTCGCCTGACGTCTCGCGCTCCGCGGCGCCGATGGCTTCCGTGATGCGCGGCTGGTCGAGCGTCGCGATGAACTCTTGCTGCTTCACCATCCACCCCCCGCGCCGCCGCCGCCGAAGGAACTACCGCCGCCGCCCCACGAACCGCCGGTGCTCCAGCCGCCTCCCCCGCCACCGCCGCCGCCGAACGTCGTCCCGCCGCCGCCCCAACCACCGCCGCCGAGAAACATCGGCCAGATGCAGCCGCTGCAACCGCCGCAGCCTCCGCGCCTGCGTCCGCGCATGAGCAACGGAATCAACACCAGGATCACGAAGAGGAAAAAGATCGAGGGGAAGAACATGTCGGCTTCTCCTCCCTTCGACGATCGTGCCGGCCGAGGTGCCGGGGCCGGCATCGTGGTCGTGCTGACAAAGTTGGGATCGATCTTCTTCGTGACCTGATCGATTGCGGCATTCAGTCCGCCCGCGTAATCATCGGCGCGGAACGCCGGCCGCAACGTGTTGTTGATGATGTCGGATGAAAAGGCGTCGGTGATGACCGGCTCGAGCCCATAGCCGACCTGGATGCGCGTCTTGTGTTCCTTCACGAAGACGAAGAGCATCAGTCCCTTGTCGCCGTTGACCTTCCAGATGTTCGCGACCTTGTTCGTGTAGCCGAGGTCGTCTTCGCCTTCCAGCGACGGGAAGATCAGGATCAGGAACTGGACGCCGGACTGTTTGTAGAACGCCTCCAGCTTTTCGTTCAACTGTTGAATCTGCGAGGCGCTGAGGAGGTTGGCGTTGTAGTCGTTCACCCACTGCGTCGGCTTGGGCGGGACGTCCAGCGCCAGCACGGCCGAGGCGAGGAGCGCGATCGCGAAGAACGCGATCGCGCTGCGGCGGACGTTCATCGCGTTCCCGTGGCGGGAGCAGTCGTGCCGAAATTGAAGTTGACCTCGGGCGCGTTCTGCGAGCCGGCTGCGCCTTTGAAGTACGCCTTCGGTTTGAAGCCGCTCATGTTGGCGACGATGTTCGCCGGGAACTTGAGCACGGACGCGTTGAACGTCTGCGCCACTTCGTTGTAGCGGCGGCGTTCGACGGCGATGCGATTCTCCGTTCCTTCGAGTTGCGACTGCAGTTCGAGGAAGTTCTGATTCGATTTCAGATCGGGGTAGCGCTCGACGACGACGAGCAGTCGTGACAGCGCGCTGGTGAGGTTCTCCTGCGCGCCGGCAAACTGCGCCATCGCGTTCGGATCATTCGGCAGATTCGACTGCGTGCCGGGCGGGCCGCCGGCAGGCGCCTGCACCTGGCCGACGCGCGAGCGGGCGTTGACGACCGCTTCCAGCGTCGACTTCTCGAAATTCGCCGCGCCCTGAACGGTGCGCACGAGGTTCGGAATCAGATCGAAGCGGCGCTGATAGTCGTTTTCGACCTGCGCCCACTGCGCCTGCACCTGCTGATCGAGCTCTACAAGATGATTGCGGACGCCGACGTACCAACCGCCGCCGATCAACAGAATGAGAACCAGCGCTCCGAGGCAACCAAGCAGACCAAGTCTACCCATGGAATCCTTCTTTCTGACCGCTAGTAATCTTCGTCTTCGTCGTCATCAGCCGGTTCTTCGTCGCGGTCGGCCTCGGGGATGATCTCTTCATCCTCGTCGCCGGTCGGTGCCGCAGCTTCACCTTCCGCGCCAAACTCTTCGTCGGACGCTTCCTCGACGACAGGCAACGGTGCGGCGGCCGCGCGCGCACGGCTGCGCGATGCGGGTACCGACGGCGCTTCATCGGCGTCACGCTGATCCGCGCCGCACTTCGGGCAGTTCGGAACAGGCTTGCCGAGGTCGTAAAACTTCGTATGACAGCTATAACAGGTGTACTTCTTTCCTAGATCAGGCATAACTCGAGAATCTCCCAGCGCAAAAGCGGCGACACGTTAGCACCGCGACTCATGTGTAGCAAGTAGCGGGCACAGAAGAAAAACGGCGAGCAGTTACTCTGCTCGCCGCTGCATCGTTGCGAATGAATTTGATTACTTTCCGTGCGGCAGCGCCTGTGCGGCGCGCGTGCCGGCGTCGGACGAATTCGCGCCCGGCGCAGCGTGAAGCGCGGCCGCTTTCTCGGCCAGCTTCTGTGAATCGGGCAGTACTTCGATGGCCTTGGCGATCTGATTGTCGCCCTGCAGGCGATACGGATACGACGCATCGAAGCCGAACTTGGCGGCGATGATCTCCGCCTTTAGCGCCCGCTCGATGAAGTTGCGGTCGTTGGGCTTCTGCAGCGCTTCGCGGATGTCGGCGACCGGCGCGATGTCCTTCTCGCTCGCGAACTGGACGAAGTCCTCCATGACCGCGGGCGTGATGGCGACGTCTTCGGTGACGTCAGGATGCTTGGCGACGTAGTCGACGCCGTAGTTGAAAAGGGCGCTGCGCACTTCGAGAAGCTGCGTGGTGCGCGACAGCGGCGCCGGCTTGACGAAGATGTCGGGCGTGATTCCGCCGCCGCCGTAGACGACGCGGCCGGTTGCGGTCGTGTATTTCTTGCGGTCCTTCAGAGGCATCTCCGACGCGCTGCCGTCATCGCTCTCATCGGCGACGTAGTAGTCGTAGAACGAGCTGTAGTCGCGCTGGATGTTGCGTCCCGAGGGCGTGTAGTACTTCGAGGTCGTGAGCGCGAGGCCGGCGCTGTACTGCAGCGTGTAGACGCTCTGCACGAGGCCTTTGCCCCAGCTCGTCTCGCCGACGATGATGCCGCGATCGTGATCCTGCAGCGCGCCGGCGACGATTTCGGATGCCGAGGCGCTGCCGCGGTTCACGACGACGACCATCGGCATGTCGAGGTGCTGGTGCTTGCCGGGCGCGAGGTAGTCCTGCGCCGAATCGGGCGTGCGGCCTTTCGTGTAGACGATCATCTGCCCCTTGTCGAGAAAGTGATCGGCGACGCCGACGGCGGCGTCGAGCAGTCCGCCGGGATTCTGGCGAAGGTCGAGGACGAGCTTCTGCATCCCCTGCCCTTTCAGCTTGTCGATCGCTTCGTCGAGCTCGCGGACGGTGGTGGCGGTGAAGTCTTTGATGCGGATGTAGCCGATGCCGGGCTTCAGCATCAGCACGTTGGAGATCGAGTTGGTCGGAATCGCGGCGCGGACGATGGAGAGCGGGATCGGCTCTTTCATCCCGACGCGGACGATCTTGATGTGGACCGTGGTGCCTTTCGGACCTTTGAGGCGCTTGACGACGTCGTCGAGCGGAAGGTCGTCGGTCGAGGTGCCTTCGACCTCGGAGATGACGTCACCGGCGCGGATGCCGAGGCGCGCGGCGGGCGTGCCTTCGAGCGGCGTGATGACCGTGACCTGGTCATTGCGCTTCGTCACCAGGATGCCGAGGCCGTAGAACGAGCCCTTCTGGCGATCCTGCATGTCCGCGTACTCCTTCGGTTCGAGGAAGGAGGTGTGCGGATCGAGCGTGCGCAGCATGCCGTCGATCGAGGAGTAGACGAACTTGTCGGAGCCGACATCCTCCGGCGCATTGGCCGTGACGGCGGCGAGAAGATCCGTGTACTCTTTCATCCGCTTCTGCACGTCGCTTTGTACCTGCGCGCCGAAGAGACGGTTGCCGTAGAATCCGCCGAAGAGCGTCGTGCCGATGATGGCCACGGCGAGCGTCAACGAGAAGGTCCACTTCTTTGTCTGTTGTATTTTGGCCATGTTTTTGATCACCTGATTTCCAGGGAAGAACTCATTATAGGCGCGGAGTATTCGACAGCCCGGCGATGTTCACGCGGCCGTATCAGTCAAGGAGACGTCGTTCATGTTCGGTTCGCTCGGCATCCCGGAGTTGATCCTCATTTTCATCGTGGCTCTGATCGTCTTCGGTCCGAAGCGTCTGCCCGAAATCGGCAAAACGCTCGGCAAGGCGATGGGCGAATTCAAGAAAGCGACCGACGACTTCAAAAACACCATCGAGCGCGAGGTGCAGGTCGAAGAGCTCAAGCAGTTGGCTTCGACGACGGTCGTGCCCGTGCATGAGTCGGTATCAAGGTCCGCGCCAGTCACGCCCACGGCGAACGGCATTCCTGCCGAACCGCCGGCGGCCGTCGCCGATCTCACTCCCGAGTCCGTCACGAAACACGATTCGTAGCCGATGACGGAAACCGCAGACATCGCGTCGCCGGTCGAGGAAGAAGCGCCCGACGCCGACCTTCCGAAGATGTCGTTCCTCGATCACCTCGAGGAACTGCGCAAGCGGCTGATCGTCTCGATCATCGCCATCTTCGTGGCCTTTCTGGCGTGCTGGAACTACGCGGACAAAATCTACGCGTGGGTTCAGGCGCCGCTGACGAAGTTCCTGCCGCCGGACGATCAGAAGCTCGCGTACACGCACCTGACCGAGCCGTTCATGGTTTACATGAAGGTGGCGTTCTTCGCAGCGATCTTCATCGCTTCGCCGATCATCATGTGGCAGGTGTGGCGCTTCATCTCGCCCGGTCTGTACAAGCGCGAGCGCCGTTACGCGGCGCCGTTCATCATCCTGGCGACGCTCTTCTTCGTGGTCGGCGGCTACTTCGGCTACCGCGTGCTCCTGCCCGGCGCCTGCGCGTTCTTCGTCGAGACCGGCGTGAAGTTCAAGCAGATGATCAAGATCGACGAGTACTTCTCGTTCGCGAGCACGATCATGCTGGCGTCCGGCGTGGTGTTCGAGACTCCGATCCTGATCTTCTTCCTGGCCCGACTCGGCATCGTGACGCCGCACTTCCTGCTGCAGAAGTCGAAGTGGGCGATCGTGCTGTCGTTCGTCATCGCCGCGATCCTGACGCCGTCGCCGGACATGGTGAACCAGGCGTTCCTGGCCGTTCCGATGATCGCGCTCTACTTCCTCGGCGTCGGCGTGGCGTTCCTCTTCGGCAAGCGCTACGACACGTAATAAGCGGCTTCTGCTAACCTACGCCGCCATGGAAATCCCGTCGAAAGTTTCGATCTTCAGCCGCTCGCTCGAGCTGAAGGGCAAGCCCGGCACGTTGATCGCGATCAACGACACGGGGTTCTACGAGATCGTGATGGATTTCCAGGGACGCAACCACGTCGTCCTCTTCCCCATCGCCGAGACCGCCATCATCTTCAACGAGGCGCTGCCGGCGAATGCGACCGATTTCGAAGTGGAGCGGTAGGCCATGTGGCACAGACACTCTTATCTGTGCTTGTGAGGCTCGGGAGAGCTGAAAACTTCAGGCGCTGCATCTTGCCAAGCACAGACAGGAGTGTCTGTGCCACACAAAAAGGGACGGCTTGACGCCGTCCCTTTGATTTTCGGTGAGGTTAGATTACGGCTTCTTCGTCGCCGGAGTTTTCTTCGCGTCGCTCTTCGGAGCGGCGGGAGTGGCCGGCGCGGCCTCGGCGGCAGGAGCCGGCGGCGGCGCGAAGTACGTTTCGTCGAAGGTAGGATGCGCGTTTTCTTTCATCGCATCGAGCGCGGCGTGCAGTTTGGTCTGCTTGAGGTTCTTCTCGATCGTCGGACGGACCTGATCGAGCGGCGTGGTCTCGTGCCCTTCGACTTTGATGATGTGGTAGCCGAACTGCGTCTTCACGACCGGCGTCACTTCGCCGACTTTCGCAGCGAAGGCGGCCTGCTCGAACTCGGGGACCATCTGGTTGTGACCGAATGAGCCGAGGTCGCCGCCGCGGGCGCCGGAACCGGTGTCGTCCGATTCCTTCTTCGCCAGCTCCTCGAAGTTCGCGCCGGCCAGGATCTGCTTGCGAAGATCCTCCGCTTTAGCCTTGGCCTGCTCGTCGGTGAGATCTTTGCCCGCCTGCGCTGCAGGGCTGCCTTTCGGCGCGATCAGGATGTGGCGGGCCTTGACCTGCTCGTACTCTTTGGCGTTGTCGGCGTACGCCTTCTGGATCTCGGCGTCGCTGACGGTGATGCCGCTGTCGATCTTCTTCAGCTCGGCCGTCGCGACGAGATTCTCGCGCATCAGGTTGAGCTGGTTCAGGACCTCGGGATCATTCTGCAGGCCCGCTTTGGTGCCTTCGCTGGCGAGCAGGCGCATGCGGAGGAAGTCGTCCGCGAACTGCTTGCGGCCGGCAGGCTGCGACAGCATGCTCTGGTATTCAGCCGGAAGCGTTTTCAGCGCCGCTTCGAATTCCGACTTGTGGATGGTGACGCTGCCGGCGGTCATGATGACGGGATCGGCGCTGGCCGTGGCCGTGCCTGGCGCCGGTGCGGCCGGCTTGCTCTGCGCGAACGCTGCCGCAGCGGCGAGCGCAAGCGTGATGATGATGGTTGCTTTCTTCACAAGTTCTCCTTGTTCGTTGGGACGTCTTATTTGGACGCGGTTCGTAACGGGGGGTTGTAAGGCTTGATTCCAGCGAGCTCAGCGTAGTTTTTTCAGCGCCGATTCGATTCGCCGCACGCCTTCCTGCAGCCGCTCCATCGAAGTGGCGTAGCTGATGCGGACATGGTCGTCACTGCCGAACGCGGAGCCGGGGATGACCGCAACCTGCGCCTCGTCGAGGAGGTAGTTGGCGAGCGTCTGCGAGTCGCGCACGACGCCGCGGCCGAAGAAGGCGCTGACGTCGGGGAAGATGTAGAACGCGCCGTCGGGATGTGCGCAGCACAATCCCTCGATGCCGTTGATGGCCGGGATCAGCCACGCGCGCCGGTCGCGATACGCCTCCCACATGCGCTGCACTTCATCGTCGCCGCCGCCGAGCGCTTCGAGCGCGGCGGCCTGCGAGATCGAGCTCGGATTCGACGTCGAATGGCTCTGAATTTTTCCGGCGGCGGTGATGACGTCGCGATGCGCGATCGCGTAGCCGAGCCGCCAGCCGGTCATGGCGAACGTCTTCGACATCGAGTTGATGCAGACGATCGTCTCCGGATACTCGTCGAACCATTGCGCCGCGGAAGCATGCTTCGCGCCGTCGTAGACGAAGAACTCGTACGTCTCGTCGAACATCAGGAAGAGATCGCGCGCGGCGCACCACTCGACGATGCGCTGCAGCTCCTTTTCCGCGATCACGGCGCCGGTCGGATTGCACGGCGAGTTGATGATCACGCCGCGCGTGCGCTCAGTGGCCACGGACTCGATGTCGGCGAATGTCGGGCGGAACTCGTTCTGCGGATCGGTGCGGGCGAAGACGGGCGTGCCGCCGGCGAACTGCACCTGATCGGGAAAACTGACCCAGTACGGAGCGGGGATGATGACTTCGTCGCCCTCGTCGACCAGCGCCAGCGTGACGTTGAACAGCTCCTGCTTTCCGCCGGTGCCGGCGATCACGTTTTCCGCCGTGATGGACGTGCCGTAGCGCCGGTTGTAGCGAGCGGCCAGCGCGTCGCGCAACGCTTTCGTGCCGTTGCCGGCCGTGTATTTCGTCAACCCGTCGTCGATGGCGCGTTTGCCGGCCGCGCAGACGAATTGCGGCGTCGGGAAGTCAGGCTCGCCCGGCCCGAGGTCGACGACGTCGACGCCTTGCGCCTTCAACTCCAAGGCGCGATTCATCACCGCCAGCGTCGGCGACACCTGCATCTCGCTGACGCGCCGCGTCAACCGGATGCGTGGCTTGGTAATCACGTCGATTCCCATCAGGCGAAGCGCTCTCCGAGCGTCGTGCGCAATGCGCGCCAGGCCGCGGGAGCCTGCCGGCTGAGCACCAGCCGGATCAACTCCACGACGCACCACGCAAGATATACATAAATGATCGGTCCGCGCCATGACGTCACCGCGAACTGCGCCAGCCAGAGCACGAAGAGGATGGTCGCCTCGTGCACCTTGAGCTGCAGGTTCAGCAGCAGCAGAAACCCGAGAAAGCTCTGCAGAATCGTTAGGAGGATTTCATCGCGCTGGTGCGCGTCGAAGATCAGTGGCCGCAACTCGCCGGCGCTGATCACGAAGAGGATCGGGATCATCGCCGAGAGGATGCTCCACTGGTTGATGTTCGACGAGACCATGTTCATCAGCGCGACGTTCGCCGTCTTCACTTTGCGCGCCCAGTAGAACGCGCTCAGTTTTTCCGGAAACTCGGAGAGGAACGGCGCCACCCACTGCACGAAGACGAAGGTGGACACTCCGAGCGATGTGGCGATGGCCAGCATCGAATTCAGAAACGGGTGCGCGGCGAAGAAAAGAATCGCGCCGCCGGCGAGAAAAAGAATCCAGATGGACGCGTTGCGGCGTTTCGGCGGCATCCTCAAAACCGTTCGCGGAATGATGCCGAGGTCTTCGAGCGCTTCCTCTTCGTCATCGCGCGGCGGGATCTTCCAGAGGATGAAGAGGTAGAGCACGTACGACGCGGTCAGCGGAATCGCATCCCAGATCGAGAGCGTCCCTTTCCACCAGATGAAGGTGAAGTAGGTGATCGGAAGGAAGAGGCCGAAGACTTCGACCGAGTGTTCGTCGTCGAGTTGGACGCTGATGAATTTCCGCTCGCGCTTCCAGCCGAACGCCGCGGCGACGAAGTAGATCATCGGCCATCCCAGCCCCACCAGGAGCCGCAGGCTGCCGGTGAAGTTGGCGATGGCGAGATGCGTCTGGCTCGGATCCTTCCCGGCCTGCCATGCGATGACCGCTTCGACTGCGAACTCCGGCAAGGTTTGCAGCCACGCCAGGATGGCCAGCGCAAGGCCTTGCGACATCAGAAACTGCGCCGCTTCCGCAGCCCAGGCGATGATGAAGGCGGAGAGCAGGATGCTCGGAAAAGTCCAGAGCGCGGACCACGCGGCGGCCGAAGCAGCAGTGGTCGCTTTGATGAGTTTGAGTATCATCGGCCGCCAGGAGCGCGCATTCTAATTGATCACGATCAGCAGCCGGCAGAACCCGTGGTTCAAGCGCATCCGCGAAGCAATCCGCGATCACGCCGGCGAAATCGTGATCGAAGGTCCGAAGCCGGTCGCGGATGCGATCGCCGCGGGTTGGAAGCCGATCAAGGTCGTCGAGCGCGACGTCGATTTTTCCTCGTCGATCTTCGATGCGCTAGCGGAAACGAAGTCGCCGCAGAACGTCATCGCGCTTTTCCAACGGCCGCGATTTGATTTGAAAACGCTGTTCGCGCGCGAGTCGTCGATCGTGATCGCGCTGGATGGCGTGCAGGATCCCGGCAACGTCGGCACGATCGTGAGGCTCGCAGCAGCGTTCGACGCAAACGGAGTCGCGCTCCTCCCCGGCTGCGCCGACGCCTTCGGTCCGAAAGCGATCCGCTCCTCGGCCGGCGCAATCCTGACCGTGCCGGTAGTGAATTGCTCGATCGATGAGCTGCTGACAAATGGTTGGGACGTCGTCGTCGCCGATGCACGCGGCGAGATTGCCGATCCTCCACCGCGCCGCGCGATTCTCGCCTTCGGCAGCGAGGGGTCAGGCCTTTCGCCTGCGCTTGCGAGCGTCGCGCGAACGATCGCCATCCCGATGTCGACGCGGATCGAATCGCTGAACGTAGGCGCCTCGGCGGCGATCCTCATGGCCCGAAGCTACGAACGGCGAACGTAGCGCCGTCGGCCCGACGGCTGTACCGCCGCCAGCTCGGCGGCAATGCATGCGTACGCGCCAGCGAGCCGCCGGCGGTCCAGCCGACGAGCCGTCGGCGCTACGACGGACGCGCGATACACTCGAAAACGATGGGCAAACTCCTCATCGTCGGCACGCCCCTCGGCAACCTCGGCGATTTTCCGCCGCGCGCGATCGAGGCGCTGAAGTCGGCGGACCTGATCCTTTGCGAGGACACGCGTCACACGCGCAAGCTCCTGACGCACTTCGGCATCGAACGTCCGACAGATCGCTTCGACGATCACACCGAGGAGGAGAAAGCGCGCGGGTTTGCGGACAGGATCGCGCGCGGCGAAACGATCGCACTCGTCTCCGACGCCGGCATGCCCGTCATCAGCGATCCCGGCTTCCGGCTGGTGCGCCTCGCCCGCGAACTTGGATTGACCGTCGAGCCGATTCCTGGCCCATTCGCCGGCATCGTCGCCGTCGTCGCCAGCGGCATCGCGCCCCTCCCCTTCACCTTCCTCGGATTCACCCCGCACCGCCGCGGCGAACGTATCGATTTCTACCGCACGCTCGCAGAGCTCGGACACACCGCGATCGCCTACGAGTCGCCGGAACGCGTGGTCGACTCCCTCGAAGACGCTCTGGCCGTTCTCGGCGACGTGGAAGTCACCGTCGCCCGCGAGATGACGAAGCTGCACGAGGAGTTTTTGCGCAGCACGATCAGCGAAGTCCTCGCCGAACTGCGCCCTCGCCAATCGATCTACGGCGAGATCACGCTCGTCTTCGCGGCGTCAAAAGCGACAGCCGCCGTCGCACCCCCCGAGGAAATCGCCGCCGAATTCGAACGCCTCCGCGTCAGCGGCATGCGCCGCAACGATGCGGTGAAAGCGGTTGCCGAGAAGTTCGGGTTGCGGAAGAACGACGTGTACAAGATGCTGCTTTAGCGCTTTCTCCGGAGTCTCTGTGTGACACGAAGGGCTTCAAGCGTCAATTGGTCTTTAGGCCGGTTCGGCACCTCTTTCATCCGAATCAAGTCCTGAAGGCTCGCGACGTGAGTCGAGACACCATCAATTTCCATGCGTTCAGCGTTCGCTTGTAGGTCGTCGTATCCATCGGTTCCAAGCGGCGTACGAATGCAATGCAGAATTCCGCAGTCCGTTTTGAACGTCAGAACCGCGTCCGACTCCAGCGCCTGATCGTCGATTTGCGTCGATTCACCGCCGCGCAACTCCGCATGAATATCGGTTAGCGCAGCGATAAGATGCTGCCGGTTCGCCGCATCAGACGCGAAGCAGATGTCGAAATTTGCGCTCGGCAGGTTCGATCCGGAAAGGTACCCAGCCACACCACCGATTACGACAAAACTAACGTCCCGTCGATGCAGTGCGTTGAGAATTCCAAGGGGGTCGAACGATTCCACAGTAGTCATTTCGTGGGGTTCACTCGCCGGGTAGCAGCGCGAAGCGTCGCCAAATTGTTCGCGTTCGCTACGGCGATCCGCAGACGTTCAGATGGCGTACATGCGAGAAGATCCAGCAAGGCGTAAACATCAACGCCGGTTTCCGCCTGCATTCGCTGCAACTCTTCTTCACTCAATTTCGAGCTATGATTCGGCATGGCGTAATCGTACCTCGGTCACGCTTCTCGCACTCGTTCCGCCTCCCCTGCTATCATCCCTTCTCCGCCTGTGCGGCGCGCGGCCTGTGCGCCCCGGACTAACAGATCTCGAGGAGCGTGAATGGATTTCCGTCTTACGGACGAGCAGCGACAGATTCAGGAGATGGTGCGCGAGTTCGCGCTCAGCGAGATCAAGCCGCATTTGATGGAGTGGGATGAGGCGCAGCACTTTCCCACCGAGGTTTTCAAGCGCGCCGGCGGCCTCGGCATGCTCGGCGTGACGGTCCCCGAGGAGTACGGCGGCGCGGGATTGTCGTACGTTGATTACGTTCACGTCATCGAGGAGCTCGGCGTCGTCGACAGCGGCTTCGCGCTCAGCGTCGCCGCGCACAACTCTCTCGGCACGGGTCATATTTATCTGGCAGGCAATGACGAGCAGAAGAAGAAGTGGCTCCCGAAGCTGACCTCGGGCGAGTGGATCGCGGCGTGGGGACTCACCGAGCCCGGATCCGGCAGCGACGCGTCGGGCATGCGCACGACCGCCGTGCAGGACGGCGACGAGTGGGTGCTGAACGGCACGAAAAACTTCATCACCAACGCGACGTACGCCGACATCTCCGTCGTTCTCGTCGTCACGGACAAATCCGATCAGAAGCACGGCATCACCGCGTTTGCGGTGGAGATGGATCGCCCCGGCATCCGCCCCGGCAAGAAAGAGAACAAGCTCGGGATGCGCGTTTCCGACACCGCCGAATTGGTGATGGAAGACTGCCGCGTGCCGTCGTCCAACATCCTCGGCAAGATCGGCTACGGTTTCATTGACGCGATGAAAGTGCTCGACGGCGGCCGCATTTCGATTGGCGCGTTGGCAGTCGGCATCGCGCGCGGCGCCTACGAGGCGGCGCGCGACTATTCGAAGCAGCGGCAGGCCTTCGGCAAATCGATCTCCGACTTTCAGGCCATCCAGTTCATGCTCGCCGACATGGCCACCGAAATCGATGCCGCGCGGCTGCTCTGCTATCGCGCCGCGACGATCAAGGATGCCGGCGAAAAAGTGACGCAAGCCTCGGCCATGGCGAAGTTGTACGCGTCCGAGGTTGCCATGCGCGCGACGGAAAAAGGCGTGCAGATTTTCGGCGGCTACGGCTTCATCAAAGAGTTCCCTGCGGAGAAGTACTACCGCGATGTGAAGCTGTGCACGATCGGCGAAGGGACGAGCGAGATCCAGCGGATGGTGATCGCGCGCAACCTGCTCGCGGATGGCGCCCGGTAGCGCATGTCCGAGCTGAACGACCTCGCCGGCGCTCTTCGCAGCGGCAAGTACCGCGCGCTGGCACAGGCGGTGTCGCTGGTCGAGCGCGATGACGGCCGCGCGGAACGGCTGCTGGCGGATATTTATCCGGCCACCGGAAACGCGCGCATCGTCGGCATCACCGGCTCGCCCGGCGCAGGCAAGTCGACGCTCGTCGCGGCGCTGGCGAAGTACTACCGCGCGCAGGACAAGAAAGTCGGCATCATCGCCGTCGATCCCACCTCGCCCTTCACCGGCGGCGCGATCCTCGGCGACCGCATTCGCATGGCCGATCTCTATACGGACCGCGGCGTCTTCATCCGCTCGATGGCCACGCGCGGATTTCTCGGCGGGCTTGCGCGCGCCACGAACGACGTCGTCGATCTCCTCGATGCGGCCGGATTCGACGTCGTGCTCGTCGAGACCGTCGGCGTCGGTCAGGACGAGGTCGAAATCATTCGTACCGTGCAGACGAACGTGGTCGTGCTCGTACCGGGCATGGGCGACGACATTCAGGCGATCAAGGCCGGCATCATGGAGATCGGCGACGTCTTCGTCGTCAACAAAGCCGATCGTCCCGGCGCGGACCGCACCGTCACCGAAATCACGATGATGATGTCGCTGGTCGAGGAGCATGGGGACTGGATTCCGCCGATCGTCAAAACGGTCGCGTCGACGAATCAGGGCACCGGCGACCTCGACGCCGCGATCGCAAAACATTTCGATCATCTGCAAACGTCCGGCGAGCTCGATCGCCGCAATCGTGAGCGCGTGCGCATCCGGATCGAGACGATGCTGAAGGAAAAGTTCATGGATCGGCTGATCGGCAAGACGATCACGCGCGCCGATTACGAGCAGCTGCTCGACGACGTCCTGCACAAGAAAGGCAATCCGCACGATGCCGCGGAAGGGCTGCTGGCGCGCCTTTCATTCGGCCGTTGACGTGTTGCCGGCTCGGTTACAATCGCCGCCCCGATGAAGTTCTCCCGCGACTGGCTCAACGATTACGTCGATCTCTCCGATCTCAGCGATGACCAGCTCGGCGTCCGCCTGACGGAGATCGGCCACGCCGTCGAATCGACGGAGCAGCACGGCGACGACACGGTGTTCGATCTCGAGATCACCACGAATCGCGTCGACGCCATGTCGCACATCGGCATGGGCCGCGAGCTGGCTGCGGCACTCGGGCGATCGCGCAAAGACACCGCGGCGTCTGCATTCGCCGGCGCGACGTCCTCTGCACCGCCAACGATCCGCATCGAAGCGCCGGAGATGTGCTCGCGATACACGGGGCTCGTCATCCGCAACGTCGCCGTCAAGCCGTCATCGCCGCTGGTCGCGAAACGCCTGGAAGAAGTCGGCCTCCGTCCGATCAACAACATCGTCGACATCACCAACTACGTGATGGTCGCGCTCGGCCATCCGCTGCATGCGTTCGATCTCGACCGCGTCGGCGGACAGACCATCATCGTGCGGCGCGGCAAACCCGGCGAGACGGTGAAGAGCCTCGACGGCGAGATGCGCAAGATTGATGCAGACACCGTCGTCATCGCCGACGCGCAACGCCCGGTCGGCCTCGGCGGAATCATCGGCGGGTTCGAATCGGAGATCACGTCCGCGACAAAGAACGTACTGCTCGAATGCGCGTGGTTCGAGCCGTCGATCATCCGCCGCACGGCACGCCGCCTCGGCCTGAAGACCGACGCGTCGTATCGCTTCGAGCGCCGGGTCGATCCGAACGACACGCTTGCCGTGATTACGGAAGCGGCGCGCATGATCGTCGAAAGCGGCGGCGGCACCGCCGAGGCGCCGATCGACGTCGTCGCGTCCGAGCTGAAACCGAAATCGATTCGCCTTCGCACCGAAAAACTCAACGAAGCCTCGGCCGGCTCCGTCGGCATCGGATACGCGCTCGATCTCTTCCGCCGCCTCGGCTTCGACGCCGAGCAGGTTCACGACGGATTGCTGGTGACCGTGCCGACGTATCGCGGCGATATTTTCGAAGAGATGGATCTGGTCGAGGAAGTGCTCCGCTTCTTAGGTCTGAACAACGTCCCGGCGATGTTGCCGCGCGTGACGACGGGCGATGTGCGACGCGAAGCGACCGACGTCGCGGAGGATGCAATCCGCGACGTGTTGGTCGGATGCGGCCTCTCCGAGGTCATCAACTACTCGTTCATCCGGCCGGAGTGGAACGCGCTGGTTGCGGATGAAAAGCCGATCGCGATCTCGAATGCGCTTTCCGAGGCGATTGCGGCGATGCGTCTGTCGCTTTTGCCGGGAATGCTCGACACGGTCGTCTTCAATCGCTCCTACGGAACGCGCGATGGCGGGCTCTTCGAAGTTGGGCGGACGTATCATCGCGAAGGCGACGGCGTCATCGAACACCATCGCATCGCTGTCGTTCTGTACGGATCGATTGGAACGTTCTGGGGCGATGCGAAGCGGCCGGTCGATTTCTTCGACATCAAAGGCATCGTCGAGCAGATCGCGGCGAAGATGCATGTCGATGCCACCTTCGCCTCCTCGGATCAGCCGTGGCTGCGCAGCGGCAAGCGCGCCATCGCCTGGCATGGTGATCGGCAAATCGCGAGTGTTGGATTCCTTTCCGCCGAGGTTTTGCAGGCGTTCGGAATCAAAGGCGACGTCGCAGTAGCCGACGTTGACGTCGAGGCGCTGATCGCGTCGTCGAATAGCGAATGGACGATGGCGCCCGTAGCGCGCTTCCCCGGTGTGCCGATGATCCTCGCGCTTACGCACGGACGCGATCTCGAGTACCAGCGCATCGTCGATGCGATCCGTTCGTTCGACGTGCCGTACCTCCACGAAGTCGGGTTACGCGACCGCTTCGTACCCGCGGAAACAGACGACATCATCAAGACCACGCTGGGAATGTGGTACCAGGCATTCGATCGCTCGCTCACGCAGGACGAGATTGCCTCGCATCATCACCAGCTCGCAACGCGCCTGGCGGCCATGCTGCCGGTGAAATTACTCTGAGAGAGAAAACCAACGTGAAGAAGACCCGCGAAAACGACCAGCTCACCCTTGCCGGCACCGAGGAAGAAGAAATCCTCGGGCGCCTCAACGACCGCGTGGAAAAAGCGATCGCCACGATCCAGGAACTGCGCAAGGAGCGCGACACGCTCCGCCGTCAACTCGACGATGCAACCTCCCGCCTGCAGGAACAGGGCGACGCCGCCGAACGCGCCTCGACGCTCGAAGAAGACAACGAGCGCTTCAAGCGCGAACGGGGCGAGATCCGCGATCGGATCGAGTCGATTCTCGGCAATCTCGAGGCGCTCGAAGAAACCTAAAGGCTTTCAACCACAAAGACACAAAGGACACGAAGAAAATCTCTTTGTGCGCTTTGTGTCTTTGTGGTGAAACGCCTTTATCCCCGCAGAACGCCGCGGGAGAACTTGATGAAGTAGTCGATGCCCGAGACGAGCGCGAAGAGCATCACCACCCAGAGCGCCAGCTCGCCGATGAAGCGGAACTCACCGAGCTCGTAGCCGACGATCAGCAAGCCGATGGCGAACACCTGCGCCACCATCTTCGTCTTGCCGAGCGGCGAGGCGGCGATGGTCACGCCGTGTTGCGCGGCGATCGAGCGCAGTCCCGAGACCGCGAACTCGCGGCCGATGATGATCACGATCATCCAGGCGCGGGCCAGTCCCAATTCGACCAGCGAGATGAACGCCGCGGACATCAGCAGCTTGTCGGCGATCGGATCGAGCAGCGCGCCGAGGCGCGTCATCTTGTTGTACTTGCGTGCGAAGTATCCGTCGAAGTAATCGGTGATCGCCGCCACGAAGAAGATGCCGAGGCCGAGGTAGTTCGAGTACTTCGTCAAAAGCACGACCACCAGGAAGGGGACGAGGAAGATGCGGAAGAGCGTCAGCGAGTTCGGGAGATTCCAGATCTCGGTGGCGACGTCTTCCGGCGGCGGAACGGCGATTGGTTTGGCGCGCTCCAGCACCGCGGGCGCGGCTTCGGTCGGCTGCATGGAAGGTTCTCGAACGGTGTTCTGCACGTGAGGATAGTCGCTTTGCGCGACTGGCGAAAGGAATACCAAATCGCTGATTGACATTCCCCAACGCGCAACCGAGAATCTCGGTCCCCGCTCGAAATGCGAAAGTGGCGGAATTGGTAGACGCGCAGGTCTCAGAAGCCTGTGGTCATTAGACCATGGGGGTTCGATTCCCCCCTTTCGCACCAACCTCTTTCCAACGAACGCGCGTGCTAAAGTGCGCGCCCAATCCAATTTCCACACATCAGCAGGGGGATCCATGCGGCTTCGTGAAGCGCTTTCGGCAGTTGCTGTGTTTGCAGTGATCGCGTTGCCGGTGCGTGCCGCCGATCCCGCACAGGCGCCCGCCGACTACGACCGCCTGCAGAAGTGGCAGTTCACGACCGCGCCCGTTACGCTGACGCAGCCGGTGACGTTCACACGCGACACCGCCACGATCACGCTCACGTCCGGCACGGTTCACCTCATGCAACCGGTATCGTCCGGCCGCGTGACCGGCCTCGTCTTCGAAGGCGACGGCCGGTTCACGATGACGATTCCCGACCGCATCGAAGTCGCGCAACTGCGGCGCTTCTCGCGCAAGGACATCTCAACGATCGATCAGAAGTTCACGCAACTCGTTCTGCGCACCTCGGACGATTCGATCGACAAGGCCTTCCCCGGCGCGGCGAAGGAGCCGTTCACGAAGAATTCGATCGCCGAAAACCGCGAGAACCACTGGCTCATCGACGTCGGCAACGACGTCGACGCGCAAGTCGTCGCGGCCATGCTGAATCCCGGCGCGCTGCAGATGACGGCGGCGATGAAGACGGCCGATTTCGACTGGCTCGAATACGACTACAACTCCACGCGCCGCGAAGAGATCCAGCTGATGCATTGGGATCGCCGCACCGAGGAGGTGTGGATCAGCCTCGATCGCGCGGAGGATCGCAATCCGAAAGGCGGACCTGGCGACAGCGATATCCGCCCGGCCTCGGTCAGCCACCTCGACGTCATCGCCGATCTCTCGAAGGGCAAGTGGAACGCGCGCCGCGTCGGCATGACCGAGCAGGCCATGCTCAACGGTCACTACACGGTGCAGGAAGAGATCGCGTCGAATGTCGACGGCCTCGTCGCGCTGCGCCTCAATCTCTATCCGACGGCGAAGGACGTGACCGCGACGGACGAGAAAGGCCAGCCGCTGACTGTTCTGCGCGATCACATCGGCGCGCGCAGCGCCAGCGTCGACAATGACATCTACGACTACACAACCACGATCATTTTTCCCGCGCCGCTGAAGGCGCACGAGCCGCATGTGGTCACGTTTCACTACGACCTCGAGACTCCCAACTACGCGTTCGGAAATCTTTGGTACCCGACTGTGCCAGACGCGTTCGACGCGACGACCGCGAAGCTCGAACTGCGCGTGAACAAGCGGAACGAGGTCCGGGCCATGGGCCGAAAGGTGAGCGAGACGGAGTCGCCTGACGGCAGCAAAGTCTCGACGTGGCTCATCGAGCGGCCCGCGAAGATGGTGACGTTCTCCACCGCCGAGCGCTTCACCGAAGTCCCGCTCGAAATCCCTGGCGTGCCTAAGGTGATCTCGTTCGGGACGGTGACCGGCCTCGATCCCGGCACGCGTATCCGCAACGCCGGAGCGGACGTGATCAACTCCCTGCGCTTCTACGAGTTCCTCCTCGACGACAAGCTCGACAACCCGCAGATCTACGCGACCGCGATCGCCGCAGGACACGGCCAGGCTTTCGACGGCTTCCTCCACCTTTCCGAGTTCACGTACGAGGAGCATCCCGGCGCGACGGAGCTGTTTCGCGCGCACGAGGTGGCGCACGAATGGTTCGGCCACAAGATCGGCTGGAAGACGTATCGGGATCAGTGGCTCAGCGAGTCGTTCGCCGAATACGCGTCGATGATGTTCGTGCAGGCCACGGTCAAAGGCGGCGAGAAGTACTACGACGAGATCATCAACGCCTACGACGGCATCGTGCAGGGCACGCTCGCCGGCGGCTTCAGCAAGTTCAATCGCCCGTGGCTGGTCGAAATGAATGCCAACGCCCGCGCGCGCCTCGGGCCGATCGGCGTCGGCTACCGCGCCGGCACCTCGGACATCCCGGCCGGCTACGAGATTCAGGCCTATCACAAGGGTCCGCTGGTCCTGCACATGCTGCGGACGATGCTGCGCTATAAAACACACAGTGACGACACGTTCATCAAGATCCTGCGCGACTACGTGAAGGAGTACAGCGGGAAGGACGCCAGCACCGCCGACTTCCAGCGCGTGGTGGAGAAGAATGCGCCGGGCGACTGGAGCTACTTTTTCGATGCGTGGATCTACGACTCGGCCATCCCCACGCTGCGCTGGAACTACAAGATCGAACCGACGGCGACCGGCGGTTCAAAGCTGACCGTGAACGTGAAGCGCAGCGGCGTGCGCGACGATTTCATGGTCGTGGCGCCGGTGAAGATCGAGTTCGACGGCGGCCGCGCGGGCATTTTCTTCATGGCCATCAAAAAGAATGAGCAATCCGTGACGCAGGAGCTCCCTTCCGTCCCGCGCAACGTGGTCTTCGCGCCCGAACATTCGTTGCTCGCAAATATCCGCCGGGAGTAATCGTTGCGTCCGCGAGAAATCCCTATGCGCCTTTCCTCGAGCTCGTAGGAAACCGGTCGAGCCCCGCACGGTCCTTGCCGTACGGATCAATCCTTGCAGAACGCACGATGGCGAGCACTTCGAGCCAACGCTCGCGCCGGTCCACCACCACACAGGAGCAGAACGCGAAATGACCGAGTCGACTGTCCTCTTTACGAAAGAAACGAACAGCCCTGCCGCGGGAAGGGATCTGGGGACTCGCTTGAAAGAAGGCCTGTCAGGCCAGACACCCGATGCCGTAATCCTCTTCGCGTCTTCGCAACACGAGTACGAGCCGCTGCTGCAGGCGATCCAGGAAACGTGCAAGCCGGATGTACTCATCGGGTGTTCCTCTGCGGGAGAGTTCGTAAGTGGCGACCGCGGCGAAGGCTCTGCATCGGCCGTTGCTCTTCGCTCCGACGTGATGCGCTTCACGGCAGGCGTCGGCCATGAGCTGCGCCGCGATCGCCGCGCGGCAGCGGCGGAGATCGCAGGATCGTTCCGCGGACTCACGATGCATCAGTACCCGCACCGCGCGGCGTTGGTGCTCGCGGACGCGCTCGCCGGCTACACGGATGATTTCATCGAGCAGCTCAGCGTCGCGACGCTCGGCAATTACCGGTTTTTTGGCGGAGGCGCCGGCGACGACGCGCATTTCGCAAAGACGCACGTCTTCTGCGGCACTTCGGCGTTCACCGACGCCGCGGTCGCACTCGAGATTCTCTCCACAAAACCGATCGGCGTCGGTGTGAGCCATGGCTGGGACGCGGCCAGCGAGCCGTTGCGCGTAACCGAGGCAGAGGGATCGACGGTGGTCAGTCTCAACGCTGCGCCGGCTGCTGAAGCGTTCGAAGAACATGCGGAGAAGACCGGACAGCAATTCGACCGCGACGATCCGATTCCCTTTTTCCTGCACAACGTCCTGGGCATCGACACTGGGTCGGGATTCAAACTGCGCGTCCCGCTGGCGGTGCTCGAAAACGGCTCCATCGCCTGCGCCTCAGACGTCCCTGCCGGGGCTACCGTTCGCATCATGAAAACGACCGCAAAGTCGGCGGCCGAAGCGGCGGCGCGCGCCGTGCGTTCCGCGCTCGGAGACATGAGCGGCACGAAGCCCGAGGTGGCGCTGTTCTTCGACTGCGTCGCGACGCGGCTGCGCATGGGCGGCGAGTTCGGCATCGAGATGGACGCACTGCAGAACGCTCTCGGTAAAGTGCCCTACGCAGGATGCAACACGTATGGGCAGATCGCACGAGCGGAAGGGCAGTTCAGCGGATTTCACAACTGCACGGCGACGGTAGCGCTGCTGCCCGATTGACGTGAACGGACTCGATGAAATCATCGAGGCGTTGCGGGCAGCGGTTGCACTGGCGGATCGCGGCCGGCGGACCGACGCCGCGAGAGCAGTCGCCCGGCGTTGGGGCGCGGATGATCTGGTCATTTTCATTCGCGATGACGAGGTCGGCTTTTCCCTGCCCGCCCCGGGCTTCCCGCAGACGCTCCGCGGTATGCGTGCGTGGCGAGGACTTGTCGACGCGGCGATTGAAAGCGGCTCTTCCGAAGCGGTCGTACAGGATGTGCGAGGCGAGCCGCGGAACGCCTGTGCCATCGGAATGCCCGACGGCACGGTGGCCGTGCTGGTCGGCGATCAAATCCAGGCGCCGGCGCCGGCGCTGCTGCGAGAACTCCTGCCGATATTCGGCGCGCTTTTTCGCAGCGAGACCGTCGCAGGGCATGCGGTGGTTGAAGCGGACATGGCGCGCCGCACGGCGGTGCAGGCCAACTCGCTTGCGGCGAAACTCGACACGACCCGCGCCGAGTTGCAGCGTGCTCTTGGCGCCGCCGAGATCGCGTCGCGCGCGCGCGATGAGTTTCTCGCGACCGTTTCACACGAGCTGCGGACTCCGCTGACGAGCATCATCGGGTGGATTCAGTTGCTTCGCCTCGAGCACGATCCCGAATCGCTCGCTGAAGGGCTGGAGACGATCGACCGCAATGCCCGAGCGCAGAGCCGGCTCATCGAGGACATCCTCGACTTTTCGCGCATCAACGCAGGAAAGCTGCGCCTTAACGTCCAGTCGGTCGATTTCGCAGAAGTCGTTGACGCCGCGATCGACGTAGTCCGGCCGGCGGCTGATGCGAAGCAGATTCGTATCGAGCGCATGCTCGACTCCGAAGCCGGACACATTTCCGGCGATCACGACCGGCTTCAGCAGGTCGTCTGGAATCTGCTCTCCAACGCCGTTAAGTTCACACCTCGCGGCGGCAAAGTGCAGGTCCGGATCGAGCGCGTCAATTCTCACTGCGAGCTGGCAGTGAGCGATACGGGCGAAGGGATCGCACCGGGCTTTCTCCCGTTCGTCTTCGACCGCTTCAGCCAGGCCGACAGCAGCTCGACGCGTGCCCACACTGGTCTTGGCCTCGGGTTAGGCATCGTGCGGCATCTCGTCGAACTGCATGGCGGTACGGTGGAAGCGTTCAGTCCCGGTATCGGGTACGGCGCGACATTCGTCGTCCGGTTGCCGCTGCTCGTGGCGCACGATCGAGCTGGTGGCCGCGTGGTGCAGCACCTTGAGCTTCCCGCCGCACGCACTGCGACGCAGGAGTTCGCGGACCTCACCGGAATGTCCGTACTTGTGGTTGAGGACAACGACGACTCGCGCAAGCTGCTGCAGACGATCCTCTCCCGTGCCGGAGCACGCGTGCAGGCGGCGGAAGACGTCGCGGCCGCGCTGAAAGTCCTGGCCGATTCGTGGCCGGACATCATCATCAGCGACATCGAGATGCCCGGTGAAGACGGCTACTCGTTCATCCGAAAAGTTCGGCTGCAGGAGCCACCATCGGTTCACATTCCGGCCATCGCCCTCACCGCGTATACCCGGAGTGTCGATCGGGTCCGAGCGCTGGCCGCCGGTTTTCAGACGCACATGAGCAAACCGGTGGAGCCCGCTGAGCTCGTAGCCGCGGTGCGAAGCTTGGTGGCCCGGCCACGTTCATAAGAGGCGCATCGCGTTTTCGAAATCGTGCGCGCCGGGTTGCAGCAGCACATCATCGCGAAATTGATCCCGCCCGGTAGCGCGTTTTCATTGCCGCAAACATCACCCTGAAGTAATCTTGCTCGCCCCCATGCGCCCATCCCTCATCGTTGTACTCGCCATTGCTACCGCTCTGCCGGCCACCGCCGCCGTTCGCGCGCCGCGTGAGATTCGTCAGGCTGCGTCGCCGGCCGTCCCGAAAACCGGAGTGCGGCCGAGCTGCTGCACGATCTCGACGACATGCAGAAAAAGATCCTGTCGCTGGCCATGGCCATTCCGGCCGAGAAGTATTCGTGGCGTCCCGCGCGCGGCGTCCGTTCCGTCAGCGAGGTCTACATGCACATCGCCGGCGGCAACTACACGCTGGTCAGTTTCGTCGGCGACAAGAGCATGCTCGATACCCGTTCCTTCGAACGGATCACCGACAAGACGCGCGTGCTGGAAGAGCTCCGTCGCTCATTCGACTACCTGCGCGACTCGATCGCCGGCACGAGCGACGCCGACCTCGACAAGCCAATCCGGATGTTCGGCAACGACAGCACCGAGCGCGCGGCGTTCATGATGGCCCTCAACCACCTGCACGAGCACCTCGGCCAATCGGTCGCCTACGCGCGCATGAACGGCGTCGTGCCGCCTTGGTCGACTGAGTAATCAGCGCCTGTAGCGCGTCGCGTAGTCCGGCACAGCCACGCCAGCGGTAAGCCGCGCATCGTCGATCGGCATCGACGGCGTAAGCGCCAACGGAATGATGCCGGCCCAGATCGGCAGGTCGTAGTCGTCATCATCATCGATCGGCGGACCCGTTCGGATTTTCGCGCTGGCCTCGGCCAGCGGGATGGCCAGGACGAGCGTCTGCCGCAGCTCCGCTTCATTCGGCGGGCGGACGTCGCGCGCGCGGCCGGCGCAAACGTGTTCGACCAGCGCGTCGAGAACGCGAAGCTTTTCCTCGCGATCGACGACCTCGCGCCCTTTGCCGAGGATGACGGCGGAGCGGTAATTCATGGAGTGGTGGAAGGCGGAACGAGCCATCACCAGACCGTCGAGAATGGTCACGGTCACGCATGCATCGACGCCATCGCGCAGCGAGCGGAGCATGCGGCTCGCGGCAGAGCCGTGAAAGTAAAGCGTGTCGCCGACGCGCGTGTGGATGGTTGGGATGACCACGGGCGCACCGTGGACGACGAAGCCGACGTGGCAGATGAGCGCCTCGTCGATGATGGCGTTGATGACGTTGCGGGCGTAATCGGCACGCTTGGGCAACCGTTTGACCGTCGTTCGCGGCGATTGCAGTGAGTCAGTTTGTTCTAGTACAATTTCGCTCATATGGTAGTACAAACGTACCTCACCGGAACAACCGCCGTCAAGATCGCCGCGAGCGCGGAGGCTGCGGTAGCAGCGGGGAACATCGCGGCAGGCGATCGTCTGCCTCCCGTCCGCGATCTCGCGAAGCAGCTGAACGTCAATCCGGCCACCATCGCCGCCGCCTATCGGCTCCTGCAGGAGCGCGGCATCGCCTTCGCCGAGGGGCGTCGCGGCACGATCATCCGTCCAGCCTCCCCTGCCTCGCCGCCCGTTCCCGTCACGCTTCCGCCGAACGTTCGCGATCTTGCCTCCGGCAATCCCGCGGCCGATCTCGTCCCGAACCTGGCGCTGTTTCTCCGCAAGCTGGATGGAACTCCGCGGCTCTATCGCGATGAGCTGAACGCTCCCGAGTTAATCGCGCTGGCCCGCAAACAGTTCCACGCGGACGGCGTTCCGTCGGCCTCCGTCGCCGTCGTCAGCGGTGCGCTGGACGGCATCGAGCGCGTGTTGCGCGAACAGCTTCGTCCCGGAGATCGCGTTCTGGTCGAAGATCCCTGTTTTACCGGCGTGGCCGATCTTCTCCACGCGCTCGCGCTCGTCCCGGTTCCCATCGCCATCGACGACGAAGGTCTCCTTCCCGCCGCCATCCAACATGCGCCGCCGGCCCAGGCGATCATCGTCACGCCGCGCGCGCAGAACCCGACCGGCGCGGCCTTCACCGAACGCCGCGGTCGTCAGCTTCGAACGATTCTGAAGCAGCGACCCGATCTCCTCATCATCGAAGACGATCACGCCGGACCCGTTGCCGGCGCGCCGTACGTGACGCTCGTCGACAGCGCGCGCAAACGGTGGGCGGTCGTCCGCTCGGTATCGAAATCGCTCGGTCCCGATCTGCGCGTGGCGATCATGGCCGGCGACGCGCGGACGATCGCCCGCGTCGAAGGACGGCAAACGCTCGGCATCCGCTGGGTCAGTCACATCCTGCAGCGCCTCGTCGTTTCGTTGTGGCACGACAAGAACGTGCTGAAGCAACTCGCCCGCGCCGAGCGGACGTACACGCAGCGCCGCACCGCGCTCATCGACGCGCTTCGCGCTCACGACATCGTCGCTCACGGCTCCTCGGGATTGAACGTCTGGATTCCGCTCCCCGAGGAGAGCGCGATCATCCAATCACTGTTTCAACGCGGATGGGCTGTCGCCGCCGGCGAGCGCTACCGGATCAAAACGCCGCCGGCCATCCGCGTCACGACTGCGTCGCTCGACGCGAAAGACGCCCATAAGTTCGCAAACGACCTCGCCGAAGTGCTGCGGCCTGCGCAAAGACGCGCGGCGGGAAGTTGAAGATGCGCGGAAGCAGTTCTACGATGACGTTATGACTATGTGTATCGATATCGCGGAAGTCAGCCCAAGCGCTGGTGGACGATCTCGCCAACAACGGCGGCGAGATCACCTTGACGCGCGATGGGAAGCCAGTGGCGAAGTTGGTGCGGGTTGAAAGCGCTACCGACGCGCTTACTTCAGATTCGCCTCGACCAGATGGCAAGGTGCTCTACAAAGGCCGCTGGATGAGTGCAGCGCGCGCTGAACGCGAGCGCTCGATGGAGCACCTCCGCGGTACCGTGAAAATTCACGGCGATATCGTTTCGCCGATCTACGCAAACGACGGTCCTCTCGCTGGCAGCATTCTCTATGAAGGTGACATCGTTAGCCTCTCGATGAGGAGTGGGAAGCCGATAAGTGATCGTCCTCGATACGCACACGTGGATCTGGTGGACCGCCAAACGGCGCAAGCTGACTCCAGTTGCGATCGAAGCGCTCAAAACACAGACCGACTGGCAATCGCGTCGATCACGCTATGGGAGATTGCGATGCTAGTCGAGAAGAAACGAATAACATTGGAACGCGACGTCCTCGATTGGCTTCAGGACGCGATCGATGACACAGGCGCAGAAGTTCTGCCGCTCACGCCGCAAATCGCAGTCGCTGCAACGACATTTCCAGAACTCAGGGATCCTTCCGATCGCCTCATCGCCGCCACCGCCCTCACGCATGGCGTGCCGCTCGTCACGAAGGACGAGCGGATTCAGCGGAGCGGTGTCGTGGCCACGATCTGGTGATTACGCCTCGACCAACTGCTTCGCGAACATTCCGGGCGTGTATGCGGTGACGTGACCGGTGAATGCCGAGGCGGCGACGGTGAGGGGGGAAGCGAGCCAGAGCTTGCCGGGACCGCTGCGGCCTTTGTAGTTGCGGTTGATGGCGCTGATCGTGACCTGTTCGGAATCGTCGGAGACGCCGGGACCGCAGCCGATGCAGGCCCCGCAGCCGGGATTGAGGACGACCGCGCCGGCGCGCACGAATGTGTCGAGCAGACCGTTCTCGCGGGCGAACGTCTCCACCGCTTGCGAGCCGAACTGGATGTAGAACTTCACGCCTTCCGCGACTTTGAGGCCGGCGTCGACCGCTTCCTTTGCCACTTGGTGGTAGAAGAGGAAATCGTCGACCTTGCCGGCAGTGCAGGAGCCGGCGTAGGCGATGTCGATCTTTGTATCCTCAAAATCCTGGACCAACGCCCCGTTGGTGGGATCGGACGGGATGCCGTGGTCTGGATCGCCGGGATGGGCCACCATCGGCTGGATCGTGCCGAGGTCGATCGTGTGGATGCCGCCGACGTAGGCGGCGTCGGGATCGGGCGAGACGGCGCGGGCCTTCAGCGATTCCACGTCGACGCCCGGACGCATCGCGGCGATCCAGGCGAACGTCTTCTCATCCGCTTCGATGATCGCCGTACGCGCCGCGCATTCGGTGGCCATGTTGGCGAGCGTGGCGCGTTCGTCCAGCGACAGCGAGCGGAGGCCGGGGCCGGTGAACTCCATGATGCGATCGAGCGTCAGCTGCGGTTTCGCGTAGTGCAGCAGGATGTAGAGCATCACGTCTTTGGCCGTGACGTTCTCGCGCAGCGTGCCGGTCAGTTCGAAACGGATCGACTCCGAGACCTCCACCTGCGTGAAGCCGGAGTGGACCAGGTTCGCGTACTCGGTGGCGCCGACGCCCCAGGCCAGCGCGTTGTTCACGCCGCCCATGCAGGTGTGGCTGTCAGTGGCCTGAATGAAATCGCCGGGATCGATGATGAACTCGCGCGCTACCTCGTGACAGATGCCGGGCGAGACGTTGTCTGTAGCTGAAAAGTCGCGGCAATTGGTGTGTTGCTGAAACTCGCGCTGCAGATCGCGCAGCGTCTGGATCTTGTCCATGAACGGCCGCATGCGCGCCACGTCGTCGGCGTAGATGAGGTGATCCTCGAAGACTGCGAACTTCTGCGGATTCTTGATCGTGTAGTCCGGCCCGTACTCCTGCTCGAGGAAGTAGTGGACCTGCGCGGTCGTGAATTCGTGCGTGTATCCGCCGTCCACTTCGACGACGACCGCGTCGCCCGGCTTGACGTACGCCTCTTGGCCGGACTTCCTTCCGACCAGGTGACGCGCCAGGATCTTCTCCCCCATCGTCATCGGCCGCCTGGGCGTGTTCGGAACCGGCACCTGCAGCTCGCCGCGCTCGACCGCTTTCGCGAACGGAAAGAGTCCGCCCTGTTTGATGATGAGTTGCGTGATGGCGTCGTAGCCCTTGCAGAATTCGTCGATGTCCAAACCTTCGCCGGCCTGCAGGCGCTCCAGCATGGCGTGGTTCGCCATGAGCAAACCCTGATTGATGTTGTTGCCGGCGTGGATCGGTGCGAACGACGCCGCCACGGCGATGCGGATGCCGCTCCACACCTCGCATTGCGTCGCGGTCTCGCGCGAACTTCCCACGCCTTTGCGGTAGCCGCTGACGATGACCTCGAAGTTGCCGGTGATCAGCGCATCGTGCTCGAAGAGGCGCTTGCCGTCGACGATGAGGCCGGCGTACGCATCGCGGGCGATGTCTTCCGGCTTGTGGCTGAAACAGACCCAGGCCGGCGTCATGGCGTCGGTGTTGATGTCGTCGAGCAGATCCTCGACGGACAGATCCTTCATCTGCAGGTCGAGCTCGCCGCGCAGTTGCTTGCGGATCAGCTCCGGGTCTTTAGTGAGGAAGAGGACGCGTTTGCCGGGCGTCAGGCGGATGGTGGATTCAGGTTTCATGATGAGTAGATCAAAGGTTCCAGGTCGGCTGCATAAAACGCGCAGCCTCTAATCTACTAATCCACCGATCTACTAATCCACTGATTTCTGACATGATTCCGACCCATGCTTGCCCCGGGCACGCTGCTCGGTCCGTACAAAATTCTCATGGCCATCGGCGCGGGCGGCATGGGCGAGGTGTATCGCGCCCACGACACGCGGCTGCAGCGCGACGTCGCCGTCAAGGTCCTCACGCGCAATCTCTCCGCGGACGCCGACGCGCTGCGCCGCTTCGAACAGGAAGCGCGCGCGGCCGGCATGCTCAACCATCCCAACATCCTGGCCATCTACGACATCGGCGACGAAGACGGACTGCACTACATCGTCTCCGAGCTGCTGGAGGGCGAATCGCTGCGCGCGCGCATCCGCCAGAGCGCCATCCCGCCGCGCAAGGCGCTCGACTACGCCGCGCAGATCGCGCGCGGACTGGCCGCCGCGCACGAGCGCAACATCGTCCATCGCGATCTCAAGCCGGAAAATCTTTTCATCACCCGCGACGGCCACGTGAAGATCCTCGACTTCGGATTGGCGAAGCTGGCCGGCCCGCGCATTCCGAATGCGACGCCCGGCACCGAGCACGAGCCGACGCTTCCCGCGACGCCGACCGAGCCCGGGCGGCTCATGGGCACCGTCGGCTACATGGCTCCGGAGCAGGTGCGCGGCGGCAGCGGCGACAACCGCTCCGACATCTTCGCTTTCGGCGTGATCCTCTACGAGATGCTGGCCGGCGTTCCCGCCTTTCGCGGCGAGTCGCCAATCGAGACGCTCAACTCGATCCTGAAGGATGATCCGCCCGATTTCATCGAGCTGAACGTGCGTGTTCCCGGCGCGCTCGACCGCGTGGTCCGGCACTGCCTGGAGAAAAATCCCGACGAACGTTTCCAGTCCGCGCGCGATCTCGCCTTCGACCTCGGCTCCCTTTCCGGCCTCACCAGTCAGGCCATTTCGTTCCGTCCGATCTGGCGCATCCGTCCGCGCGAGACCATCAAGCCGCTGGCGATCGCGCTCGCGTTGCTGGCAGCGGCGGGCCTGGCCTACGTTGCGGGCAAACATCACGGCACGCAGCCTCCGCCAACATACAAACGCCTCACGTTCCGCAGCGGGACGATTTTTAACGCGCGCTTCTCGCCCGACGGGGAGACGGTTTTCTACGGCGCTCGATGGAACGGGAAGCCGATGGCGATTTTCTCCGTCCGCGCCGATTCGCCCGAGTCGCGCGACCTTCAGCTTGGCGACGACACCGATCTGCTCGCCGTTTCGCGCACCGGGCAGCTCGCCATCTCGTTGCACCGCCACGTCATCGGATATCTCCGCGAGAGCGGAACACTGGCTCAGGTTCCGATCGCCGGAGGTGCGCCGCGGCCGATCCTGGACGACGTCGAATTCGCCGACTGGTCGCCCGACGGCCGGCTGGCCGTCGTGCGCACCGTGGCCGGACGTTGCCGGCTCGAGTTCCCGATTGGCAACGTCGTCTACGACTCCGTCGGATGGATTGCCCATCCACGCTTCAACGCGTCCGGCGACTCGATTGCAATGCTCGATCATCCATTTCTCAACGACGACCGCGGCTCCGTCGTTCTGGTCGACGTCGCCGGTAAAACGCACCGCGCGCTGACGAAAGAATCGCAGAGCGTCGAAGGGCTGGCGTGGTCGCCGGATGGAAAGGAAGTGCTCTTTTCGTCGGAGGAAGGCAACAACGCGCGCGCGGTCACGGCGGTGACGTTGAGCGGAAAGCAACGTTTCGTCGCAGCGAGTGCCGGCCCGCTCTGGTTCCACGACGTCGCGCCCGATGGCCGCATGCTCGTTTCGCGCGAGATCGTTCGCGCCGGCATCGTCGGCATCCACGGCAACGCGGCGCCGGTCGATCTCTCCTGGTTTGACTACTCCGTCGTGCGCGACCTTTCCGCCGACGGCAAGACGATGATCTTCTCCGAGTCGGGCGAAGCGGGCGGCGCGATCTTCGGCGTTTACCTGCGCGGCACCGACGGCTCCCCCGCCATCCGCCTGGGCGACGGCACGTCCGAGGGATTGTCGCCGGATGGAAAGTGGGTGTTGTCCATTCCGCGCAACCGCAAGCCGGCGCAGATCACGATGCTGCCCACCGGCACCGGGCAGCCGCGCCAGATCACGCACGATCGCATCAATCATCGCAACGCGCGCTGGATGCCGGACGGGTCGCACATTTTTTTTCAGGGAAACGAAGAGCGGCAGGCGCCGCGGCTCTGGATTCAGGCGCTCGACGGCAGCGCGCCGCGTCCGATCAGTCCCGAAAACGTTGCCGCCTCGCAGGTCACGCCCGACGGCCGTTTCATTCTCGGCCGCGCGCCCGACCGCAGGTTCTATCTCTATCCGGCCGCCGGCGGTGCACCGATCGCTGTTCCCGTGCTGAAAAATGGCGATGTCCCGACGCGCTTCTCCGCCGACGGCCGTTCGATCTTCGTGGCCACCTTCGGCAAGATCCCGGCGATGTTGTACAAAGTCGATCTCACTACTGGCGCGCGCACCGAATGGCGCGAAGCGATGCCCGCCGATCCCGCGGGCCTCATCAACGTCGGACCGATTCTCGTCACGCCCGACGGCGCGACGACCGTCTACAGCTACACGAGACTTCTGTCCGACCTCTACATCATCGGCGAAACGCCGCAACGCTAAGACGGCGGCGCCGCGAACATCGGAAGTCCTCGCGACTTCTTCAAATGCAGCGTCACCGAGGCCCGCGCTTGGCGCGTCGTGGTTTGCTTGACGGCCGCGGCGTTCTCTGATGAGCGCGTCATCGCTCCATACAACTCGCCCGTCAGCAGCGACGCAAGCCACGGCGGTGACCACTGCATGATCGTGCTGTAACTCTCGGTACGCGTGCTGGAATGCACGACATCGTTGCTCTTTTCATTGATGAGGATCGCCGGCGTCACCTTCAGCATAGACAGGGAAATGGTTGGGGCAAGTTGAACGAACCAATCCGTCGATGTGCCCAGCAGCGGCGTTGCTCGCGTGCGCGTGTAATTCGCCGACGTGTTCAAGCTGATGCGCGCAACGACGTCGCCGGCGCCTGTGATCGTCAAGCCCGTGATCTGCGTATTCGCCGTCGGGTCGATGCGGTTATCGAGACGGCTCCACTCGATCTTCTGAGACAGACTGAGTTTTGCGAACGTCTCCGCCAGTGTCGCCGACGCGCCGTTCTGCATCCGATCCGTGCGCGGAACCGCTGACGCCGTGGCATCCCCGGAATCGTGTGACGCGGAAGCAGTCGAGGCCAGCGTCAGCCATGGCTTCAACGTCGTCGACAAGGTGAGGCCGGCGCTACTGGCAGACGCGCGCGGCAACCTGGAATCGGATGACCGTCCTTGCTCCTGACCCGCGGCGGTGAAGGCGAGCGTGCTTTTTCCGAAGGCCCTGCTGATGTTGAAATCGGCGCCCTGTCGGTCTGCGATGCTGGACGTGAGTCCGCGGTTTGCTGGATTCACGAAGAACGGCGTCACATCGCGCAGGTTCAACACGTAATCCGCGTTGGCGATTTTTCCCGTCAGTCCGATCCGCGCCGCGCTGCCGCGATGGTCGCCGGAGGCTGAGTCCGTCGTGCCGCGCGCTGCCTCCACGATCAGCGCCGCAGCCGGGCTGAACGTGTAACCGGCCAGGATTCCGAACGTTCGCGTCGCGCTGCCGGGCATGGCGTGAAGCAGGTCTGACGGCTCATCCACTTGCAGACCGATTGCGCGGACGGTATACCGCGGGTTCTCGGGTGACGCGAACGCAACGCTGCGAATCTTCAGGTTCTGCGGATCCGCTGAGAGGACACCGTGGACCGAGGGATCGAAAGGCTGGTAGTAGCTGAGCGTTCCGTATTTCGTGCCGCCGCTGACGGCGACGCCGGTACGCGCGACGCCGGTCTGGAGATAGTCGGTGCCATCGGTAAAGGTCGGAGTGAAGTAGCCGAGAGAGGCCAGGCCGAAGTTCTGAGTGCCGATTCGGTCGTCGAAACGGATGCTGCGGCTCTCCTGAACGATACGACTGGGATCGGACGTACCGACCCACGCCAGATCGCCCTTCCCTTTCGCTCCGGTGGCCTTCACGGCATCGCCCGTCTCGCCTTCAGAGCCGAGTGTGAGGTGCTCTTCAGCCGACTCTTTTCCCGTGTCCTTGCGCGACCATAGAATGCTGCCACCCGGTTCGAGCACGTACTTCGCAGCCGATGCAGCCGGCGCCGCTGCCGCCGGAGGGTCGTCAGCAACGTCGAACGTCCATTCCTCGGTTCGTCCGCCGGAAACGAGTGCGGCTACGTGCGTCCCTCCGTGCAAGGGTAGAAGCGCGTTGTACGCGATCGCCTGCCGCTCGCGTACCGAGACGGCCGTGACATCGACGCCGTCGACGATCAGCGACACGTCGCCTCCCGGTGCCCCACTCCAACGCGCACCGATCGGGCTCGCCGCATGCAACACAGGGAATCGCTCGACGACTTCGGCTGGGGTGACGGCGCGCGCCAGCGCTACCCCGTTTGCGAATGACGGCGGCAACCGTCGCACGTCGCTCGTTCCGACGACCGTGCCGGATGGAGCAAATGCGCGCACGCGGACGCTTTCGCAATTGCGCCACGGCATCGAAACAGGAAGTGCGTAAGCCGACGTAAACGTCAGCGCGTCGAAGCAGCGCCCGCCGCGGCCAAGAAACTCCACGCGATAGAGCATTCCCGGAACGCCGCCGCTCCAGGTGATGCTACGGTCCGACGCGCCATCGATGCGGAGCGCAGCGTTTGCGGGAAGGATGGTCGCGGTCACCCACGGCGTCGGCTCGCCGCGGACGTCGATCGGATAAATCGGCCGGACACGAATGCTGTACGTACCCGCGTCCAGGTCTTTCGGCACCCACTCGGAATCCGTCGTGTGCACGCGGCGCGGCACGCGATCGCGATGCTCCGCGGTCAGCTGGCGCAACTCGAGATCGTAGCTGCTTGCCCCCGGCACGAGCGACCAGCGGATACGCGGCTGTCCCTCGATGATGGCGCGGTCGAGCGGCTCGTAAATCGTGATCGGCGCCAGGCTCACGGCCGAGGTTTCGATCGCGACCACGGGGGCCCGCGCCAGCCGCGGCGATTCGATCACCAGCGAAATCTCGTGCCTTCCAATCGCGGTCGGTGGAATCGGTACCCGCGCGCGAATCTTCAATGGCTCGCCGGCGGAAGTCGTTGCGGAAAAATGGTCGAACGCAATCCCGTCGATGGCCCAATGGCCGGTGACCGTGCCGGTGCCGCTCGTAGCCAAAAGCCCACGCGGATAGACGTTCTGACCATTGGCGACGATCGTCCCCTCAACCGGAAAAATGATGGCAGCAGTGCTCACTCCCAGCGGCGCGCCGATGGCCTCCTGCGGATAGGCAAACAGCGTTGCTCCGCGGACACTGATCGCTCCCTCGGGATTGCGAAAGTCGAGCCGCAGCGCGCCGATCGGCGCACCCGGCTGCACACTGATCACCGCCTCGGCCAGCGTCGGGCTGAAGACGGTGGTGCTCTCCACGATGACGCCCGGCGACCGCGAAATCACGACTCCTCCCGAAGCGAAGTTCGTCCCCGCGAGACGCACCGTCTGCGATGTACTCGGCGCGACGACGGAACCCGGCACGATCGCGGTGATGACCGGCAGGATGGCGACGTCCGCTCGCGCCATGCGGCGGTTAACGCCGCTGACGCCGGTGATATTGATCGGAATGATCCCGCTGCTCTGCGGCGATACGGTCACACTCAATGTGCGCGTTGCAGGCGGTGTGACTGTGAATTGCGATGGTGTGATCGTGACGCCGTTTCCCGAGAGCACAGTAACAACGACGTCAGGGGCAGGCGGGAATTGTCCCTGTGCCGCAATCGGAGTTCGGAAAATCGTGCTGACCGGGTTGATCGTGATCGTCAATTGACGTGTTTCGCCCCTGCTGAGCGAAATCACAGGCGGCGATACGTTCATCGTGAAATCGGTCGTGGCAGGCACTCCGTTGACGGTGACGTCAAGCGGAACAATCTTCTGCTGGCCCGAGCTCGAACGAAATTCAACCGGAATCGTGGTCGTGCCTGGAACGGTCGACGTGATTTGGAATGTCGCAGACGGCGTGGTGGAGCTGGAAGGCGATAGGACTACGCTTGGCGGCATAACGATAATGCTTGGTGGCGCCAACGGCGTGATCGTGATCGTCGACGGGTAGTGAGGCTTGACGTTCGTACTGGCGGTAAATGCCGCCACGCCGCCGGCCGGCAGCGTAATCGTGGACGGGGTCACAATCGGCGCGTTGAATTGCGCAGGCAGCACTTCAAATGCAAAGTGCTGCAGCGCCACAGAGAATCCCGGTGCGCCGTTCGCCTGCCCGGCGATTACCAGCAAATAGCGGCCCGGGACCGTGGCCGCGTCCGTAGCGACGGCGAAGTCCAGCAGCGGAAAAGAAGGAGCAAACGTCGTAGCTGACATTGGAGTCACGGTGACGCCGGGAGGGGCACCGCTAACCGAATACGTGATTGACGTCAGCGCCGGCGGCGGATTAAAGACGTTGGATCCAACGGTCATAGTGAAGCCGAAGCCGGCCTCGACTTGCACAGAAGCGGGAGGAAGAGTCGCCCTGTCGCGCGCCTCCGCCTCTCGCACCAACAATGTGAACGCGCCGACCATAAGCGCGATGCTCAATCGCCTCTTCATGACTACCTCTCTTCGCAGAGTGCCCAAACACGTCTGCACGCTCCGAGAGGTGGTGATCCGCCAGAGTCCGCCGTTTCATTGTGAGTGCATAAGTTTTTTACATCATTCCATTAGTGGGCGAAACAGCGTAGCGGTCTGTGTCACTACTATCGCGAGAGGACGTCCTCCCATTTTCGGCAATCACATCTCCAATAACGCAGCACAAACAAGAGAGGAATGTATGAAAACGCTAACGCCCGTAATCGCTCTGCTCATCGTCTCCCTCGCCGGAATCGGAAGTGCACAGGCCCAGACCGGCAACAACTACACGTGTATTGCGTCCGTCGCCACGGAAGGCGGCATCCAGGTTCTGGGGACCACCAAGGTAAGCGGGACCTCCGTCGAAGTCGCCGCCTCGGCATGCCACGACTTCACGCGCAAAGCGTTCGCGGCGAATACGGACTGGTCGAACCCCGACAAGGTCTGCTCGCGCTATCCGAGCGGTACGGTCCGTACCGTTCTGGCGCTCGACTACTTTCAGGAGCTCGGCCACTCGAACGGCTACAATCGCGTGGCTGGTTTTTCCTGCCTTTGCAACGCCGCAAAGAACGTGACGCAGTTGCCGACCCAGCCCACCGTCGTTCAGCACTGAACGGATCCCTTCGGGCCGCCGGACCACGGCGGCCCCTCCTCGGCGAAAGCCGCGCGCGCAGCCGACTAGAATGTCCTCGTGCCGCAGATCGTCTTCCTCTCCCTTTTCCTCGGGCTGGTCACCGGATTTCAGAACGTCAGCCTGCGAGTCGACGACGGAGTGAAATTAGTTCGCATCGAGCTCGGCGGGCGCGAAGTGGCGCGCATGACGAACGCGCCGTGGTCTGCACGCGTCGATTTCGGCAGCGCGCTGACGCCGCGCGAGCTGACCGCGATTGCGTACGGCGTCGACGGGAAAGAGATCGCGCGCACATCGCAGGTCATCAATCTCTCGCGGCCGGCGGCGGAGATGGAGATCGTCATCCGGCGTGAGGGACAGCGGCCGGTGGAGGCCGAATTGGTCGGACGGCACCGGCTGCACAACGCGGCCTCGCGCGCGAAGCTGTCCGTCGACGGCGCCGAGGTGCGCGTGGGACGCGATTTTCGCGCGCGGCTTCCCGAGATGAATCCGGCGCGTCCGCACATCGTCGCGGCGGAGATGGAGTTCGATGACGGCGCCGTGGCGCGCCGCGACGTCGTCCTCTCGTCGGCCGCTTTCTCACGATCAGTGGAAACGGAATTGACGCCAATGCTGGTGATGTCCGACCCAACGCGCGGCGACGCAAACCTCGAGACGTGCTTTTCCTCCGCCGGCGCGCCATTGAAAGCGACTGCGATCGAGAAGAGCGATGCATTCGTGGTGATGGTCCGCGATCCCGCCGCGCGGCCGGTCATCTTTCCCGCCGCGCAGTTCCGCTTCGATCCCGACACCGCCGAGCGGATTCTCTGGCCGGTCTCGCGGCCGATCAACGCGCCGGGCGAGCCGACCGCGATCGCATTTCCGCAGTCGGTCAATCACGCGAAAGCCGGCAACGTTTCGTGGCTGTTGACGCAGCGCCTCACGCCGGCACCAGCGGCGACGGAGCCGCGGCAGTTTGCGGATGCCGTCGCCGTCGCGGCGATGGCCTCACTCGAGAAAGGGCACCGGCGCGCCGTCGTTCTCGTGCTCAGCAAGTTCGCGGACACGAGCCTCTATTCGCCCGCCGTCGTTCGCGGCTATCTCGAAGAAGTCGGCGTGCCGCTGTTCGTCTGGTCGTCCGACGGACCGCGTCCCGATCTTGCCGCGGCGTGGGGCCGCATCGACGACATCTCCACTCCGGCCGGAATGGAGGCCGCGGTGAATCGGCTCAACGCGTCTCTCCAGGCGCAGCGCATCGTCTGGGTGGCCGCGGAGCCTTTGATCGCGCTGCAGGCCGAGGCGGCGGCAACGTGCGGATTGACCCCGATGGCGCACCGGCACGCCGCAAATCCATAGCGAGGTGAAATCGTGAAACGGATCGTCATTGCAGCATTCATCGGATTCAGCGCCGCCTCATCGCTGGCGCAGGAAGTCGCCGAATCGATCGAGGTGCGCGTCGTCAATGTCGACGTCGTGGTCCGCGACCGCGCCGGCAAGCCGGTGACCGGCCTGACCAAAGCCGACTTCGAGATTTACGAAAACGGTCAGAAGCGTGAAATCACGAATCTCTCCGAGGTGCGTGCACCGGCTCCGATTGCCGAGGCGACCGCAACACCAGCGCCACCCACGCCTGCACCGCCCGCCGAGACAGCGGTCGAAGTTCGTCCTCGCAACATCGTCATGTTCGTCGACAACTACTCGCTCGAGCCGTTCCGGCGCGACAAAGTGCTCCAGTCGCTCGATAAATTCGTCGAACGCCTCGGCCCGCAGGACCGCGTCATGACCGTCCTCTGCACTCAGAAGACGACCGTCGTCACGCCCTTCACCAATGACCGCAACGCCATCCGCGCGGGCGTGGAGACGGTCAAGAAAAGCGGAAACCCATTCAATCGCGCGGCGTCGATCGACCATCTCAAGCAGACCGTGAACGAATACATCTCCCTTGCGAAGGAGCCCGGCGGCAGGCTCTCCTGGAAGGATGCGTATTCGCACGCCACCTCGGATGTCGAGAGCCACGTCGAGGAGGAAATCTTCAGCGCGCGCAACACGCTGGCCGCCCTAGGCCAGATCACCGCGGCGCTGGCAGGCATGGAAGGAAAGAACGTCATCATCTTCGCCGGCGCGCACCTTCCCGAGAAACCGGGCGTTGAGTTGTACCAATGGCTCTACAACGCCTTCTCGACGTACATGCCCAGCCTCACCCTCGGCAACGAGAGCATCAGCGGGAAGACGGGATCGATGCAGCACTTTTCGATCGAAGAAGCGGCGAAGCAGGCCAGCGCCAACGGCGTCGCGCTCTACATGATCGATGCCGCCGACTCGCGCGACTCCGGCAGCGCGGAAACGACCGCGGCGCCCGATCGCGTCGAATCGTTCCTGACGTTCACCAACACGGCCATGGCCTACCAGACGCTGGCGCGCATCAGCGGCGGCCTGGCCATCACGAACACGAGCAACTTCGACTCCGCGTTCCAGACGGTCGCCAACGATCTCAACTCCTACTACTCGATCGGCTTCAGACCGGGAGATTCTTCGGCGCAAGATCTCCGCAAGATCGTCGTGAAGATGAAGAACCCCGAGTATCGCTTCCGCGCGCGCGAGACCTACATTCCGAATGCGAAACCGGCGCAGGACGAGATGAGCACGCGCGTGATCGCCAACCTCTACACGACCGACGCGCGGAATGCCTGGGAGATCAATGTCAAGCCGGGCGCGCCGCAGAAAGACGGCGCCGGGTATCGCGTCCCTTTTGAAGTGACGATGGCTCCGACAATCACGCTCGCGCCGAATGGCGACAACCTCGTCGGCAACTTCACGGTTTTCGTCGTCGTGGGCAACGGCGAGAACACGTCGAAAGTGATCCGCAACGCGCACGCGGTGAAGGTTCCGGCCGATGCCGAGGATGATTTCCGGGAGAAGAAGATCACGTACAAGGCCACGATCACCATGAATCCGGGGGACAACGTCCTCTCCGTCGCGGTGGTCGATCAGGCCAGCAAGATGGCGGGATTCGCGCGGGCGAAAGTCGCGCTTCCGTGAAGAGATCCTGCAGCGCGCCGAGCGCGCTGCAGGATGACCGGCGATTAACGTCCTACCGTGAACTCCGCGCGGCAACCGTTGGATACCCAGATGCCGTTCGCGTCGTAGCCCCAGGTCTTGCCTTCCACGCAGCCGGAATCGCTGAGCTGGCGGGAAAGCGTCACGCCGTGCAGCGTATTCGCCGAGCAGTGATGATTCATCCCGTTCGGCGATTCGCACGTGATGGTCGTTAACGACGACGTCATCGGCGGCATCGTCGTGTTGACCGTGAACTCCGCGCGGCAACCGTCCTTGACCCAGATGCCGTTGTTGTCCCAGCCCCAGTCCTTGTTCAGCACGCACGAATGCTTGCTGATCTGGCGCGCGAGCTGGACGCCGTTCGCCGTCATGGCCGTGCAGCGTTTCGTGTGACCGGGAATCGATTCGCAGGTGACGGTCTGCATTACGCCATTCGGAAGCTGCGCCGATCCGCCGCCGACGAGGAACTCGGCGCGGCAGCCGGCATCGACCCAGATTCCGTCGTTGTTGCGCGTCGTGCCCCACGTCTTTCCGCGGACGCAAATGTCCTTGCTGAACTGACGATTGAGTGTGACGCCGGTCGCGACGTCGGCCTTGCAGGTGTGACGAACATTGTTCAGCGACTCGCACGTGAGCAGCGTGCCGTTGGTCTGCGCATTCGCGGCAAACGCCGCGAGAATCAGGACTGCTGACAGAAGCACAGTTTTTCTCATTTGGCTTTGTCCTCCTGCCGCGGTTGCAATGCGGCTCGCGTTCCAAAAACGGCGGCCTGAGCTGCGCAAAACGGCACGCAAAATGCCTATTATTTGAAGTATGAAAACAGCCACGATCGCAGTTCTCATGCTCATCGCCACCGCCGCGTATGCGCAAGACAATACGCGAGTTGCACCAGCACAAGCGTCACCCGGACCGATCCTTCAGGTGGTCCCGAGTGACGACGCCAGTAACCATGTCGACGTCGAGGTCGGAGCGGTCCGATTGACGACTCACAGCGGCCGCTACACGTTCGCTTATCTGCCCGTGCTCGCCCCGCTGCAAGGCACCGCGTTGCGTCCTTCGATCGAGATGCCGAATGCGCTCGCGCTGACCGGTACGTCGATTCCTTTGCGTCCGCACACGCGCCCTCGCGCGCTGGTGGACATCCGTTGACCGATTTTTTTGTAACCGTTGGAGCCGAAGCAGCGTCACAATGCCATGATGATGAGGAACCGAACCGCCCTGCTGCTCATCCTCCTCGTCGCCGTTGCGACGCCGCTTCTGGCTGACGATGCGCCGAAGCCCGACTACTCGCAGGATGCTCTGTTTCGTTTCTCGCGCGATTTCGTGCTCCACCCGCAATCGAAGGTCGGCGATTTCGACCTCGGCAACATCGGCGCCGTCAACGTCTACAAGTACGGCATCCACGGCAAGTTCAACTACCTGCCGTTCCTCGCACCCTTGATTGGCACGCGCCTC
>Ga0207677_10000090_pt1 | contig 74352 bp, 73 predicted proteins | sample KBSMisM42_FD_184311 | JGI IMG/M metagenome (GOLD analysis project Ga0207677, IMG submission 184311) | Miscanthus rhizosphere microbial communities from Kellogg Biological Station, Michigan, USA - KBS Miscanthus M4-2 (SPAdes) (version 2) | ecosystem: Host-associated > Plants > Roots >...
CATCTCGCGCTCGATCTCGTCGAGCGTTTTGCGCGCGGAGGCTGGGTCAAAGATAGCTCCGGACGGAACGAAGTCGGGAGCGGAGGTCGTCAACTTTGGTGAGGGTGTCGTCTCGCATGATTTCTCAAAACAATGATCATAACCACAACGATGGCAAGCCACGCAAACCAATCGCCGAACCGCACATACGGTGTGGTCGTCTCGCGCGCCTGAAAGTCGGCGTAGATGATGCCGCTCTCCCCCATCGGCAACTCGCGAACGATGCGGCCGGTGGGATCGACGAATGCGCTGATGCCGGTGGTGCCGGCGCGCAGCAGATAGCGATCGTCCTCGATGGCGCGGAGCCGCGCCTGGTTGAGGTGCTGCCGCGGCGCGGAGGTGCCGTCGTACCACGCGTCGTTCGTGATGGTGACGAGCACGTTCGCGCCGTGCAGCACCTGCGTCCGCGTGATCTGCGGATAGACGACTTCGTAGCAGATGGCGGGGCCGTAGCGGAAGCGCCCTGCGAGCGGCGTGTCGCGCGTGCCGAACTCGAACTCGCCGACGGCGTGCACAAGTTTCTGCGCGAAGAAGAGCATCCTGCGCATCGGTACGTACTCGCCGAACGGCACGAGCCGGATCTTGTCGTAATGGCCGATGGTCTTCCCGCCGCTCACGAGAAACGCCGCGTTCCACATCCGGTTCGGCGCCGTGACATCCTCGGCGATCGACCCGAGGATGATGTCGACGTCGTGGTCGCGGGAGGTCGATTCGATCGAGTCGCGATAGAAGTCGGTGCTGCTGTACGACAGCGGCACGGTCGACTCCGGCCAGATCACGATCTTCGCGCCGCCGCGGATCGCGTCGTTCGTCATGGCCATCATCCGCTGGTAGATCGCCGTGAGGTTCTCGTCGTTCCAGCGCATCTCCTGCGAGATGTTCGGCTGCAGCAGCGCTGCGCGCGTGGCGGGCAGGCCGTTCGGCCGGTCGATCAGCTTCGAGGCGACGAGCCCCGTGGCCCACCAGACGAAGAGGACGATGCAGCCGCCGGCGATGACGAGTCCGCGCGCGGCTCCCGGCGTGTTGCGCTGCGTGATCAGCCAGGCGACGACGGTGGCCGGGATGAGGATGAGGAAGCCGACGAAGTACGGACCGGCCACGCGATCGAACTGGATCATCGGCGTGTAGTCGACGATCGACGCGGCGAGGAGATTCCACGGAAAGCCGGTCAGCGCATACGTGCGGATGTACTCGACGACCGGCCACGCCAGCGCGACGCCGAGCCAGCGCAGAAACGACGCGCCGGGCGCGATGCGCTGAAAGAGCCAGCCATAGAGCGCGCCGTAGAGCCCGAGGACAAAGCACATCGCGCAGAACAACAGGACGCCGGTGATGTACGGCAGTCCGCCGTAGTGCGACATCACGCGCACGACCCACGGCACCATCAGCAGCCACGCGGTGGTCTGCGAGATCCAGCCGAGGAGCGCCGCCTCCCACGCGCCGCGCGCGCCGGCCAGCGCAATGAAGAGCGGGATGAAGGCGATGAACGCAAACCATCCGATCGCGACGTTCGGAAAAGCGAAGGCGAAGAGGAGGCCGGATGCGATGGCGAGGAGGATGCGGAAGAACATGGTTGCGCGGTTGCGCGGTTGCGCGGTGATTAGTCCGCGAAACCGCGGAACCTCGCAACCGCGAAACCTACTTCTTGAACAACGCCTCGAACGCCTTGCGTGCGTCGTCCGGCGTCTGCGGCTGGCGCGGCTTGTCGGCGGCGAGGTCTTTCACGATCTTCGGCTGGAAGAACGTGCATTCGTTGCGGGCCTGCTTGCCGGCGACGCGCGCCGGGATGTTCTCGCGGCACTCCCATAGCGTCGTGGTGTCGAAGAAGCGGCAGTTGCCGCAGGTGTGGAGATCGGCGCCGCATTTGAGGCAGGTCTCGTCGTGCGTCGGGTTCTCGATGCCGACGCGCAGCTGCCCGCAGCGGTTGCATTTGAAGGCCTCGGGGCCGAAGCCGCCGGCGGTGCGTCCGCGCGGCGCGCCTTCCATCCGCTGGCGCTGGGGCTCGGGACGTGGAGTCTGCGGGCGTTGGCCGCCGCCGTTCGAATGGGAGCTGTAGCCGCCGCCACCATCCTGATATCCACGATGCTTGTATTTGCGATCGTCGCTCAAAGTGATTACCTCATGAAAACGTAGTAGACAGCCGCGAGAATGAGCAGCAATCCGATGATGAAAATGATCATGCGGACGGCGAGCTTCGCCAGCTTCAGCACGAACCAGATCGCGAAGATCGCGATGAGGATGCCAACGATCTCAGCGGTGGTCGGCATTCAGGGATGCGAAGAGTGTAACAGCATTCGAGGACGGAATTATTACGTTGGACAGCGGACGACGGTTAACCCGCCGTTTAGAGATTCGCGAGAAGCGTTTCATATTGCTCGTGAGGGCCAATCCAGAACCAAACGATTAGATTCGCCTCTTCAAGCAGGCCTACAACTCTGTAGCTTCTGCCAACACGTGCAGAGTAGATCGGACGGCTGGCGTGGACACATTTGAAATGCAAACTTGTGTGATGTGGGTTCGCCGAGAACAATCGATATGCGCTACGCGCCTGATTGCGAATGTCCGGCGGCAGGTCGCTGAACCGCTTGCGGAATCCGGCGGTTGTTTGTGATTTCACAACTTGTCAGGATCGAGCGGCTCGGTAAGGCCGTCAAGGTACTCTTGATGGGCCTCATCAGCCATTCTCGACAGAAGGTCCTGCGAGCGTGAGAACAGCTCGTCCCAGCGCCGCTCGGATTCCAGCTCTGCGAGCATGAACGCGGCGAACGCCTCCTGTTCTTCGTCGGAGAGCTTCGCGGTTTCGGCGATCACCTTCTCCAGCAATCTGCCCATGACACGATCGTACCTGACGTGCAGCCCGTTGCGAAACAACGTTACTCGATGAAACGCGACGCCGACGTGCGCGGGATCACGACGGCCGGATCATTCGTCCCGTTTTCGGTCAGCGTGTAGAACGGGATGATGCTGCCGGTGAAGCTGAGCGTGAACGTCTCGCCCGGCGCCAGCGTGCCGACGAGCTGCGATGCGGGATAGAGCGTGAAGTAGTCGGCAGGATACGACACGGTCTTCAACGTCTTCACGTGTCCGGCGGCGTCGAAGATCAACGCAGACACCGTTGCGGCGGTGAACGTGCGGAAGCCGAGGTTGAGGCGGAAGCGGGGATCGGGGGCGTCGACCGTGAACGGCGACGGCGCGAGAAAATCGAACGGCAGCACCGCCGGCTCGAACGAGCCAAACGTGCCGGTCGCGGCGTCGGTGTAGTGGCGCGCGAGCACGGCGGGCGGCGTCGCTTCGCTGTCGTCGTCGGGGATGATGTCGAGCGAGCCGATGCCGCTGCTGCCGAGCGTCTTCACGATGTCGTCCCAGGTGAACGACTGCCGGATACCGGCGAACTCGTAGCGCATCGACGGATCGGCATCGCTCGCCACGCCCGCCGGATGAAAGACGAGCCGCCCGCGCTGCGCCGGCGCGTTCGACGTGATGCGCAGCCACGTGCGAAAGTTGCCCACCGAGCCGACGATCGGAACGACCGACTTGCGCGTCATCCTGCGGAACTGTGGATCGGGCTTCATCGTCAGCGACACCGCGCCGCTGCACGCGCCGTCGATCACCTGCTCCGGATCGAAGTCCGCCTCGACGCGATACGAGAACTTCGTCGTCTCGCTGACGCGGTGCGGGATCGCGAACGTCGTCGCCGGGACTTCGTACGAGCGCGTGGTCACGAAGTCGTCCGTCGACTCGGTGACGCGATACGAGACCGCGCCGATGTAGCGGTCCCATTCGAGAGAAGTCGGCGCGTCCGCCGGCACGGCGCGGACGTTCAGGTCGCAGGCGAGAATGGTTGGGGCGAGGAGAAAGGTCAGGAGCGCCAGTGGTCTCATAGGAGCAGCCGAACGGGCTGTTCGACGTACTGCCTGAGCGTCTTCAGATACTCCGCGCCGGCCGCACCGTCGACCACCCGATGATCGCATGACATCGTAATCTTCATACGGTCGCGGATGACGATCTGTCGCTCGGCCGTCACAACTGCCCGCGCCTCGGCGGCCCCGACGGCGAGGATGGCGACGTTCGGCGGATTGATGATGGCGGTGAATTCCTCGATGCCCCATGCGCCGAGGTTCGAGATGGTGAAGGTCGAGCCCTGGTACTCGTTCGGCTGCAGCTTGCGGTTCTTCGCCTTCTCCGCGAGCGTGCGCACCTCGGTGCCGATGTCGGCGATCGATTTCTGGTCGGCGTTGCGGACCACCGGCGTGATCAGCCCTTCCGGCGTCGAGACGGCGATGCCGATGTGGATCTCGCCGTGCTGCGTGATCGCGTCGTCGCCCCAGCTCGCGTTGACGTTCGGGTGATGGCGCAGCGCGAGCGCCGCGGCGCGGACGATGAAGTCGTTGAGGCTCAGTTTCGCGCCGAGGACTTCGTTGAGCTGCACGCGCGTGGCGAGCAGGTTCGTTACGTCGTAATCGACGGTGAGATAGAAGTGCGGAATCGGTCCGGTCGATTCGGAGAGGCGCTTCGCGATCGTGCGGCGCATCGCGGTGAGCGGAATCGATTTCCCTTCTCCCGTCGCAACGGGAGAAGGTGCCCGAAGGGCGGATGAGGGTTTCGAGCTCTTGATGTCGCTGGCGACGATCCTTCCCCCCGGTCCCGATCCGCTGATCTGATCGAGACTCACGCCCATCTCCGCCGCGATCTTCCGCGCCAGTGGCGACGACCGCCGCCGCCCGCCCGGCGCAGGCGTCGCGATGGCGGTCGGCGCGGCGGACGGTTCCGCCGCGGCGCGATCGATGCGCGGCCCCTTCATCTCCATCGCTTCGCCGTACTCGCCGGTGGTGTGCTTGATCGAATCCTTTTTATCCGTGGCGCGGCGCGCGGGCTCCGGCGCCGCCGCGGGAGCCGATTCACCCGCGGCGAGGACGAGCGCGAGACGGCCGCCCACCGGCACCATCTCCCCTTCCTTCGCGCTGAGGTCCGATAACGTGCCGTCGTTCTCCGCCTCGAGATCGAGATTGACCTTGTCGGTCTCGATCTCCAGGATCGGCTCGCCCTTTTTGACCGCGTCGCCCGCCTTCTTGTACCAGCGGACGACTTTCCCCTCGGTCATCGCATCGCCCATCTTGGGCATGATGATCTCGGCCATTCTTACTCCCGGTACATCACACGCTTCACTGCCGCGATCACCTGTTCTTCATGCGGCGTGGCCAGCAGCTCGAGGTTGCGCGCGTACGGCATCGGCACGTCCTCGCCGGTCACGCGCGCCACCGGCGCGTCGAGCTCGTCGAACATTCTCTCGTTGATGCTGGCGGAGATCTCCGCCCCCGGACCGAACGGCTTCCACTGCTCCTGCACGACGACGCCGCGATGCGTCTTCGACACCGACGCGTACACCGGCTCCATGTCGAGCGGTCGGAGACAACGGAGGTCGACGACCTCCAGCTCGATGTTCTCGTCCTTGGCCAGTTTCTCCGCCACGATCAGCGAGAGCTGCAGCATGCGGCCCCACGAGACGATCGTCGCATCGCGGCCTTCGCGCGCGAGGCGCGACTGGCCGAACGGCACGGTGTACTCCGGATCATCCGGGACTTCGCCCTTCATGCCGTACAGCGCCGCGCTTTCCAGGAACATCACCGGGTCCTTGCCGCGGATCGCGGTCTTGAGCAGCCCCTTCGCGTCGGCCGGCGATCCCGGCGCCACGACTTTGATGCCGGGGAAGTGCGCGTAGAACGATTCGAACGACTGCGAGTGCTGCGCGGAAAGCTGCACGCCCGCGCCGTGCGGACCGCGGATCACGATCGGGATGTCGACCTGCCCGCCGGAGAAGTAGCGGATTTTCGCCGCGTGGTTCAGGATCTGATCGGCGGCGACGATGGCGAAGTTGACCGTCATCATCTCGACGATCGGCCGCAGCCCGAGCATGGCCATGCCGACCGCCGTGCCGACCATCCCCGCTTCCGCGATCGGCGTGTCGATCACCCGCTTCGGGCCGTACTTTTTCAGCATGCCGGCGGTGATGCGGAACGTTCCCTCGTAGATGCCGATGTCCTCACCCATGATGAGGACGTTCGCATCCCGGTCCATCTCTTCCATCATCGCGGCGCGGATCGCGTCGCGGTAACTCATCTCACTCATGCACATCCTCGGCAACCGGCCGCGGTCCGTGCTCGGCCACGACGTCGTTGAACAGCTCCGCCGGTTCCGGCACCGGGCTCTCCTCGGCGAACTTCACCGCGGCGGCGACGCGCTCGGCCGCTTCATCCTCGAAGCGCTTCACATCCTCGTCCTTCAATCCGCACATCTCCGAAAGCCGGTTGTGCAGGATGAGGATCGGGTCGCGATGCTTGTGCTGCTCGACTTCATCCTTCGAGCGGTACGGCTGCAGGATGTCGGCGGCGCCGTGGCCGGAGAAGCGATACGTGATCGCCTCGATGCAGTACGGCTTGCCGTCCTGGCGCATCTTGCTGATCACGCGATCGGCCACGCCGCGCACGGCGAAGACATCCTGCGCGTCGACCTTCTCGCTCGGGATGCTGTACGCGTTGACGCGCGCCGCGAGGTCGGTGAGCGCGGAGTGGCGCTCCACCGCGGTGCCCATCGCGTAACCGTTGTTCTCGATCACGAAGAGGATGGGACACATCCCCTGCTTGCCCCACAGGCCGGCCATGTTCATCGCCTCGTGGAACGAGCCGATGTTCATCGCGCCGTCGCCGAAGTAGCAGACGACGATGCGGTCGCTCGGGTTGTAGCGGACGGCGTACGCGGCGCCGGTGGCGAGCGTCAGATGTCCGCCGACGATGCCGTAGCCGCCGTAGAAGCCGTGCTCGACGTCGAACAGATGCATCGAGCCGCCCTTGCCTTTCGACACGCCGGTGGCCTTGCCGAAGAGCTCCGCCATGACCTTGCCGGGATCGGAGCCGAGCACGAGCGCGTGCGCGTGATCACGATAGCCGGCGAAGACCATGTCGTTCTTTTTGGTGGCGCCGAGGATGCCGACGCAGACGGCTTCCTGCCCGCTGTAGACGTGGAGGTAACCGCCGATCTTGCCGCGGCGGAACTCTCGCTCCGTCGCTTCCTCGAAGCGGCGGATGAAGATCATCTGCCGCAGAATTTCGGTCCACTCCGGCGCGCATGCGGCGGCATCGGCGACGGCGGTGGATGCTTCTGATTTCTGCTTCGCCATGAGGGCCACGGATTCTAAGCAAAAACTGTGCGTCACGCCACGCGACGCGTTAACCTAGGTCCATGCCCCGTCCGTTCGCGCTCCTTTTTCTGCTCCTCGCCCTCCCCTCCTTCGCCGCCATCACGCCGCCCACGGATCGCGAGAAATGGATCGCCATCGACGCCGGCGACCTGCACGTTTTCAGCAATGCGGGCGAGCGCGAAACGACGGAAATCGCCACGGACCTCGTGCGCATGCGCGAGGCGATCGGACGCATCACGCAGCTCAAGGTCCACTCGCCGGTGCCGACGAACGTCTATGTTTTCCGCAGCAGCGGATCGTTCGCGCCGTATCGCGATGCGGCGATGGGACGCCACGCCGACGTCAGCGGACTCTTTCTCGGCAACGAGCAGACGAACTTCATCCTCCTCGACGCCGATGCGGGCGCCGGCATCGACCGCGTCGTCTATCACGAGCTGACGCACTACTTCGTCAAGAACACGATGGCCGGCCTGCCGCTCTGGTTCCACGAAGGGATCGCGGAGTACTACTCGACGTTTTCCGCGCACGGCGACAACGTCGATCTCGGCATCCCGGTGAAGGAGCACGTGCTCTGGTTGCGCGATCAGCAGCTGATCCCGCTCGCGCAGCTCTTTGCCATGGACACGAGCGACAAGGATTACAACGAGGGCTCGCGCCAGGGCGTGTTCTACGCGGAGTCGTGGGCGCTGATGCACTACCTCCTCGCCGGCAATCCGCAGCGCCACGATCAGCTGCCGAAGTTCCTCGCGCTGCTGAACCAGAAGCAGCCGGTCGAGCAGGCCTTTCAGACCGCGTTCAACGCGTCGTTCGAGGAGATGGAGCGCGAGCTGAAGGGCTACGTGCGCCGCCTCTCGTTTCAATATCGCCGCTACTCCGTCGCCGATCTGCACGTGCCGCAGGTCCCCGCTCCGCACGCGATGGATCACGCCGACGTCCTCTACCGCCTCGGCGATCTGCTGACGCGCGGCACGGACGGCCGCGCCTCGGGCGACGCCGAGCGCTTCCTCCAGGCGGCCATCGCCGAGAATCCGGAGCACGCCGCTGCGTACGCGACGCTCGGACTGCTGCACGATCTCGACGGACGCGCCGCGGAGGCCTCGGTCGAGTACGAGCGCGCGGTGAAGTTCGGATCGGACGATCCCAACGTCTACCTTTTTTACGGAGTGACGGTCTTCCGGAATGTCTACAACGCGTCGCACGGCTCGACGAAGACGCCGCCGGCGGAGCTGATGCACGCGCGGAAGTTGTTCGAGAAGGCGGCGGAGCTGGCGCCGCAGTCGGCGCGCGCGTACGCCGGCATCGGCGCGACGTACGTCATCAGCGACGAAGATCCGGCGGCCGGGATCGCGGCGCTGGAGAAGAGCATGGCCCTCGCGCCGGGTCAGGACGACGTGGCGTACAACCTCGTGCAGCTCTACGCGCGCGGTGGGCGCCGCGACGACGCCGCGAAGCTGCTCGACAACGTCGTCGCGAAGAGCGGCACGCCGGATATGATCCGGCAGTCGCGCGAGGCCATCCTCTTCGCCGACATCCAGCGCGCGCAGTCGCTGATGCAGCAGCAGAAGATGGACGAGGCCGCGCCGATCCTCCGCTCGGTGATGAACTCGACGACGAACCCCGACCTGAAGGCGAAGATCGGCTCGCTGCTCGCCAGCTACGACGGCCACAATCAGGCCGAGGCCCAGGCCGCGCAGATCAATCAGGCGATCGAGCTCGCCGCGAAGGGGAAGTTCAGCGAGGCGCTCGCGCTGATCGATGCGCTGCTGCCGGCGATCACCGATCCCGAGCTGCGCGAGAACACGCAGAACATGCGCGACGAGATGGTCAAGGCGTCGAAGCAGAAGCGGAAGTGATCATCGGAAGCGCACCGAGATCCCGATTGAAACCGTGGCGCCTCGGCCGACGATCTCGTCGCGGAACACCGGCAGGCTGTACGTGAAGTAGCGCGCGGCGATATACGGCTCCCACGCGCGTTTCGTGCGCAACGCGATGCCGGCGTCGACGTTCCACGTCTGCTGCGACGACGTGTTCGAACTGACGAACGTCGGACCGGCGCCGAGCCAGGCGGTGCTTCGTGCGGTGCGGAAGAGGCGGCGTGCGTCGATGTGGATGGCGTGCAGATCGTAGCCGCCGCGGATGACGTCGAGCGCGGGCGCGAGCGACCAGTCGCCATGCCTCGCCTCGAGCTCCACCGTGCCGACGGCGAGGCCTTGATACGCGCCGCCGCGCAGGCCGCCGCGGATCTCGGCATTCATCGGAAGAGCGAGCAGAACAACCAGGAGAAGGGCTTTCATGCGAGACATTACGGCGCAACGAATCGCGCCGTTTGTCTCGTCAGGCCGGTTGCAGCCCTTCGTCGAGGTCCGTCCCGCGCAGCAGGAAAATCACCGCGACGATCGCCAGCACCGCGCCGTTGACGGCGAGGGCCATCGTGATCGACCAGCGCTGCGCCACGTAGCCGGCGAGCAGGTTACCGAGCGGCATCCCGCCGCGGAAGGCGAGCATGAAGATCGACATTACGCGGCCGCGCATCGCGTCGCTCGTGGTCAGCTGCACGAGCGAGCTGTACATCGAGATCACGCCGACGATGCAGGCGCCGGCGAAGAACGCGATGGTCATGCTGATGGCCAGCGTCCGTGAGAAGGCGAAGCCGAACAGCAGGCAGGCGAACGCAGCCTGCAGCGTCAGCGCGATGCGCCCCTTCTTCGCGGCGTTGCCGCTCGCCGCGACGACCAGCGCTCCGGCCACGGAGCCGACGCCATACGCGGTCAGCAGCCACGAATAGCCGCGCGCGTCGAGCTTGAAGATCGAGCGGGCGACGACCGGCAGGAACGTCACGATCGGCATGCCGAGGAACGTGCCGGCGAAGGCGAGGAACGTGAGGAGCTGCAGCGACTTCCGATGCCAGACGAAGCGGAAGCCGTCCTTCATCTCCTCCATGAAGCTGCGCTTCTCGCCGCCCGCGCCGGCCACCTGCGGCGAACGGATGAACATCAGCGCGATGATCACCGCGACGAACGAGAGGCCGTTCAGCCCGAAGCAGATCGCCGCCCCCCACGCCGTCAGCGCGATGCCGGCGAGGATCGGGCCGATCACGCGCGCGAGGTTGAACTGCATCGAGTTCATGGCCACGGCGTTCGGCACGTCCTCGCGCTTGACCAGCAGCGGCAATAAGGAGATGTAGGCCGGGCCGCTGACCGATTGCGCGCTGCCGGTGAGAAACGAGAGGAGGAAGATGTGCCAGACCTTCACCGTCTTCGTCCAGATCAGAAAGCCGAGGACGAAGGCGAAGGTCATCTGCAGGTACTGCGAGAGGAGCATGATGCGGCGGCGCTCCAGACGATCAGCGAGCGCCCCTCCGATCAATGAAAAGAGGAGCATCGGACCGGTGGAGAGGAAGCCGTCGACGCCGAGGAGGAACGCGGAGTTCGTCATCGAAAGGACGACCCAGCTCTGCGCCACGGTCTGCATCCAGGTGCCGGTGGTCGAAGTGAACGCACCGAACCACAGGAGGCGGAAGTCGCGATAACGGAGCGCGCTGAAGGTGCGGGCGAACGCGCCCTGCGGCGCTGTCATCTCCGATTCCAACGTCTCTTCCTGCGGGAGCGAAGAGCTCATGCCCCGACTTTCACCTTCAGCCGGACGTTGCGTCCCGCGGTGTGGGCGTGGCAGATGGCGACGGCGAGAGCGTCGGCGGCGTCGGCCGCGAGCTGCATCGCGCCGCATCCCGGCAGCAGCAGCCGGACCATCTTCGCCACCTGCTCTTTTTCCGCCGCGCCGTAACCCACGACCGCGCTCTTCACCGAGCGCGGCGCGTATTCGTAGATGTCGAGCCGCGCGCTCTGCGCCGCGAGGAGGATGACGCCGCGCGCGTGCGCCAGCTGCACGAGGCTCTTGATGTTGTGTCCCGCGAACGGCGTCTCGACGGCGACAGCCTCGGGTCGCGTCCGCGCGATCACCGCGAGCAGCTCTTCGTGGATTTTCTGGAGGCGCTCCGCCAGCTCCGCGCCGCGCCGCGTGCCGATGGCCCCCTGCTCGACCAGCGCCAGGCGGCCGCGCTCGTAGTCGATGACGCCGAAGCCAGTGATGATCGAGCCGGGGTCGACGCCGAGTATCCTCACGCGATCGATTGTAGCGACTTCCGGAAGCGAATCTCGTAGATGGGACGCCCTTGTTCCCGATATTTCGCCTCGTAGTTCGTGCGCGGCGGATCGTCCGGCCCGGGGATGCGCCGCTCCGACTCGAACCGCGCCTCGATCAGCGGCGCCCCCGCGTCGAAGTACTCCTGGTGATCGGTGACGTAAATCGCCCACCCGCCCGGCACCAATACCCGCTCGATCTGCTCCAGCACTTCCGGCCGGATGATCCGCCGTTTCTGATGTTTCTTCCGCGGCCACGGATCAGGAAAGTAGATGTGTACCTCGGCGATCGAAGCGTCCGGAATCATCTCCGCGAGCACCGGATACGCGTCATGGTTGATGAGACAGACGTTCGCGAGGTTCCGCTTCATGACCCGCTCGCGAATCACGCGGTGGTAATGCAGCGATTTCTCGATGCCGATGATGTTGACGTCAGGACGCTCGGCGGCGGTGGAGAGGATGAAGCGCCCCTTGCCCGAGCCGATCTCGATGATGGTGGGGTTCGTGTTGCCGAAGAGGGCGTGGAGGTCGAGTCGGGTGAAGCCGGATTGGCGGGGGTCGATGGCGGGGTCGTGCATTTTCTGGATTCTAGTTGCCGGTTGCCGGTTGCCGGTTGCCGAGGGACAAGGGCGGCTTACCGCCAGCGAGTGGCGCCAGTTGCTGAGTCACGCTCGCGGCTCGTTCGTCAACCGGCAACCGGTAACTAACGCAGTATCTCCACCGCCCCCGCCACCACCGCCCTCACCCCCGCCCGGATCGTTCCCTCCGGCTCGGGCATGAACTTCGACGAATGCAATGACGGCAGGACCTCGCCGGCGGCGATGCGGGCGGGGGCGATGGCGCCGACGTTGAGCATCACGCTGGGGATCTTGTGGTCGAGGGAGTAGAGGCTGAAGTCTTCGCTCACCATCAGCGGATCGATCTTGATCACGTTCGCGGCGCCGAGCTCCTTCGATACAGCGGCGGCGAGGCGTTCGGTCAACGCGGGATCGTTGTACGTCGAGCCGATCGACTCCCCTTTCAGCCACTCGAACACCGGCATGCGGTCCTCGGGGACGCCGTTCGTCACCGCCACGCCGCGGGCCACGCGCTGAATGCCGTCCAGGACGCGCTTCCGCACTTCCGGCTTGTACGTGCGGACGGTCAGCAGCAGCTGCACCTGGTCGGGGATGATGTTGCGCTTCGTGCCGCCGTGGATCGAGCCGACGGTCACGACCACCGGATCGAGCGGAGAGTTCTCGCGGCTGACCAGCGTCTGCAGCGCGAGCACGACCTCCGACGCCATCACCACCGGATCCTTCGTCTTCTCCGGCGCCGCGCCGTGGCCGCCAACGCCGCGGATGGTGAGATTGCACGAGTCGGCGCTGGCCATCAGATAGCCCGGCGTGTAGCCGATCGTCCCCGCAGCGAGGCTCGAATTGTCGTGCACCGCGAGGACGAAATCAGGCCGCGGAAAACGCTCGTACAACCCATCGCGCAGCATCGCCTCGGCGCCCTTCACGACCTCCTCCGCCGGCTGCCCGATCAGCACCAGCGTGCCGTGCCACTTGTCGCGCATGTCTGCGAGCACCTTCGCCGTGCCCATGAGCGTCGTCATGTGGATGTCGTGTCCGCACGCGTGCATCACGCCCTTCGTCGTCGATGAATACGGAAGGCCGGTCTGCTCCTCGACCGGCAGCGCGTCCATGTCGCTCCGGATCAGCAGCGTCGGCCCCTTGCCGTTCTTCATCACCGCGACCACGCCGTAGCAGGTCGCGTCGGTGTCGGTGTACTTGCCGACGCGCTCCGTCACCGTGTAGCCGAGCTCGCGCAGACGCGCAGCCACGAGCGCCGACGATTTCGCTTCCTGCGTCGAGAGCTCCGGCGCCATGTGCAACGTCTTGTACGTCTCGACGAGCTTCGGCAATTCGGCGGAGACGCGGTCGTTGATCGATTGAGCAGTGAGAGGAAAAGCGAGCAGCAGGACGAGCGGGAGCGTGCGCATCCGCGCAGACTACAACGCCATCTGCCCCTCGGCCAAAACCTCGGCCGCCATCGCCACCATGTTCTTGCCGTGCTTCTTCGCGAAGTACAGCGCGGCGTCGGCGCGGGAGATGAGGTCGGCCGCGTTCACGCCGTCGCGCGGATAGACGGCGACGCCGACGCTGATGGTGATCCGCAGCGTCCGATTGATCGAGGCCTGCGGGAACTCGCGGCGCTCCACCAGCTCGCGCAGGCGGTTGGCGGCATCGCGCGCGGAGGTCGTCGGCGTGTCGGGGAAGATGATGGCGAACTCCTCGCCGCCGTAGCGCGAGACGATGTCGCTGTCGCGCGCGTTCGTCATCAGCTCCTCGACCAGGCCCTTCAGGATCTCGTCGCCCACCGGATGGCCGAACGTGTCGTTGATCCGTTTGAAGTTGTCGATGTCGACCATCGCCAGCGCGAACTCGTTGCCGCTGCGCGCATGCCGGCTGATCTCTTTTCCCAGCGCTTCCTGGAAGTAGCGGTGGTTGAACGCGGGAGTCAGCGCGTCGATGAACGTGAGGCGCTTGATCTCCTCGTACTGCCGCGCCGACTGCACCGCCGTCACTGCCTGGATGGCGAAGATCTCGAGCGTCTGCACCTTCTCGATCGACGGCACCTTGCGATCGTGCGGCTGGCGCACGGAGAGGTACCCGATCGGCTGATCGCCGCCGACGAGCGGGACGATCAGCATGTCGTTCTCGTGCCAGTCGTCGGGCAGAAAAACCGCCGTCTCCTCCGGCACCACGAAGAAATCGTGCTCGCTCTGGCGCAGCGACGTGTGCGGAACAAAGTACGAATTCGACACGCGGAACTCCGCGTTGAAGAACGTGTCGATCTCCGCGCACGACACCTTCTTGCGGCGCACCTCTTCCCAGATGTCATCGAGTCCGGCGTGGGCGCGCCGCACGTATTCGCCGTGCTTCGGATCGAAGAGCGCGAAGACGATGACCTCGAATCCGAGCGAGCTGCGGATGCCCTGCGCGATGCGGGTGAGCGCCGCGTCGATATCGAACGAGCCGATGAGCGAGTTCGAGACGTCGAGAATCGTCGACATCGTCACGGCCTGCTTCTCTAGCTGCTCCGTCTTGTCGCGCATCTCGCGGCGCAGCAGCTGGTCCTGCAGCGAGAGCGCGGTCTGGTTCACGAGCAACGTCAGGAGGTTCATGCTGCCGCTCTTCAGGATCGCCAGGTCCTCGGTCTCGAAGATGAGGATCCCGTAGATGACTTCCTGCGTCTGGATGCCGATCAGCACCTGGATCGCGCGTCCGCTCGACAGCGGGAAGCGGCGCATGTCGGCCTGAAAGACGAACGCGCGGCTCGGCGCCGACTGCGCGAAGCCGGCCGACTCGACCCACTTCAGAATGTCCTGATCGGTCGGCAGGCAATCGCCGAAGCGATAGACCGTGCCGGGGATGTCGGGATTCGTTTCCCATGTCACGACCGCGCACGCCGACAGCTTCGCCAGCCGCGTCAGAAGGCTCATCAAGCGCCGCAACGTTTCCTGATCGCCCTCGGCCGACAGGATCTGCGTCGACGATTCGGTCAGGATCGACAGCTCGCGGTTGCGCCGCACGAGGTCGGCGTTCTGCTGCTGCATCTCCGACTCGGTGCGGATCGCGTATGCGACGAGCAGCAGCGGCAGCACCGCGAGCGTGAAGCCGGCGATGCCGTAGGTCGAGAAGAGCATGATCTCGATCCCGACCACGGGGCTGCCGAGGATCAGCATGCGGCCCTGCGCCATCACGACGCGGCGGAAATCGAGCGGCTCGGCGTCGCCCTCGAACCAGCGGCGGAGCGACGCGAAGAGCAGATGGAAGATGAGGTAGCCGACGAGCAGCAGGATGTAGCCGGAGATCTTCGCCATCACCGGCGCGCCCGACGCGACGGCCGATGTGTAGAGGATCGCCGCGATCGCGTACGACAACGCGAGCTGCGCGCCGTTGTAGACCGGCTCGAGGCGGACGTTCTTCTGCCTCAGGAAAAGATAGACCGCGTGCAGCAGCGTCCCGACCGCGACCGCGGTCAGCGCCACCGCAGCGCTGTGAAAGAGGATGATCGCGCCGAAGACGATCGACGCCTCGAAGCTGACCGACGCCTCCCCCGCCTCGATCTTGAAGAACGACGCGGCGAGCACCAGTCCGGCGAAGAAAAGCGCGTATCCGGCAAAGGCGGCATCGTGGGTCGCGAATGCCCACACGACCGCCGCCGCGGTCAGTACGACGACCGCGCCCTGCCAGAGCCGATAGAGCGAACCTCGGGGCATACGTCTATTTAGACGCGTGAGAGAGAGTTTTATTTTACAACTACAATCGCGCTTCCATGTGGGAAGCCGTCATCGGATTAGAGGTCCACGCGCGACTTCTTACCAGCACAAAAATTTTCTGCGGCTGCGCCGTCACCTTCGGCGCCGAGCCCAACACGCAAATTTGCCCGGTCTGTCTCGGCTATCCGGGAGCGCTGCCGGTGTTGAACCGGAAAGCCGTCGAGCTGGCGATCCGGATGGCCATCGCCACGGATTGCACGATTCACCACCGCTCCATCTTTGCCCGGAAGAATTACTTCTACCCCGACCTCCCGAAGGGCTATCAGATCTCGCAGTTCGACCGGCCGCTGGCCACCGGCGGGATGATGAACGGGGTCCGCATCCTCCGAATCCACATGGAGGAGGATGCCGGGAAGCTGATTCATCACGGCCTCGTATCGCATGTCGATCTCAATCGCGCCGGGACGCCGCTCATCGAGATCGTCTCCGAGCCCGACATGCATTCGGCCGCCGAGGCCGACGCGTACCTCACGCGGTTGCGGCAGACGCTGATGTACGCCGGCGTGTGCGACGGCAACATGGAAGAAGGCTCGCTGCGCTGCGATGCGAACGTCTCGGTGCGGCGCGCGGGCGAGCCGCTCGGCACGCGCGCCGAGGTGAAGAACCTCAACTCGTTCCGCTTCCTCCGCGCGGCGATCGAGTTCGAGATCGCCCGGCAGATCGCGGTCATCGAAGGCGGCGGCACCGTCGATCAGGAGACACGGCTGTTCGATCCGAACAACGGCGAGACGCGCGTCATGCGCTCCAAGGAAGAGGCGCACGACTACCGCTACTTCCCCGAGCCCGATCTCGCGCCGCTCGACGTCGATGACGCGTGGATCGAGGAGGTGCGGCGGTCGTTACCCCAGCTGCCGGCGCAGCGCGTCGAGCGATACCAGCGCGAGCATGGCCTGTCGCCGGTCGACGCCGACATCCTCGTCGCCGATCGCGAGATCGCCGACTACTTCGACGCGACGGTTACGGCGAGCGGCAACGCGCGCGCCGCGGCGAACTGGATCCGCAACGACGTCTTGCGCGTGCAGAACGAAGGGCGCGACTACAAGCTCGCGCCGGAAGGTCTCGGCAAGTTGATCAAGCTGATCGACAGCGGCGCGATCGGCAGCAAGGCGGCGAAGGAAGTGTTCGAGGAGATCACCGCGAGCGGCGAAGATCCGGAGCACGTCGTCGAGCGCAAAGGCCTTGCGCAGGTCAGCGATCCCGCCGTGATCCGCGACGCCGCGCAGCGCGTGCTCGAGCGCAACAAAGCGCAGGTCGAGCAGTACCGCGCCGGCAAGACGCAGGTGTTCGGCTTCCTCGTCGGTCAGCTGATGAAGGAGACGCGCGGCAAGGCGAAGGCGGAGCTGGCGAACGAGATTCTGTTAGAGCTACTGGCCCGGTGACATCATCTTCTCGACCGGACTCGCCACCTTCTTGTAATCCGCCGGCACCGTGAACGTCGTGGCCGCGACCGGCCCGTTCTTCACGTTCGTCACCGTCGTCGTCGACGTCATCTCGATCATCGTGCTGCCGCCCTGCGCGACCTTCATGTTCGTGATCTGCTTCAGCGGGAAGCCTTTGACCTGATCGCTCTGCGCGGCGATCAGCTTGTCGATCATCGGGAGACCGGTGCTGCCGAGGCGGCGCTGGAGGAACGTCGCGGCCTCGGAAGGGATCTTCTCCGTCGTCCACGACTCCATCGTCAGCTCGATGCGCATCGCGGGCGCGCTGCCGATGTTCATGTCGGCGGCCGCGGTGATGACCTTGTGGTGCGTGGGATACGTTTCGATCGCGCCGCCGTCGCCGGCATCGCGCACGTTCACCTTCTCGTTCGTCATCTTCACCATGTCGGCGAGTCCGGCCGGCGTCAGCGACGCGACGTCGAGCTCCCAGAACGTTTTCGACGCCGGATCGAGCACGTCGAGCGTGGCGCCGCCGTTGTGCGAGATGGCGACGGTGCCGTTGCGAAACAGCGTGCCGTCGCCGGCCTTGAACTCGAGCCGGACGTTCGCGCCGTCCGAGCTGACATGGCCCTGTTGATCGGACGCCTGCATGCCGGTGGTGACGGTGCGGAAGTCGTAGGTGACTCCGGCCGCCGCATCTGTTGCTCGCACGAGGGCGGCGAGGACGATAACGACTGAGTACAGAATAGTTTTCATGTGCCTCTCCAGTGCTATGATTCGCCGCAAATTCCGATTAGCTTCAGGCCCCTTGATGATCGTCTAGTTTGAGGAGGTTACACCTTGCGTCGTTTCAGACTTCTGATACTGGTTTCGGCAGTATCCCTGGCAGTGAGTGGCGTGGCTTACGGATCCGGTTTCTCGATCTTCGAACAGGGGGCAAAGGCGACCGCGATGGCAGGCGCGTTCGCCGCGACCGCCGACGATCCCACCGCGATCTTCTACAACGTGGCCGGAATCGCGCAGTTGCGCCGTGCCGAGGTCAACGTGGGCGGCACCGCGATCAATTTCTCCAATGAATTCCGCGGCGATCCGAACGACCCGTTCACTTCGGGCGCGGTCGGCGAGTATCGCCATCACACGTTCATTCCGCCCAACGCGTACTTCGTGTTGCCGGTCGGAAAGAACCTCACCCTCGGCGTCGGCTCGTTCGCCGCGTTCGGCCTGCGCACCAACTGGCAGGATCCCTGGATCGGCCGCTTCATCTCGCGCGACGCGAACGTGAAGACAGTGTCGGTCGAGCCGGCCATTGCGTGGCAGACCGACGACGGCCGCTTCGCCATCGGCGCCGGCGCGGAGTATCGCCGTTCGCACATCACGCTCATCCGCAACAACGCGGCGTTCAATCCGTTCTCGCAGCGCATCGCCGACGTGGCGAACGCGTACCTGAATAGCGACTGGGACAGCGCGTGGGGCTGGAACGCGGGCGTGCTCTTCAAGCCGTCGCCCAGCTGGCGCATCGGCGCGTCGTATCGCGGACCGATGACCATCGACTACAAGGGTGACGCGACCTTCACGCAGATCCCCACCGGCAACGCCATCGTCGACGCCGGCGTCGCCGCGCAGCTGCCGCACAACCAGAGCATCGCGACGTCGATCAATTTCCCGGCCACCGCGATCGTCGGCCTCGCCCACACGCACGGCGCGTGGGACATCGAAGCCGACGTCACGCGCACGACCTGGAGCCGCTTCAAGGAGCTGTCGGTCAACTTCCCCTCGACGCCGGCGCTCAGCTTCGTCCGCCCGCAGAACTGGGAAGACACGAGCTCGTACCGCCTCGGCCTCAACGGCCGCGTCGCGTCGCACTGGGACGTCCGCATGGGCGCGCTGTATGACCAGAACCCGCAGCCGACCGAAGGCGTCGGACCGCTGCTGCCCGATTCGGATCGCACCGCGCTCTGCTTCGGTGTCGGCTGGCACAACGGTCCGCTGACCGTCGACCTCGCGGAGATGGCGCTGCACTTCAAGCGCCGCAGCACGCAGGGCCTCAGCAGCGACAATTTCAACGGCACTTACAAGACCGATGCGAATCTCATTGGATTCAACTTCGGTTGGAAGTTCTAACCCTCAAGGAGAACCGAATGACGCGCAACAGAAGCTTCGCACGCATTGCAGCGGCACTGCTGTTCGTGACCGCCGCGGCACTTCCGATGTTCGCCGCGCACGGCACCGCCGATTTCTCACACATCGTTGCACTCGGTGACAGCTACACCGCCGGTTTCGAAGGCGGCTCGCTGAACGAACGCCACCAGATCTACAGCCCGGCCGCGATCTTCGCGCAGCAGGCCGGCGCCACGCTCTGCTCGCCGTTCGCCACCGCGGCCGACAACTGCTTCGCCCAGCCGCTCATCACCTGGCCGGGACTTCCCTCCGAGCTGATCCTCACCTCGCCGTCGCTCACCGGCGTCGTCCCCGCACCGGGCAGCGGCGTGCCCGTCATGACCGGCTTCGGCCGCCCGTTCAACAACCTCGCGGTCCCGGGCGCCATGCTGTACGACATCCTCAACACCACCGGCGCCGAAAAGACGCCGGTCACCGGTGAGCAGGCCTCCGGCATCGCCGCCCCGATCCTGCGCGGACTCGGCAGCGAAGTCGATCAGGCCATCGCGCAGCATCCGACGTTCGTCCTCGCCTGGATCGGCGGCGACGACTTCTTCCTCGCGGCCACCGGCGGCTCGGCCAAGGACTGCAACGCCACCCCGCCGTTCATCGCCTGCATGAGCACCGTCGATCAGTTCAAGACCCAGTACGCCCAGGTGCTCGACAAGATCATCGCCGGCGCGCCGAATGCCGGCATCGTCGTCGGCGACTTCCCGCCGACCATCTTCACCAAGCTCCCCTTCACCTCGACCATCCCGGCCATCGTGCTCGACACGAACCTCAAGCCGGTGCTCAACAACGGCCAGCCGATCCCGCTGTTCGGCATCGTCGACGGCGCTCCCGCCGCGCTGCCGCTCGGCTCGACCGTGCTGCTCGGCTCCGCCTCGAAGCTCTTCACCGGCCTCGGCATCCCGCCGCAGCTCGCGGCGCTTCCGCCGTTCAACACGCTGCCGAACGCCGGCAAGCCGCTCGCCGACACCGACGTCCTGACGCCGGCCGAGCAGGGCGCGATCGCCGCGCGCATCACCGCGATCAACGCCGCGATCAAGGACATCGCCGCGGTGCGCCAGATCCCGGTGGCCGACGTCAGCGGTCTCTTCAACCGCCTCACCTCGGGCCAGATCAGCGTGGCCGGCGTTCCGCTGTCCACCGCGTACATCACCGGCGGCCTGGTCGGACTCGACGGCACGCACCTCACCGACATCGGCTACACGCTGCTGGCGAATGAGTTCATCAAGGCGACGAACGCCGGCTACGGCACGCACATCCCGCTGGCCCCGACGTCGCGCTTCCTGCAGAACAACGACCCGACGGTCGCGAACCCGAGCAAGCTGATTTACCAGTTCCCGACGATGTCGTCCGATGCGGCGAAGAACATCAACATCTTCACCACGATCCCGGCACTGCCGCACTTCCGTTCGACCAGCCACGATGGATCGACGACGAAGACCGGCTCGGGCAACCCCACCGTGCAGAATCAGTAGCGATCACGCATCGCCAGAAACACGAAGGGCGGCCTCGCGGCCGCCCTTTTGCGTTTGGAGTGCGGCAGCTCGCTGCCGCTCTGGAGTGCGGCGGCTTGCCGCCGCGCAGGCAAGCCTGCGCACTCCACGGCGGCAGCAAGCTGCCGCACTCCTACGTTCCTGCCGGCCGTCCGCGCGGCGAGGGGCGCGAGATGTCGATCATCGCCATCCGCTCTTTCTCGTCGTACCAGCAGTGGAAGCGCTTGATGCCGGGCACTTCGATGCCGTACGAGCGAAAAAAACTCGGCACATGAAGTGATGTCGATTTGTCTGACTGACGAATCTTCGCGGCGCCTTCTTCTTTTTTATCGAGCGCGCGGATGCCGATCACTTTTCGTTTCTTGTCGTAATAGAGGTTCGCGCTGGTCTTCCCGCGGAGCCTCAGCATGTTGGCGACGGGCGACGGCAAGCGGATCAGCCGCGATTGCACGATGGTCGCCGAGGCTGGAAAGCGCTCGAACTCAGGCTGCGGCTCCCATTTCTCAAAAGCCATCACTCCGACTCCTCACCCAACACGTACCCTGCTGTCGTAGGTGATAAGATCATAAAATCCCTAAGGTTTTTGTCAACAATTAATCGTTCTCGATTGCCTGGCAAAAAACGGAACCATCGGCGCAATGATTCCGGAAACAGCTTTAAATAACATCATTTTCGTACCGGCTGAGCTCGCCTAAGCCTTTGCTATCATTCGCACTTCCGATGCGTACCTTCTGCCTGATCCTGGTCAAACCGTCGCATTACGACGACGACGGCTATGTCATCCAATGGTTCCGCTCGGCAATCCCCTCCAACTCCCTAGCCGCCCTTTACGGCCTGGCCCGCGACTGCGCCGAGCGCCAGATCCTCGGATCCGATGTCGCGATCGACATCCATCCGATCGACGAAACCAACACCCGCGTGCGGCCCGACAAGCTCGCGAAGATGATCGAGCGCGCCGGCTCCGGCATGGTCATGCTCGTCGGCGTGCAGTCGAACCAGTTCCCCCGCGCGCTCGACCTCGCGCGGCCGCTGCGCGCGCACGGCATCCAGGTCGCCATCGGCGGCTTCCACGTCTCCGGCACCATCAGCATGCTGCAGGGCATCGATCCCGATCTCGATCACGCCCGCGCCCTCGGCGTCTCACTCTTCGCCGGCGAAGCGGAAGGGCGTCTCGATGAAGTACTGCGCGACGCGAACGCCGGCCAGCTCAAATCGCACTACAACTTCATGAACGATCTGCCGTCGATCGAAGGGACGCCGATCCCGCTGATCACGGCGCTGCGCGCGTGGCGCACCGCGGGCGGCGTGACCAGCTTCGACGCCGGACGCGGCTGCCCATTCCAATGCTCGTTCTGCACGATCATCAATGTACAGGGACGCAAGTCGCGGCGCCGCTCGCCGGACGACATCGAGAAGATCGTCCGCGTCAACGTCGCGCAGGGACTGCACAGCTTCTTCATCACCGACGACAATTTCGCGCGCAACACAGAATGGGAGCCGATCCTCGACCGCCTGATCCAGCTGCGCCAGGAAGGGATCAAGATCCACTTCATCATCCAGGTCGACACGCTCTGCCACAAGATCCCGCGCTTCATCGAGAAGTGCGCGAAGGCCGGCGTGCGGCGCGTCTTCATCGGCCTCGAGAACATCAATCCCGACAGCCTGATCGGCGCGAAGAAGCGGCAGAACAAGATCGCCGAGTACCGCAAGATGCTGCTGGCCTGGAAGGAAGCGCGCGTCATCACCTACGCCGGCTACATCCTCGGATTTCCGAACGACACGCTCGAATCGATCCGCCACGACATCGAGATCATCAAGCGCGAGCTGCCGGTCGACCTCTTGGAGTTCTTCTTCCTCACACCGCTGCCCGGTTCCGAGGATCATCAGACGCTGGTGCGCAAAGGCGTGGAGATCGACGCCGACATCAACAAGTACGACCTCAATCACGTCACCACCGGCCATCCGAAGATGTCGCCGAAGGAGTGGGAAGAGGCGTACCTGATGGCGTGGAACACGTACTACACGATGGACCACGTCGACGCCGTGCTGCGCCGCCTCGTGGCCAAACGCGCCAGCGCGAGCAACGCGATCCTGCTGATGACGTGGTTCAAGGGCTCGATCCACATCGAAGGAACGCACCCGCTCGAGGCAGGCCTCTTCCGCTACAAGTTCCGCCGCGACCGCCGTCCAGGCTTCCCCATCGTCCCCGCCTGGAAGTTCTACCCCGCGTATTTCGTCGAGTCGCTGACCAAGCTCTCCCGCTGGGCAAAGCTCTACTTCGGACTGCGCAAGGTGTACGTCCGGATCAAGAAGGACCCGAAGCGCTACGAGTACATGGACCAGGCGCTGACGCCGGTCGCGGACCACGACGCCGAGACGCTCGAGCTGTTCCACAACGAGCGGCCGGTCGCCGCGGCGGAACGCCCGGTTGCAGTCGGACAGTAAGCCGAGGTAGCCTCGGCGTCGGGGACTTCCGCGGGTCGAAAAACCCGCCATGCTGTCAAAAATCTGGAGCGCCGCGACGCTCGGGATCGATGCCGTGCGCATCGTGATCGAGGTCAATGCCGGCCATTCCCATCAACCCGGGTTCGTGCTCGTCGGACTGCCCGACGCCTCCGTGCGCGAGGCGTATGCGCGCGTCACCGCGGCGCTGAACAACTGCGGTTTCTTCATCCCGGCGCGCTTCATCGTCGTCAATCTCTCGCCCGCCGATGTGCGCAAGGAAGGCTCGGCATTCGATCTGCCGATTGCGATCGGCATCCTTCACGCGGCGGAATTTCTCGGCGATGAGCATGTGACCGGCCGCGTGTTCGCCGGCGAGCTGTCGCTTGACGGCACCATTGCGCCGATGCGTGGCGCGCTTTCGATGTCCGCATCCGTCCTGAATGACCCTTCGGTACGCGAGCTCGTTGTGCCGGCCGCCAACGCGAACGAAGCAGCAGCAGTGGCCGGCGTGCGCGTCATCGGCACGCGCAATCTCCCTGAATTGATTGCGCACCTCACCGGGAAGTCGCTCATCGAGCCGACGATTTCGAACACGCCGAACGCGCGCCGCAACTTCCCCGACTTCGCGGACGTGCGCGGACAACAGCACGCAAAACGCGCGCTCGAAGTCGCGGCCGCCGGTGGGCACAACGTGCTGATGATCGGACCGCCGGGATCCGGCAAGACGATGCTCGCGCATCGCCTCCCCTCCATCCTTCCGCCGCTCACAACCGAGGAGGCGATTGTCACCACGCAGATTCACTCTGTCGCCGGCTTGCTCCCGCCCGGCAGCGGACTGCTGACCACACGTCCGTTCCGCGCACCGCATCACACGATCTCCATGATGGGGCTCGTCGGCGGCAGTTCGATCCCGCGGCCGGGCGAAGTCAGCCTGTCGCACCACGGCGTCCTCTTTCTCGACGAGTTGGCGGAGTTCCGCCGCGAAACGCTGGAAGTCATGCGCCAGCCGATGGAGGACGGCCGCGTGACGATCTCGCGCGCCGCGCGGACGATCACGTATCCGTCGCGCTTCACGCTCGCCGCCGCGCTCAATCCCTGTCCGTGCGGCTTCTTCAACGATCGCCGCCGCGAATGCCTCTGTACGCCGGCGCAGATCACGCGTTACCTCAGCAAGATCTCCGGCCCGCTGCTCGATCGCATCGACCTGCAGGTGGAAGTCGCGGCGCTGACCACCGACGAGATCTCGTCGATCGAGCAGGGCGAGTCGTCCGAATCGATCCGCATCCGCGTCGAGGCCGCGCGCCGCATCCAGCGCGAGCGCTTCAACGCCTGCAACGCCGAGATGACGGCTCGCCAGATGCGCCGCTTCTGCGAGCTCGACGCATCATCGAAGCGCCTCCTTGTCTCCGCCATCGACCGCCTCGGGCTTTCCGCGCGGGCGCACGACCGCATCCTGAAAGTCGCGCGGACGATCGCCGATCTCGCGGGAACGGAGCGCATCGATTCGGCGCACGTGGCCGAGGCGGTGCAGTATCGCGCGCTCGACCGGGCGTACTTCCGGACGGGTTGATCGCTACTGCGAATGCACGGGCGGCGTTCCGTACCAGAGGAAATCCTGCAGGATCTGCAGGCGGTGCGGGGCGAACTGCTTCTCGATGATCGGGTCGATGCCGTAGCGCGACTTCGGGCCGCCTTCGCCGTCGGCGAGGTTGTCCTCGCTGATCATCTGGTTGCCGAAGTTGCTCGTCTCGAGGCGCAGTCCGCCGCCGAGGTTGATCGCGCCGCTGAAGGCGTGGCAGCCGAAGCAGCCCAGCTCCTCGGCGCGCACCACGATCTGGTCCGTCGTCAGCTTGCTGCCGGCCGCGTCGAGCTGCGCCTGCAGCGCGCTGCGGAACGCCTTTCCCGGCGGCGTCGGATCGGCCGCCGCGATGGCGCTCGAATAGATGAACGTCGTCACATCGAACGTCGGCGCGCTCTCCACGAGCAGGTACTCGCGCGGCAGTTTCATGCTGAACAGATTGACGTCGTTGATCGTGAGGTCGGGCACCTGCCGGAGGAACTCCGCGCGCAGCGCCACCGCCTGCTCCGACGCGTTGCGCGCATCGAACAACGACGCGAACGCGGAGTTCTCCAGCACGTCGGGGACGAGCCGGCAACTCTTCGTCAGGCGGAACTGGTAGAAGCGAGCGCCCGCCGACGTCTGTGCGAACGAGCGGATGCCGCCCGGCTCCGCGAAGTTCGGCGGATCGATCGCCGGCGCGAAGCCGTCGATGCCGTCGAAGAAGAATTTCTCCAGCCGCGCGCGCCGCTCGGTGAGCGAATCGATCGAGCTGAGACCGGCCCAGAACTCCGCCACCGCGCGGCAGCCGGCGATCCCCGCGGACGGATTCGGGTTCGGCAGCACCGGCTCGAAGATGAGGTGCCGGCGGACCGTGAAATCGGACTGCGTCTCCGCATCGCGATGCGCGAAGACGATGCGGAACTGCCCGCAATTCGAGCCGTCGGCCGGCGCCTGATCGAAACGGTTGGCGATGCCGAGTGGATAAAACTCGCCGACGAGGTTCTCGCGTCCGGCCAGCTTCCCTTCCGGCGTCGGGCAGCGGCGCGGAAACCCGTTGAACGACGGCGCGCCGTTCGTGAAGTTGTCGTCGCAATGCGGACTCGCGGCGTCGATCAGTCCCGGCTTCGGATTCTGCGTGTCGAACAGCTGCCGGATCAGCTGGTCCGAGGTCAGACCGGTGACGCCGCTGCGGGTGATGAGCTGCGTCAGCACGCGATCGAGCGTGAACGCGCCGACGATCGACTTGTCGGTGATCTCGAACGAGCGGGTGATGCTGAGCGGTTTCGGGAGGGCCGGCGGGCGCACGACGCGTTGTCGCGCACCGATGAGCAGGAACGCCGCGACGATGATGACCAGTCCTCGACGCATCGTCGTATCGTACGACGAATCACCACGACCGGCCGTATATCGAGCATGCGGCGCCTCGTTGTCCTTGCCGTCGTTCTCGCCGTCGTCCTCCTCTCCGTCTCGATCCGCGCGGACTGCATCGGCAACGGCCACTACACCATCGGCACCTCGCGCTGGCCGTACACCGAAGACCTCGTGCATCACGCGGACGACACGCCGGTGGGCGATCCGCAGACGATCCGTTACGACGAGCAGTTGCGCTGGACGAAGATCCAGGGCGGCTGCACGGCATACGACGAGCAGAACATCCGGGCCATTGCGCCGGTAAACGTGCTGCTGCGCGCGTCGTTCAACATCACGTTCAATCCCGCCCCCACCGCGCCGGCCGGCACGCGCTTCGAGGTGCAGCTGCGCGTCGACGACGCGGTGGTCGTCAGCGCGATCCGCACGTTGCACGGCACGTATCCGCAATCGGAGCGCTTCGGCGGCATCGCGCGCGACCTGCCGGCGGGCGGCCACGCGTACTCGATGTGGATGCGGATGCTCGACGGACCTTCGTCGAATGCGATGACCCTCGGCCTGCAATGGATCACGGCGCAGGGCATGCCGTCGTCGCTGCCGGCGGGCGGCAGCGCATCGCACGACGAGCAGCTGACGACGGATTGGAAAGCGATCGGCGATGAGCTGACGATCGATGCAGCCGAGGCGGTGGACGTCGCGTTGCTGACGTCGTATCGCGCGAGCGGCGACGGCGCGCTGATGTTCGCCTGGTCGGTCGACGGCGAGAGCGCCGGGCCGCACGTCATCATTACGGCGTCGCGCGAAGACACGCTCTTCGATCACGCGAAGGGACTCGAGGCCGGCCGGCACACGCTGCGGCTCTACGCGCGGATGACCGAGGGAGCGATGCTGCTACACGAGCTGACGTCGTCGTTCGTCGCGTTTCCGCGGGAGCTGGTGACGCCGATGCGCGACGCCCTCGCGACCGACCCGGTCGTGGTGACGTCGCAAGGCTCCGACGCGCAACCGCTCGGCATGAGCGAAGTGTGCGGGCGCTGGACGAAGATCCTCGACGTCGAGCTCGTGCCGAGCGACGGCTATCCGTCGTGGGCGCTCGACGGCTACATCGAGATCACCGGCTGGACCGGCGACGGCACCTGGGCGGTCCTCGGCATCGACGCGTCGCGCTTCGAGCACGGCCGCGACGAGGCGACCGACATGGGGATGTTCCAGTTCCAGCTCGGCCCGCAGCACGACGGCATTTCGTTCTACGGCGACTGCAGCAAATGGGGCAATTACGACCAGCCGACGACGCTCTCGCTCTGGCTGCGGCGGATCGAATATTGCGCCGGCGCGCCGGCCGGCGGGACCATCACGGTCGGTCGCAGATGGCTCGGCGTGAAGCTGTTGCCGTCACCGACTCCGCATCTGCGATGAGTGTGATAAAAACCGCCACCATGCACATCGCCCTCCCCCACCACACCACCCGCGCAGAAGCCCGCCGCAAGATCGAGGAGCGCCTCGCCAACGCGGAGCGGCAGTACGGACACTACGCCAGCGACATCGACAAGAGCTGGGACGGCGACCGCCTGAGCTTCTCGGTCAAGGCGCGCGGCATGAGCGGCAGCGGGACGCTGGAGATCACCGATACGGAAGTGATCATCGACGGCAAACTACCGCTGATGGCGCGCCCGTTCGAGTCGCGGATCAAGAGTGCGGTCGAGCGTGAAGCGGAGGCGATGTTTGGTTGATGGTTGGCCGTTGATCGTTGGCAGTTGGCTGTAGACCGCAGCTACTGCCAACGGCCAACTGCCCGCCTGTCAACTAACTCGCCTGTTGCTGTTCGACGTGCAAAATTTTCTTCAGAGCGTCGACATTCGGATCGACGAATAGCCGGCCATCCACTTCCACTGCCGGCTCCGTCCCGAGGTGGACGGTGCTGGACTTGATGTCCTCGGCCCGAACCAGCTCGTGATCCACATGATGCTGCGACAGGAAGCCTGCAATGAGGCTGGTCTTCTGTCGTTTGCTGCCGGGGAAAAACCGTACGGTCATCTTCCCCTCCTCTCACACCCGTTTACATCGGGGGTTCCATAAAGAATTTGAACGATCTACGAACGGTAAGCCCGTTCCGGCTGCATGTCAAATAACGAATCGGCCGCAGCGTATACTTCAGAACGTGGCGTTCGTCCGCCTCATTCTCAAAAACGCATTGCGAAATCGGCGCCGCACTCTGCTGACCACGCTCAGCGTCGCCGTCTCGCTCTTCCTCCTGGTCAGCCTCCGCACCCTGATTACGGAGATGAAGGGCGACACGTTGATGACCGAGCAGTCCGGCCGCCGCCTCATCACCCGCAGCGCCGTTTCGCTGCAGGTCCCGCTGCCGCTGGCCTACAAGGAAAAGCTGGCCCGTGTCCCCGGCGTGGAGCGCGTCTCGGAGTACCAGTGGATCCCCTCGTGGTATCGCGAGCCGAACATCCCGCTCATGATCATCGCCTGCGACCCGATGTTCATGGGCACCGATCCGCAATACGCGATCCCGCCCGATCAGCTCCCGGCCTTCCGCGCCGACCGGACGGGGCTCATCGTCCCGGAGAAGATGCTGAAAAAGTACGGCTGGCACGTCGGCCAGCGGATCACGCTCCGCGGCTCGGTCTTCCCGTTCGACGTCGAGGGGACGATCCGCGCGACGTTCACCGGTCCGGCGCAGAACGCCGCGTTCTGCTGGTTCGACTACTTCAACGAGCTGGTTCGCCGCGCCATCCCCGACCGTGCCGACAAGTCGATGGCCTTCGTCGAGCTGACCCGCACCGCCGCCGACACGCCGGCCGTCGCCACGACCATCGACGCGATGTTCACGAACTCCATCGTCCCCACCCGCAGCGAGTCGGAGCACAACTTCGTCCTCGGTTTTTCCGCGATGCTCGGCAACGTCACGCTCTTCATCTCCGCGATCGCCGCGGCCGTCGTCTTCGCGATCGTCCTGGTGACGACGAATACGATGTCGATGGCCGTCCGCGAGCGGCGGCACGAGATCGCCGTGCTGAAGACGATCGGCTTCCGCCCCGCGCACGTCGTGCTCCTGATCGCCGGCGAGTCGCTCGCCATCTCCGCGGCGGGCGCGATCATCGGCATCGGCGGCGCTCGCCTGTTTTTCCGGACGTTCGACATCTACGACCTGACGAACACCGTCATTCAGCAGTTCAACGTGACCAACAGCACGATGGCGCTCGCCGCGTTGCTCGCGCTCGGGATGGCGATCATCAGCTCGCTGATTCCGGCGATCGCGGCGGCCAGGACGTCGATCGCCTCCACGCTCCGCGACACCTGACCCATGCTCATTCCCCTCAAATACAACATCCGCAATCTCTTCGTCCGCCGCACGGCGACGCTGCTCACGGCGTTCGGGATCGCGGTCAGCGTCGCGGTCTTCGTCGCGGTGATGGCGCTCGTCGAAGGGATGGACGAGACGTTCGTGGCGACGGGGGACGCGCGCAACGTCATCGCGTTGCGCCGCGGCGCGGTGAGCGAGACGGGGAGCATCATCGACATCGAGGCTCCGCTGATCGTCCGCAACGTTCCCGGCGTCGCCGCGCTCTCCGCGGAACGGCTGGTGTACGTCAACACGCCGCGCATCACCGATCGCGGCAGCTCGAACGTCGTGATCCGCGGCCTCGGCGACACGGGACGTGCGCTCCGCCCGCAGGTGCACCTCGTGCGCGGACGCTGGTACCGCCCCGGCGCGCGCGAGCTCGTCGTCAGCCGATCGATTGCATCGCGTTTCCGCGACTGCAACCTCGGCGACGAGTTCCCCACCGGCAGCACGCGCTGGAAAGTCGTCGGACTCTTCGACGCCGGCAACACCGCGTATTCGTCGGAGATGTGGACCGATGCCGAGGGACCGGCGATGGCGTTTCAGCGGCGGGCGTGGTCGGACATCGTCGTGCAGACGAGTGATCCGGCGACGATGATCAAACGACTCGAGAGCGAGCCGCGCATCAACGTCGACGCGCGCACAGAGGTCGATTACTTCGCGGAGCAGACGCGGGCCTCGACGCCGGTGCGCATCCTCGGCAACGTCGTGGCGATCATCATGGCGGTCGGCTCCGCGTTCGCGGCGATGAACACGATGTACGCCGCGGTCGGCTCGCGCACGCGCGAGATCGCGGTGCTGCGCGCCCTCGGCTTCTCCGGCCGCGCGGTCGCGCTGTCGTTTCTGTCCGAGGCCGTGTTGTTGTCGGTGGTGGGAGGAGTGATCGGCGGTTTGGCCGCGCTGCCGCTCAACGGCCTCGCCACCGGCACCACGAACTGGTTCACCTTCGCCGAGATGAACTTCGCCTTCGCCATCACGCCGCGGCTGCTCGCGCGCGGCATCGGCTTCGCCGTCGCGATGGGTGTGGTGGGCGGGGTGTTGCCGGCGATGCGGGCGAGCCGGTTGTCGGCCGCGAGCGCGATGCGCGCGCTCTAGGCGACCACCGCTTCGCGATACTGGATCTCGTACAACTTCCGGTACAACCCGTCGATCTCCATCAGCTCCTCGTGCGTGCCGCGCTCGCGGATCTCGCCGTGATGGAACACGAGAATCGAATCGGCGGAGCGGATCGTCGACAGGCGATGCGCGATGACGATCGAGGTGCGGCCGGCGAGCAGCGTCTCGATCGCCTGCTGGATCAGCCGCTCGGTCTCGGTGTCGATCGACGACGTCGCTTCGTCGAGGATCAGGACCGGCGGATCGAAGGCCAGCGCACGCGCGAACGAGAGCAGCTGCTTCTCCCCGACCGAGAAACCCGCCCCCCGCTCACGCACGACCGACGCATACCCCTCGGGCAGCCGCGAGATGAAGCGGTCCGCCTGCACGCGCACGGCGGATTCGCGAATCGTCTCGTCGGTGATCGCCGGATCGGAAAGCGAGATGTTCTGCCCGACGGTCCCGCTGAAGAGAAAAAAGTCCTGCTGCACGATGGCGAAGATCCGGCGCAGCGAGGCCTGCGTGTACTGCCGGATGTTCCTGCCGTTGACGAGGATCTCACCCCGCTGCGGCTCGTAGAAACGGAGCAGCAGCGCGGTGACGGTGGTCTTCCCCGCGCCGGTGTGGCCGACCAGCGCGACGCGCTCGCCGCGGTTCACGCGGAACGAGACGTTCTTCAGCACCCACTCCGGCTCGTTGTACGCGAAGCAGACGTCGCGGAACTCGAGCGACTCGAACTCCTCGATCGTCAGCGTTCCTTCGTCCTTGATGCGCACGTCGGTATCGAGCAGCTTGAAGATCCGCTCGCTCGCCGCCATCGCCGCCTGCAGGATGTTGTACTTTTCCGAGAGGTCGGAGATCGGCTCGTAGAAGCGCTGGGCGTACTGGAAAAACGCGATCAGCGCGCCGACCGACAGCATGCCGCGGATCACCTGGCCGCCGCCGTACCAGACGATCAGCGCGATGCCGACCGACTGAATCAGCTCGATGACCGGATAGAAAATCGCGTAGTAGTAGATCGAGTCGATGTTCGCGTCGCGATGCCGCGCGTTGAGCTCCTCGAACTTCGCCTCTTCGCGCTCCTCGCGGTTGAACAGCTGCACCGTCGAGATGCCGGAGATGTGCTCCTGCAGGAACGCGTTGATGGCGGCGATGCGCGCGCGCACCTGGCGGTACGTCTTGCGCGCTCCCTGCCGGAACCAGATCGAGACGAGGACGATGAACGGCGTGATGGAGAAGAGCACCAGCGCGAGGCGCCAGTTCATCCAGAACAGCACGCCGATGATGCCGATGAGCACGAAGATGTCGCCGAAGATGGCCACGAAGCCGGCGGTGAACATCTCGTTGAGCGCGTCGACGTCGGTGGTCACGCGCGTCATCAGGCGGCCCACCGGATTGCGGTCGAAGTACTGCACGTCGAGCCGCTGCAGGTGCTCGAAGATCTGCTTGCGCAGGTCGTACATGATGTACTGGCCCATGAGGTTCATGAGCACCATCTGCGTGTAGAGCACGGCGAAGTTGCCGGCCAGCACGAACATGTAGACGAAGGCCGCGAAGTTGATCCCGCTCAGCGGATCGAGGGCCCAGCCGTGCGACGTGAGGAACTGTCCCACGCGCAGCGCCATCCCGACGGGCTGTGTGCCGAGCGGCTTGACGTAGAGGTCGATCGCCACGGCCACGATCGCCGGCCCCGCGATCTCCAGCATCGACGAAACGATGACGAGGATCACGGACGTGATGGCCCGCGCGCGATACGGCCGGAGGTAGCGCAGCAGCCGCCGCGCGAGGTGCGGATCGAAGGCCTTGCTGCCTTCGTCTTCGTGTTTTTCGATTTCGGCCATTACGCGATTTCCGCGATCTCTTCTTCCAACGTCTGCCGCCGGTACAGATCGGCGTAGTACCCGCCGTGTGCAAGGAGCGACTCGTGCGTGCCGCGCTCGACGATGCGGCCGTCGTCGAGCACGATGATGTGATCGGCGTCCTTCACCGACGAAACGCGGTGCGAGACGACCAGCGCCGTTCGGCCCTTCCGCACTTCCTTCAGCGCATTCAGGATCCGCTCTTCCGTTGCCGTGTCGACGGCGCTCAGCGAATCGTCGAGGATCAGCACGAGCGGGTTGCGCACGAGCGCGCGCGCGATCGCCGTCCGCTGCTTCTGGCCGCCGGAGAGCGTGATGCCGCGCTCGCCGATCACCGTGAACAGTCCCTGCGGGAAGCCGGCGACGTCGGTCGACAGTCCCGCGAGCCTCGCCGCTTCATCGACCTCCGCATCGGTCGCGTCGCCGCGTCCGAAGCGGATGTTCTCCGCCAGCGATTCGGAAAAGAGGAACGTCTCCTGCGGCACCATGCCGGTCAGGCCGCGCAGCTGGCGCAGCGGCATCGTTTCGATCGGCGTGCCGTCGAGGAACACCGTCCCCGGCGGCGGATCGAACGTCCGCGTGATCAATGCGAGCAACGTCGATTTCCCGCTGCCGGTGCGGCCGACGATGCCGATCGTCTCCCCGGCGCGCACCTGCATGTTGATGTTCTTCAGCACCGGCTGTGTCGACGTCGGATAGCTGAACGTCAGGTCGCGGATGTCGATGTCGCCGCGGACCTCGCCTTCGATCGGCGTGCCGTCGTCCGGAAGCACGCCCGGCTCGACCGACCACACCTCGTGCAGCCGCTGCATCGACGCCATGCCGCGCTGGAAGAGATTGATCACCCAGCCGAGCGCGATGAGAGGCCAGATCATCCGCCCGAGGTAGAACTGGAACGCGACGAAGGAGCCGATCGTCATCGTGTGCGAAAGGATGCGCCGCGATCCGAGATAAAAAATGAAGACGAACATGAAACCGATCAGCGCGTGCAGCGCCGGATAGAACGTCGCCGTCAGGCGGATCAGCGTCCGGTTCCGCTCCACGTACTGCCGGTTCATCATCTTGAACGTGGCGATCTCGTTCGGCTCCTGCGTGAACGCGCGCACCACGCGGACGCCCGCGAGGTTCTCCTGCACGCGCGCCGAGATGTCGCCGAAGTAGTCCTGCACGGCCTTGAATTTCACGTGGATGCGCTGGCCGAAGAACTTCACCATGATGATGATCACCGGCACCGAGGTGAGCGCCGTGAGCGCCATCAGCTTGTCGATGCGCAGCATCATGATGAACGCGCCGGTGACGACGATCAGCGACGACACCGAGTGCATGACCGCGGGGCCGATGAGCATGCGCACGGACGAGAGGTCGTTCGTGGCGCGCGACATCAGGTCGCCGGTGCGCTGGTCCTGGTAGTACGAGACCGGCAGCTTCTGCAGATGCGCGTAGAAGTCGTTGCGCATCTCGAACTCGATGTGGCGCGACGCGCCGATGATGATCCAGCGCTGCGCGTAGAGGAAGATCCCTTCGATGGCCGAGGCGGCGACGAACATCAGTCCGTAGCGGACGAGCGCGCCGCGCGTGAGCGCTTTGGCCAACTCGTCGACGGCGTTGCCGACGATCAGCGGCTTGAGCAGCGAGAACGAGGCCGAGCCGAGGACGCAGAGACCGCCGAGGATGAGGGCGGTTTTGTGAAGATCGAAGTAATGCAGCAGCCGGCGGAGCGGAGTCATTGTCTGTAGATAGTAGTTAGTCGGAAGGTGGAGGCGTACTGCACTTCAGACTAGCTACTGCAGACTCTATAACGGTTCCTTCAGCGGTAACTTCCTCATCTCCTGCAGCACGATGCGAAGAACAGACCCGAGCGTGAAGCCCTGCGGGAAGGCGTGCGGGATGCGCAGGCCGGCCCCCGAGAGCTCCAGGAAATCGAGCGGCGGCTTGCGCCGCGCGAGCACGTGCGCGAGGCGGCGCGGGAGGTCCTCGCGGTCGTCGGCGTTGAGGTGCAGCGGCTGGAGGTAGTAGCCGAAATGCATCTGCCGCAACGCCGGCACGCCATCCTCACCGAACTCCGGCAGGGTGACGCTCAGCGTGAGCGAGCCGAAGATCCAGTTCTCCTGCGCGAACTCGCCGCGCCAGTGGTCTTCTTCGTTTTCGGTGAGATGTTCTAAACGCATGGGGGAGCTGTTGAGCTGTTGAGCTTTTCAGCTGTTGAGCTTAATCGCTCAAGAGCTCAAGAGCTCATCCGCTTTAAACCCGCCACGATCTCGTCCATCTTCGACTGATGGAACTCGTTCACGTAGCGCTGCAGGTCGGCTTCCGGCGTCTCCGCGAGGTCGGCCGTGAACACCTTCTTCAGCGCGCCGGCGAGATAGACCTTCGTCTCGACGCGCCAGGCGGGCCGCGTGAAGAACTCGGTCTGGATCGTCAGCTTTTTCGGGCCGACGTCGAACGCATCGAGGCGGCCCATCGGCGGGTTGGCGGGATCGGGCATCGCTACGTGCTCCTCCGGACGCTGCGCCGGCACTTGGCCTCGGCGCGCTGCTCGATCTGGCGCACGCGCTCGCGCGAGAGGCTGAGGATCTCGCCGATGTCGCGCAGCGTCAGCTCGTCGTCCTGCATCACGCCGTAGCGCAGCTTGAGCACCGTCTTCTCTTCCAGCGTCAGCGCCTCGACCGCTTTCTGCACGCGGCCCTGCTGGCGCACGCCGTCGAGATACGGAACGCGCAGCGGATCGATCTGCGGCGACATCCCCGCGGAGTGATCGCCGAGCTCGTACCAGAAATGCCACCACGCCTTCGGGTTCGGATTCGTGTAGAGCAGCAGGCCGGCCAGCTCGCTCTCGCTGATCTCCAGCGATTCGCAGACCTTCTTTTTCGCGCGCTCGAGGATCACCAGCACACTGTCCTTGTCGCGCGTGAGGAACTCCGCGATCTCGTGCACGCGCTTCGGCGAGTTGTCGGTAATGCCGTGCCGCAGCGTCAGGACGAGCCGCTCTTTCGGCGAAAGCTCGGCGATGTGCAGCAGCAACTCCTCGCGGCGCGACGCCTCCTGCATCTCGTCTTCCGCCGACGGGATCGACGTCTGCTCGATGACGTCGGCCAGCTCGGTGTGCGACTCGTCGTCGAGCTCCGCGTTCAGCGAGAAGTTGTCGCTGTTGGCGTGCATCAGCGTCTGCACTTCCTTGACCGTGACGCCGAGCTCCACCGCCAGCTCTTCCGCCGTCGGGATGTGATTCCCCTCGGTGATCGCGTGCGCGATCGCCTTCTCCAGCCGGTACATCAGGTTCGCGCGCTTCGGCGGGAGGCGGAACGCACCTCCCTGCTCGGACAGCGCGTGGAGGATCGACTGGCGGATCCACCAGACCGCGTACGTGATGAACTTCACGTTCTTGTCGGGGTCGTATTTCTTCGCGGCGTGGATCAGGCCGATGTTCCCCTCGTTGATCAGGTCGAGGAAGAGGACGTGCGCGTTGCGATAGCGCTTCGCGTACGAAACTACAAATCGTAGATTGGCCTTGACCAGTTCTTCGAGCGCGACCTTGTCGTTTTGCTGCACACGCCGGCCGAGCTCCTTCTCGCGTTCGGGAGTGAGCCGCGGAATGCGCGCGATCTCCTGCAGATACTGATTCAGGAGGTCGTAGTCTTCTCTTTCATCGAACCGGGCCATGCGCGTTTTGAGAGAGCGTCATTCTACCGCGCCCGGAAGGCGTTCGAATCGGGCGACAACCGCGAAGAAAGGCTAGGCCAATCGACGCTGCCGGCCGTGCCGGCCTAACGCCAGGTGAAATCCCAGCGGCATTCCGGTCCGCCCTCGGCGGCACACGACGAATGCACGAGACGCATCTCTTTCGCGCCGGCATGCTCCCCGATGACTTCGAACCAGCCGCCGATGCGTCCGCATCCGGCAACGGTCGACGGAAAATCGGTGAGCTGCACGCGCGCGCGATTCGGTCCCGCTTCGACGTTCAACACGCCGCCGTCGTAGACGCGCGTCCAGATGAACGGCGCTTTCTTCAGCACTGCTTCGACCGACAGCACCGCGAGGATGAATTTGTAAACCGACTTCAGGCCGATCTCCGCACCGAAACGCCCGGCCCGCCGCGCGAAGTTTTTCACCGGCTCCTTTTTCGCCTCGGCCGCGAACTCGGTGAAGCGATTCACCGCCGGCAGCGGAACGGTTTCATGCGCGAGCAGATGTCCGGTGAACCATCGCGCATCGCCGCCGACTTTTTCGAGCACGCTCCGCAACTGCTCCGGCGCAAGCTCCCCTGCCACGAACTGAAACAGACCATTCACAGGCACTGCTTTGACATGGATGTCGGGCATGCAGCGATTCTACGCCTACCACCCGATGCCGTAGTCCTCGCCGTGATTGCTCGACGCGCCCCAAAGCGTTGCATGCGCGCGATCGAACATGATCGCGTTGATCGGCCCCGAGGTGCGGTCCTCGAACGTCGCCGTGTAGCCCATCTTCTTCAGCTCGCCGCGCACCCACGGCGGCGTCGCGCTGTTGAGCAGGATCTTTCCCGGCACCGACGCGTGGTCGCCGAACGAGCTGCGCATCTGGAAGCTGTTGAAGTTCGCCGCCTCGGTCGCTTCCTGCGGCGTCATCCCGAACTCGACGACGTTCAGGAAGAACTGCAGGAGGTTCTGGTCCTGGCTGTCGCCCCCCTGCACGGAGAAGACGAGATACGGCGCTCCGTCGCGCAGCGCGAGCGTCGGCGTGAGCGTCACGCGCGGATGCTTCCCCGGCGCGACCACATTGAACGGCGCCTCGGCCGGATCGGTGACGAAGCTCTGCATCCGCTCGCTCATCCCGATGCCGGTCGTCCCCGCGACGACCGCGGGCAGCCAGCCGCCGCTCGGCGTCACCGACACGGCCCACCCTTCTTCATCCGCCGCTTCGACCGAGGTCGTCCCGGCGTAGAAATCCTCTACGTGTTTTAGATCCGCGTTCAGCGACGGATTCGGTTTCGGCCCGGTGCTCGGCCAGTTCTTCAGCAGGTCGAGGAACGGATTCGTCTCGCGTTGATACGGATATGGATCGCCCGGCACGGCGTTCGGATCGTTGTGCTCGGGATTGATCAGCTTCGCGCGATCGCGTGCGTACTCCTTCGACAGCAGGCCGGCCACCGGCTCGGCGGGCGGGACGTAGGTGTCGCCGTAGTAGAAGTCGCGGTCGGCGTACGCGAGGTTCATCGCCTGATACAGCGTGTGGATGTAGCGCGCGCTGTCGTAGCCCATCGACTTCACGTCGAAGTTCTCGAGGATGTTGAGCGTCTGCAGCAGCGCCGGGCCCTGAGTCCACGCCGTCAGCTTGTAGACCTCGATGCCTTTGTAGCTCGTCTTCACCGGCTCTTCGATGTGCACCTGCCACTTCGCCAGGTCGTCGGTGGTGATGAGACCTCCCTGCTCCTGCATCGAGCGGGCAATCTCCTTCGCGATGTCGCCCTTGTAGAAACGGTCGTACGCGGCGTAGATCGCTTCCTTGCGCGACTTCCCTCTTTTCAGCGCCTGCTGCTCGGCGTCGACGAGCTTGCGCAGCGTCGCGGCGAGCTCCGGCTGGCGGAACATCTCGCCGGGCGCCGGACCTTTGTCGCCGTCGTGCATCAGGAAGAGCTTCCGCGAGTACGGCCAGCCTTTGAGCTTCTCGCGGTTCTTGTCGATCGTGTTCGCCGACTGCGCTTCGATCGGATAGCCGTCGGCCATCTGGATCGCCGGCGCGAGGACGTCTTTCAGCGAGAGCTTTCCGTACTCCGCGACCATCGTGATGATGCCGCCGGGCGTGCCGGGAGTGACGGCGGCGAGCGGGCCGTAGTCGGGCGGATAGCGCATCGATTTCGAGTGAAAGAACTCGGGCGTTGCGCCGGTCGGGGCGACGCCGAGGGCGTTGATGCCGATGACTTTCTTCGCGTGCGGGTCGTAGATCAGGACCTGCGTCTCGCCGCCCCAGCTCAGCGTGTCCCACATCGTGCAGGCGGCGGCGATCATCGCCGCGGCCGCATCGACGGCGTTGCCGCCTTTCTGGAACGTCATCGCACCCGCGGTCGCGGCAAGCGGCTTGCCGGTGACGGCCATCCAGTGCGCGCCGTGGAGCGGCGGCTTCTGGGTGCGGGTCTGGGCGAAGGTGGCGGAGGCGAGGAGGAGGAGGATGGCGAGGCGTTTCATCGGGCGGAAGTTTACCCACAACCCTTGACAAACAAATTGATCGAACGTACGTTCAATGAATTATGAGCCCCCGCTCCTACCGGATGCAGCAGCGCGAGACGAGCTCGGCGGAGACGCGCCTGCGGATCGTCCGGGCGACCTCGGAGCTCCATGCCGAAAAGGGCGTCGCCGCGACCACCTTTCGCGACATCGCCGAGCGGGCCGACGTCGGCATCGGGACGGTCTACCACCACTTCCCCTCCTACGAGCACGTCATCGCGGCCTGCGGCGAGCACTCCATCGACGCCGGCAGACCTCCCCTGCCCTCGCTCTTCGACGGGATCGACGAGCCGCAGCAGCGCGTCCGCACGCTGGTGCGCGAACTGATCGCGTTCTACCTCCGCGTGCCCGGCTTCAGCCGCGTGCGCGGCGAGCGGCACCAGTTCGCCGCGCTGGATGCCGCGCTGCGGGGCGAAGAGCTCTACCGCCGCACGATCATCCTGGCGGCGCTCCGTCCGTTCCGCCCGAACACGCGCGTGCTGGCCACGGCCTTCGCGCTGCTCGATCTCAGCGTCTACGAGTCACTCATCACCGCGGGGCTGTCGCATGCCTCCGCGGTCGACGAGATCACAACCACGCTCCTCGCCCGCATCGAGGAGCAACGAAAGAGGAAGAAATGACCACCATTCACGAAATCGAGTCCGGCATCTACCGCATCAGCACGCCTGTCCCGCCGGAAGTCCTGCCGGGCGGCTTCTCCTTCAACCAATACCTCGCCGTCGACGACGAGCCGCTGCTCTTCCACACCGGGCCGCGCGCGCTCTTTCCGGCGGTGCGCGAGGCGATCGAGAAGGTGATTCCCATCTCGACGCTGCGCTGGATCTCGTTCTCCCACTTCGAGGCCGACGAATGCGGCTCGCTCAACGACTTTCTCACCGTCGCGCCGAACGCCTCGCCGCTCTGCAGCGACACGGCGGCGGTCGTGTCGGTCAACGACACCGCGCTCCGTCCGGCGCGCGCCATGGCCGACGGCGAGGCCTTCTCCACCGGCAACCGGACGTTCCAATGGCTCGATGCTCCGCACGTTCCGCACAACTGGGAGACCGGCTACCTCTTCGACCGCACCACATCGACGCTCTTCTGCGGCGATCTCTTCACGCAGGGCGGACATCAGACGCCGCCCGTGACGGAGAGCGATCTGATCGAATCGACCGAGGCCTTCCGGATGGGCGGCGTGGCGGGCGGGATCGGCGACTACTGGAGCCTCGCGGCCACGACCGAGGCAGTCCTCGAGCGGATCGCGGCGACGAAGCCGCGCACGCTCGCCTGCATGCACGGCAGCGCGTGGCGCGGCGCGGACGCCGGCCCGATGCTGCGCGAGCTCGGACGCCGCGTCAGTGCGGCGCCGGCGGAGCTTGCGGCTGCCCTTCCCCGCTGACCACCGGCACGTCGGGGATCACCTTCCCGCGATGGCAGGTGTTGCACGTGACGTCCTGCTTGCGGTCCTTGATCGTCGAGACGTAATCGGAGTTGATTCTGCGCACCATGCGGACCATGGTGCGCGCGATCTTCTTCTCCGGCTTGGCGTCGCTCGGGAAATCGAACTCCGGCTTCGGCGACTCGGCGGTCTGTACGTGGCAGTGCGCGCAGTTCGTGCCGAGGGAGCGGGAGAAGATCCGCATGGTCCTGATCAATTCGTCGTGCGAGATGTTCTGAGGCAGCACCTGCAGGTTATGGAAGTGCAGGTCGTCGGGCTTGCCGGGTTCGGCCTTCTGCTTCTGAACGGACGTGCAGCTGAAGAGAATCGCGAGAGCAAGAACGATCGTACGTCGCATGGCGCGGAGCGTAGCAAAACGCTCGCCGGGAGCGTGTCAACGATTCATTGCATGTTCGTTGATCCAGTGAAAGCCGCGCGAGGTCAGCAGGAACTCCTTCTCCGATCGGCGCAGCGTCGCCCGGATCGATTTGCCGTCGACCATCCCCTGCAGCACGAGCGTGGAGCGCTGCGGCTGCAGGTACGTCAGGACGGCCTTCGATTTCGGCTGAAAGCTGGAGATGCTGATCTGCTTCTTCACCGCGTCGACCTGCGCCCGGAAGCGGGTGCGCGCGTCGTCCATCTGCCTCACGTTGAGCGTCGAGTAGTCGAAGACGACGCTCCGCCAGCGGCTCGCGTCGCTGACCAGCGGCGGCCGCGGCTGGCCGTCGACGGCGAACTCCTCGACATTCCAGACACCGTAGAGCGGCGGCTTCGGGAAGTAGATGAAATTCGACTCGTAGTAGCTCCACACCCATTGGAGTGACGCGCCGACGTAGAGCACGACGAGCGCCGTCCGCGCCGCCGGCACCGCGACGCGGCTCCAGCGTTCCGGCAGGAGCCGCGGCAGCTCGGCCGGCTGCACCGCGCGGTTGAAGAGGAAGAAATCGGCGAGCCGCTTCACGTGCGGCGCCGCGAGGAAGCAGGCCATCAGCAGCAGGTGCGATGAGTAGAGCTTGACCGGCACGTCGTAACAGAAGTTCAGCATGACGACGTTCGACATCACGCCGATGGCCACGAGCGCGCCGAGGAGCGCCGTGCGGCGCATCGTCAGGAGGATGCCGGCCGTCAGTTCCGCGAGGCCGGTGAACATCGTGTAGACCTTCGACGCGCCCATGAACGACCAGAGGAGTCCCATCGGCGACTGGTCGCCGTACGTCATCGTCAGCTTCGCCAGCGACGGCGGCGGGAACTGGTTGGGGATCACTTTCGACGTGCCGTAGAGCACCATCGCCGCGGCCAGCGTGAAGCGGACGTACATCCGCAGCCAGGCGTCGAGGCGCGTGTACTCCTCGCGCCGGCGGTCGAGCAGCGACCAGATCAGCGTCGCGGCGATCGCGATGACGGCGAAGCAGAAGATCTGGATGTAATTGAACGTCGTGTCGCCGCTGCCGTTCGGGAGGATCGACGCATCGACGCCGAACAGCGCCTTCCCCACCGCCCGCACCAGCGGCTCCCACAGTTTGTCGTAGCCCTCCGCCCAGCTCTCGAGCTGCGGGATCTGGTTGAACGGAAACGGGAAGCTGTAGACGACGAGGTAGGCGAACGCGAAGCGGAACGCGATCCGCTTTGGGAGCGACCAGGATGTGGGCATCCCGAAATGGTAGCGGGAAGTAGAGGCATTATTTGACGTCCCTATTGACTGCCTGCAATTAACAGCCGAATTTGGCCGCGGAGGCAATCATGACCAGACACGCAGCAAAGTTGTTCGCAGTCGTTCTCCTCTCCCTCGCCACCGCCACGAGCGCATTCGCCACCGATGACGGCAACACGCAGCCGAAGCTCACTTCCGGAGGCGTCGGCGGCGGCAACAGCTCGCCGCAGGACATCATCGGCACGACCAACGGCACGGGCAACGTCAAAGGGATTCAGTGCTCGAGCCCCGGTCTGGGAAATCTCGGCAGCACGACGATCAACATCTACGTCAACGGCGGCAGCGCGCAGGCGTTGAGCCTTTCGAATGCGCAGGTGCTGGAAGACACGGCGTCGAACTACTACACGAGCTTCATCCCGATGAACGTCCGCTTCACGAGCAGCATCCGCGTACAACAGGCCGGAAGCACGTCGGGCCCGTTCGTCAGCTGCACGGTCAGCTGGGCGCTGGATTGAGCCGTTTCGCCTGCAGGCCTCGCGGCGAGCGCGAGGCCTGCAGCGCACGTCTACGGGACTGTCGAGGTGTAAATCCCCGAGGAGTACGCCACGACGAAAATCCGCGTCAGCGTGCCGTTGAGCGCGATGTCGCTCACCGTCGCCCCCTTCAATCCGACCAGCGTGAACGTGTTGCCGGCATCGATCGAGCGGAAGATGCCGCCGGTCTGCGTGCCGCCGTTGAGGCGGCCGGCGTAGAGCCGCGTCGGCGTGGCCGGATCCATCAGCAGCGAAACGCCGAGGCTCGGCGTGACGGGATTCGGCGGAAGCCACGAATTGCCCATCGTCGAAGAGCCCCACACACCCTTCCCTTCGGTCAGCGCGTAGACATAGCCGTTGGGCCGCACCGCCGAATCGACGGCGTGCCACGGCAGATTGTTCTGCACGTTCGTCCAGGTATTGCCGTTGTTGACCGAGCGCCAGAACGGCGGCTTGTAGGGCTGCGGCTGGTGATCGAAGATCTCGGTTCCGGCGTAGAGATTGCCGCTCATCGGATCGCGCGAGATCGTCCAGACGATGAGGCCCTTCCCGATCGGCTGATTGGCAGCGAAGGGATGGAACGTCAACGAGCCGCCGCCGAGGTTCGACGTGAAGATGCCGCTGTCATTGACGTGGTTGTTCCAGGCCAGGCCGGTGTAGAGCGTGTTCCCCGCGGCGAAGGCGAGCAGCGACGACACCGGCTGCGCGAACGTGTGGAGCGGCACCCAGTTCGCGCCGTGATCGCGCGAGAAATAAAGGATGTTGCCGACTCCCGCATACACGAACTGATGCGCGGGCTCCCACAACAGCGCGCCGACTTTTCCGTTCAACGGCTTTTTCCAGGTCACGCCTTTGTCCTTCGTCACGTACACGCCATTGACCCCGCCGACGTACCACGCGAGGGCGTTGCCGTTCTCCACCTGGATGCGGCTCACGCACGCGTCATTCATCGGCCGGATCACCGGCCCCCAGCTGAATCCCGCGATCTGCTGCGGCGGAATCGTCACTTCCGGGATGTTGAACGGACAGACGGCGAACGCGGACGGAGCGCTGCCCAGGAGGAGGACTGCCAGAATCAGTTGTCGCATGCCACTTAGATACACTTCCGTACGGACATAAACAAGTCGGGGCGGTTTGGCGCAGCGATTCCATCCGATGGACGTGCGGAAATCCGCCTTCCCGCAGTATCCTCACTCCAATGCAACTCGGCCCCTACCGGCTTCTCGAGCGTATCGGTTCCGGCGGCATGGGCGAGGTCTGGAAGGCCGAGGACACGCAACTGCTGCGCACGGTCGCGGTCAAGCTGCTGCGCGCCGACATGGCGGGCGACGACGAGTGGAAGGCGCGCTTCCTGCGCGAGGCGCGCACGGCGGCGCGGCTCAGCCATCCGAACATCGCGACGATCTTCGCGGTCAACGAAGCGGGCCAGCAGATGTACATCGCGATGGAGTACGTGGAAGGCGAATCGCTGAAGCAGCTGATCGCGTCGCAGTCGCTCCGCACGCCCGAGCTCGCGCGCGTGGTCAAAGGTTGCGCCGATGCACTGGCCGAAGCTCATCGCCACGGCATCATCCACCGCGACGTCAAGCCGGAGAACATCGTCGTCACCAACCGCGGCGTGAAGATGCTCGACTTCGGCATCGCAAAACTGATCGACGCGTCGCCGGCCGATGCGGGAAAGCTGACCTCCGATGGCATGGTGATCGGCACGCCCGAGTACATGTCGCCGGAACAAGCACTCGGCCGCACCGTCGACCACCGCTCCGACATCTTCTCCCTCGGCGTCGTCCTCTTCGAGGGGCTCGCCGGACGCCATCCGTTCGCCGGCAAATCGGTCACCGAGACGCTGATCAACATCGTGACGCGCGAAGCAACCGACCTCGCCACGCTGCGTCCCGACATCCCGCCGTCGCTCGCCGAGATCGTGCGCAAAGCGACGCGCAAGAATCCCGAGGAGCGCTACGAGACCGCGAAGCAGATGGCGTCGGCGCTGAACAAGGCGTATCCGTCGCATTCGTCGGCGTTCTTTCCCGCCGTCAAATCACAGAACGCGCCCACCGTGCCGATCAGCCCCGCCACGCCGCCACCTCCGCCGCAAAAAACCGGAAGGCGGAGCAGCGCGAAGCACAAAGCGGTCGGCGCCGACGTCCGTGCGCTGGTTGCGGATGATGATCCCGAGGTGCGGAGGCAGCTCGGCGCCGCACTGGCCCATCATCGAGTCGAATACGACGAGGCGGCCAACGGATCGGAAGCGATCCAGCAACTCAAGCGGCGCAAGTACGCGCTGGTCTTCATCGATCTGATGATGCCGCGCGTCGATGGCTGGGCGGTGATCGACTTCATCCGCAGTCACGCCGAACATCGCGGCACAAAGACGTACGTCGTCGCCGCGCACGAGCAACACCTCAGCACCGTCGACCAGGAAGTGGTCAGCGGGATCGTGGCGAAACCGTTCGATCTCGCGAAGCTCGACTCGCTGCTGCAGAGTTTCGTCAGCTCGCGTTAGTGCGCGGCGAGCGCGACGTCCAGCCGCCGATACCGCTTCGTCTCCGGCAGACACGACTTGTGCTCGACGTGGTAGAGGTACTCGTCGCGGAACTTCTTCACGCTGGAGATGACGGGGCCGATCGCGGCGTCGCCGAGGGCGCAGAGCGACTTGCCGCCGATGTTGTCGGACATGTCGAGCAGGAGGTCGGCGTCCTGGGGGCGGCCGCCCCCGCGCTCGATGCGGTCGAGCACCGACTCCAGCCAGTTCGTCCCTTCGCGGCACGGCGTACACTGGCCGCAGGACTCGTGGGCGAAGAACTTGGCGAGGCGCCACACGGCGTCGACGATGCAGACCGACTCGTCGAGGACGATGATGCCTGCCGATCCGAGCATCGAGCCGGCCTTCATCACCGCGTCGAAGTTGAGCGGGAGGTCGATCTCGTCGGGCAGGAGCATCGGCGCCGAGGCGCCGCCGGGGATGACCGCTTTCAGCTTGCGGTCGCCGGTGATGCCGCCGCAGTGGTCGTAGATCAGCTCCTTGAGCGTGATGCCCATCGGGAACTCGTATACGCCCGGCTTCTTCACGGAGCCCGAGACGCAATAGAGCTTCGGCCCGGTGTTCTTCGGACTGCCGAATCCTTTGAACCACTCCGCGCCGTTGTTGATGATCAGCGGCACGCAGGCCAGCGTCTCGACGTTCTGCACGACGGTCGGTCCGCCGAAGACGCCGACGACCGCGGGGAACGGCGGCTTGACGCGCGGCTGGCCGCGATGTCCTTCCACCGATTCGATGAGGCCCGTCTCTTCGCCGCAGATGTACGCACCGGCGCCGCGATGGACGGTGATGTCGAAGTCGAAGCCGCTGCCGAGGATGTTCTTGCCGAGGTAGCCTTTGGCGCGCGCTTCCTCGAGTGCTTTGTCCAGCACCGTAGCGCCGTAATAAAACTCGCCGCGGATGTAGATGTACGACATCGGGCACGATCCGATCGCGTACGCGGCGATGATCATTCCTTCGATCAGCAGGTGCGGATCTTTCTCGATGAGGACGCGGTCCTTGAACGTGCCGGGCTCCGACTCGTCGGCGTTGCACAGGAGGTAGGTCGGACGCGGCGCGTTCTTCGGGACGAACGACCACTTCATGCCGGTGGGAAAGCCGGCGCCGCCGCGGCCGCGCAGCTCGGAGTCCTTCACCAGCTGCGTGACTTCCTCCGGCTTCATCTTCAGCGCGGTGGCCACGGCCTTGTAGCCGCCGCCGTCGAGGTAGACGTCGATCGAAGTCGAATTCGGCTTGTCGATGTTGGCGGTGAGGACTTTGATCTGATCCATTACGTGAGTGTCTTCAACAGCGCGTCGACTTTCTCGACGGTCATGTTCTCGTGGTAGTCGTTGTTGATCTGCACGACGGGGGCGGTGCCGCACGAGCCGAGGCATTCGACTTCGGCGATCGTGAATTTGCCGTCGGGCGTGGTCTGGCCGGGCTGCACGTTCATCTTCTCGCACAGCCCTTCGTAGATGTCGTACGCGCGGCCGATCATGCACGAGAGGTTCGTGCAGACCTGGACGTGGTACTTGCCGACCGGCTTCTGGTTGTACATGTTGTAGAACGAGACGACACCGAAGACGGTCGCGGGCGAGAGGTCGAGCAGCTCGCCGACGTAGTGAACGGCCTCGGGGGAGATCCAGCCCCACACTTCCTGCGCCAGGTGCAGCACCGGCAGGAGTGCGGCTTCCTTGTTCGGATACCGCGTCAGGATCCAGTCGAATTTCTTCTTCGCCTCGGGCGGAAACTCGACTTTTTTCGCCGGGTCGGCGAATCGTTCGGGAGCGTATGGGTTGTCAGGTTGGAGGTCAGCCATCGATCGATTACTTCCAGTCGAACGTTTTCTTCTTCCAGACGTAGACGTAGCCGACGCCGAGGAGAACGATGAAGACGAGCATCTCCCCGAAGAGGAACATGCCGGCGTTGCCGCGCGTGGCGTCGCGGTAGATCACGGCCCACGGGTAGAGGAACGCCGCCTCGATGTCGAACAGGATGAAGAGCATCGCGATCTGGTAGAAGCGGACGTTGACGCGCTTGCGGTTCGTGTCGAGGAGCGGCACGCCGCTCTCGTACGGGGCGAGCTTCCCCGGCGTCCGCTGGTGCCGCCCGATGATCCAGTTCAGTCCGAGAAAGACCGCGCCGAGAGCAATGGCGACGAAAAGAAGGATGAGGACGGGAATGAAGCTCGTGGTCATAAAACGGCGTGAATGCTATGCGCGGAGCGCGCCATGCGCAAGCACCATCACGCCGCGTTATCGGTGAGGTAGGCCATCGCCGTCTCGCGCGAGTCGAAGATCTTGAAGACGGTGTCGAGCTTCGTGATCTTCAGCAGGGCGAGGATGCGGTGCGACGGCTTGACCAGCGCCATCTTCCGCTGCCGGTCCTCGAACTTCTGCAGGTAGCCGATCAACTCGCCGAGGCCGGTCGAGTCCATGTAGTTGATGGCTTCGAAGTTGATCATCACCGGTCCTGTCTCGTCGTTGAGCACCTTCTCGAGGTAGCTCGAGAATTCGCGTGCGCTCTCTCCCAGCTTGATGACCCCCTGGATGTCGAGCACGGTGACGTCGTTGACACGATTCTTGATGATGTTCATGCGATTGGCGCGTAGTGTAGCGAAGCGATCCCTACGCGTCTACTCGTCACGTGAGCGCCCGATCCGCGACGTCACGAGCGAAATGAGCCCGAGCACCACCGCGCCCACCACCGCCCAGCCGAATCCGTTGATCCGGAAGCCCGGAACGAACCATGCCGTGATCTCCAGCATGATGGCGTTCAGGACGATCAGAAAAAGCCCGAGCGTGATGACGGTCAGCGGCAGCGTGAGAACGAAGAGGATCGGCCGCACGATCGCGTTCAGCAGCCCGAGGACCGCGGCGGCGATGGCCAGCGTGACGATCGACTGGTAGTGAAAACCGGGGACGATCGTGACGACGATGAAGAGCGCGAGGGTGTTGAGGAGCCAGCGGACGATCAGGCCCATGATTCGACCACCTCGATCTTCCGCGCCGCCAGTTCATCCATGAAGAGCTGCGGCGGAATGCAGCGCTCCTGCGGCAGCGCGCCCTTCGACGTCGTCTGGCCACGCGCCATCATCAGCGCGACGATCGACGCGGGGAAGGCGGTCGTGCGCATCATCGCGGAGAGGCCGCTCTTCGGATCGAAGCGGTCGATGATGTCGTAGCGGAGGCGCTTGCCGCCGCCGGCCACTTCGACGCGCACGAGCACCACGTCGGGTCCGTCGTGCGGGAGGTTCTTGATCAGCAGCTCGCCGAGGAGGCGGCGCGGCTTCACGCTGGTGCCGTCGACGTCGACCGGCGCGCTGGAGCAGAGGCCGAGGTCGATCATCGTCTTGAACCGCGCGCAGTGGCCGGGATAGCGGATCGTTTTGTAATCCAGCTCGCGCACTTTGCCGAGGTAGGTTTCGACCAGCGTCGAAGTACCACCGGAGGTCTGGAACGCTTCCATCCGGCCGAACGGATCGGGGAACTCGAGCAGCTCGATCTCGGTCATCGATTCGATCTCGACGATCTCGCCGTCGCGGATCACGCGGGCCGGCTCGATGTACTCGTTGATCAGCCCTTCGACGGAGAAGACGAGCTGGTAATCGAGCGGAGGCTGCGGGTCCTGCGGCAGTCCGCCGACGCGGATGTGTACTTCTTCCGCGTTCTCCACGCGCTCGAGCGCATGCGCGACGAGCACCGCGACCATGCCGGGCGCGAGTCCGCAGTCGGGGATGATGTTGACGCCGGCGGCGCGTGCATCGGCGTCGAGGGCGAGCTCCGCGTCGACGACGCTGTTGTTGCCGCCGAGGTCGCAGAAGTTCGTGCCGGCCTCGATCGCGGCGCGCGCGAGGCGCTCGTTGAGCCAGTAGTTGACGCAGGAGATCGTCGACGCATGGCCGCGCATCAGCTCGACGACCGCCTTCGCGTCGTCGCAATCGATCTGCGCCGCGGTGACTTTCTTTCCCACGCGCGCCGCGACTTCCTGCGCGCGCTCGAGCGACATGTCGGCGACGGTGACGCGCTCGACGTCGGGTTGTTTCGCGAGATCGTAGACCGCGCCGAGGCCCATGCGGCCGGCGCCTAATACGAGGATGTTCAAGGGTCGACTCCTATTTGAGATATTGCTCGATCGAGCTGATGAACGTCTTCACGTCGATCGGCTTGGAGATGTAGCCGTCGCAGCCGGCCTCGAGGAAGCGGTCTTTGTCGCCGCGCATGGCGTGCGCGGTGAGGGCGAGGATGGGGATCCGCGCGGTGCGGTCGTTCGACTTCATCCGGCGCACCACGCTGAGGCCGTCCATCCCCGGAAGGTGGATGTCCATCAGGATGAGATCGAACGTGGCGAGGTTGTCGTCGTTGCTCGTGATGGAGAGCGCTTCCTCGCCGCTCGTCGCCTTCACGATGTCGTAGCCCCCCTCCTCGAGGAGGTACTCGACGAGTTGCATATTCATGTCGTTGTCTTCGACGACCAGAATTTTCGCGCTCATTGCGGGAGTGCGGTCAGTGTACCAGCTACGACGGATTTTTCGGACGCGCCGGCTGCAGCTGCGGCTTCGTCTGATCGACCGGACCGAAGAACGTGGGATCGAGATCGACCTTCGTCGTCTTCTTCACCCGCTCCACCGTCTCCTTCGCCATCTTCTGCTGCATCTCCGCCTCCAGCTGCGGCTTCATCTGCTCGAACGACGGCGCCTTCCGCTCGCCGGCCTTGAAGATGTGCACGCCGAACTGCGTCCGCAGCGGCGCGCTGACCTCGCCCGGCTTGAGCACGAACACGGCGGCGGCGACTTCCGGCGGCAGCGACTGGCGCGGCACCGGACCGAGCTCGCCCCCCTGCTGCGCGCTGGCCACGTCGTCCGACTGCGACTTGGCCATCATCGCGAAGTCGGCGCCGCGTTTCAGCTCCGCCTCGATCTGCGAGGCCTTGTCGAGCGCGGCCGACAGCGGCGGCGGATTCGCCCCGCCGCGCGGCGGCACCTGGCCGCCTTCGTACGCGATGAGGATGTGCTTGAGGTCGATCGTGTCGTAGTTGCCCTTCTGCTTTTCGAACTCGGCGCGCATGGCGCCTTCGTTCGAGGAGACCATCTTGCGCAGCGCGGCCATCGCCAGGAGGTTGGTCCGCTCGGCGCCGAGGCGGAGGTTCGTGTCTTTGTCGGTGTCGAGGCCCATCTTTCGGCCTTCCTGCGCCAGCGCGATGAGGTTCGCGATCTGCTCGGCGAGCGCGCGGCGCCCGGCCGGCATCTGCGCCACCTGCTGCATGTTCTCCGGCATCCCGTTGACGAAGGTCTGGAACTCCTCGTCGGTGACCGGCTCGCCGTTGACGTGCATCACGACTTTGCCCGGCGCCGGCGCGACGGCCGTTGCCGGCGTCGCCGTGGCGACCTTCTCATCGAGGCTGTACGGCTGAGATGCGCGCGGAGTGAAATTCGGCCGCATCTGCGCCAGTCCGAAACAGATCCCGGCGACGGCGACGATGACGATCAGGGCGTAGACGAGGTCCCTCTTCATGGGGCGGTACGTTATCAGATGGCAGGGGGGAGTTGGCAGTTCGCCGTTGACAGTTGGCCGTCGGCGCCGCTACTGCCAACGGCCAACTGACCACTGCCAACTCCGAACCCCACGTCTCACCTTGCGTCCCCCGAGTGCCATGAGTATGCTGCGCGCTTGTGAAACTTTTCACGCCGTCCTGGCGTGAAAAGTGCCCGCCGGAACCGTAAGCTGCACAAGCACCTATGGCTAAAGTCACCATCGACGGAATCGAAGTCGAAGTCCAGGACGGCATCAACGTCATCGAGGCTGCCAAGGCCGCCGATGTCCACGTCCCCCACTTCTGTTACCACCCTTCCCTGACGGTCGTCGGGCAGTGCCGCATGTGCCTCGTCGAAGTCGAAGGGATGCCGAAACTGCAGGCGGGCTGCGCCACGCCCATCAAAGACGGGATGAAAGTCCACGTCTGGAACGACAAGGTCGACAAGGCGCGCAAGGGGCAGATGGAGTTCCTCCTCATCAACCATCCGCTCGACTGCCCGATCTGCGACAAGGCCGGCGAGTGCCCGCTGCAGGACTACGCGTACAACTACGGCAGCGTCACGTCGCGCTACGGCGAGGTCAAGCGCACCTACCCCGGCATGGACCGCACGCCGATCGGGCCGCATGTCGTGCAGAACATGAATCGCTGCATCCACTGCACGCGCTGCATCCGCTTCTGCAACGAGATCACCGGCACGAGCGAGCTGGCTTTCTTCAAGCGCGGCGCGTCGACCGAGGTCGGCGTCTTCCCCGGTGTGCCGCTGGAGAACTGGATGTCGGCCTGCGTGACCGACGTCTGCCCCACCGGCGCGCTGACGACGCGCGAGTTCCGCTTCGAATCGCGCGTCTGGAACCTCGACTCCGCCGAGTCGGTCTGCAACGGCTGCGACGTCGGCTGCAACATCTTCATCGGCCATCGCAACGGGCAGGTCTTCCGCTACCGCCCGCGCGTCAATCCCGAGGTCAATGATCACTGGCTGTGCGATTACGGCCGCTTCTCGCACGAGAAGTACGACACCGATCGCGTGGTCGTTCCGAAAGTCCGTCACGACGATTACCTCGGCATCTCCACCTGGTCCGAGGCAATGGAAGCGATCGTCGATGCAGTCAACGACGCGACGTCGATCGGCGTCATCGCCTCCGCGAACCTGACGAACGAGGAAGCGTTCCTCGCGAAGCAGCTCTTCGTCGATCGGATGAAGGCGAAGGTCCAGGTGACCGTCGATCCGATCGGTCCGATCAAGATGAAGTCGCGGACCGAATGGCTCGTCGGCGAACAGGGCGGACCGAATTTCCGCGGCGTCTCCTCGATCCTCGGCGGCGGCAGCGACATCGGATCGTGCGACGTCCTCTTCGTCCTCGACGCGACCTTCAGCGAGAAGGTGAACGTCGAAGAGCTCCGCGCCAAAGCGAAGCTCCTCGTCGTCGTCTCGTGGGATGCGAACCATCCGCTCGCCGAGGCCGCCGACGTCCTCCTCCCCGGCACGATCCACGCGGAGAAGGAAGGGACGTTCACGAACCTGCAGAACCGCGTGCAGCGAATCCACCAGGCCTTCCCGCCGAAGGGGCAGGCCGTCTCCGAGCTCGAGCTCTTCCGCCGCATCGGCGCGGCGCTCTATCACGACGCGGCGGAGTTCCGCAGTGCCGACGCGTACGACATCTTCGCCTCGTTGCGTGAGTCGATGCCTGCCATGCAGATTTCCGAAGAGATGCCCGCCGAGGCCTTGTAGCAAATGCCATTCGACGCTACGGACATCACGCTCTCGCTCCTGAAGGTGGTCGTCGTTCTGCTGGCATTGCTGAACGTGACGCCGATCATGGTGTGGGTCGAGCGCCGCGGCAGCGCGCTGATTCAGGACCGTCCGGGACCGAACCGCGTCGGGCCGCTGGGACTCTTCCAGTCGTTCGCCGACGCGCTGAAGTTCATCCTCAAGGAAGACGTCATCCCCGCGCAGGCGCACAAGTGGCTGTACACGCTCGCGCCGATGTTCGGACTGCTCCCCGCACTCACGACGATTGCGGTCATCCCGTGGGGACTGCCGTTCAAGCTGCCGGTCAAGCACTGGTTCGGCCGCACGTTCTTCGCGGGCAACCCGATCTTCGATCCGATCGTGGCCGACGTGAACATCGGCATCCTGTTGATCTTCGCCCTCGCCTCGCTCGGCGTGTACGGCATCGTCACGGCCGGCTGGGCATCGTCGAACAAGTACTCGCTCTTCGGCGGCATCCGCGCCTCGGCGCAGATGATCTCGTACGAGCTGGCGCTGACGCTGGCCGCGGTCAGCACGCTGCTGGCGGCCGGGTCGCTGCGCCTGACGGACATCGTCTGGCAGCAGTCGCAGTACTTCTATCTATTTAATGTAGTGAAGCTGCCGGCGTGGAACATCCTCTCGCCGGCGATGTGGCTCAGCTTCATCATCTTCTTCGTGTCGGCGTTCGCCGAGACGAACCGCCTGCCGTTCGATTTCGCCGAAGCGGAGGCCGAGCTCGTCGCCGGATACCACACCGAGTATTCGTCGATGAAGTTCGCGCTCTTCTTCATGTCCGAGTACATGGCGATGGCCGCGATGTCGTGCCTCATCGCCACGCTCTACCTCGGCGGCTGGGACATCCCGTACTGGGACGAGCCGCAGGTGTGGTGGGCGTCGCTGCTGACGATGCTCTTCTTCACGGCGAAGGTCGTGGTGCTGCTGCTGATCTTCGTCTGGGTCCGCTGGACCATCCCCCGGCTCAAATACGACATCCTGATGCGCCTCGGCTGGAAGGTGTTTTTGCCGCTGGCGTTCGTGAATATTGTGATTGTGGCTTTCTTCGTAGCGAAGCACTGGATCTAGGGCCGCATGTTCGAATTCGCCATCTTCTTCTTCTTCGCCGCGGTCGCCGTGATCTTCGCGCTCGTGGTGGTCCTGCACCGGAATCCGGTGGTGGGGGCGCTGGCGCTCGTGGCGTCGTTCTTTGCGCTGGCGGTGATGTACGTGCTGCTCGAAGCGCCGTTTCTCGCGGCTCTGCAGGTCATCGTCTACGCCGGCGCGATCATGGTGCTTTTCCTCTTCGTCATCATGCTGCTCAACCTGCAACACAAGCGCGAAGAGCCGACGCGGCCCGTCCAGCAGTTCCTCGGCTACACCTCGAGCGCGGCGTTCCTCATCGGCCTCATCTACTACATCGTGAAGTACGCGGCGTTCACCGCGCTGCCGGCCGGTCCGTTCAACAGCGACGCGCGCGCGATCGGCATGGAGCTCTTCCAGTCGTACATCTTCCCCTTCGAAATGGTGTCGATTCTCCTGCTGGCGGCGATCGTCGGCGCGCTCCTCCTGAGCGCACGGAGCGTGGCTCGATGATTCCGACGCACTGGTTCCTGATCCTCAGCGCGGTGCTCTTCTCCATCGGCGTCTGCGGCGTGCTGACCCGCAAGAACGGCATCACGATCTTCATGTCGATCGAGCTGATGGTGAACGCCGTGAACCTGACGTTCCTCGCGTACGCCCGGCAGTTCCACCAGCTTCACGGACTCATCTTCGTCTTTTTCGTGATGGCGATCGCAGCCGCGGAAGCCGCGGTCGGGCTCGCCATCTTCATCTCGCTCTTCCATCACCGCGAAACGATCGATGTGGACGAAGCGAATCTGATGCATTGGTAGCGGCAGCGGCACAGTCGTCGCATCTTCAGCTCGGCAGGAGCTGAAAATGGACAAGACGGAAAAGCTCATTGACTGGCAGGAAAACGAGAGGAAGGACCGGAACCGCAACGGTCTCGATGACCGCATCGAGCCGCCGATTCCGGATGTGAGCGCCGGCTCGAAGAAACTGGCGGAACGGCTCCGCGACGATTCGCTGGCCGATCTCCAGGTGACCGGCGGCGACGTCGATGCGCAGTTCGAATCGGCCCAGTTCAGCGGCGACGAATCGGCAGTCAGCTCGATGCCGACGCCGGAGAACAACCAGGTCGAAGAGATCGGCGCCGCGATGGGCATCAACTACGCCGACGGCGAAGAGCTGAAAGCGGGCGAGAAAGAACGCGAGCGCGATCAGCATCGGTGGGAGCTCGATCCGGCTTCCTCCGAGGATTACCAGGATCGGACGAGAGAACGATAGATGCGCGGGGATGATCTCCTCGCGCGGGCGAGGAGAAATCCCCGTACATGTTGGACAAACTCTGGCTCATCCCCCTCATTCCGTTCATCGGGTTCCTCCTGAACGGACTGCTGGGCAACCGCCTCGGCAAGAGCTTCGTCTCCGCCGTCGCCTTGCTCGCGTCATTCGGTGCCGCGATCGCCGGCACCATCGCCGCGCTCCAGTACCACTCGGCCTACCCTGAAGGCGAGCGGTGGGTGAACACCGTCTACGACTGGTTCACCTCCGGCAGCATCCACGCGAGCGTCGCCTTCCAGCTCGACCCACTCACCATCGTCATGCTAATGGTCGTCACGTGGGTCGGCGCGCTGATCCACCTCTACTCCGTCGGCTACATGGCCCACGAAGAGGGCTACTGGCGCTACTTCGCCTACCTCAATCTCTTCCTCTCCGAGATGCTGGTGCTGATCCTCGGCGCGAACTATCTCTTGATGTTCGTCGGCTGGGAGGGCGTCGGCCTCTGCTCGTATCTGCTGATCGGCTTCTACTACAAGACCGACTACGCGCCGGCCGCCGGCAAGAAGGCGTTCGTCGTCAACCGCATCGGCGACTTCGGCTTCCTCATCGCCGTCTTCCTGATGTTCGCGTATCTCGGCAGCGTCGACTTCGGCGAGGTCTCCACGCGCGCGGCCGGCGGCGTCGAGCCGTGGCTGCTGACCGCCATCGCCCTGCTGCTCTTCCTCGGCGCGTGCGGCAAGTCGGCGCAGATCCCGTTGTACGTCTGGCTGCCCGATGCCATGGCCGGCCCGACGCCCGTCTCCGCCCTCATCCACGCCGCGACGATGGTCACCGCGGGTGTCTACATGATCGCCCGCAGCAACGTGATCTATCGCCTCGCGCCCGACGCCATGATGGTCGTCGCGCTCGTCGGCGCCGTCACCGCACTCTTCGCCGCGACCATCGGCATCCGGCAGTGGGACATCAAGAAAGTCCTCGCCTACTCGACCGTGTCGCAGCTCGGCTTCATGTTCATCGGCGTCGGAGTCGGCGCGTTCACCGCCGGCGTCTTCCACCTCGTCACGCACGCGTTCTTCAAGGCCTGCCTCTTCCTCGGATCGGGCTCGGTCATCCACGCGATGTCGGGCGAGCAGGACATCCGGAAGATGGGCGGCATCCGCTCGAAGATCCCGATCACCTACTGGACGTTCCTCATCGCCACGATCGCCATCGCCGGCTTCCCGCCGTTCGCCGGGTTCTTCTCGAAGGACGAGATCCTCGGTTCGGCACTCTCGACGCCGTACTTCCCCGCGGGCGTCCGCTACGTCATCTGGGGACTCGGCACCGTCGCGGCGCTCTGCACCGCGTACTACATGTTCCGTCTCGTCTTCCTCACGTTCTTCGGCAGCTTCCGCGGCACGCACGAGCAGGAGCATCACCTGCATGAATCGCCGGCCACGATGACGATCCCGCTGATCGTCCTGGCGACGCTGTCGACGATCGGCGGCCTCGCGCTTGCGTGGAACCACAACCTCGCCCACTGGCTCGAGCCGATCTACCCGAACCTCGGCGGCAAGGGGGCGGAGTTCGCCATCGAGAACGAGTACATGCTGATGGGCGTGGCGGTCGTCGTCGCCGCGATCGGTACCTGGCTCGCGTACCTCCGCTTCTACAAGCGCGGCCTCGAGGCCGATGCGCAGTTCGCGAGCAACGCGCCGGGGCTCGCCCGTGCCATCGAGAACAAGTGGTACGTCGATGAGTTTTACGGCGCGGTCATCGTCCGGCCGCTGGAACGGCTCTCCGTCTTCTTCTGGAAATTCGTCGATGCCATCATCGACGGCATCGCCGCGATGCTCGGCTACATCGTGCAGGGCTTCGGCGACCTGCTCCGCTTCTTCCAGACCGGCAACGTCCGCAATTACGCGTTGATGCTCTTCCTCGGCGTCATCGTTTTCATCTGGGTGATCGCATGATCGAGAGCTTCCTGCTGAGCATCATTCTCTGGCTGCCGATCGTCGCCGCCGTCGTGCTGGCGCTGTTCCCCCGCTCGGCCACGACGGCCATCAAGACGATCGGCTTCCTCGCCTCGGCCGTCACGTTCCTCATCTCCATCAGGCTCGCCACCGGCTTCGCCGACGGCACGGCCGACTACCAGTTCCGCGAGGTCTGGCCGTGGATCCCGCAGTGGGGCATCAGCTACTCGCTCGGCGTCGACGGCATCTCGCTCTGGCTCGTGCTGCTGACGACGCTCCTCACGCCGGTCGTCTTCCTCGCGTCATGGAACTCGATCCACAAATACGCGAAGGCGTACGTCATCTCGTTCCTGATCATGGAAGCGGCGATGATCGGCGTCTTCGCCGCCACCGATCTCTTTCTGTTCTACGTCTTCTTCGAGCTGACGCTGCTGCCGATGTATCTCGTGATCGGCGTCTGGGGCGGCGTGAACCGGATCTACGCGGCGATCAAGTTCTTCCTCTTCACCGTCACCGGCTCGCTGCTGATGCTCCTGGCGATCATCTATATCGGCTTCCGCCACTTCCACGACAGCGGCATCCTGACGTTCACGATCACCGAACTGTACGGCACGAGCTTCAGCTCCTACGCGCAGACATTGCTCTTCTTCGCGTTCGCGCTGGCCTTTGCCATCAAAGTGCCGCTCTTCCCGCTGCACACCTGGCTGCCCGACGCGCACGTCGAGGCGCCGACCGGCGGCTCGATCATCCTCGCCGGCGTGATGCTGAAGATGGGGACGTACGGCTTCCTCCGCTTCGTTTTGCCGTTTTTCCCTGAAAAAACGGCCAAATATGCGGGATTGCTGATCACGCTCAGCGTCATCGGCATCATCTACGGCGCGCTCGTGGCGTGGGTGCAGCCGGACATGAAGAAGCTCGTCGCCTACTCCTCCGTCTCGCACCTCGGCTTCTGCGTCCTCGGCATCTTCGCGCTCAACCAGACGTCGATCGAAGGCTCGATTCTGCAGATGGTCAACCACGGCCTCTCCACCGGCGCGCTCTTCCTCCTCGTCGGCGTGATCTACGAACGACGGCATACGCGCCTCCTCGCCGACTACGGCGGCCTCGCCGAGACGATGCCGCTCTACGCGGTCTGCTTCGTGATCGCCATGCTGTCGTCGGTCGGACTGCCGGGCCTCAACGGCTTCGTCGGCGAGTTCCTGATCCTCAGCGGCGCGTTCCAGACGCACCCGACCGCCGCCATCCTCGCCGCCACCGGCGTCATCCTCGCGGCGATCTACCTCCTCTGGCTGATCCAGAAAGTGTTTTACGGTCCGGTGACGAACGAGGAAAACCGCAACGTGCGCGAGATCGCCTGGAACGAGATCGCCGCGCTCGTCCCGCTCGCCGTGTTCATCGTCTGGATCGGCGTGCACCCGAACACGTTCCTCAAAAAGATGTCGCCCAGCGTGCAGCAACTCCTTTCGCAGGTGCAGCGCGAGGCACAAGGGAAAATGATGGTGGCATCCAACGGAGGTGCGCGATGAACCTCACGCCCCTCCTCGGCGACGGCTGGCTGCAGACGCTCCTCCCCGAGATGATCCTCTGCGTCGGCGGGATGCTGCTCATCCTCATCGACGCCTTCTCGCCGAAAGCGCGCGGCGTCCTCTCCGCGCTCGCCGTGATCATCTTCGTCCTCACCTCGTGGTCGGAGTGGATGATCCACGGCGGCACGTTCTTCGGCGGCACCTACCAGATCAGCGGCATCACGCAGATCTTCGACATGACCTTCCTCCTCGCCGCGATCCTGGCCACGCTCTTCGCCGGCGATTACCTGCAGCGCGAAGGCATCGACGGCGGCGAGTTCTACGCGCTGCTGATGTGGGGCACCGTCGGCCTGATGATGATGGCCAAGGGCCTCGACCTGCTGATCGTGATCCTCGGCCTCGAGCTCGTCTCGATCTGCATCTTCGTCCTGGTCGGCTTCCACCGCCGCCTCCAGATCGCGAACGAGGCCAGCCTCAAATACTTCCTGATGGGCGCGTTCGCCACGGGGTTCATCCTCTACGGCACCGCGCTCTTCTACGGCGCCACGCAGTCGACGAACTTCGCCGTGATGGCGCAGTGGTTCGCCGCGAACGGCTCGACGCCCACGCCGCTCCTCACCGTCGCCTTCGTCATGCTGATGGCGGGACTCGGCTTCAAGCTCGCGCTCGCGCCGTTCCACGGCTGGGCACCGGACGTCTACCAGGGCGCTCCGTCGCCGGTCGCCGGCTGGCTCTCCGTCGCGCCGAAAGCGGCGACGCTCATCGCCCTCGTGCGCATCTTCACCGCCATGGGACCGATGCTGCCGCACGTCTCGTGGATGAAGATGGTCGCCGCGCTCTCGATCCTCTCGATGATTGTCGGCAACGCCGTCGCCATCGTGCAGCGCGACCTCAAGCGGATGCTCGCCTACTCGGGCATCGCGCACGTCGGCTACATGATGATCGCCATGCTGACGATGCGCGACGACTCGGTCGCCGCCGTCGCGGTCTACACCATGGTCTACGCGCTGATGAACATCGGCGCGTTCGGCGTCGTCTCGCTGCTGGCCAAGAATCAGAACGATCCGCAGACGCTCGACGACATCGCCGGCCTTTTCTGGCGCCGCCCGTTCTACGGCTTCGCCATGACGGTCTGCATGTTCTCGCTGTCGGGACTTCCGCCCACCGCCGGCTTCATGTCGAAGTTCTACATCTTCAAGACGGCCATCGAATCGGGCCACACCGGCATCGCCCTGACCGGCATCATCACCAGCATCGTCTCGGTCTACTACTACCTGCGCGTCGTCTACTACATGTTCATGAAGGAATCGGTCGAGGCGACGCCGGCCACGATCGGCGGCGTCTTCGCCACCGGCGCGCTGGCCATCTCGGTCGTCGGCATCATCGGCTTCGGTCTCTTCCCGACGCCGCTCTTCAACGTTGCAGGACAGGCAGCACAGGCTTTGTTTCCCTGATCTTCGCCCATGGGTTCCCGCGGGAATGATCGTGACGCGATTTCGGAGCTGACCACCGGGCGGTTGTCGGTCTATCTGCGCTGCCTCACGTTTCTCGAGTCGATCGGCCAGAAGACCGTCTCCTCTCACGAGATGGCGGAGCGCTTCCATCTCAACTCCGCGCAGATCCGGAAGGACCTGGCCAGCTTCGGCGAGTTCGGCACGCGCGGCGTCGGTTACGACGTCTCCACGCTGCGCGAGCACCTCACCCAGACGCTCGGCCTCGACCGCACCCGCCGCATCATCATCGCCGGCGCCGGCAACCTCGGCATGGCCCTGGCCGACTACCGCGGCTTCAACGAGAACGGCTTCCACATCGTGGCGCTGGCCGACAGCGATCCGGAAAAAGTCGGACGCACCTCGCGCAGCGGCATCCCGGTCGTCGCCGCCGACGCGCTGACGCAGACCGTGCGCGCCCACTCCGTCGAGATCGGCATCATCGCCGTCCCGCCCCCCGCCGCCCAGCCCACCTACGACGCGTTCGTCGACGCCGGCATCTGCGCGGTCCTCAACTTCGCCCCCACGCAGCTCCGCCTCCGCCCCGGCGTGAAGCTGAAGTCCGTCGACCTCCGCATCAACCTCGAGTCGCTGTCGTTCTACCTGAAGAACGTCGAGGATGGGACGTGCGGGTCGTAGTGCGCAGGAGCTGATCGACGAAACCGGCCAGCTCCGCCGCCAGGCCGTGCGGCGTCGTCTCTTCCGCGCGCTGCAGCGTGATCACGACCGTGTCGTCGTCGCGCATCCGGCTGCCGATGAAGACGATGCGCGCCCCCGTCCGCAGCGCCACGCGAAAGAGCGCCGTCGAGACGAGCAGCTGTCCGTTCGCCGTCTCGACCGGCGAGGTCCGCCGTTCGAGCAGCTCGCGATCGACCATGCCGCAGACGACCACGCCGTCCCGCAGGCAACGGCGCACGTCGAAGAGCAGTCCGCGTGACGGCGCGAGGATCACTTTCGCCGGCTCACGCGTTCCGGGGATGCGCATGTCCGTCTCGGCAGTGATGGTCGCGGCCTCGATCCCCTCGTCGACGAGCCTCCGGACGAAGAGAGTGCTGAGCATCATGTGCGCGCCGAGGACGATGCACGGGCCGTCTTCGGCGCTGCGCGGCAGAAGCTCGAGTCCCACGACTTCGACGACCGGATCGTAGATGACCCCTTGCCGCGTCAGCTCGCCGAGGATCAGGTCGAGAGTCGTCTCCGGAAGGCCGTCCGTCTTCAGCTCGCAACGCACCGCGTACGCGCGCGTCCGCGCCACGAGAGGCCGCACCGCCCGCGCAAAAACGACCGCCGCGCGGAAGCGCCACGCCCGCGGCAGCATGCGGAACGCGAGCGAAACGAGCGCGCGGATGACGCCATTGACGGATCGGCGGGGCACGTTTCCATTATCGTCCACGTCCGTCAAATAGTCGTCAGCGCCGATTCGATCCGCCGCGTGAGGTCGTTCATCGCGTCTTCCAGCAGCGGCGCGAGGGCCTGGGCGTGTTCGAAATCGGACTCGCGGGCGGCGCGCTCGAGTTGGATGGCCAGTTCAAGCGCGGGGACGCCGGGGAAGTTGCTGACACTTCCCTTCAGTTTGTGGGCGGCTTGAAAGAGCATGTCCGCGTCGTGGCGCTCGATCGACTTGCGGATCGTCTCGATTGCCGCGGGCGTCTGCTTCGCGAAGGCCTCGTTGACGCGCGCGAGGAGGCGGCGGTTGCCGTCGACGGCGTCCATGATCGGGTCGCTCTCGGGGACGGCGGTGCGGAGGAGCTCGCCGAGCTGCCGGGCGTCGATCGGCTTCGTCAGCACCGCATCCATCCCCGCGTCGATGCAGCGGTCGCGGTCTTCGCGGCGGGTGTGCGCCGTCAGGGCGACGATCTTCGTCCGCACGCCGCGTGCGCGGGCGCGGCGCGTGACCTCGAGGCCGTCGATGTCCGGCATCTGCACGTCCATCAGCACGAGGTCGAACGTCTCGTTGGCCAGCCGGTCGAGCGCTTCCCGTCCGTCCGCCGCGACGACGACGTTGTGTCCCATCCGCTTCAGCACTTCCGACGCGAACTCCTGATTCACCACGTTGTCCTCGGCCACCAGCACGCGCAGCGGACGCTCCGCCGTCGCCACCGGGACCGCCGTCACATGCTCGATCGTTTCGGTGAGCCCGAGGGCCAGGCCGAGCGTGTCGATCAGCTCGCGCTCCGCGACGGGACGGACGAGTTGCAGCCGATCGTCCGACGATTCCGTCAGCGGCGAGACGATGCGGATCACCGGCGCGCGCACCATCTCCTTCCCCGCCGTCACGATGCAGTCGAAGGCCGCGCGATGCATATCGCGGATCGACGACACCTCCTCCGCGACGACGCCATGCGCGCGGAGCATCTCGCCGAGGAAGCGGCGCGTCGTCTCGTTCGCATCGCAGATCAACACGCGCTTCCCTTCGAGCTCGCTCTCCCACGGCTCGCGCCGCGGCTCCGCGTGCGCGCGATCGCTCTCCAGCGTCAGCGTGAAGGTGAACGCGCTCCCTTTGCCGAGGTGACTGGAGACCGAGATCGAGCCGTTCATCGACTCGACCAGGCGCGCGACGATGGCCAGCCCGAGGCCGGTGCCGCCGAAGCGGCGCGAGTGCGACGAGTCGGCCTGCGTGAACGGCTGAAAGATGGCGTTCTTCTTCTCCGGATCGATGCCGATGCCGGTATCGCGGACGTCGAACTGCAGGATCACGCGCCGCTCGTCGGACGCCATCCGGCTGACGTGCAGCGCGATCTCCCCCGCCGGCGTGAACTTCACCGCATTGCCGACGAGGTTCACGAAGATCTGGCGCAGCCGCAGCGGATCGCCCCACAGCGTCTCGGGGACGTCGCGATCGACGAGGAACGCGAGGCTGAGTCCTTTCTGCGCCGCGGTGACGCCGAGCGGTTTCATGGTGTCAGTCAAAAGATCGCGCAGCCCGAAATAGACCGGCTCGAGCTCGATCTTCCGCGCCTCGATCTTGGCGAAGTCGAGGATGTCGTCGATGGTCCCGAGCAGCGCCTCGGCGGAATGCCGCGCGAGATCCAGCTGGCGGATGCGGCCGGCCGAACGCTCGTCGGCGCGCAGCAGTTGCAGCATCCCGAGGATGCCGTGCAGCGGCGTGCGCATCTCGTGCGACATGTTCGCCAGGAACTCGCTCTTCGCCGCGCTCGCCGCCTCGGCGCGCGACCGCGCTTCACGCACGGCGACCGAGTACTCCTCGAGTTGCCGGATCAGGTCGCGCGACACGCGGATCGCGCTGCCCATCTGCGCGCGCCGCACCTCCGCGGTCCGCGCGGTCAGCGCGATGTAGAGTCCCGCCGCGCCGATGAAGACGAGCTTCACCACGACGACCGCCGGATCGATCGCCCGGCCGTCGACGTTCATCACCCACAGCAGCATCGCGCCGTACGACGCGGTGACGAGCGCGGCGAAGCCGAGGCAACGGCGGAACGTCGTCTGCGTCTGGTCGGCGACGCGCATGAGCAGCACGTAGAACAACCAGCTCCGCTCCGCGCCGGACGAGTAGACGCAGAACGTCCAGAGCGGGACGTCGATGATCAGGAACGCGAGATTGAGATCGAACGGCAGCAGGCGCTCGAACAAAATCCGGAGGAGGATCGTGGAGACGACGCAGTACGCCGCGAGCACGATGGCGACGGTCGTCCACGGCAGGATCTGCGGCTGATCGAGAAAGAAGCGGTCGTTGAGATAGACGCCGAGGGCCAGGAACACGGAGCCGATGACGCGCAGCGCGGGGATCTCGAACGTGGCGAGGCGGATGTTCCGCTCGAGCTTCTTGCGATCGACGTCGTCCGGCTGAATGGCCACGACCGCCGCGCGCCGTCGCGCGGAGCTGAGCAAACGAGCCGTTCGCGTCGTCTGTGTGGGCTGCATGTGACCGGGTTGCGCGGGGCTTTACAGCGCGGCCCGTTCCCGTCTTTGCAGAATGCCACGAATGCGGGGCAGAAGCATTTCCTTTCGGATCGGCTTGCGGAGAAAGTCGGCCGCCCCGAGCTCGAGCGAGCGCGCCTCGACCTCCGGTCCGGCCACGCCGGTGATGAAGATCGCGGGCGTGTCGATGCCCTTCTGGATCATGATCTCGAAGAGGCGAAGGCCGCTGAGCGTCGGCAGGTTGATGTCGAGGATCAGGAGGTCGAAACGGCGGCGGCCGATCTCGATAAGCGCCTCGCCGCCGTCGGCGACGGTGACGACCGCGTAGCCCGCGTCATTGAGAAAGCCCTCGACCAGCGCTGACGAAACCGCATCGTCCTCGACCAGCAGCACCAGCACCGGACCGTCGCTGCGATTGCCCTGCACCTCGCGCGGCGCGGGAGTGCGATCGAGCGCGGCGACGATCTCCTCGCGCACCTTTTCGGTCTCGGCGCTCGGCTCGCGATGGAAGTCGCGGCGGAGGATGTCGGCGCATTCCTGGTAGCGGCGCAGCGCGGAATCGGGACGTCCCTGCTCGAGCTGCAGCCGCATCAGCGCTCGATGGACGACTTCCTGCGACGGATCGAGCGACAGTAACCGGCTCGCCGTATCGACCGCGTTCTCCCACCACCCCGCCTTGATCTGCGCGGCGAGGAGGCGGCCGAAGATGGCGACGGCGGCGCGCCAGTAGTGCAGCCGCTGCTCGGCCAGCCAGTCGTCGAACGTCTGGATCTCGGAGGTAAAGCCTTCGAGCAGGTTGCCGCGATAGATCTCCGCGGCCTCGCGGATGGCGTTGATCGACTCGGCGTCGACGAGCTGATCGAAGCGCTGCGTGTCGACCGTGACGTTGTCGGGATGGAAGCGGATCGTCTCGCTGTCCTCGAGTACGATGTCGGGCGGGAGGAAGCGGAGGGCGTACTGGATGTCGCGGATGAGCGCGCGGACGGCCGCGTCGTCGGGACTGCCGAAGATCAGCTCGCCGGCCTGGGAAATCGAGCCGCGGTCGCCGGTGAGGGCGAGATAGATGATCAGCGCGCGCGCTTTCCTGTTGCCGATGGAGAGCGCGTTGCCGCGGTGATCGATCGCGGACAGCCCTCCGAAGAGCCGTATGCGAAGCAGTGTCATGGGACTCGGACCTGAATCGAGGGTAGCACAGCTCATCGGCGGCGGAATGATTATTTTTGCCTTACATCAGGCAGTGTTATCTGGCCCGACAGTTGCTCCCTCAAACGCAGGAGAAACAGAAATGAAGAAGTCGCTTTTATCGATCCTCGCCGCTCTTTCGCTCGTCGTTTCGCTCGGGGCCTGCTCGAACTGGAACCGGGCCACGCCGAAGGGACTCGACAACACCGCGATCGAGACCGAGGTGCGGAAGAACCTCACCGCCGACAGCATCACCGGCCTGCACATCGACGTCAGCAACGGCGTCGTGACGCTCGACGGCCACCTCAGCGCCAGCGACAAGGCGAAAGCGCTCGCCGACGCCCAGAAAGTGCCGGGCGTGACGCAGGTGGTGGATCACATTACGGTGCCGTAATGGGTAGTTAGTAGTTGGTCGTTGGTAGTTGGGTTTGGCCTAACTACCAACGACTATCAACTATCTACTTCTCGAACGCTCCCGCCGGCACGTCGCTCGACACGACGACGTCCGACAGCACGATGTCCGAGCCCTTGCCGCGGATCTCGCGGCGGGTCGACAGCAGCAGGCCGCCGAGGCGTTTGAAGTCGTGGAAGTAGACGGTGAGCGGGAGCTCGTCCGGCTTCATGTTCTGCAGGTGCATGTCCCATTCGTCGACGAGGCCGGTGTCGCGGTTGACCCACATCCAGTAGTTGTCGCCGGGCGTGAGGCCGACGCCCTGATCGAACGACAGCTTCACCACGTCCCACACATGCCCGCACGAATCGTTGCGCTCGCCGACGTACTCGCGGTGCACGCCCGGATCCATTGCCTTCAGCGGCATCAGCAGCCAGTAGGTGTCGTTGATGAAGCGGCGGTAACCGATGTCGAGCGTGGTCGGCTCCGTCACTTCCGTGCCGTTCTTCCATGCCCGCCCCTGCTTCGTGTTCGTGTTCGTGATGACGACGAAGTCGTTTCCCTGCGGGTCTTTTCCGCTGACGCGGTACTGGCCCGTAAAGCGATCCCAGCGTTGCGGAAATGAGGTCGTAATCTTTCCGTCGCGCACGACGTTGAACGTGAAAGCGATATAGCGCGCTTTCTCCCACGCCGGCCCGGCCAGCATGTCGATTGCACGGCGTGCGACATCATCGGCCGACGTCGAAGGCGTCTGTCCAGCCGGTGTGGCGGCTTGCTGCGCGAAGATCGGACAAACGGCAACAAAAAGGAGACACGTGCTGAGGAGCGCTCTGATCCGCATACGGCGGATGCTACCATCCCCTCCTCCGCAGCACCGTTAACGATGCGCGACGATCGAATCGTCATCAGCGGACTCGGCGCTCTCAGCCCCAACGGCGTCGGTCGCGAAGCCTACTTCGCCGCACTCGCCGCGGGTCGGAGCGGCGTTCGCGGAATCACGCAGTTCGACGCCTCCTCGCTCCCCTGCCGCGTCGCCGGCGAGGTCGATTTCGACATGACGTCGTGGGTCGACGCGAAGAACCTCAAGCACGTCGGCCGCGTCGTCCCGATGGCCATCGCGGCGACGGACGAAGCGCTGCGCGACGCGAAGCTCGACCCCTCGGCGATGGACCTCGAGGGCCGCCGCAACATCGGCGTGATGCTCGGCTCCGGCGGCGGAGCGATCGAGTTCAGCGAGCGGATGTACGAGCTCTGGTATCGCGGCGCGGTCAAGCAGGCCTCGGTCTACGCGATCCCCTCCGGCACCATCGGCACGCTCGCCTCCGAGATCTCGATGGCCTACGACTTCCACGGCTTCTCGCATCTGATCTCGACCGGCTGCACGTCGTCGACCGATGCGATCGGCTACGCGTACCGCAACCTCAAGCTCGGCGTGGTCGATTACGTGATCGCCGGCGGCGCCGATTCGACGATCACCGAAGGGATCATGACCGGCTTCTGCATCATGCGGATCGTGTCGAGCGCCTACAACGATTCGCCGGAGGTCGCCTCCCGCCCCTTCACCCGCAACCGCGACGGCTTCGTCCTCGGCGAAGGCTCCTGGATGTTCGTGATGGAGCACGAGTCGACGGCCCGCGCGCGCGGCGCGCACATCTACGCGGTGGTCTCCGGCTACGGCTCGACGTGCGACGCGTATCACCGCGTCCGCATGGACGACTCGGGCGAGGAGCCGGCGCGCGCGATGCAGCTGGCGATGAAGGACGCGGGCGTGAGCGCCGACGAGATCGGGTATCTCAATTACCACGGGACGTCGACTGACCTGAACGATCGCATCGAGACGCGCGCGGTGAAGCTGGCCTTCGGCAAGCACGCGACGAAGCTCGCCGGCTCGGCCACGAAGTCGATGATCGGACATCCGCAGGGCGCCTGCGGCGCGGCGGGCGTAGCTGCCACACTGATGGCCTTCCGCGACGGCATCCTTCCGCCCACGATCAATCTCGACACTCCCGACCCCGAGTGCGATCTCGACTACGTTCCCGACGTCGGCCGCCGCGCCACGATCGACGCCGCGGTCTGCAACACGATCGCGTTCGGCTCGAAGAACTCGGCGCTGGTGCTGACGCGCGCGTGAAACGAATCGACGAACCGGAGCTCCTCGACGAACACGACGCTCCGCGCGCCGACATGGAGCGCTCGCTCCGCGATCTGCGCCGGATCAACAAGTACTTTGGCGGCCGCTCGATTTACCGGCGGCTGCTGCAGCATCACGGCACGAACCGGTCGGTCATCGACATCGGCACCGGCACCAGCGACCTGCTCGAGCAGATCGACGGCTTCCGCGTCGGCGTCGATTTCAAGATCGAGCACCTTCGCTACTTCCGCGACGCGACGATCCATCGCGTGGTCGGCGACGCGCTCAACCTTCCCTTCCGCGACAACGCCGCCGACGTCGTCACCTCCTCGCACTTTTTCCACCACTTCACGCCCGACCAGAACGCGCACATCCTCGGCGAATCGCTGCGCATCGCGCGGCGCGGCGTGGTGGTGAACGACACGCGGCGGCACATCCTCCCGCTGCTCTTCATCCTCCTGCTCTGCGCGATCCGCGTATTCGGCCGCATCACGCGCAGCGATGCGCCCGGCTCGATCCGCCGCGGCTACACGGTCGAGGAAGTCGAGGCGATCGTCGCGCGCGTGCAGGCGTCGCGGAAAAAAGTCGTCCGCGCCTGGCCGTTCCGGTTCGGGATTTTGTTGTGGAAGTAGACGTCGCGATCGTCGGCGCGGGACCGGGCGGGTCGACGCTCGCCGCATTGCTCGCAATGCGCGGCGTCTCCGTTGCGCTGATCGATCGCGACACCTTTCCGCGCGACAAACTCTGCGGCGAGTTTCTCTCCTACGACGCGCTCCCGATCGTCGACGCTCTCGGCGTCGACCTCGGCGACGCGCCGTCCATCGACCGCTGCCGCGTCGTCTCGCGCCATCGGACGTACGAGTTCGCGTTCCCGCACGCCGCGCGCGGCGTCTCGCGGATGAAGCTCGACGAGCTGCTGTTCCGGAAAGCGGTCGCCTGCGGCGCGATTCCGGTCACGCGGACTGTCTCCTCGCTCGCCGACCTCGGCGCGCGCGTGATCGTCGGCGCGTGGGGACGGTGGGGTCGCTTCGATCAACAGCTCGATCGCGCGTTCGTACACGACCGCTCGCATCGCAACTTCGGCTTCAAGCGCCACTACCGCGGCACGCGCGAGCCGGGCGTCATCGAGCTCTACTCCTTCGCCCGCGGCTACCTCGGCGTCAGCGACGTCGAGGACGGCATCACGAACATCTGCGGCCTCGTGCACGCCGACCGTCTCGCCGGCCACAAGGGCAAATGGGACTCGTTCATCGAGACGATCCGCGCGGAGGAGCCGCCGCTCGAGGCGATGTACGCGCGCTTCACGCCGGCGCAAGAGCAGTTCCTGTCGAGCGAGCCGGTGATCTTTCGCTCGCGATCGGCGGTCGAAGGCGGCGTGTTCATGATCGGCGACGCGTCGGGCGTGATCGATCCGCTGACCGGCAACGGGATGGCGATGGCGATCCAGTCGGCCGTCGTCGCCGCGCCGTACATCCTCTGTGCGCTCACCGACCGCAAGTCGGCGGAGGATCAGTATCGCGAGGAGCATCGCCGCATGTTCGGCAAACGGATCGGCTGGAGCCGCCGCGTCGCCGCGCTGCTGTCGCGCCCCGCGATGCTCGATCAGGCGCTGCGTCTGGCGAAGACGCCGGCCTTCGGCGCGTTCCTGCTGCGCCACACGCGCGCACGCCGCGACGAGATGGCGCGGCTCGCGGATCGGTGTATCGTTCGATGATGTCCGTCATTCCCGACGGGGAGTTTCTGCTTCCGCTGTTCCCGCTGCCGAACATGGTGTTCTTCCCGAACACGCGCGTGCCGCTGCACATCTTCGAGCCGCGTTACCGGCAGATGGTCGACGATGCGCTGGCGAGCGATCAGCGCGTCGGCATCGTGCTGCTGCGGCCGGGGTGGGAAGCGGATTACTTCGGCGCGCCGGCGATCCACCTTTGCGGGACGGTCGGCACGATCGAGCAGGCCGTGCCGCTCGACGACGGACGCTTCAACATCCTGCTGCGCGGCGACGTCCGCTTCCGCGTGGTCGGCGAGGTCTCGACGCAGCCCTACCGCACCGCGCGCGTGATCGCGCAGCCGGAGACGCGCCGCACGGTCGACGCGTCGTACGCGCAACGCGAGTGGCTCGCTGATCTCTCGCGGCAGTACCTCCGCTACCTGCCGGAGCAATCGCCCGTGCCGGAGATCGACACGGTCGGCCTCGACGCGCTGACGAACGCGCTGATCATGTCGCTGAACCTCGAGGTCGAGGAGAAGCAGCGGCTGCTCGAGATCGACGACATGATCACGCGCGCCGAGCAGGTCGGAGACGAGTTGACGTCGCGCATCGAGAGCCTGCGTTTCCTGGCGCCGTATCGCCAGGGCGGCGTCGATCCGGCGAAGAATTAGCGTTTTTTCTTCGACCCCGCGGCCTCGATCGTGAAGTCGTACTCGCGCTCGATGTTCATCCCCCAGAAGCACTGCACGTGGTACTTGCCCGGCTCGAGATGCGACGTATCGAGCGTGAACGTCACGTTCTTGCTGCCGTGCATGTCCTTCTTCGGCCAGTCCACCTGCTTCCCTTTCGCGTCGGTGAACTTCACGCTCGTCTGCAGGCCGGCGGGCGACGTCTTCAGCCACATCGAGACCGACACCGGCTGGCCGCGCGTGAACGTCTCCTGCGACTCCGCCACGTTGCCGTCGGGACCCAGGCGCGTGCCGAGGACCGAGCGCTCGACCACCTCCACCGACAGCGGGATGAAGTCCTTCTCCTTCTTCTTGCCGACGTCCTCGGGGATCACCGTCGTGTGGACATTCGTCGTCGTCTTCGTCGACGTAATCGTTTCCGGGCTCTTCTTACACGACGGCAGACAGCAGACGGCGGACAGCAGACAACCAACGATCAGGCGGCGCATCGAATCAAGTTTAGCTGATCCATTACTATGTCCGCCGCCATGCCCGGTCCGACCTCCATTCTCTACCCGCGTTTCGATCATCCGGCGATCGAGGAGCGGTACGCGTCGTGGCAGACGCAGATGCTGCTGCGCGCGGCCGGCGGGGAGTTGATTTTCTACGATCCCGAGGAGCCGGCGTCGCTCGCGGCGGCGGAGATCGAGAGCGACGACGTGCTCGTCGTCACCGATCCGATCGTCGTCCCGCCGCTGAACCTCGCGGCGCGGCTGTCCGAGGTGCTGGATGCGACCGGCGCGGCGGCGGCGCTGCCGGTGTCGAACGAGGCGCAGCACGACAAACAGCGGGTCGCGCCGCTCTCGCCGTATCTGACGCTGCGCGAGCTGCAGGACGTCGCCGGCGACATGCAGAAGCGTCCCGACGACATCGCCAAAGTGAAATGGGACAAGTCCGATCCCGGGATTTATCTCTGCCCCACCGCGTTCCTCGAAGAAGCCGATGACGTCGCGCGCCGCGCGCTGGCGGGCGTGGAAGTCGCGATCTCCGGAAATGATTACGTCCATCGCTGGAGCTCGCTCCGCGGCCAGGCGCGTTTCGACCTCCTCGCGCGCATCGACACCAGCGCGAAATCCGTCCTCGAATTCGGCTGCGGCGAAGCGCCCCTCGGCGAAGCGCTGAAGAAACGGCAGAAGTGCCGCGTCGTCGGCATCGAGATCGATCAGAAGGCCGCGGCCATCGCCCGCAAGCGGATCGACAACGTCTACTGCGGCGACGTCCGCGAGATCGTCGCGCTCATCCGCGAGCGCTTCGACTGGATCATCGGCGGCGACATCGTCGAGCACCTCGACGAGCCGTGGTCGTTCCTCTCCGACCTCCGCCGCATCGCCGCGCCGGGCGGGAAATTGCTGCTGTCGCTGCCCAACATCTCCAACGCCGCCGTGATCAGCGACCTGCTGCACGGCCGCTTCGATTACGTCTACATGGGCCTGACGTGCGTCGGCCACCTGCGCTTTTTCACGAAGCGGACGATCGAGGAGATGCTGACGATCGCGGGATGGGAAGTGGTGAGCATCGAGCCACAGGAAGTCGTGGCGACGACCGGCCGCGACGAGCTGCTGCGGATGCTCGACCATGCGCGCGTCCCGTATTCGAAGTCGGACGTGCTGGCGGCCGGCTACTACGTCACGGCGCGGAATCCGGCGTGACGAAGATCGTGTCGTGCGGCGCCGACCGCTCCTCCTCCGGCCGCCCGTTCGTGTAGTAGTAGAGCGACACCGACTTCCGCGTCACCCCCGCGGGTGACGTCAGCGGATGCGGATGCCCGTGATACGAGCGGTCGCTGGTCGAAAACACCACGGTGCGATTGAACACGGGCAGGATGCGCTTGCGGCACTCGCGCATCTCGCCGTCCCACAGCTCGAGGTGCCCGCCGTACTCCTCGCGCCAATCCCTGTTTAGGTAGATCAGCATGTTGAGGCGCCGGTCGAGCTTCAGTTTCGGATGGACGTTGAAATCCGCGTGGATCTTCAGGAAGCCGCCCGGCTCGATCTGATGCAGTCCGCCGCCGCCGAAATACGGATCGGGAATCAGCCCGTCGATGCCGGTGAGCGCTTCGAGAAAGAGCAGCATCTCGAACGAGTTCATCGCATCGAGGAAGCGCCGCACCGTGTCGCTGATCGTGCTCGTCGCGTAGAAGAACCCGAGCTTCTTCTCCAGCGGATTGTCGAAGCGCGCCCACTTCATCGCGTCCGGCGACGGAAACTCGCGCAGCACAGCGTCGAGCTCCGCGTCATCGAACAGGCCGTCGAGCACGATGTGCGGAAACGGATCGGCCGAGACGTAGTGCTCGCGCAGCGCGGTCGGATCGTGATGCAGACGCATGCGAAAAGAGTCTACCGTCGATATCGGACGTCCGGCTGCTTCGCGAAATCGAGCGGGAACTCCGGAGAGTAGCTGCTCCATCCTTGGGGCGAGGTGTACTTGACGCGCAGCCCGATGGCCGGAACTCCGCCCAGCCGGTAGCCGTCCTCGGGCGGCACGTCGAAGGCCTGGATGCCGTCGGCGATCAGCACCGACCACGTGCCGTCGCGATACGGGCCGAAGCGCCAGAAGAGCGAATCGCCGCGATGATGGAACTCGATGGTCATCGGCACGACGCGGCTCGGCGGGCATTGCGCGTCCGTCTGCACGACCGAACGTCCGCGCCACGCGAAGACGCGCTTCCCCGCCGCTTTTCCTTCGCAGACGAAGAGGTCGTCGTAGTACCAGCCGCTGTTGCCGCCGCGATGCAGCCACTCGCGCTTGAGCCACGTCAGCTCCGCGATCGCGGCCGGCGGGATCAGCGGATGCGCGAGGAGGTCGTTGTCGCCGAGGTCGAAGTAGACGCGCGCTTCATTGGACTGGCGGATCGCTTTCGAGTAATCGACGGTCCACGTCTGGCGATTCACCACGATCGCCAGCAGCGGCGCGATGACGAGCAGCGCGCGGTTCTGCTTCGCCGCGAAGGCGAAGACGAACGCGATTGCGAGCCACGGCACGAATGCGAGGCGCGCGTCGAATGCTTTGGCGACGGGCATGATCGGCAGGATCGTCAGCGCGAGCGCGATGAGCGTCCAGCGCCACAAACGCGCCGCGCATGCGAGCACGAGTACGACGAGCAACGCGCCGACCAGCGGCTTCGCGCCCGCCCACGCGCCCGCGATGCGCCACGGCGTTTTGATGAGCAGCAGCGGGACTTCGCGCAACGTGATCGCGTAGCCGTAGCCGCCGAGGAGCGTGCCGAGCATCACGGTGCGCCAGATGAGGTAGATGAGGAGGCCGACGCCGTGCGCAATCGTGTCGCGTCGGCGGATCAGCCACAACACTACGATCAGCGGCACCGCCACTTCCTTCGCCAGCATCGCGGCGAGATAAACAATCGCGGATGCGATCGGCCGGTTGCGTTGATAGAGGATCGTCGCGACGCAGCAGAGGATCAGCGCCTCGACGTAGTGCATCAGCATCAGCTCCGTCACGACGAGGCAGAGCGGCGCGCCGAGGGCGAAGAGCAACGCGCCGCTGGCGGAGGCGCAGCGGTCGAGCCATTGCCGCAGCGTCGCGTAGAGCAGCACGGCGAGCAGTGCAAATTCGCCGACGTAGACGGCGTAAAAGCGCCGCGCGTCGAAGCCGAAGAGCGACAGCTCGGAGTCGTACGACGCGGTCAGCAGCGGCGTGAAGAGCCGCTGCGGCATCCCCTGCCAGAGCGACGGCGCGAAGAAATGCTCGCGCGCCGCGCGGACGATCGCGATGTGCAGCAGATACGCGTCGTCCCACGTCCACCACAGCCGCAGCACCTTGCGGTAGAGCAGCACGACGGCGATGGCGATGACCGCGGGCCAGACAGCGGACAGCAGCCAGCGGACAGCGGGAGACCGGTTGCTCCCGCTGTCCGCTGTCCGCCCGCGGCTGTCCGCCATTAGAATGCGCCCTCCAAATGCCGCTCTCGTATCGCGATTTCTACTATCCCCTCAACGTCTTCATGCACGTCCTCACGCTCGAAGAAGGGGGCGTCGCGGCGCTGCATTATGGCCTGTTCGAAGATGGCGATGAGCCGATCGCACTTGCCCAGCGCCGCTCGACGGACCTCCTTCTTTCGCGGCTCCCGCAACCTCCCGCCACACTCCTCGAAGTCGGCATCGGCCTCGGCGACACGCTCGCCGAGCTCACGCGCCTCGGCTACGACGCCACCGGCATCACGCCCGACGACAAGCAGATCGCCGTCGCGCGCGAGCGGCACGGCGACGCGATCCGCATCGTGCACACCGGCCTCGAAACGTTCGCCGGCGCGGCGCCGTTTGACGTCGTCATCTTCCAGGAATCGTCGCAATACATCGACTCGCAGACGCTCTGGCAACGCATGCAACAGCTGGCGAAGGATCGCGTCATCGTCCTCGACGAGTTCTCCATCGCCGAAGGCGGCACGCTGCATTCGCTCGCGCGATTTCTCGAAGAGGCCGCGCGGCACGGCTTCCGCGTCGTCGAAAAGCTCGACCTCACATCGAAGGCCGCGCCGACGATCGATTACTTCAGCGCACGCCTCCCCCGCTATCGATCACGCTTGATCGACGACCTCGGGTTGACCGACGAACAGGTCGACGAGCTGATCACCGGCGGCGTGAACTACCGCGACCACTACGATCGCGGCGTCTACGGCTATCGCCTGCTGGTCATCGAAAGATCAGCCCTTTAGCCGGATCGATCAACACCTTCGCGTCGGGGTGGTCACCGACGTCGAGGCCGCGCACCTTGTCGGCCAGCGGCTTCGGCGGAAAGTGGACGACGAGCGGCTTCGTCTTCGACTCCGCGGCCGTGCGGTACATCCGCCTGTAGACGCGCTGGAATCGCGTGTGATCGCGATACGTCTCCACGCCGCCGAAGAGGATCGGGATCAGCAGCACCGCGATCGCCGCGTCACGCGCCTCGACCATCAGCAGCACGAGGAACAGCGCGACCGGCACGAGATACAAGCGCCCGATGAAATTCAGGTGCGTGATCGTGATCACGCACCTGAATTT
>Ga0207677_10000093_pt1 | contig 73502 bp, 62 predicted proteins | sample KBSMisM42_FD_184311 | JGI IMG/M metagenome (GOLD analysis project Ga0207677, IMG submission 184311) | Miscanthus rhizosphere microbial communities from Kellogg Biological Station, Michigan, USA - KBS Miscanthus M4-2 (SPAdes) (version 2) | ecosystem: Host-associated > Plants > Roots >...
GCTTGGGAGCGGATCCGTGCGGCCGAGGCGGACGACGTCGAATCGAACCATTGCCTTTCCACGATCTATCAGCGCCTCGGCGACTCGGGCCGCGCCGAAAATGCCGTCGCTCGAGTGCTCCACCATCCTCTCGCGTCGAAGCAGGCGCGTTCCGAGGCACTCGCATTGCGCGCGCGGAATGCGAAGAGCGAGTGGCTGTCGGCGTGGCGCGATCTCGCCACCGTCGAAGAACGGCGCGAAGCCGCACTGACGTCGCCCCTGCTCTGCACGGCAGCCGAGTCGTATCGCGATGCGTATCTGCTCGATTTGAAAAACTTCTATCCGGGACTGAATGCCCTCGCTTGCGCGCTGCTGCTGATGGAATTGGCGAAAGAACAGCCCGACCTCTGGGCGGCGTTACACGATCAGCCAGACCGGGTCATGGAACCGTTTGCCGAGATGCGATCGCTGCTTCCCGGGTCGGTGCGGATCTCGATCGACGCGGCGCTGGCCGATGCGGCCGGCGACGAGCGCGAATGGGCGGACGTCAGCCTGGCGGATCTGGCGTTCTACTCCGGCATGAAGCCGCCCATCGTGAGCGCCCGATACAAGCAGAAGACGGCGACGCTGACGCCGTTCAAGATCGGCGCGGTTCGCGATCAACTCGAAATCTTCCGCGCTCTCGGCGTTTTCCAGGAAGCCGCGGAGGCCGGACTGGCGGCGATGAAGCAGGCCAGCGTCGAATCGCGTGATGCGCTGCCGCACGTCATTCTCTTCACAGGGCATCGCGTCGATGAACCGGATCGCCCGACGCCGCGCTTTCCCGAATCGAAAGTCGCCGCCGCCTCGGCGGAGATCGAGAGCGCGATCGACAGCGTGCTCAAACAGCATCCGAAGGCGATCGGTGTCGCCGGCGCGGCCAGCGGCGGCGACATCCTCTTCCTCGAGGCATTGCGGCGCCGCGAGATCCCAACCGAAATCTACCTCGCGCTGCCCCCCGACCTGTACGCGCGCCGATCTGTCGAGCCGTCGCAGGGAGATTGGCGTGACCGCTTCGATCGACTCGTCAACGATTCGAAGCCGCGCATTCTGCAGGAGCAGGAAGAACTTCCCGACTGGCTCTTCGAAAAAGGGGCGTCGTACAAAGTGTGGGAGCGCGTAAACCTCTGGATGCTGGGCCGCGCCATGGCGCACGGCGGCAGCAACATGACCCTGATCGCGCTTTGGAACGGCCAGAGCGGCGACGGTCCCGGCGGAACGGCGGACATGGTTACTCGCGCCAAAGAGCGCGGCGCAAGAGTGATGTTGCTCGGCAAGACCGTCTTCTGATTTCAGCGCATCAGCCGGTACGCGAACAACCCGATGACGCCTGCAGCGGCGATCACCATCGGCTCCGGAATCCTCTTCGACAACGTGATGATGATGAGAGAGGCGATCGCGATCGCCGCGGTGACCCAGTCGCCGATCGCTTGTTGCGCGACGAGATACGACGTCCCCACCAGCACGCCGACCACAGTCACACCCACTCCGCGGATGAAGCCGGCCAGGCGCGGATGCTTGTGATAGCGCAGCAGGATCGGCGTGGCGATGACGGTGAAAAGGATCGGCGGCGAGAAGATGCCGAGGGTCGCCGCAAGCGCGCCGGCGAATCCGTTGAGGAGATAGCCGACGAACGTGGCCGTGATCACCACCGGACCCGGAGACATCATGCCGATGGCGACGGAGTCGAGAAACTGCCGGTTGCTGAGCCAGTGATATTGATCGACCACCTGCGTTTTCAGGAACGGCACGATCACCAGGCCGCTGCCGAAGACCAGCAGGCCGGTCTTGAAAAAGAAGGCGAAGAGTTTCGCGCTGGGAATCAGCACGAATGCGGTGGCAGGCCGAGGCGGCATCGGCGCGAAGACGACGGCGCCGAGCAGACCGGCGGCGACGAACATCAGCGCGAGCTCCCGCTGCACGATCACCGTAATGGCGCAGGCGACGACGGCGAAGATCCAGGCGATGCGGTCGGCGCGCAGCGTGCGGCGGCCGAGGTTCCAGCAGGCTTTGATGATGAGCGCGACGATGGCCGGCGCGATGCCGTAGAAGAGGGCGCGCAGATGCCAGTCCGCGGCGAAGCGGACGTAGAGCCACGCCGCAGTCGTCACGATCACGAACGGCGGCAGTCCGAAAGCGATGGCCACCGCGAGGCCGCCGGCGATGCCGAAGCGGATGTAGCCGCAGTAGATGCCGAGCTGGTAGGCCAGCGGTCCGGGGCAGGCGGCGGCGAGGGCGAGGCCGTTCTCGAATTCGTCCGGCGTCAGCCAGGCGCGCGTCTCGACGAGGTCGCGGCGCATGGCGTTCGTGAGCGCGACCGGTCCGCCGAAGCCGAGCGCGCCGAGGCGGAGGAAGTAGAGGACGAAGTTGGTCAGAGTGTTCGTCATGAATCCGTTTCGTGCGAAGCACTTTGGAGTGCGCGCGGCAAAGCCGCCGCTTTGGGATGATGCTTGCTCCGTTTTCGTTGTCCCGTCCACCTCCCTCCCAAAGCGGTGGCTCGGCCGCCACCGCACTCCAAAGCTTCGCGAAATGTGCCACGAGTAGTGCTGTCCTCTTAGTATAGCAGTTGCTATATCACCTATCAGTTGCTAGCATCGAACTGTGCGCTGGCTCATCCTCGTGCATCGCATTCCGCCGAAGCCGTTGTACGTGCGGGCAAAGATTCGGCAGCGGCTGGCGGGCGTCGGAGCGGTCGCGGTCAAGAACGCCGTCTACCTGCTGCCGCGCAACAGCGACGCGCTCGAAGACCTGCAGTGGATCGCGCAGGAGATCACTGCCGGCGGCGGCGACGCGCATTTCTTCGAAGGCGACTTCGTCGACGGCGTCGCGAATGAGGCCGCGGTCGCGCAGTTCCGTCAGGCCCGCGACGCCGACTACAACGCGCTCGCCGCCGATGCGCGCGCGGCGTTGAAGGAAACGCGCAGTCTTGCGGCGGCCCACGCCACTCTCACCCGCCGCTTCGACGAAATCCGGCGCATCGATTTTTTTCACGCACCGGCGCGCAAGGGCGCCGAAAAGGCGCTCGTCGCGATCCAGGCGCGGCTGAAGAAGGATCAGAAGGAGGAGAAGCGCATGCCGAAGACGAAGCTCGCGTTGCGCGGCAAGGTCTGGGTCACCCGCCCTGACCCGGGCATCGATCGCCTGGCCTCGGCGTGGTTCATCCGCCGCTTCATCGATGCCAAGGCGCGCTTCCGCTTCGACGCGAAGGCGGCGCCGCGCGAGGGGGAGATCCGCTTCGACATGGTCGGCGGCGAGTTCACGCACGAGGACGATCGCTGCACTCTCGAGACGCTGGTGCGGCGCACCGGCGTAGCCGACAAGGCCGTGCGCGCGATCGCCGAGATCGTGCACGACATCGATCTGAAGGAGACGAAATTCGATCGCGCGGAGGCCGCGGGGGTGCGGATGATGATCGAGGGATTGATGAGCCGCGTGCGCGATGACGCGGAGAGAATCGAGCGCGGTCTGGAGATCTTCGACGACCTGCACGACGCGCTCGGGCGGCCGGCGCGGACTCGCAAATGAACGATGCGATTTCCCGATGACGCGCATTCTGACCACGACTGACGTCGCCGCGCTCCTCACCATCGACGACTGCATCGCCGCCGTCGAAACCGCGTTCCGTGATTTCGGCGAAGGCCGCATCGCGCCGCCGCAGTCGCTCGGCGTGCACGGGGACCGCGGGACGTTTCACGTGAAGGCTGCGATCGCCGACGTCTTCGCCATGAAGATCAACGCCAACTTTCCCGACAATCCGCGGCAGCACGGACTGCCGACGATCCAGGGGCTGATCGTGGTCATGGACCTCGACCGCGGCACGCCGCTCGGCATCCTCGACTCCACATTGATTACGACGCTGCGCACTGCCGCGGCCACGGCGGTCGCAGCGAAACATCTGTCGCGCGAAGCGTCGCGAACGATGACCATCATCGGCTGCGGCATCCAGGGCCGCGCGCATGCGGAGGCGATGCTGCGCGTGCGTCCGATCACGAAGTTGTTCGCATTCGACGCCGATCCCGCTGCCGCCGCGCACTTCGCGCAAGACCTCGGCATCGAAGTCGTGCGCGACGCGTCGATGGAAAACGCCATCGCCGAATCGGACGTCGTCATCACCTGCACGCCGTCGCGTGCGCCGATCCTCAGCATCGAACACAGCCACCCCGGACTCTTCATCGCCGGCGTGGGCGCCGACAATCCGCAGAAAAATGAGCTGGCTCCCGAACTCCTCGCGCAAAGTCGCGTAGTCCCGGACATCCTCGATCAGGCGGCGAGCATGGGCGACCTTCATCACGCCATCGCCGCCGGAGCAATGACGCGCGACGACATCCACGGCCAGCTCGCCGATATCCTCTGCGGCCGCGTCCCGGGCCGCCGCAACGACGACGAAGTATTCATCTTCGACTCCACTGGCACCGCCCTGCAGGACGTCGCCACCGCCTCCATCGCCCTGACGCGAGCCATCGAACGAAACATCGGTGTGGAGGTGGCGTTCCGCTGAGGCCTATCCGCAGATGACGCAGATGTACACAGATAAAAGCATGCGACGATGCGCGGATGAAGAAAGTATTTCTCCTCCTTCTTCTGATCTCCACTCCCCTTCTCGCTGCCGATGAATTCACGTTGTATGACCTGCTGCCGCCGGAGAGTCATCAGTTTGCGATCACCTATGACGTGACGCAGGATCGCGAAGGGGCGGAGTTGTTTTTCAATCCGATCCGGGTAGGCTCGGTCGCCACGAAGGAAAGGGTGCTGGCGCGCGCGACGGGCAAACCACTGCAGTTCGAAGTGGTCAGCGGCAAGGTGGCGAAGGAGAGTGGACTCGTTTCGGCGAAGACGGCGGACGACGCGCAATTCATCCGCGTTCATCTGCCGGCGGCGGTGCCGAAAGGGGGCGAGACGCGCATCCGCATCTTGAAGACGTACACCGACGCGGCGTCGTACTACGTGAAGGACGGCAATCTCGTATTCGAGCGGCCGCTGGGCATCAAGCGCAACGTCGTCCTGCTGCCGAAAGCGTGGGAGCTGATCGAATGCGCGTCGCCGGCCATCGTCTCGACCGATGCCGATGGACGGATTCGCATCAGCTTTCTCAACGATCGCGACGATCAACTGCCGGTGAAGATCGTCGCGCGGAGGCTGCCATGAAGCGCAGCGCGCTACTGTTCATTCTTCTCCTGCTGCCCGCCGGGATCTACGGTCAGGAGTCTATTCATCGCGCCGAGCAGGATCGCGAGATCACCTACTGGCTGCTCGATCCATCCACGCATCAGTTCCGCATCTCGCACGATTTCACCGTCACCCGAGCCGGGCAGAAATCGGTGCACAGCTTCGTGCGCAAAGGGAGCGTCGTCGCGCCGGACGCGAAGATGATCGATCTCGATACCGGCGCGGAGCTCGTCACGCACAGCGTGGCCGGCAAGGACGTGAACGCGCTCGGCTACTACCCGAACAAAGTCGAGCCGGATTCCGTGGCCGTGCAGGGCGACCTTCCGCACGCGATCGAAGAAGGACAGTCGGCGCGCATCCGCGTGCAGGAGACGTACACCGATCCGGTCGGATACGTCCTCGAAAACGGCGAACTCGTTTGGAAACGCACGCTGGGACGTCCACTGAACATCGTCACGCTGCCGGCCGGATGGATGCTGACCTCCGTGAATACTCCCGCGATCATTTCGCTTGATTCCGAGGGCCGTGTGCGGTTGCGGTTCACGAATCCTCGGAATGACGAATTGTCGGTGGTGATTCGCGCAAAACCGATTTCACCACAGAGGCACGGAGAACACTGAGAAATCCTCTCTGTGACCTCTGTGTCTCTGTGGTTCTCACGCCTTTTTCTTCAACGTCACGATGCCGAGGCGGCGGCCGGCGGCGGAATCTTCGATCAGCGTGGCCAGGCGCCGCGCGCGCGTCTCCTCTTTCTTCGCGCTGGTGACCCAGTAGATCGCCACGCGGCGGTAACCCGGCGGCTGGGCGCTGAAGAACTCCCACGCTTTTTTATTCGCGCGGAGTTTTTTCTCATCGGCCGAAGGAAGCGTGCGCACTTCGTTTTCGTACGAGTAAATCGCGGACTTCGCTTCGCGACGGTGCTCGAAGGCGCGCAGGCCGGCGGGCTGCATCCGGCCGAGTTTCGTCAGCTCCGCAATGCGGGCGATGTTGATCGCGCTCCAGGTGCTCGTCTTTTTTCGTGGCGTGAAGCGAATGCTGTAGCTGACGTAGTCGATGCCGCGCCGCACGCCGTCGATCCAGCCGAAGCAGAGCGCTTCGTCGACCGACTCCAGCCAGGTGATCGACGGTTTGCCCGAGTCTTTCTTGTAGAAGCCGACCAGGAGCTCGGTGGCCGAGGAGTGGTTTTTGGCCAGCCACTTGCGAAAGTCGGCGGGCGTTTTGAAAAACGTTGGTTCCATCACTGCAAGGATAGCGATTGCGATGGGATGATCCCGATCACATGAAGTTTCTCGCAATCCTCGCCCTCGTTCTTCCCCTCTCGGCATCCGCGCAGATGCACGACATGAGTCACATGCATCATTCGCAAGGCGATCCCGCCGGCGAACTGCTGATGCGGCAGGTGTCGGGCACCGGCATGAATCCATCGGCCGCGCCCGCGCACATGGAGATGACGAATTCCGGCGGCTGGATGCTGATGCTGCACGGTCTGGCCTTCGTCAGTGCCGTCGACGAATCGGGGCCGCGCGGCGAGAACAAACTCTTCTCGACGAACTGGCTGATGGGGATGGCCGATCGTCCGCTGGCCGGCGGTCATCTCATGTTCCGTTCGATGCTCAGCCTCGAGCCGATCACCGTCGGCGACTACTACCCCGAACTTTTTCAGACCGGCGAAACGATCCACGAACGTCCGATCGTCGACGGCCAGCATCCGCACGATTTCTTCATGGAGCTCGCCGCCGAGTACGCGCACGCGCTCGGCGCGAACACCGTCGGCTACATTTACGCCGCGCCGTTCGGCGATCCCGCACTCGGGCCGGTCGCCTATCCGCACCGCGCCTCGGCTGCCGAAATCCCGCAGGCGGCGCTGAGCCATCACGTGCAGGACTCGACGCATATCGCCGGCAGCGTCGTCACGTTCGGCGCGCAGCGCGGAACGTTCGGCGTCGCCGTCAGCGGCTTCCACGGCCGCGAGCCGGACGAGAATCGCTGGGACATCGATACCGGCAAGATCGACTCGTGGTCAACGCGCGTGACGTTCGATCCCACGCCCAACTGGAGCGCGCAGATTTCGACCGGACATCTGCATCACCCCGAAGCGGCCGAGCCGGACGACGTGCAGCGGACGACGGCCTCGGTGTCATACAGCGACGGCGGAAATCTCAACGCAAGCGTGATCTTCGGTCACAACGCGAAGGAGGAAGGGCGATCAGTCTCATCGCTCCTCGGCGAAGCGACGCTGCGCTTTCTCGATCGCAACTACGTGACCGCCCGCATGGAGATCCTCGACAAGGACGAGCTCTCCATTGCCGGCGTCCATCGAATCAAAGCCCTGACCCTCGGCTACTCGCGCGACGTCTTCGACCTGAATTCGATCTCCGTGGCTGCCGGTGGAAACGTGACCGGATACAGCATCCCGGGCGCGCTCAAGCCAGCCTACGGCGATCCGCGTTCGATCTATCTCTTCCTGCGCCTTCGAGGGCACTGAATGCCCAACATTCGTCCGATCGCGCGAGGAAGCCGCAGCCGAAGCCAGGGATTCGCGCGACTAGCAAGCGAAAATGTGGGTCGAGCGCCTACTTCCCCTCGGCGCCTTTCGGCCAGCCGCCGCCGAGGAACGTTTCGATGGCGGGGAAGACGATGGCTGGTTGTTCCGCGTGCGGAAAGTGGCCGGTGTGCGGAAGGCGGAGGATGCGCGCGTTCGGAAGCGCGGTCACCCAGTTCGTGACCATCGCCATCGGGATCGCGTCTTCGTCGCCGTGGATGATCAGCACCGGAGCTTTGACGCGCGCGAGCTCGGGCATCCAATTCCAATCGCCGAGGGAGGCGACGGTCGCGCTGTTGGTTTTGGTCATGCCGTAGCGGATCGCTTCGGGCGGCGCGGCGCAGAGGTCGGATTTCACCGCGGTGACCGGGACCGACTTCGCCAGCCGAGGCGGAGTCATGATCGACCAGTACTCGCGGCAGACGGCCGTCACGTCTTTCGTGGTCTCGAATGCTCCCTGCAGCTCATCGCTGCGTTTGAGCTGTTCATCGGTGAGGCGCGACATCAACGCGTCGCCGAGCTCTTCGAAGAACTTCCCTTTCGACGGCGGAATGGGCGAGAGAAAAATCATCCGCTCGATGCGCTCGGGGTAGCGGATCGCGTAGCGCGCGGCAATGGCGGGACCGAACGAATGCGCGAGCAGCGTCACTTTCTCGAAGCCGAGGTGCTTGCGGAGCGCTTCGAGATCGGCCACGTGATGATCGATCGTCAGGAGCGCGACGTCCGAGGGCAACGTCGAGCGTCCGCCGCCGCGCTGGTCGTATTCGATGAGGCGATGATGCTGGCGGAGCGGCCCGAGGTCAGCGGCGAGCGAGTCGTGATCCATACCGGGTCCGCCGTGGATCACGATGATCGGCGATCCTTTGCCGGTGTCGGAGTACCAGAGCCGGACGCCGTCGCCGGCATCGACGAAATGTTGCGCGAGAACGACGGGCGCGGTCAGGAGGAAGACGAGAGCGATCGCGAATCGATGCATGGCGTGAGTATGCGCGAGCAACGAGATCCTTGCCTCCTCTTTCCCGTCACGCTATCGTTGCGGAAATCCCCATCAAACGTAAAAAACCGAGGAGGAATCCATGGCTAAGTGGACTCGCAGGCGGTTTCTCGAAACGATCGGGCGCGTTGGCGGCGCGGCGGCGGTTTATGAATCGATGGTCGCGCTGGGAATGGTGCGCGTGCCCGATTCGGTGTACGCCAATCCGCTGCAGATGCCCGAGGGCGGAGGCAACGGCAAGACCATCGCCATCCTCGGCGCCGGCATCGCGGGACTCACGGCCGCGTACGAGCTGAAGAAACGCAACAGCGGATTCAACATCGTCGTCCTCGAGGCATCGCATCGTCCGGGCGGACGCAGCTACACCGTCCGCGCAGGCGACAAGATCCTCGAGACGCATGGCAATGAGACGTGGGAGCAGACGTGCCACTTCGAGGGCGACGTCAAGAATCAGTATCTGAATGCCGGCCCGGGACGACTTCCGTATCACCACACCGTCGCCCTCGGATACTGCAAGGAGTTGAAGGTCGAGGTCGAGCCGTACGTGATGACCACGCGCGCGAACCTTTACCAGAACAAGGACGGATTTCACGGCAAGCCGATGCCGCACCGTCGCGTGCTCAACGACACGCGCGGCTGGATTTCGGAGCTGCTGACGAAGTCCATCGACAAAGGCTCGCTCGACGACGAGCTCTCGCCCACGCAGAAGAAGCAGATGCTCGATCTACTCAACACGTTCGGCCCGCTGAAGGACAAGAAGTACGTCGGCTCGCAGCGCTCTGGGTACACGACGCAGCCGGGCGTCTTCACGCCGGGCGACATCGAGCCGCCGATTCCGCGCATCGAAATCCTCGGCTCGGAGTTCTGGCTCGACCGGATGTATCAACCCGAGGACTACGAATGGCAGCCGACGCTCTTCCAGCCAGTCGGGGGAATGGACAAACTGGCGTACGGCTTCGTGCCGCACGTCAAGGAGTTCATCCGGTACGAGCGCGAAGTGACCTCGGTGCGCAATGCCGAGGGCGACAAGGTTTTGATTCGGCATCGCGCGGCGGGGAATCCGTCGGCGCCCGAAGAAACGCTCACCGCCGATTGGTGCATCAGCACGATTCCGGTGTGGATCCTTCACGGCATCGACAACAATTTTTCCACGCCGTTCCGAAGAGCGCTGGCGGCACCGAAGCGCGGTCTGACGTGCAAGGTGGGGTGGCAGGCCAACCGCCGTTTCTGGGAGCTCGACAACGAGATCTACGGCGGCATCTCCTACATCAATAACAACATCACGCAGATGTGGTACCCGTCGAACGGCTACCTGTTCGAAACGAAAGGCGTGCTGACCGGCGCCTACAACTACACGGCGAACGCGGAGTTCCTCGGCAATCAGCCGCTGAAGGAGCGGCTGCGGATCGCGGCCGCCGGCGCGCGCCTGCTGCACGGCGAGACGTTCACGAAAGACGTGCCGATCGACCTCGGACTCTCGATCGCCTGGCATCACGTGCCGTATCAACTCGCGGGATGGGCCGATTGGGACAAGGTCCCGGCCGCGTTCTACGACACGTTGCTCGAACCGGATGGCCGCGTCATCGTGGCGGGCGATCAGGTGTCGTATCTCCCCGGCTGGCAGGAGGGCGCGATGCTGTCCGCGCACCACGTCCTCCAACGGATCAGCCGCGGAACGCGCCTGAAGGTTGCGGCAGCTTCGACGACGAAGCGGAGCGCGCCCGACACGCACGCGCTGACGCAAGGTTCGGGCAGGACGAGAAACTAACGTACGTGAGCAGGGCCGCCATGTGGCGGTCCTGCCATCGCGCGAGACGATACACTCCGCCGCATGCCCGAGCTTCGTCGCGATATCGGTCTGTGGCGCGGCATCGCCCTGAACATGATCGACATGGTCGGGATCGGACCGTTCATCACGATCCCGCTGATCCTTTCGGCCATGGGCGGCGGCCGCGGCATGCTGGCCTGGATCCTCGGCGGATTGCTGGCCATCAGCGACGGCCTAGTGACCGCGGAGTTGTCGGCGTCGATGCCGGGCTCCGGCGGCTCCTACGTTTTCCTGCGTAACGCGTACGGCCGCGCTGGACGATTGATCTCCTTCCTCTTCCTTTTTCAGATTCTCTTTTCCGCGCCGCTGTCGATGGCCTCGGGGTGCATCGGTTTCGCCAGCTATCTGAAAGTGATCATCCCCGCTGCCGGGAATCACATCGGACTGACCGCGACGATCGTCTGCATCCTGACGATGCTGCTGCTTCTTCGGCGCATCGAAGCGATCGGCAAGTTCTCCATCCTGCTGTGGATCGGAGTCCTCGCGACGCTGGCCATCGTGATCGTGGCCGGACTGCCGCATCTGAAGCTCGACGCGTTCGCGTTCTGGCGCGCGCCGCGGCTCGACGGCGGCATCGGCTACGCAGGTCTCGGCGTCGCGCTGATCTACGCGGTCTACGACTACCTCGGCTACTACAACATCTGCTACATCGGCGACGAGGTGCGCGACCCGCAGCGGACCATTCCGCGCGTGATCGTGATCTCGATCCTGGCCATCGGCGCGATCTACCTGGTGATGAATGCGTGCCTGATCTCGGTGTTGCCGATGAAGCAGGCCATGACCTCACCGTCGATCGTGGCCGACTACCTGGCGCTGCTCCTCGGCACGCGCGCCGCGCAATGGATCTCGATCCTGATCCTCTGGACGGCGTTCGCATCGATCTTCTCGCTGATGCTCGGCTACTCGCGCATCCTCTACGCCGCCGCGCGCGACGGCAACTTCTTCGGCTGGTTCGCCAAATTGCACGCGACCGAGGCCTATCCGTACGTGTCGATCCTCTTCCTCGGATGCGTGGCCACAGCGTTCTGCTGGATGTCGCTGAAGAACGTGCTGCAGGCGATTCTCTCGATCCGCGCCATCATCCCGTTCATGGCCCAGATCATCGGGGCCGTACTTTTGAGACAACGCGAACCCGATCGCCCGCGCCCCTTCCGCATGTGGCTCTATCCCCTGCCCGCCATCATCGCCCTCGGCCTCTGGAGCTTCATCGTGATCTCGCCGCAAAAGGGTTTGAAGGTGGGAGGGCTGTATGTGATCGCTGCGGGGACGTTGTTTTACATCGCCCGCGGTTGGCTGGAGCGCCGACGGACGACCGTTTGAACCACGGAGACACAGAGGACACAGAGGGATTCCTCTGTGTCCTCTGTGCCTCTGTGGTGAAACGGAACGTGGCTCCATCCATGCAGTGGATGCTGGAAACCTCCATGCACATCGCCCGAACTGTAGCTCCAGCTCTTCTCATCCTTGCCGTTGCCACCGCGGGCGAGGCACGCGTGCGCCCGCGCAAAGTCGCCACGCCCGCATTCACGACCGTCGCAACGAATGACGCGACCAAGAAGCCGGCGCTGAACTCAGCCAGCAAAGCTGGATCGGCGATTCTGCGCGCGCAGATTCTGCTCGATCGCGCACACTGTTCGCCGGGCGAGATCGACGGGCGATACGGCAGCAACACGCGGCTGGCGGTCACGGAGTTCAACCTCTCGCACGGCATCAAGGCAGGTGCGAACGTCAGCGTGGCGACGTGGGCTGCGCTCAACAAGGATGTTGCTCCGGTCCTGGTGCCGTACACGATCACGGCCGCCGACGTTGCCGGACCGTTCGTCATCAATCCGCCGGAGATGGCCGACAAGGCCAAGCTGCCGGCTCTCGGCTACGGATCGGTGGCCGAGGAGTTGGGGGAGAAGTTTCATATCAGCCCGGCGCTGCTGCAATCGCTCAATCGCGGCGTCGCGCTCGACAAAGCTGGCGTCGTCATTCAGGCGCCTGACGTGTCGCGCCCTCCGCTGCCGAAGACCGCGGGCATGAGCATCCGCGTGAACAAGCAGCGTACGACGGTCGAGGTCATCGATCGCGCCGGCGTATTACTGGCCAGCTATCCCGCGACGATCGGAAGCGTTCACGATCCTCTGCCGATCGGGAAGTGGAAGATCAACGGCGTGGAGTGGGATCCAAGCTTCCACTACAACCCCGATCTGTTCTGGGACGCCGAGGCCAGCGACAAGAAGGCGAAGATTCCATCGGGTCCCAACAATCCGGTGGGCAGCGTCTGGATCGATCTGTCGAAGCCGCACTACGGCATTCACGGGACGCCGGAGCCGTCGACGATCGGCAAGACCACCTCGCACGGCTGCATCCGCCTTACAAATTGGGATGCGAGCGAGCTGGCGAAAGTGGTGACGCCCGGAATGCCGGCCGTGCTGGAGAAATGAAGAAGCTCGCATTCGCCGCCGGCGCCGCGCTGATCGCTGGATTGTCGTGGATGGCTTCGGGAACGACGCCAAATACGTTGCCCACACAACCCCCGCCGGTGCGCCAGTCCACGCCGCGAACCCAAACGTTCATCGTGCCGACGCCCGCCCCGATCGTTCCGACTCCGCCCGGCGACGCTCCCCGCCCGCTGACCATGCCCGTCTCCGGCATCGATCCGAGCAGCATCCACGACAACTTCGACGAGATGCGCGGCGGATCGACGCGGCGCCACGATGCGCTCGACATCCTCGCGCCGCGCGGCACGCCGGTCGTGGCGACGGACGACGGCACCGTCAAGAAACTCTTCACCAGCGTCCCGGGCGGTCTCACCGTTTACGAGTTCGATCCCGATCAACGCTACTGCTACTACTACGCGCACCTCGACGCCTACGCCGCGGGCCTGCACGAAGGCCAACTCCTCCGCCGCGGCGATCTGGTTGGCTACGTCGGCACGACCGGCAATGCTCCGAAAGACGCGCCGCATCTGCACTTCGCCGTGATCCGCCTCGATCCCGACAAGCGCTGGTGGACCGGGACGCCGATCAATCCGTATCCGCTGCTGTACCGCGCCCGCTGATCGTCAATGCACGCCGTGCATTCGCAACAGCATCACCCACAGCGCGTGACCGCCGCCGAGGAACAAAAACGCGAGAACAGCGACTGCGACCAGAATCCAGACCCAACGTTTACTCATACGCAAGTGCCTCCCTAATGGCCATTCGTGCCGCGCGTTGCGCCGGATGAAAACTGCTGATGGCCGCGAGAACCACGACCAGCAACAGCCATGCGGCGACGGCGGCCGGTGACATGAAAAAATCGAGTGCGCTTCGGACGAACATCTGTCCCGTCGCGGCATCGAGTGCGAAGGTGATCGGGATGGCGATGACGACCGCGACGCACCAGCTCAGGATCGCCATCACGATCCCCTCCACGACTACGCCGCGTGCGATCGTGCGCGGCGTCGCGCCGATGGCGCTGAGGATGCCGATCTCGCGCGTTCGCTCGAGGACGTTGAGCGACAGCGTGGTCGTCAATCCCAATCCGCCGACGAAGACGACCAGCAGCGCCGCGAAGATCAGCGCCGACTTGATGATCACCAGGTGATCGGCGAACGCCTTGCGCGAATCGCTGAGCGCATGGATGCCGCCGACGCTGACGCCGGCACGGTCGAGCGCGCGTTCGATCGCCTTCGACGCGGCGACCTGCGACGGAATGTCGTGACTGCGCGTGACGGCGCGCACGCTGCGAGTTAGGTCACCCACCTGGCCGCTGGCCGCGAGGACCGACCGCCGCGGCGCATAGACCGTGCGGCCGGGCACGAGCTCTTTGACGACGCCGACGATTCGCCAGCGGACCGTTCGGTTGTTGATGCGCAGAGCCAGTTCGCCGCGCGAGTCGATGGACTGCGTGACGACGCAGACGCCGTCGTCGTCCGGCTTCAGCCATTGTCCTTCGATCAGTGGAAGATCGAGCAGCTTCGAATTCGCATCGGGCCCGATGAGCGAGACGCGGTAATCCCCGAGCATCGCGCCGCTCTCGGCCCAATACTCGGCGTGCGCGACGTCCGGGACGGTCGCCAAGGCGCGCGCAACATCCGCGATCGGATAGGCGCGCGGGAAACCGGCCTGCACGTCGAAGCGGCGCGCACGCGCGTCGGCGTCGAGCGTTCGCGTCCAGGCGGCGGAGACGTTCAGCGCGGCGATGAAGGCCGCGCCGCCCGCGGCCAGCGTAGCCACGGTCAGGATCAGCCGTCCGCGGCGATGAAACGCCGTCCGCAGCGAGAGCATCATCGGACGCGGCAGCCAGGCGATCCGCGCCAGCCAGCGGTCGAACGCGCGCGTACCGAAAGGCCGCAGTCCGGCGCCGTTGCTGAACGCTTCGTGGATGCTGATCCGCGAGACGCGCCACACCGGTCCGAGCGCCGCCAGCAGCGGAATCGCAATCCCCGCGACGATTTCGGCCGCGATGATCCACAGCGGCGGCATCGCGTTCGTGATCGTGGCGTTGAGCATGCTCGCGCAAAAGCTGGCATACGCGCGGCCGGCGGAGATGCCGAGCGGGATTCCGAGGGCGAGCGCGATGACGGCCAGGATCGCCACCTGGCCGAGGTAGAGCGAGGCGATCTGCCGCGTCGAGGCGCCGATGGTTTTCATGACCGCCGCCTGCCGCAGTTGCTCGACGAGCAGCGCGTGGATCATGTTGACGACGAGCACGGCACTGAGCGCGAACGTCAGCGCGCCGAACGCGCCGAGGAGGAAGAGGAAGGTGTCCATCTGCGCGGCGTGCGGGTGGTGGCCGGGCGTGGGGATGTCGATGCGCGTGACTTTGCCGATCGCGCTCTCGACTCGTTTGGCGACATTGCGGATATGGCGCTCATCGAGTCCATCGCCGCTGACCAGGATGCGCAACTGCTGCGATTCGACGCCAGCGCGAAGCACCGAGGTCCACGTCACGAATCCGGTCGCTGCGTGCTCCATCCAACCGGGCGCGAGTCCCGCGGCGTGTACCGTTCCGTCGATGCGGATCGGCCGCTCGCCGTGATCGATCGTTCGGACAAAGACGCGGTCGCCAACATTCGCATGCGTGACGGACAGCGACGCGCGCTCGATCAACACTTCGTCGTCGCTTGGCGGCCAGGCGCCGGAGTCGGCGACGAATCGGTCCATGCGCAGATCGCGAAAATCGCGGACAACGAAGAGGATCAGCGGCATCCACTGATCCTTCGCCACCTTCACTCGCGCATAAATCACCGGCCTTGCCTCGGCGTCGCTCACGCCCGGCACGCGCCGCGCGGTGGCGACGATCGAATCGGTGACGGCGGCGTCGAGCGTGAGAATCGCCGATGCTGGACACGTATCGGTGTACGTCGTCTTCAGCTCGCGCGTCAGGGTCGAGTACGACGTCAGGATCATGCTCACGCCGAACGCGCCCGCGGCCATCGCGGCCACGGCCAGCGTCGTGCGCAACGGCGTCCCGGCGACGTCGCGGACGACTTTCCGCCAGCGCGGTGCGATCACGCCACGCACCCGTCGGCGATCGTGATCGTGCGCGAGACGGCCGTCGCCGCCTCGGGGTCATGCGTGACGACCAGCAGCGTCTTGCCGTCCGCGGCGAGCTCGCCGAAGAGGCGAAAAATCTCCGCGCTCGTCTCCGAATCGAGATTGCCGGTCGGTTCGTCGGCGAGGATCACCGGCGGATCGTTGGCCAGCGCGCGGGCGATGGCCACGCGCTGCTGCTGCCCGCCGGAAAGCGCGGACGGAAGTTTGTCCGCCTGATCGGCGACGCCGACGCGCTCGAGCAGTCGCATCGCCCGCGCGCTTCGTTGACTGCGCGGAAGCGTGCCGCAAAAGTCCATCGGCAGCATGACGTTTTCGGCGACAGTCAGCGTCGGCAGCAGTTGGAAAAACTGGAAGACGAATCCGACACTGCGGCCGCGCCACGCGGCCAGCTCGTTATGCGTGAGGTTCTGAATGTCTTTGCCGCCGACGCTCAATGATCCGGACGACGGACGATCAATGCCGCCGATCATGTTCAGCAGCGTCGATTTGCCGCTGCCCGATTTTCCGACGATGGCGACGAACTCGCCCCCAGCGATCTCGAGGTCGATGTCGCGAAGCGCGTTGAACGAGCCGGCGGGCGTTTCGTACGTTTTGGAGATGTGCTGGAGCTGAATCATGGGCGCAGCTTCGCAGCGCCGTTCTGAACGGTTGGTGAATGGCTTGTTCAGGTTCGGTTCAGAATGAAAGTTCTAATTCACGGAAACGCAATGCGCATCCTGATCGCTGAAGACGAGCCGCATCTTTCGCGGCAGCTGGCGTCGGCGCTGACTGACGCCGGCTACGCCGTCGATTGCGCATTGGATGGGGAGCGCGCCGATTTCCTCGGCGCCACCGAAGCGTATGACGCGGTCATCCTCGACCTCGGACTGCCGGCGATGGACGGCTTGACGATCCTTCGCCGCTGGCGCGACGCGGGACTGTCGATGCCGGTGCTGGTCCTCACCGCGCGCGACTCGTGGCACGAGAAGGTGCGCGGCATCGACGGCGGCGCGGACGATTACGTTGCCAAGCCGTTTCAGATGGAAGAGGTGTTGGCCCGCCTGCGCGCGCTGATCCGCCGCGCCAGCGGTCAGGTCAGCCCCGAGCTGCGCTCCGCGAACGTCATCCTCGATCCGCGCAACGCGCGCGTCACTCTCGACGGCTCGCCGGTGAAACTCACCAGCCACGAGTTTCGCGTGCTCTCGTATCTCATGCATCACCGCGGCCGCGTCGTGCCGCAAAGCGAGCTGACGGAGCACATCTACGCGCAGGATTTCGACCGCGACTCGAACACGGTCGAGGTGTTCATCGCCCGCCTCCGCCGCAAGCTCGGCGCGTCGTTCATCGAGACCGTGCGCGGCCTCGGCTACCGCATCGAGGGCGATCGATGAAGTCGTTTCGCACGCGGCTGCTGATCGGCTCGATCATCTTCGCCGGCGGTCTGCTGGCTGTCTTTCACATGTTGTCGCTGGCGATGTTCCGCCACTCGTTGAGGATGCGCCTCGATCACGCCTGGATCCTTTTCGTGGCGTTCATCTTCATCATCATCGGCGTCGCGCAGATGCGGCGCGGCCTTTCACCGTTCGACGCATTGCGCGGCCGACTCGCCGCCGTTCGCGACGGCCGCGAACGGCGATTGGAAGGACGCTATCCGTCCGAAGTTCAGCCGCTGGTGAATGACCTCAACGCGCTGCTCGATCATCGCGATGAAGCCGTCCGCCGCGCACTGGGCAAGGCCGGCGATCTCGCGCACGGCCTCAAAACGCCGCTCGCGGTTCTGTCCAACGAAACCGCGCGCGTCGACAACCCCGATGTCGCCGCCGAGATGCGCACGCAGCTCGATCGCATGCGCCGCCAGCTCGACTACCATCTCGCACACGCCCGCGCCGCGGCCTCGGGTGCTCCGCTCGGCGCGCGCAGTTCGGTCGCCGAATCCGCCAACGCCCTGGCCCGAACGCTCCTCCGCCTCCACGCTGGCCGCGGCCTCGTGATCGACGTTCATGTCGATGCGAACCACGTCGTCCGCATCCAGCGCGAAGACCTCGACGAGATACTCGGCAACCTCCTCGACAACGCCTGCAAATGGGCGACATCGCGCGTGAGCATCACGTCGTCGATCGACGCAGCGAACATCCTCATCACCATCGACGACGACGGCCCAGGACTCGATCCCGCCATGCGCGACGCCGTCCTCCAGCGCGGCGTCCGCGCCGACGAAGCCGCGCCCGGATCCGGATTCGGATTAGCGATCGTCCGCGATCTGGCAGAGTTGTACGGCGGCTCGATCGCGCTGGAACGTGCGGCTGCGGGAGGCGTTGGCGCCATGCTGCGACTCCCTTCATCTGGCCCATCTGCGTAATCTGCGGACCGGGCTCGACCTTTGCTTCGCAACGCGGTCCATGAAACGAACTGCCGTCGCCATCTTTCTTACGTTCATCGCGGCAACCATCTTCGCCGCCGATCCGCCGCCGAAACCGTGGACGTCCAGCATCGGAGCCGGACTGGCCCTCACCAGCGGGAACACCGACACGAAGAATTACAACCTCGCCTTCGCCACGAAGTACGACCCGAAAACGAAGTTCGTGTTCAAAGCGGACGTGCTCTACCTGCGCGGCGATTCGAATGGCGAGACGCAGGTCGACAAGGCCGCCGCCGATGCGCGCGGCGAGTACTCGTTATCCGATCGCACGTTTGCGTTCGCCGAGGTTTCGTATCTGCGCGATCCGTTCAAGGGGATCAATTACCTCGTCGCGCCGTTGGCCGGCGGCGGGTATCGGATCATCAAGAGCGACAAGGAGAACCTCTCCGTCGACGGCGCACTCGGCGTGCAGATGGAGAGCAACGCCGGTGTCGGACGAACGAGCGGCGGCGCCGCGAAGGCGGGCGAAAACTTTGACTGGGCGTTGTCGCCGACGAGCAAGTTCACGCAGAAGCTCACCGCGATCTGGAAGACGAACGACTTCGGCGACGCCTTCTACCACTTCGATGCCGGACTGACGACGGCCGTCGCCTCGCGGCTGGAGCTGAAGCTCGCGTACGTGTACGACTACAAGACCAAGCCACCGTCAATCGACATCAAGAAAGGCGACAGCGCGATTTTCGCGACGGTGCTCTTCAAGTTCTAGCGCCGTTCCGATTGATCGCTTCCTCACAGATTCCTGACTTCGCCAAAGTTGTGGTTGCACAAGGTGGGTCCATAATCCTCCGCACAGGAGGAAGTCCATGAAACGAGCAGCTACCACGATCGCCGTGTTTTCGTTATTTGCCCTGCCACTCCTCGCCTCGGGGCCGGGAGGCGGGATGAGCTCCTCGCCGATGCCGAGCATGCCGCAGCGCTCTCCGCACGATCAGGCCGTCGATTACTTCAACAATGCCGAGCGCCGCATCGACGGATTGTCGAAGACGCACGACGAGTGGAAGGCGTCGCTTGCCACCGATCCGCAGAAGGCGGCCAAGCTGCAGGCGAAGTTGAACAAAGGGCTCGAGAACGCCGCCGCCGATCTGGAGCGCGCTGTGAAGAACGATCCGCAGCTCTTTCAGGCGTACAGCGAGCTCGGATTCACATATCGCAAGATGGGCAAGTACAAAGAGTCGATGGAGGCGTACGACAAGGCGCTCTCGATTTCTCCCGGCTACACGCCGGCCATCGAGTATCGCGCCGAGGCGTATCTCGGGTTGAACCGGCTGGATGAGGCGCGCGCTGCGTACACCGATCTCTTTTCCGCCGACCGTCCGAAAGCCGACGCGCTGCTGATCTCGATGAAGAGCTTCGTCGCCGCGCGCAAAGCCGACGCGGCCGGACTCGATGCCGGGCAGCTCGACGCGTTCGCGAAATGGGTCGACCAGCGCGAGATCATCCATGGCCAGACCGCGCCGCTGACCGCGCAGACCTCCACGTTCCGCTCGTGGTGAAACCGCGCCTCCTGATCGCCGCGGCGACGCTCATCGTCGCTGCGGCGTGCAGCGTTGGCAGTGCACCGGTTCCCGCACCCGAGATACGGTTCGACTGGCAACTGCCCCGAGGCTTTCCGCTTCCGCTGACGGAGCCGGACAACCTGCAGACGCCGGCCAAGTTCGCGCTGGGACGGCGGCTGTTCTACGACCGCCGCCTCTCCGCCAGCGGCACGCAGTCGTGCGGCGATTGCCATCAGCAGAGCCGCGCGTTCAGCGACGGCAAGCCGGTGGCGATCGGATCCACCGGCCAGCATCACACGCGCAACGCCATGACGCTGACCAATGCCGCCTACAACGCCAGCTACACTTGGGACTCGACGCGCGTCCGTTCGCTCGAGCAGCAGGCGCTCGTGCCGATGTTCAACACGCATCCGATCGAACTGGGGGTGGCGGGACACGAGCAGGAGATCGTGGCGCAGTTCCGCGGCGACGACGCCCTGTTCCGCGCGGCGTTTCCGGGCGAGCGCCATCCGGTTTCGATCCGCAACATCGCGCGCGCATTGGCGGCGTTCGAACGCGCCTTGATCTCGGGACATTCGCCGTACGACCGCCTCGTCTACGGCGGCGATGAAAACGCGCTCTCAGCATCCGCATGGAAAGGCATGCGGCTCTTTTTCAGCAAGCGCGCCGGATGTTCGGAGTGCCATCAGGGATTCAACTTCGGCGGCGAGTCGCGCTACGCCGGACATTCGCAGACGAAGCCCGTGTTAGTGCGCAACGGCGTCACCGACGGCGCGTTCCGCGTGCCGACGCTGCGGAATGTCGAGCTGACCGCGCCGTACATGCACGACGGCAGCATCGCCACGCTCGATGAAGTCATCGAGCGCTACGTCGTCGCGCGGAAGCTGCCGCTCGACGACGCCGATCGCGCGGACCTGGCGGAGTTTCTGCGATCGCTGACCGATCGCGAGTTCGTGAGCAACGCGAGATTCGCGGCGCCGTGAAGTGAGAGATTTCTCCGTGTCCTCTGTGCCTCTGTGGTGAAATTGGTTTTCCATGCGACTGACCACGCTCGCCCTTCTCCTCCTCGCCACCTCCCTCTCCGCGCAGACTGAGCACGGCGTCTTCATGCAGGACATCGACACCAAGGCCGACGCATGCACGGACTTTTTCGAATACGCGAACGGCGCGTGGCGCGCTGCGAATCCGATTCCGGCGTCGATGCAGCGATGGAGCCGGCGATGGGCCGCGGGCGAGCAGAGCAAGGAGCAGTTGCGCACTCTGCTCGATGATGAATCGAAACGCACCGACTGGCCGAAGGGATCGATCGATCAGCAGATCAGCGACTTCTATTCGTCCTGCATGGATCAAAAGCGCATCGACGCACTAGGCACGAAGCCGATCCGTCCGCTGCTGAACGAGATCGATGCCATCCGCACGGACGCCGATCTGCAGAAAGTCTTCGCCGAGCTGCACGACCTGCAGATCTATCCATCTTTCGGCCTGACCTCGACGTACGACAACCACAATCCCGGTTTCGTCATCGCGCGCGTTTTCGCGGCTGGACTGGGACTTCCCGATCGCGACTACTACCTCAAGCCCGAAAAACGCTTCGCCGATGCGCGCGAAAAGTATCGCGCGCACATCGCGAAGATGTTCGAGCTCACCGGTTCCAGTCCCGCCGCCGCGAAGAAGGCCTCGGACGCGATCTTCGCGATGGAGACGCGTCTCGCCACCGCGCAGATGGACAACGTCGCGCTGCGCGATCCCGCCGCCACCGATCACAAGTACGCCGTGGCTACGCTGCAAAAGTTCACGCCGCATTTCGACTGGACGCGCTTTCTCCAGCGCTCCGGCGTCGCGCCGGCGGACCTCAACGTCGATCAGCCGGAGTACATGGGCGCGGTCGAGAAGGAGTTGCGCTCCACGCCGCTCAGCACGTGGAAGACGTATCTGAAGTGGAACGTCATCAGCAAGGCCTCCGGCAATCTCTCCGCGCCGATCGCCGAAGAGCAGTTCGCGTTCTACGGCAAATACCTCGGCGGATCGAAGGAGATGAAGCCGCGCTGGAAGCTCTGCGTCGAGGCCGACGACGCGCTCCTCGGCGAAGCGCTCGGGCAGCGTTACGTCGAGCGCTATTTCCCACCCGAGGCCAAGGCGCGGATGCAGGAGCTGGTGAAGAACCTGCTGTCGGCGATGGGCGACACCATCCGTGCGCTCGACTGGATGACGCCGGCGACAAAAACGCGCGCGCTGGAAAAACTGGCCACGTTCAATCCGAAGGTCGGCTATCCCGACAAGTGGACCGACTACAGCAGCGTCGCTATCACTCCCTCGTCGCATTGGGAAAACGTCTTGGCGGGACTGAAGTTCGGCACCGCCGACGATCTCGCGCGCATCGGCAAGCCGGCCGATCGCGGACGCTGGGGCATGACGCCGCCGACGTCGAACGCGTACTACAACCCGCTGCTGAACGAGATCGTCTTTCCTGCCGGAATCCTCACGCCGCCTGCGTTCGACGTGCACGCCGCCGACGCCGTCAACTACGGCGCGATCGGCGTCGTGATCGGCCACGAGATCAGCCACGGCTTCGACGATCAGGGCGCGAAGTATGACGCGCAGGGACGGCTGCAGAACTGGTGGACGCCCGAGGATATGAAACGCTTTCAGGCGCGGACATCGTGCGTGTCGGATCAATTCGACAGCTACTTCATCGAGCCCGGCATCCACCACAACGGCCGTCTCGTCCTCGGCGAATCGATCGGCGACCTCGCCGGCGCGAAGATCGCCTGGCTGGCGTTTCAGAAAGCGCAGCAGACGCGGCCCGCCGTTTCGATCGACGGATTGACTCCGGCGCAGCAGTTTTTCATCGCCTGGGGCCAGTTCCGCGGCGACGAAATCCGGCAGGAAACGCAGCGGCTGATGGTGCAGGGCGATCCGCATCCGATCGGGAAGTACCGCGTGATCGGTCCGCTGTCCAACATTCCCGAATTCGCGCAGGCGTTCGGCTGCAAAGCCGATTCGCCGATGGTGCGCGCGAACCGCTGCGTCGTGTGGTGATGCACCGCTGTCACGGAACCGTTCGCTTTCGTTCACGCCGTTCCATAAAAACGTGCGTACATCACGAACATGCGAACCATCGCCATCGTCGGTTCAGGAATCAGCGGTCTGGCAGCCGGGCACGGTCTTCTGCGCGCCGGCCATCGCGTCGATCTCTATTCGGATCGCAGTGCCGATGAGTGGCTGAACGCAAGCCGCCCCACGGGCACCGCGGCGCGCTTCGATCTGGCGCTGTCGTATGAGCGCGAGCTCGGCCTTAATTTCTGGGATGACGCCGCGCCGAAAGGGGAAGGCGTTGTCCTCACCTTCTGTCCGACGCTGCACAATCCGCTGATCCGATTGGTGGGACGATTCCGCGCGCCGTTCCAGGCGGTCGACGTGCGGATGCAGTCATGGCGCTGGATGAACGAATTCGAAGCGCGCGGCGGCAACATCGTCATCGAACAGATCACCGTCGATCGCCTCGGCGAAATCGCAGTGGCGCACGATCTGACCATCGTCGCCACGGGCCGCGCGGATCTCTGCCGCATTTTCGAACGCGACGAATCGCGCAGCACGTACGACAAGCCGCAACGCAATCTGGCCATGGTCACCGTCGCCGGCGGCCCCTCACGCGTGGCCGACGTCCCGCTGCTTCCGGTAAAGTTCGACTTCCTCGGCACGGACGGTGAGATTTTCTTCGTCCCCTATCACCACAAGGACGCCGGTCCGTGCTGGAACATCCTCGTCGAAGCGAAGCCCGGCTCGCGCATGGACCGCTTCGCCGGAATCAGCGACGGCACGATCGCGGTGCAGCGAATGAAGGAAGTGGTCGCCGCGCTGTTTCCGTGGGACGAGCCGTTCGTACGCAACATGCAGCTCGCCGATCCGCTGGGATGGCTGATCGGCGCGGTGACGCCGGCCGTTCGGCGGCCGATGGCGCGGCTCGCGAATGGGGCCGTCGTGGCCGCGCTCGGCGACACGGCCATCTCGTACGATCCGATCGCCGCGCAAGGCGCGAACAGCGGCATCAAGCAGGCCCGCCATCTCGTCGAAAATATCGCCGCGCGCGGCGACGGCGCGTTCGACGGCGATTGGATCACGTCGACCTTCGACGATTTCTTCGCCACGCACGCGCGCAACGCTTCCACTTTCAGCAACTTGCTCCTCGAACCGATCACAGCGCCAGCGAAGGAATTGTTGATCGCGCAATACGGCAGCGACGGCGAACGCGAGAATCATTCACCGCAGCAACGCATCGCCAACGCCTTCGTCGAAAACTTCAACGACCCGCGGCTGCTCACACCGGCCTTCACCGACATGGCCGTATCGCGCCAAGTCATCGCGTCGCATGCCGAGGGAGGGTGGTTGTGGAACGGAGTGCGCGGAAGAGCGTCGATCGCGCGCGATCAGATCAAATCGAAATTGCGCCGACGCGACGCCGCGCAATGAAAAAGGCCGCGCTCTCGCGCGGCCTTGCAGTGGAAAGCGTTTTTCAGTCGTCAGTGGCGGCTGCCGCTGGACGACTCATCCTTGCTCTTGCTGTCCCATGACTCGCTGCCCATCGACTTGCTGCCGGATGAACGGTTCGGGTTGCTGGAGCTGTCGTAGCCGGACGAACCGCTGTTGCTGGTGCGGCTGCTGGGCTCGTTCAGATTCTCGGAGCGGCCGATGTTCTGGCCGAAGTCGGCGGACGAGTCGCTCTTGTTCTTTCCGATCTGCGAAGACGTGTTGCGGTTGACGTCGCCAGCCGAGGTTGACTCAGTGTTCCTGCTCATCTTGTCGCGTTCACGGTTTTCCATTTGCTTCTCCTTTTTGGGCTCGTTGCCCGGGTTATTTAAAGTGCAACGACGATGCCTTCTCCGCTGCTAAACTGCTGAGCCTATGCACGCTATTCGTCTGACCCAGCTCAAGTCGCCGCTCGTCGATGAGGAGATTGAGGACCTCGTTGCCGGGCCCGGCGAGGCCGTGGTCGAGATTCGCGCGGCAGGCATCTGCCACAGCGATGCACACTATCGCGCCGGCGGCGGCACGGTTGTCCTTCCGCTCACCCTCGGCCACGAAATCGCGGGCGTCATCGCCGGAACGGATCAACGAGTGGCGCTGCACTACCTGCACGACGATGGACGCATGCTCGGCAAGGAAGTCGACGGCGGATATGCGGAGCGGATCGTCGTCCCGGTCGGCAATCTTGTGCCGATTCCCGACGGCGTCCCGTTCGAGGTCGCGGCGGTCATGATGTGTTCGACCGCGACGGCGTACCACGCGCTGCGCCTCGCTTCGCTCCGCGGCGGCGAGTCGGTCGCCATCATCGGCTTCGGTGGCTTGGGCGCCTCGGCGGCGCAGTTGGCGAAGGTGATGGGCGCCGGTAAGGTCTTCGCGGTCGATCGCGTCCGCGACAAGCTCGATCTCGCACAATCGTTCGGAGCGATTCCTGCCGCGGTCGAGGAGTTGCGCGACGTCGACGTCGCGCTCGATTTCGCCGGACATCCGGCGACCACGCTCGCCGCCCTGCGCTCGCTGCGCCGCGGCGGACGCATCATGATCGTGGCCATCAACCTGCGCGAACTGCCCATCGATCCGTATCGCGACATCTTGGCCAACGAACGTCACATCATCGGCGTCTCCGACCACACCCGCGACGAGCTCGTCGAGCTACTGGCGATGGCGGCGCAGGGGCAACTCGACATGACGCGCGTCATCACGCGAAGAGTGCCGCTCGACGCCGCCGCGATCAACGGCGTCCTCGACGATCTCGATGCCGGCACGGCGCACTTACGCACAGTCATCGTGTGAAGAAAAAGGCAGCGCGTGAAAACGGTTCTCCTTGCGGCTACGCCGCCGTCGCGAGTACTGTTTCGCGCCATGAAAAAAACTGCTTTGTGCGTCTTGCTCATGTCTGTAGCTGCATTCGCTGCGGACAAGCCGAAGCCTGCCGTTGCGCCGACGGATTACAACGAGGTCTTCAAGGGACTCAAGTTCCGCGAGATCGGGCCGGCGGCCATGGGCGGCCGCATCGACGACTTTGCGGTCGTCGAGTCCAATCCCGACATCATCTATGTCGGCACCGCGGCCGGCGGCGTGTTCAAGACCACGAACGGCGGGATTACATGGGACCCGATCTTCGACGATCAGCCGACGTCGACCATCGGCGACGTCACCGTGGCGCCGTCCGATCCGTCCATCGTCTGGGTCGGCAGCGGCGAGTCGAACAACCGGCAGAGCGGATCGTGGGGCAACGGCGTCTACAAATCGACCGACGCGGGGCGGACCTGGAAGCACATGGGTCTGAACAACACGATGCACATCGGGCGCATCGTCATCTCCCCTGCCGATCCGAACGTTCTCTATGTCGCCGCGGCCGGCAACTTGTGGGGCGCGTCGAAAGATCGCGGCGTGTACAAATCGACGGACGGCGGCAGGACGTGGAGCAACGTTCTCTTCGTCAATGACGACACCGGCGCCACCGACATCGCCATGGATCCCGATTCGCCCGGCACCTTGATCGCGGCGATGTATCAGCGGCGGCGTACGGTTTTCGGTTTCAGCGGCAGCGGACCAGGTTCCGGTCTGTACAAGACGACCGACGGCGGCGCGAGCTGGAAGAAGCTCGAGAAGGGTTTGCCGTGGGATCCCGATGCGAAGAAGCCGGCTGTTGACAAGGACGCGGATCCTGAAGCTGCAAAAGAGATCGGACGCATCGGCGTCAACTTCTATCGCCGCAACGCCAACGTCGTCTACGCGCTCATCGAGCACGCGAACGGCGGCATCTTCCGCAGCGATGACAGCGGCGAGACGTGGACGAAACAGTCCGAAACGAATCCGCGCGGCAGCTACTACAGCCAGGTCATCATCGATCCGAACAACGACCAGCGCGTGTGGGTGCACGGCGCGCAGATGTACTACTCCGAGGATGCCGGGAAGACGTTCAAGACGAACCTCGTGCAGAAGATTCACGGCGACTATCACGCCATGTGGATCGATCCGCGCGACTCGAATCACATGATCGCCGGATCGGACGGCGGCATCTACGCCACGCACGATCGCGGCAAAAGCTGGGACTACCTCAACACCATCGCCATCGGCCAGTTCTACGAGATCGGCCTGGACATGCAGCGGCCGTATCACATCTGCGGCGGGCTGCAGGACAACAACGTCTGGTGCGGACCGTCGGCTACGTTCGACACGCGCGGCATCGCCAACTCCGACTGGTTCACGGTCGGCGGCGGCGACGGTTTTTACGCGCAGATCGATCCGACCGATCCGAACACCGTCTACGCCGAGTCGCAGGACGGCAACCTTCTGCGGCGCAATCTGAAGACGCACGAATCGCGCTCGATTCGGCCGCCGGCCGCCGAGGGGGAACGGCTGCGCTTTCAGTGGAACTCGCCGCTGGTCGTGTCGTCGTTCGACAACAAGACGCTCTACTACGGCGGCAACTACCTCTTCAAATCCACCGACCGCGGCGATTCCTGGACGCGCCTCGGCGGCGATCTGACCACCGGCGAAGATCGCGACAAGCTGGCCATCATGGGCCGCGTGCCGGACAAGAACACGATGTCGCGTCACGACGGCGTGCAGGCCTGGCCGGCCATTACGACCATCAGCGAGTCGCCGACGAATCGCGACCTGCTCTATGTCGGCACCGACGACGGCAACCTGCAGGTCACGCGCGACGGCGGCAAGACGTGGAAGAACGTGACGCCGAAAAAGGGCGTCTACGTCAGCCGCGTCGTCGCCTCGCGCTTCAACGAAGGCACTGCCTACGCAACGCTTGACGGCCATCGCAGCAACGACTTCGGCGTCTACGTTTTCGTCACGAACGATTACGGCGCGACGTGGAAGCCGATCCGCAGCGGCATCGACGATGACGCGGGAACGGTCCACGTCATCCGCGAGCATTTCCGCAATCCGAAGCTCCTGTTCCTCGGCACGGAGCGTGGGCTCTTCGTCTCGTACGATCAAGGTGGACACTGGTCGCGCCTGAAGTTGAATCTTCCGACGGTGCCGGTCGACGACATCGCCATCCACCCGCGCGACAACGATCTCGTGCTCGCAACGCATGGACGTTCGATCTGGATTCTCGACGACCTCGCGCCGATCGAGCAGATGACGGATGCCGTTCCCTCCGAGGCTCTGCATGTGTTCGAAGCGCGTCCGGCCACCGAATGGCGCATCGCCAATCGCAGCGGCGTCACCGGACACAAGGCCTTCTTCGGACCGAATCCACCGAACGGCGCTTCGATCACCTACTTCCTGAAGTCGAAACCGGCTGACAAAGACAAGGTCAAGATCAGCGTCGTCAACAAAGAAGGCAAAGTCATTCGCGAGATCGACGGCACCGGTGACGCCGGCATCAATCGCGTGACGTGGGACCTTCGCACGCGGTCCGTCAACGAAGCGCCGCGCGAGCCGGAGGCCGCATCGGCCGGCGCAACCGCGGGCGGCGGCGTCACCGAGGCGGCCACCGAGCAGGCCAGCGAACAGGGCGGCGGCTTCGGCGGCTTCCAGGGCACGATGCGCGTCGAGCCGGGCGAGTACACGGTGAAAGTCGCAGCCGGAAAACTCGAGCAGTCGACGAAAGTGGTCGTCGAAGAAGATCCGCGCATCGAGATCAGTGCAGAGGATCGCGCCGCGCGCCGCCAGGCGCTGAACCAGCTCGCGCAATTGGCGACGCAGGGCGCCGCGGCGCGCCGCTCGATCACCGGATTGCGCACTGCCCTCAAGGATTACAAGAAGACCAAGCTCCCAGAGAACATCCAGAAAGCCGCCGACGATCTGCTGAAGAAGACCGAGGAAACCTGCCTGAAACTCGGCACGCCGACGCAGTGCGGCCAGCCCTCCCCCGGCCTCGGCTGGGCCGGTCCTCCCGTCGTCTACACGCCGCCTCCCGTCACGCAGCGCGTCACGCAACTCCTCGGCGGCATCGAAAACTACGCCGCAGCGCCGACCGCGTGGCAGCTCGATCAGATCAAAGTGCTGCAAGGCCTGCTGAAGGACGCGACCTCCGAGGCGCAGACGATCACGAAGACCGACCTGGAAGCGCTCAACAAGATGATGCGCGACGCGAACGTGCCGTACGTCGCGGTGCCGGTGGGGGGAAAACCGCAGTGAACGTGTAGCGCAGCACACCTCAGCGCATGTGACATTTATTGACACGTCTGGCGTGCGCACACACCGCCGTCGGGAAAAACCGTGTCCGTACGGAAAAAGAGCGTGTCGACGTGTCGAAAAAGCGTGTCGACACGGAAAAAGACCGTGTCGATGTGTAGAAAAAGCATGGCGACACGGAAAAAGACCGTGTCGATGTGTAGAAAAAGCATGTCCACACGGAAAAAGACCGTGTCGATGTGTAGAAAAAGCGTGTCCACACGGAAAAAGACCGTGTCGACGTGTCCAAAAAGCGTATCGACGTGTAGGAAAACCATGTCGACGTGTTCGGCGGCTGTAGCGCCAGCGGCTCGCTGACAACGATCCCTCCGGTAAACTACCGCGCCATGTTCACCCTCACGCTCGACGACTTTCGCGAAGTGCGCGCGCGCATCGCGCCGCACATCAAGCACACGCCGTTGCTGACGTCGCGGCAGTTGAGCGAGTTGACTGGGTTCGAAGTCCGCCTGAAAGCGGAGATGTTTCAGCGCGTCGGCTCGTACAAGATCCGCGGACCGCTGAACAAATTCGCGCTCATGCCGGAGGAGCAGAAGGCACGCGGCGTGGTTTGCTCCTCGGCCGGCAATCATGCGCAGGGCGTGGCGCTGGCGGCGAAGATTCACGGCATCCGCGCCGTCGTCTGCATGGCCGAAAACGCCACGCCCGCCAAGATCGCCGCCACGCGCGGGTATGGCGCCGAGGTCGTGCTGCACGGAACGATCTGGGATGAGGCGAACGAAAAAGCGAAGGAGCTGGTGCGCGACGAGGGGCTCACGTACGTGCATCCGTTCGACGACGAGCAGCTCATCGCAGGCCAGGGCACCCTCGGCCTCGAGATCGTGCAGGACTGGCCCGAGCTCGACGCCGTCATCGTTCCGATCGGCGGCGGCGGACTGATCTCCGGCGTGTCGATGGCGATGAAAAGCCACAACCCGAACATCAAAGTGATCGGCGTGGAATCGAGCGACGGCCCGGCCATGAAGAAGAGCGTCGAAGCCGGACAGCTCGAAACGATCGACTGCCAAACGATCATCGACGGCCTGCGCGTGCGCCGCGCCGGCGAGATCAACTTTTCGGTCGTGCAGCGCTTCGTCGACGAGATCGTGGCCCTCCCCGACCGCGAGATCTTCGACGCCATGATCTGGATCATGGAGCGCTGCAAGCTCGTCGTCGAAGGCGCCGCCGCCGCGCCCGTCGCCGCGCTTCTGCACGGACTGATCAAGTTGCCACCCGGCTCGCGCGTGGCCGTCGTCCTCTCCGGCGGCAACGTCAACCTCGACCAGCTTCGCTCGCTGACGTGGAACTGACCGACGATCCTGTGCGTACGTACACTCTTTTCGCTCCCGGGGTGTGGATCATCTTCGTGGTTCTCACGATCCTGACGTGCGTCTTCGCTGCGGTTGGTGTGGGCAGCATCATCGGAACCCATCCCAATTGGCCGCCGGGATTCGTCGCTGTTTTCCTCCTCGGGATTCCGTGCTTTCAGTGGTTTCGCGTCCTCAGCACACCTCACCGCATCACGCTCGACGTCGATGGAACTGCGACATTCATCAGCGTGATTCGCTCGCGCCAGTTTCATCTGCGCGAGGTCGAATCCCTTCGCCCGGTAGGGGGCGAATTCGGCTTCTTCACGATCGATTTTGGACGGGGAAAGCAGAAGTTCCTTGCCCAGTTCACCGATTTCCATGACTTCGTCACGCGGCTCAAAGAGGCGAGTCCGAACGCCATAGTCCTCGGATGTTGATTGAGGTGGAACTAACCGACGACCCGCGCTTCCTCCGCGGCATCGCCCTCTTCAACGATGGCGACTACCTCGAAGCGAGCGATCTGTTCGAAGAACTCTTCTTCGAAGGAGTCCGCGACGAGCCCGACTTCATTCGCATCTTCCTGCAATTCAGCGTCGGTATTTTTCACGCACAGACGGGACAATGGCGTCCGGCGGTGGAGCGGATCGAGGAGGGGATACGGCTGGTTGCGGCGAATGAAAACGATCGAGGGTTCGACTTGCTCTCGCTCTCAGCTTCAATGTCGGCCGCATCAACGGCCCTGAGGAAAAACGGCAAGCCTTTGTGGCCACAGATCGCGTTTCGCGCACGATAGCTTCCACTGGTTCTTACGCCATACTTGACCCAGTGAAGATCGCCAAAGGCTTTGTGGCGCTGGCGTGTTTTGTCGCCGTCGCGGCAGCGGCGGCCACGCGGCGCGTCGAATTCCGGACATGCGGCGTCGCCTTCACGATGCCGGCATCGTGGTCGGCGCAACTCCGGCCCGCGAAAGAGGTCGACGACAGCATGGAGTGCAGGATCATGCTTCGGCCGCGCGGCTGGTCGCAACGCGCGAAGCGTTCGCGGTGGGGTGCTTCTGATTCTCCTCTCGATCTCGTCGTCTTCAAATCAGATACGTCGTATGACGAAGCGCTCGATCAGATGTGGTTTGAAACGGATGAAGGTGGCCGGTTCGGTATACCGGGCGGATACGGCTCGTTCGCCACCGCAGAACCGTACAAAGCCGGGAAGTTGACGGGACTGGCTGCCTACTCCTTCTTTCGCGGATTCATCAAGGACGAGAAGCTGCTGAAGAAGAACGAATCGCGTGTGTTCTCCAGCGAGATCGGACGCATCGTGCTCAAGACGCCGTCCGGACGGGTCATCGCTTTCCAGTCGCAGGGCAACAAGCCGGATGAACGGCTGGACTTCGAGGCGGTCATCCAGATGATCGGCCGCAGCATCGTGATCAGAACTTCGCGCTGACACAGACGTATCCTTTCCTCACTTGCGATGACCTCGGGGACGCGAACGGGAAATCTACATACGGCTCCGCGTCTCCGCGTGCACGGGTTCTCGTGCATACTTCCCCGCAATGAAGATCGCCAGAGAAGTGCGCTGGTTCCTCGGATTCTTCATGTTGCCGATGGTTCTGCTGATCGGCAGCGAGCTCGCGTTTCGCAGTTCTCCGCTGCCGTTTTTCAAGCGAGTGATGACGCTGGAAGACACCTGTTCGTACGGCTCGTGCTTCCTGATCCCGGCGATCATTTACGTCGTCGCGTTAGGGATTCGAATTGCAGCCGGCGCGCGGCGAACGAAGGCGATTTGACCTGAATCCATACCGGACTTGCGTCAAAATCGCTGTGCTATGATCCGGCGGTTTCCCCACGGTCTACTTTCAAGCGCATTTCGAATGACTTAGGAGGTCCAGCTTGCGTTCTTTCAGCAGAATCGGGCTACTGGTTTCGGCAGCGATGTTGGCGGTGAGTGGTGCAGCGTTCGGAGCCGGATTCGGGCTCTTTGAACAGGGCGCGAAAGCGACGGCCATGGGCGGCGCGTTCGCCGCGACGGCCGACGACCCCAGCGCCATCTTCTACAACGTGGCCGGCATCGCCCAGCAGCGTCACACATCGTTCCTGGCCGGCGGCACGCTCATCAACTTCGCCAACGAATTCACCGGCGACCCGAACGACGCCTTCACCAGCGGCGCGACGGGGCAGTACAAGCATCACACCTTCGTTCCGCCCAATGCCTATTTCATCCTGCCGGTCGGATCGAACCTGACGCTCGGCGTCGGCGTCTTCACGCCGTTCGGCCTCCGCACGAACTGGGAAGATCCGTGGATCGGCCGCTTCGTCTCGCGCGATGCGAACATCAAGACCGTCTCCGTGCAGCCCTCGCTGGCGTGGCAGACCACCGACGGCCGCTTCGCTTTCGGCCTCGGCGCCGAGTACCGCCGCGCGCGCGTCGTTCTGTCGCGCAACAGCACGCTCCCTCCGGGCACGGTCAACGTGAATCCATTCACGGGCCGCTTCATCGACGTTGCCAGCGCTTACCTTTCGAGCGACTGGGACAACGCCTGGGGCTGGAACGCCGGCGTGCTCTTCAAGCCGTCGTCCTACTGGCGCATCGGCGCTTCGTACCGCGCGCCGATGGACATCGACTTCAAAGGCAACGTGACCATCACGCAGATCTCGACCGGAAATGCGCAGCTCGACGCGCAAATCAAGCCCGGCCTGCCGCCGACTCAGCCGGTGGCGACGACGATCAACTTCCCCTCGATCACGAACGTCGGCATCGCCACGACCGCGATCCCGAACTGGGACCTCGAGTTCGACGTTGTCCACACGACCTGGAGCCGCTTCCAGCAGCTCAAGGTCGACTTCCTGACGACGCCCGCCGCCGGCTTCACGCGCGTGCAGAACTGGGACGACAGCAACTCCTACCGCTTCGGCGCGAACCGCGTCCTCAATCCGACCTGGGACGTCCGCTTCGGCCTGCTTTACGACCGCACACCGCAGCCGACTGAGAACGTCAGTCCGCTGCTGCCCGACTCCGACCGCGAGGGCGCGAGCTTCGGCATCGGCTGGCACCACGGCCCGTGGGTCTTCGACGCCACCGAGTTCGCACTTCACTTCAAGAAGCGCGGCACGCAGGGAATCAGTTCCGCGGATAACAACTTCAACGGAACGTACCGCACGGACGCAAACCTCATCAGCCTGAACCTCGGCTACAGGTTCTAGGCCAGACCCCAAAGGAGAATCCCAATGACGCGCATCAGAAGCTTCGCTCGCATCGCCACGGTTGCACTGGCAATCGCGGTCATCGCTGTTCCGGGCTTTGCCGCAACGGGCTCGGCTAACTTCAAGACCGTCGTCGCCATCGGCGACAGCTACGGTGCCGGCTACGAGAGCAACTCGCTCAACGAACATCACTCGGTCTATAGCTGGCCGGCCATCGTCGCCAAACAGCTCGGGATCCCCCTCTGCACGGTCGGCTCCTCGGCCACGGACAACTGCTTCGCGCAGCCGATCGTCAGCTACCCCGGCATCGGACCGGAGCTGACGCTGATGGACATCAGCACGTACCCGCCGGTCATCGTCAACGCGCCCGGTCAGGGAGCGCCGCTGAACACGACCTTCGGCCGCGCTTACAACAACGTCAGCATCCCGGGCGCGAACGTCGCCGATACGTTCACCGTCACCGGCACCGACAAGCCGGTCACCCGTGGCGTACAGCAGCTCGCGCAGTTCATCCTCCGCGGACCGGGCACCGAAGTCGACGCCGTTTCTTCACTGCATCCGACCTTCATCCTGATCTGGATCGGCGGCAACGACTTTCTCGGATCGGCCACCAACGGCACGACCACCGGCCTGACCTCGGTCGCGGCCTTCACGACCGCCTACAACTCGCTGCTGGACAAGCTCAAAGCCGCCAACCCCGACGCCGGCATCGTCGTCGGCACGCTGCCGACGAATCCGGCCGCGGTTCCGTTCTTCCGCACGGTGCCGACGGTGCTCATCAATCCGGCCACGCGCACGCCGGTCCTCGGACCGACGGGCCAGCCGATCACGCTCGTCGGCCAGATCGACGCGGCTCCCGGCGTCGGCCAACTGGCGCCCGGCAGCTTCGTCACGCTTGGCGCGAGCTCGCTGCTTGCGCAGGGCTTCGGCATCCCGTCCGCACTCAAGCCGGTTCTCGATCCGACCAACAAGCTCCCGCTCTTCGGCACGCCGCTGCCGGATGCCGTCATCATCACGCCGAACGAAATGACCACGCTGACCGGCCGCATCGCCGACTACAACGCCGCGATCGTCGCGTCGGCTGCGGCGCACAACGTTCCCGTGGCGGACATCAAAGGTCTCTTCGACCGTTTCGCGGCCGGGATCAACGTCGGCCCGTTCCACCTGACCAGCGACTTCATCACCGGCGGCCTGTTCAGCCTCGATGGCGTCCACCTCACCGACATCGGCTACACGCTGTTCGCCAACGAGTACATCAAGGCCATCAACTCCGGCTACGGCACGCACGTGCCGCTGGCGTCGGTCGCGACGTTCATGCAGAACAACGACCCAGCCACGAAGATGGCCTCGGGCGCAGCCGCTTACCCCGGAATGATGTGGATCATGAGCGACGAAGCTTCGAAGAGCCTCTCGCAGATGTTCTCCGTGGTCAACGCTCCGACGTCGCGCCGGCGCGCGCTCCACTAACAACAACGATCAACGTTAAATACGACGGGCGGCCTCGCGGCCGCCCGTTTTGTTTTTGTCGATGATTGCGATCGGCGCTACGTGCCCGCGGGCCTTCCGCGCGGCGACGGACGGGAGATGTCGATCATGGCCATCCGTTCCTTCTCGTCGTACCAGCAGTGGAAGCGCTTGATGCCCGGCACGTCGATGTCGTAGAAGCGGAAGAAGCTCGGGACGTGCAGCGACGTCGACTTGTCCGACTGACGGATCTTCGCGGCGCCTTCTTCTTTCTTATCGAGCGCGCGGATGCCGATGACCTTCCGCTTCTTGTCGTAGTAGAGGTTCGCGTTGCTCTTGCCGCGCAGGCGCAGCATCGAGGCTACGGGCGTCGGCAGCCGGATCAGGCGCGACTGAACGATGGTCGCCGAGGCAGGAAATCGTTCGAACTCAGGTTGGGGATCCCACTTTTCAAAAGCCATTCTCCGACTCCTCACCCATCACGAACCCTGCTGGCTAGGTGATAAGATCATAAAATCGAAGCCGATTTTGTCAACAATTAATCGCACTTCTTTCGCCCGAGCCGAAACGCCGTCCGGACACAAAATTATTCTGAGTGATTAAGAGGATGCTCGCGCGGCTACAAAATCAGCAGTCGCTCGCTCGCTAAGCGCAATCCGCGCAGTGGTTTAGATCTACGATCGAATCGACGGTGCGCAGCGCGGCGTCAGGTGCGTACCGGAGTGAGTTGCGGCCCGGCAGCGGCTGTGACTGCTGAAAATCGAGGATCCAGCCATTCGATCGATGCCTCGCCGATCTTCGATTCTCGAAGAAAATCGACCACTGCCGCAACTCCGTCGGGGTTCGCGGCGTGAATGTAAAGCCGTTCCGTCACGAGTCCGTAGATGACGACGACGTATCGGCCGCTCGCCAGTTCGACCGTTGCGCCCTCCGACGGTTCCGGCTCCGTAAAAGGTCCAAGCTTCTCGAGATTGATCGGAACCGCTCGTCGCAACGTAGCGGCAGGAACATGCGCGATCAGCGCGAGATCCGGCGGGTTCCGAATGGCATCTGCGGCAGCGCGGCGCATCAGTGGTTCCTCGCCTAATCGTACCTCGGTGTTCCCTCCGGCCACCGCGTGACTGGCCGGAGGGTCGCGATTTCGTCGCTCACGTCCTGAAGTACGCGCGGTCAAGCGCTCGGTAGTTCACGGCCTCGGCGATGTGGTCGCTTTGGATGCGTTCGCTGGCAGTGAGATCGGCGATCGTTCGGGCGACTTTCAGGACGCGGTCGTGAGCGCGGACGGAGAGGCCGAGGTGCGTAAGGGCCTGGTCGAGAATTCGGCGGGATGCGGCGTCGAGCTCGCAGTGACGGCGCATTGCACGCGAAGTCATGTCGGCATTGCAGTCGATGCTCGATCGCGCGAACCGCTGGCGTTGAATCTGTCGCGCCGCTTCGACGCGGTCGCGGATCAACGCCGAGCTCTCGCCGGGCGTGAACGTCGAAATCTCCTCGGCCGCGAGGGCCGGCACTTCGACCTGCAGATCGATGCGGTCCAGAAGCGGACCGGAAATCTTGCCGAGGTAACGGGCGATCTGGGCGGGCGTGCAGATGCACTGACGTCGGGAATCATTGAAATATCCGCAGGCGCACGGATTCAAGGCAGCGGCAAGCGTGAAGCGCGATGGAAACGTCAGCGTGCGCTGCACGCGCGCGATCGTGACGTGGCCGTCTTCCATCGGCTGGCGCAGAACTTCCAGCGTCGAATGGCGAAACTCCGCCAGCTCGTCGAGAAACAGGACGCCGTGATGCGCGAGGCTGACTTCGCCCGGACGCGGTAACGACGCGCCGCCGACCAGCCCCGCGGTCGAGATCGTGTGATGCGGCGCGCGAAACGGACGGCGCAGAATCAGACCGCTGCCCGGCGGGAGCGTGCCGGCGACGGAGTGAATCTTTGTCGTCGTGATCGACTCCTCGAGCGTGAGATGCGGGAGGATCGACGGCAGGCGGCGGGCCAGCATCGTCTTCCCCGATCCGGGCGGGCCGATCATCAGGATGTTGTGACCGCCCGCCGCGGCGATTTCCAGCGCGCGCTTGGCCTGCAACTGGCCGCGGACGTCGGAGTAGTCCGGCGATTCGGCGGGCAGCTCCGTCGCCGGCGTCGATACCGCGGGAGCGACGACGTTGTCGCCCATCAGATGCCGGAGCAGTTCCGGCAAATGACTGACGCCGGCGACACGCACCGACTGCACGGCCGCCGCTTCGCTGGCGTTGCCGGCGGGCACGATCAGCTCGCGCAGGTCGGCGTCGCGCGCAAACGAGGCGGAGATCGCCAGCGTCCCGCGCACCGGCACGAGCGCGCCGTCGAGCGACAACTCGCCGACGAAGACCCGGCCGGCGACTGCTTCCGGCGGCAGAAACTCGGCCACGACGAGAATGCCGATGGCGATCGGCAGGTCGAAGGCCGACCCTTCCTTCTTCACGTCGGCAGGCGAGAGGTTTACGGTGAAATGGCGCTGCGGCAGCCAGTAGCCGCAGTGGCGAAGGGCGGACCGAACGCGCGGATACGCTTCGCGCGCGGCGGCGTCCGGAAGTCCGACCAGAGTGAAGCCGGGCTGCTCAGCGATCCGAGCATCGACTTCGACGACGATTCGTACTGCATCAATCCCGAGGGTCGCGGCACTCCATACCTTGGAAAGCATGGCGGGTAGCGACCACGCGGAAGTCCCGCACCGAGGCTACCTCGGCGCGGGACCGATGGCAAGCGGTGTGATACAACCCCGCGCCGGAGGGCTAATGCGAATCGTCGTTCCCCATCACACCGACCGAATCAACGCGCGCCGCATCATCGATGCGCGCCTGCAGGATCTTCTCGGCCAGCACGGACACTTCCTCAGCGACATCAATCAGCACTGGGAAGGCGATCGTCTCGTCTTTTCCGGATCCGCCAAAGGCTTCAAGGCCAACGGATCGGTCGAGATCACCGACACGGACGTCATCGTCGACGGCAAGCTGCCACTGATCGCCAAACCGTTCGAGTCGCGCATCAAGAGCACCATCGAGCGCGAAGCGGAGACGATGTTCCGGACTTAGGGTGCCTGCTCGGCCTCGACGTGAAAAATTTTCTTCAGTGCGTCGACATTCGGATCGACGAAGAGACGTCCGTCGACTTCGACCGCGGGATCGGTGCCGAGATGAAACGTCTTCGACGCCAGCTCCTCGGGGCGCGCCAGTTCGTGTGCGACGTGATGTTGCGTGAGAAAGCCTTCGATGAGGCTCGTTTTCTGTTTCTTGCTTCCGGGGAAAAACCTAACGGTCATCCTCCCCTCCCTTGCCACCCAGGTTCTTCAATCTCATTTGGACGGATGGCAAAAGGTAGACCCGTTTTGCCGTTCCGTCAAATAACGGATCGTAGAAACCTCGTAAGCGGCTGGTAAACTCCGCGCACATTTCAGAGGAGGAGGCCATATGCGCCACCAAGGCGTTTGGTTCGCCGCGCTCAGCATCATCCCGTCGATTCTTCATGCGCAGAAGCCAATCGTGCAGCCGGTTCGCCCGCCGGTGATGCGCTGCTGCACGCCTGTCGTCGTCGATGCGAAAGGGAAAGAGATCGGCGATGTGATTCGATACGACGACCGCTTCGGCAGCATTCAGTTGAATGCGTTCGTCAGTTATCGCCTCGCAGGCGGCGACTCAGTGGCTCTCGCCGTCGGACCCGAATACATCCTCGGGCTTCAAGGTACCGGCGGCAGCACGATGCTCTTCACGACGCCCGACTGCAGCGGCAGCACGGCCTACGCGATGATCTACAACCCGCCGCTGACGAAACGCTACGCGATGGTGCTCCCGGTCGGCTCCCCCGGCCAGTTCGGAGCGACGCAAGCATGGCTCTGGATCACCGATCCATTGCCGTCGCGCGTCAACCCGCCGCCCGGCACCGTCTTCCATTCGCAATGGGGCGACACCGGCTCCTGTTCGCCATATCCCGCCCCCGGCTACACCTTCACGCCCAGTCCGTTCGGACTGTTCGTGGTACACAAAGTCGAGGACCTCTACACGAAGTTCACGCGGCCGTTCTACGTGCAGTAGGGAGATGCGCGACGGTTTTACATTCACAACCAACGATCAAAAATCTTGCTGAGGAGATCATCGTCAACGTAGAAGCTTGTCGCCTTGAGCTTCGAGAGCGCGTGCGGAACATCGACGATGCCCTTTTCCGCGGCAGCTCGCAACACTCCCAACGTTCCGGTGACGCGCAGGTTCCGGCGCGCCGCTTCGACGCGTCCTGCGGCGTCATCGATCAGGAGTAGATCAGCGCGAATCGTCACAGCCAGTGCAATCGCTGCACGCTCGCCCAAGTCCAGATCTTCCGTGACGGATTGGATCTGTTCCTGCGGCACATGAGTGACTGCAACCCAGTCCGGCGGACGCGCGATCCAGTTCCTCACAACGGCGGGAGAGCCGACCGCGCGCAACTCCTCGGCTACGGCATCGGGAATCGTCACCTCGCCATAGAAGCGGCGAAGGAGTTCGATCTGTTCGATGAGAATGAGGTAGTGCGGCGGACCGCTATCGGCGACGACAATCATCGACTCGGCAGAATCCCGAGTTCGCGATGAACGGATAGATCCGATTCAACATCTGCTGCCGAGTACCGCAGGGGTACCTGGTGCTCCTTGAGAAGAGCGTGAACCTCGAATCGCGATTCGAATCCGAGCAAGCGGCGAATCTGGCTTTCGGTCAGTGCTCCGGTGCGGTACGCCTCGACTGCAATCGCTTCGAGCGAACGCCGCGGCACGTCATCCCATTGCTCGGTGAGAGCAGCCGAGATGTCGTCGGGAAGGTCGATCGTGACGGACATGAGTTCGTATTTTACGGCAGGAAGTTTTGCTCGATGAAGAGCGCTGAACATCCAGCGCCCTTCATCTCACGGACTCAGAAAACGAAGCGCACTTGCAACTGGAACATGCGCGGGGGGTCGACGTTGGCGAAGGCGGGGATGGCGTTCGTCGCGGTGCCGACGGCGACAAGCTGGCCGAAGGTGGGATTCGGCGTTGCCGTGTCGCCGTAGACCGTCTGGCCGCGGCCGAGGTAGTTGCCGTGGTTGAGGAGGTTGAATCCTTCGACGCGCAGCAGGATCGTGCCGAGGGACGATTGCTTGATGCGGCCTTCGAGGAATGCCGCTACGTCCGACGTCGCCGTTCCTCGGAAGGCGGACTTCGAGATTACCGCGCCGTTGACGACCGGGCGGTCGTTGTTGGCGCCGTCGCCGTTGTTGTCGATGCCGGTCGTCGCGCTGAATGGACGCGCCGAGGCGTACTGCATCAATGTCCCAACTGTGATGTTGTATGGCAACTGATAATTGAGCGTCAGGACGGCGCGGTGGCGCTGGTCGAGCAGGCTCGGGCCGCGCTCTTCTTCGCCGAGGCGGGAGATGATGCTCTGGTTCGGATTGACGCCGTTGCCATCGGGCTCCGTGGTGTTCGTCGCTTTCGAAAGCGTATAGCTCAGCGCGGCGTAGAAGCGCGAGTTGCCGCGGTAGCTGATCTGCGTCTGCAGTCCGTTGTAGTCGGCCTCGCCGAGGTTCATGAGCACGTTGACCTGGCGCACGCCGCCGTTGACCGGCAGGATGGGACGCGTGGCATTCGCGGCGGCGACGCTGCGGGTCTGGCCGGGCGCGGTGCGGTCGAACGCGGACGGCGCATTGAGATCGACGGTGCGAACGAGATCGGTCCAGTGCTGATAGACGAAGTCGGATCCGATGAACAAGCCCTTCGCGAATTCGCGCTCGGCGCCGAGCGAGACCACCTGGCTCTTCGGATTCACCAGTTCGTCCGGATAGAACGGCAGCTTGTCGAAGTTGAGGCCGTACTTCGCGAACTGTGCTTCGTAAAACGCGCGGCGCCCGGCCTGGATGACGATGTCGCGTGCCGGCAGTTGCGACGCAGGCAACGTCTTTGGATCGAATGACAGCGGGAGGCACGATCCGGTCAGGCAGGTCGGGAAGCCAAACTGTCCCGGCGTCGCGGTGTACGTCGTCAGTCCATCCAGACCGTTAGTGAGGTAACTGGCAATGAGATTGGACTGGATCTGCGTGTAGTACATGCCGTAGCCGCCGCGGATGGCCAGGCGCGGATCGCCGTTCGGATGCCAGCCGAAGCCGATGCGCGGCTCGAAATTTTTCTTGGCATCGGTCAGCGTCTGGCGGTCGTAGCGCAGGCCGGCGTCGACGTTGAGGTCATTGGTGATCTGAATGCTGTCCTGCACGAATGCCGTGTAGAGCCGCTGCGTGAGCCGGTAATCGCTGATACCGAAGTTGATCGGCTGCGTGTATTGCTGCACGTCGGCCAGCGTCAGTTGATCGAACGGCTTGGTGGTCGTGTTTTTGAACGTGAACGTGCCGAGGAGCGCCGTGCCGGGCTCGTTGCCGAAGCCGCCGGAAGTGTGATTGATGACGTTGCCGCCGATGCGGAGGTAGTGCTTGCCGCGCGACCACGACAGCGTGTCGGAGAATTGCGACTGGCGGCCGAAGAGATCGGAGACGCGCGATTGACCGATCGTGAACGGCACGGAGCCGGAGCGGGTGTAGGTCGTCGAAAGCGTCTGCGCTTCCCACTTCGTCACCGGATCGCCATTCAGGTACGCGATGCGCGCTTCGTTGAAGAGGTCGGGCGTCAGCACGGCCGTGTGATTCAACTGGCCCGTCCACGATCCGCGCGAGTACTTGCGGGCCACGCTCGGCGCGTTCGTGCCGCCGACGGCGTCCTGCGGATTGTCGTCGTAGAAACGGTCGACGTTCGCGCGCAGCATCAGCGTCTGGCTCGACGTGAGTTGATGATCGAGGCGTCCGTTGAAAAGCGACTGGCGATAGTGGCCGGTGTACGGCGAACCTGTCGAGAGGAAGGTCGTCCGATCCTGCTTGGTGTAATCAGCGGTCAGGAAGAAGAATGTTCTGTCCTTCACGATCGGACCGCCGAGCGAGCCGGAGTACTGATTGAGCGCATCGGGGATGTCGACGGGATTGATGGCTACGAGCGTCGACGGCGTCACGCACGTAGCCACGGACGGCGCGCAGAAGCCGCTGGTCGAAAACGTTTTTGCTTGCGCGCTGCCGAGGCGGTTCATGTAGAGAAACTCGCCGTGCATGTTGTTCGTGCCCGACTTCGTAACGATGTTCAGCGCCGGGCCGGCGGTCCATCCATATTCGGCCGAGAAGGCATTCGACAGCACGGTCACTTCCTGAATCGCACCGAGTGGCACGGTGGCGATCATCGTCTGCCGGCCCCACGCTTCGTCGTCATTCGCGCCGTCGAGCGTGAAGGTGGTCGTGCGGCGCGAACCGGCGCCGGTGACGAAGTAGGTCTGGTTGACGAAGAGATCGCCCGTCCCCTTACCCTGCCGGAAGGCAGAGTTGAGCAGCGGCAGCGACGACATCTTGCGGCCGAGAATCGGCGTCTCGTCGATCAGTTTCGTGTCGAGGCGGCGGCCGATCTGCGCGTCGGCACGCACACCTTCCGCGGTACCGAAAACGGTCACGGAGGAAGCGCCGGTGACGAGGAGGTTGACCTTGAGCGTGGCGGTCTCGCCGGAACGAAGGCTGATGTCGTTGCGCTCTTCGTTGCCGAAGCCGGACTTGGAAACGCGAACGCGGTAGCTGCCGGTCAGCGGCAGCGCGGCGATGGTGGCGCGGCCGTCGTTGCCGGAATTCGCTTCGCGCGTCGCGCCCGTGGCGGTGTTCACGACGGAAACGTGCGCGTCCGGCACGACGGCGCCGGTCTGGTCGACCACGACGACGATCATCGTGGCGGTGTTGGGCGACTGCGCGGCCAGCGGCAGCGCGATCAATAGCAAAAGTGCAAACAGCAAACATGATGAGACATACGTCTTCATCGTCCTCTCCTTCGATCGGTTGTGGATTGGCGGGCGCGGCGCGAACGCGAACTAGATGTTCCGGCGCCGGCAGGCCAGAAGGAGATCCACGACGGCCGGGAGCGGCTCGCCCTTCTGCAGATGGGTGGGCCGCGCGACGAGGCGCGATCGCGATTCGGGGACGGGAGTGAAGAGAAGGTTCGCGCCCGGAGGCACTGCGAACAGCGTTTTGATGACGACGATCTTCGAATCGTCGAACGTTGGATAAGGAATCGGCGTCGACGATTGGCGCGTGATGCCCGATCCGTCGCGCGCGCCATCCGCCCATGCCACGACGCCCGGATCACCATCGCGCGCCGCTTCGCCGCGGGCAGACGCGAGCACGCGCGGCAGCGACTCTTCCGCCTTCGTATCGCGGACGATCGCGAACGCATCGCGGCTCTCGAAGTGCAACTCGTGCACTTCATCGCCAGTGCGGATCAGAATCCGCGCATTGCGCGTGTCAACGTTGGGAACGACGAAGGTGAAGCTGCGAAGCTTGATGTCGAGATGCGGCGTGACGCGGAAGGCGTAGTACTTCCCCCCATCCACCGACAGAAACGCTTCCCACTCCTCGGCATCCACCGGCAGGCGCGCGGATGTCCATCGCAGCTCCGCGAACGAGCCGCCGCGCAACGCGGCGCCATTCGCCGGCGCAACGACGCGCAGCGACTCCGCGCGCGCGAACGACGCGCACGCGAAAAGCGCAACCGCCAGAAGCACCCGACGCATGAAGACGGCAATCATAAAGCCGAGCGCGCCCTTTGCGAAATCGCAGCGCGCCCGGCCAACGCCTTACTTGCGGTCGCCGCGGTCGCCCTGCCCAGGCTTCGAAGCCGTGGAGGCTTTCCTGCGGACGTCCTGCGACAGCGAACGGCTCACGTTATCGGATTCCTTGAACTGACCCTTGTCGTCCCGGCGGACGTAACGTTTGTCTCCCGCATGCGGTTCGATCAATTCGCGTTTTCTGGCAGGCATTTTCGTGTTCTCCCGACGTACGGAAGAGCAAGGAAAATGCCGAGTACGGATCGGCAGATGTCGCAGATGACCGTTAGATTGAATCGCGCAATTCGGTTACCCTGTCAGGATGCCCGGCAGGAAATCGTTCCTCATCGTCACGCTTGTGTCGCTTGTTACCACCGTTCGTCTGTCGGCGGACTGCTCATCGACCGTAACCGTGCTCGCGCCGCCGAACGCGTGCAAGTCGGGGACGGCCACGGTAGCCGTCATGGGCGTTCCCGGCGCGACCTATGCGTGGACGGTCGATGGCGCAACGATCGCCGGCGACGCGACAAGCGACCGAGTCAATCTGACGTTTGGCGCCAAAGCTGCGGCGACCGTGTCGGTCACGATGACCGCCGGCGGCTGCGTATCGCATGGCAGCAGCGTCATCGCGCTGCATGATGCCTTCAACGTCCAGGTGGCCGCGGTTCACGACGCGCACGCGAGCGAACCGCTGACCCTCTCCTGGAACTACACCGATGGCTCGCCCGCGCGGCAGACCATCACCGGCTCCGACTTCGGCACGATCACGCTGGCCCCCGGCGTGCGCAGTTACACCTATTGGCCCGACAAGAGCGGGACCAAGCAGTTCGTCATCGACGCCGCTCTCGCGGCTCCGGCGGGATCAGCACCGTTGCCTTCGCGGCAACGCGCCGTTGCCACGAGTCCCGCTTTCGCTTCCTCCTGCACGCTGGTGCACGCCGCGGTGCCTTACACCGTCAGCGAATGCGTCGCGCCGGCCGTCCTCATCGACGTTCCCGAGTCCGTAGTCAAAGGCACCACATTCCACGCCACGGTCCGATCGCAACCGGGAGCGCTGGCCTTATGGACGATTACCAACGGTTCACCCGAGACCGCGACGGGAGACGACGTCACGATCACGGCGGGAACGACCGGCAACGTCGAGGTCAGCGTGCAGCTCACGCGCGGCGCCTGCGGCGATCAGTCCGCTCGCAGCATTCCCATCATGGCGGAAGCTGCCTGCGACCACCCCACCGTGGTGGTCAGCGCCGGCGCGGTCTCGTGCGGATCGGCTGTCGTCAACGCAACCTTCACCGGCACGCCGCCGTTCAAGGGACTGTGGTCGGACAACGTGCCCTTCACCACTTCGTTAAAGTCGTTTACGAGGACGGTCAAACAGGCGGGTACTTACAGCATCACCAGTTTCGAAGATTTGTGGTGCGCCGGTACGGCCTCCGGCGCTGCCGAGGTGCCGGTGCCCGGGCCGACGGTATCGTTTACGTCGAGCGGCAACAGTTGCGTCGGTACCGACACGATTACGGCCACGTTCACCGGAAAGCCGCCATTCACAGGGTTTTGGGTTGATGACGCTCGAACGCCGCTTCAGACGAACGAGATGTCGGTTACCAGACCGATCTTCGCGTATTGCGTACCGGGCGGCGGGAACATCTTTTCCGGCCGCGACGGAACCGGCTGTTCCATCACCGTCGTCGGGCCGCAGCCGATCGCGCACATACCGGATAAGCTCCGGGTAGTGGCGTTTTGCCCTGGCGAAACCGTTGCCGACGTCTACGCCAGCTTCGACGTCGGCGCCTGGTGCACCGCCAACACGCCCTTGCCGGAAGGCCCTTGGTCGGCCGTCTGGTCCGACGGCGTAACGACATCGTCGAATGACAGGCAGAACCGCCGTTCGGGTCCGATTGGCACGACGTTCACCGTCGTCAGCGCACATAACGCCTTCTGCGCGGCGGAAATCGTCAGCGCGTCGCCCCCCGTCTCCACCGACGTCGCGCCTGATTTCACGCTTCCGGACGGCGTCTGCGTTGGACAGACGCAGACCGTGTCGCTGACCACGACGCCACCGCAGGGTGCGGTGGTGACCTGGTCCGTCAATAACGGCTCGATCGTTTCGGGACAGGGAACGAGCACGATGCAGTACCTCCCCACGTTTGTAGGATCGGCCAACATCAGTTGCGCGTTTTCGTACCCCATTCCCAACCACTGCCCTCTGTCGGTCAGGCGCTCCGTACTGGTCGGCCCAATCGAACCGCTTACCACGCTGGCCGTGTCACCCACGGAGGCTTACCCCGGCGAGCCGATCGATCTGGCGTTCACCACAAACGTCGGCCTCATCTCCTGGAACTGGAGCAATTCGCTCAACGACTCCATCACACCGGTCGGCAACTGCACCCCTCCGTTTACCCAGTCGGGCGTTTGTCACGCGCGTTACACGAGCACGCACGGGCCGGGCGTATCGACAATCACCCTGCACGCCAACGGTTTCTGCCGGAGCAAGGACATCACGGTAAAGTTAACGCTCAATCCGTGAAGCGGGGAACCTAAAGGGTGCTTCGCAGGACGCCGAGCTTCTGCACGAATCGCGATGCGTCGTAACGATCGCGGTTCTTGAGCTCCTCGAACAACGCATCAATCGCCTCGGTCATCGGGCTCTTGAGCAGGCGCGGGTTGCTGCGGGTCAGTGACGCGGCGAGGCTTTGCAGCGCCAGGGCGGTCTGCTCGGCGGAGTAGACGTCGGCGGTGAGGAGGAAGTCGGTATCGCCGGCGATGGTGCGCATGAGGGCGCGGACGTCGTCGTCGCGCCAGCTCAGGGCGGCGATCTGCGGAGTGACGCCGTCGATGATGCGCTTTGCATCGGTGGCGGCTTGGGCGATGCCGTTCGTATCGTTCATCCGGGAGACGCGCGATGCGAGCAGTTGCACGCTGCTGTCGAGCTGGGCGCGTGCCGAGGGGTTGGCTCGGCCGACGAGGAGGCGGAGGACGGCCCAGTGCTGCAGACTCCACGACGGCAGTCCGGCGCGGCCGGGCCAGCCGCGCTCCTGACGCCATCCGCTGCCTTCGAGCGAGTGGTGGCAGGTGGTGCAGCTCATGTCGGAAAACTCCGGCCATTTGTCGCCGCGGGCGTGATGCGCGAGATTGTCGAGCGACTGGCTGAACGCGGCGGACTGGCCGACAGCGAAGGCGCGCGCGCCGTGCGTGGATGCGACGGCGTCGCGGCGCCAGTGCGGCGGCATCGTCTCGGTGTAGTTGTCGAGCTCGAAGGCGAGGATCGGATGGCCGGAAGCGATCAGCTCGTGATCGACCTGCTTGCTGTTGTTGCCGAGGTGACAGGAGAGACAGCCGGAGGCGCGCGTGGGGAGCGAGCGAAGATCGATCATGCCGCGCGCGACCGACTGCTCGTGCGTCCAGCCGGCCATGGTGTGCTCGGCGCGCCAACCGCTGGCGGGACCGTGGCAGGCCTCGCACTGGATGCCGTCTTCGACGTCGATCCTGCCGGAGACGAGCGAAAGCGGAACGTTCGTGGTGTGGCAGTCGAGGCAGATTTTTTCCTGATATGCCTTCCCTTTCAGGCGCATGTTGCGCGCCACGCGCGCGGAACGGTCGTTGAAAAGAATGTTGTAGGCCTGCGCATGGCGATCGCTGTTGAGCCACGTGTAGTACTCGTTCTGGAGGATGCGCGTGGTGTTGAAAGGTTCGGTCGATCCATGGCAGCCGGCGTTGACGCAGGAAGCGACGCCTTCGTAGCGGCCGCGTTGCTGCGCGGCAGCGGCCACGGACATCAGCAGAAACACGATCGTCAGTCGTTTCATCGTCATCACCTCGGAACCGGCTTCGTCGTCGGCGTCTCGCTGACGGTGTAGAGCGTGCCGTCGCGGAGGTAGAGCCGTTGCATTTCGGGGAGCGTCATCGGACGCGCGCCGATGCGGTTGAAGATCGAGACCTGATTGCCGCCTTCGTCGACGGCACGATCGCGATCGAGTCCCTTCGACACCACCAGCGCGGCGCCGTGCGTGCGGCGCGTTGCAACGAGGCGCGGCGCGGGACGCGGACTGAAGCCGGCGTAGCCCGGCGTCCATTCGGGCGAGAGGAGTTGGTAGATTTTGAGTCCGTACTTGCCGTCGGCGACGTAGGCGAATGTCGACGCGTTCGTCGAGGCGACTTTGACGTCGTTTGCATCATGCGGAAGATCGTCGTTCCACGGCACGATCGATGGCTTCTCGGGACGTTCGACGTCGACGATGACCATCCCCTTCGCGCCGCCGCCGACATACGCGTACGTGCGCGCGACGTAGACGCTGCGCGCGTCGGCGATGGAAACGCGTCCGGCGATGCGCGGGTGATTCGGGTCGGTGATGTCGACGGTCGACAATCCGTCGCGCGTGGTGACGAACGCATAGCGAAACTGCACGGCGATACCGGTGGCCTCTTTCAATTCGGGAATCGTGGCCACGACGCGCGGCGCGAGAGGTTTGTCGACGTCGACGATCACCACTCCGTTCGCCGCACCGATGAAGACCCAGCGTCCGGCGACGGCGATCGAGCGCGCGCCGTGCAGCGCACCGTCGGGATTGAACGTCACGGCGCGCGTCAGGAAGTTGTTCGACGGATTGGCGTCGGCGAGCGTGGTGACGTCGATGAGGATCAATCCCTCTTCGCGATCGGCGACGTAGGCGTATTTGTAGAGCGGATGAATGGGCTGTTCTTCGTTCTCAGGGATGAATTGCGTTTTGCGATTCGGATCGATCGGCATCGTCGTCGGCAGCGCGACGGCGGAGGCGAATCTGGTCTTCACGAACGTCCGTTGGCCGAGCGGCGAAACCGGCTGCGAGACGATGCGCTCGGAGAAATCCTTGTTGTCGATGTTGGCGACGTCGTACGCGGAGAAGCCTTCCTCGCCGTTCGCGCTGTAGAGGAACTCGCCGCGCAGTTGCAACGAGCGCGAGTCGCCGTGATGCGCGTGCGCCGTCTGCAACTCGAGCTTGTTCGATTGATGCTTGGCGTAGTAATCGGGATAGACGATTTTGTGCAGCGACGATCCGATCACCGCCTGCGGCTCGTCCCACTCGGTAACGCAAATCGCTTCGAAGCCGCCCTTCCCTTCCGCGACGTAGGCATAGCGGCCGATGAAGTTGGCGAAGTTCGTCCCCTGCAACAACAGTTGCGCTAGCCAGGCGTTGTTGTCGTTCTCTTTCGTGACGTGACAGCTTCCGCAGCCTTGCGTCTCGCGCGCGCGGACGGTGTGCGGTACATGCGCGTTGAAGGCCTGGCTCGAATATCCCGGCGCCGAAATCGGCGGCTGCTGGATGTAGATGCGATCGCGAAGCGCGTTCGTCGAGCTGATGATGACTGCAGACGACGACCGCACTGGCGCGAGGCGATGTCCCTTGGTCGTTCCGTTGACGCCGAGCATGAAGGCGTCCGTGCGGATCACCTGCGGGTTGTACGACGCGTAGTTCCTCGTTTCCCCGCCTTCATAGTGATGGATTTCGGATTTCGCGTTCTGCTCCTGCGGAAGATGACAGCCGGAGCACGACGTCATCCACGAAGTGTGGCAGGCGTAGCAGGTCATCTTCGCGTCGCTGTGCGCGACGTTCTCGCTCGATGGCGTTCCCCACGTCGTGCCGTCGCGCTGGATCGTTTTCGCGTACGCGGACCGCTCGTTGTAGTGCGCATTGCCGGGCGTGATCGAGTCTTTGACCTGAATCACTTCCCACTGCATGCCGGGATTCAGCATCGATCGTTGATACAGCTTGCCGTTGACCCAGATGAAGCGGCGCTGGCCGAACGGAGTCGTTCCGAGGCGCAGGTCGGTGCCGCCGGGAGGCGCGGCGGGTCCGGACGTGCGCAGGTTCGTATACGCGCCCGTGGTGCCGTGGCAGTCCTGGCATTCGATCTCGATGTTGTTGCCGTACTCGGCGTAGAGCTGGCCGTTGCCATGCTCATCCTGCGAGAAATGGCAGTCGGCGCAGTGCATCCCCTTCTCGAGGTGGATGTCCTGCAGGTGCACGGCCTTCTTGAATTTCGCGGGATCTTCGAACGGAACGATGTTGCCGTCCGCGTCGAGCAGGTTGCCTTTGCGGTCGCGTTTGTAGACGGCCATGAAGTTCCAGCCGTGGCCGTGGTAGTCGGCGAACTGCGTGTTCTTCGCCTGCGAGTTGAGACTCGAAACGTTCTCGAGAAACTTCTCGTCGCTCCACAATCCGCGCACCGCGGCGCCCTCCGGATTGGCGTCGAGCGAGGTGCGCTTTTCGAGCTCCGTCGGATATTTTTGCTTCTTCGGCCAGAGCAGCTCGGCGTCCGTTTCGTAGTCCCACATCGTGTAGCCGAGGTAGGTGTTGACGAAGGAATTCGGCTGATGCATGTGACACGACATGCACTGGCTGGTCGGCACCGCGCGCGTGAACTGGTGGCGCAGCGGATGTCCCGGCTCGTTCTTCGGAATCGATTTGTCGCCGGTGATCGAAAGACCGGTGTTGCCATACTGCGCGTAGCTCGCGGAATGCAACGGATCGCGATCGTTGGCGTAGACGACGTGGCATCCCGTGCAGCCGGACGAACGATAGTCGCCGGGATGATCGTTCGTGCCGAGGAACGAGAGATGCGGATCGTTGAGCCGCGTCTTGTTCAAATTGATCAGCGCTGGCGAGATGCGCAGTCCCGTCCCTCGGCCGCGATTGCCGAGGCGGATGTCGGGCTTTCCTGCCTCCCCTTCCGGCGACGGGTTGCCGATGTCGGGGAATGAGGTCGTTCCGGAGATCCCGCCGCGCTCGAACGCGCGGAAGTATTCGGCGGGCTGGAAGATCTCCCACCGAGGCAACGGGACGAGCATCGGCAGCGCGCCTTTCGCGATCTGCTCCTGCGTCGGTGGCGTGGCGGGCTTGATGACCGTGGCGTTGCCGGCGCGGTTGTAACTCTCGCCGAGCAGCCCCTGTTTGCGGCTCAGCAATCCGTTCGCGTAGCTGGCGGCGGCCCAGAAAATGGCAGACGTGGTCATCGTGCTGCGCGGGACGGCGTTGACCTGGCGCTGATGACATCCGCCGCACGTTTCCTGCGCGACGCGAAGATCGCCGGGATTGATGAACTTGACGAACTCCGGCGTCTCGCGCAGCAGCGCCGTGTAGCTTCGCTGCGGATTGGCCGAGGTCTTCCAGATTTCGGGATGGAGCGGCTTGACGTGCGCGGCGTCCTTCGTCCGCGCGTTGCCGTCACCGCCATGACAGTCGGTACAGGCCAGCTTCACCGCGGCCGAGGCGTGCATCGGCTCGATCCCGCTGTGACACGTCAAACACCCCACGCTCTTCGCGTCGGCCTCGGACTGCGTCTGGCGCATCAGCGGCGGAAGGTCTGGCGACGACTGCGCGCGAATCACCGCGATCGTAACGAGAACCATGGCGAGAGCGATCGTTATCCGTTTCATCAGAAGGTCAGAATCACGTTCGTGAAGACGTGGACGAGCGGGCGGTTTTTTTCGTAGATGTCTTTGAATCCGCGGCCCGGCAGAAACACGGCGGTGCCGCCGACGATGACGATGTTCTGGTTGAGCAGCGGCCGGTAGCGGAGGCCGAGCGAAACGTCCGTGCCGAGGGTCTTGTGGATGTTGCCCTGGAAGAGAATGGCTTCGACCGGCTCCGTGGCATCGAGGCGAATGTAGTTCGCGGTTCCGATCGCTTTGAGCCGCGGCGTGACGTCGATGTCGATTCCGGCGCTGGCGAGCTGCACGCCGGGATTCACGTACTGCGGCTGCCCTTCATCCTTCGAGCTGCGCAAACTGGTCAGCAGCGAGCCGCGCTCGACGAGCGCGACGCCGCTGCCGGCCAGACGGATGCCGAGACGATTGAAAAAGGAGAAGCCGCCGCCGGCGAAGTTCGGACTGTCGAAGATGGCGTCGAAGCCGGTGGCCCAGCGGTCGCGTGGATTGCGGTCGCCGGAGGCGTAGAAAATCGCGAGACGCGAGCGATACCAGTCGCGGTCGTACGAGACTTCAAGCGCCGCCATGCCCGCGCCGATGCGCACGCCGTCGCGATTCTGAAACGTCGGATCGGGGCCGGCAATCGGATTCAGATCGTCGTGGCCGAAGACATAGTAGACGGCGTGGTCGACGTTGAAACGGCCGATGTGGCCCAGTCCCGATTCGCCGAGGTACACGGCGTGGATTTCGTGCGGCGTGAAAACGCCGACCGGGGCGGGACGCACCAGGACGCCGTTGCGGTCGTAGTGAAAGGTGGCGGCGTCGCGCAGGAGGTGAACGCTGAACTGCTGCGTGTAGCCGTGGACGAGAAAGTCCTGCCAGTACAAATTGGCGATCGCCACCTGCTGATCGCGAAAGTCGAGCGTGTTCAGGCCGGAGTTGGTGTCTTTCTCGAACCGGTCGAAGAGCGCCAGGTTGTATTGATAGCGATTCGATGCGTAGTTGCCGAAGAGGCGCACGCCGAGGTTGGTGTCGTTGAAGATGAAGCCGCGGAAATCGCTGTTGAACGGTTGCGAACCGGCGCGGACGGAGACGAAATCGTAGTTCGGCGAGAGGTCGCGCAGCTTCCGCTCGTAGAAGAGCTCCTGCACCGACAGGTACCCATCCGTCCGCGACGTTCCTCGGCGCACGTCTGGCTTGACCAGACCGTTCTCGCGCAGATGAACGTGGTTGAGATTGCCGATGATGGTCGCTTTCCAGCGCTGCGCGATCGGCTTGAATGCGGTGTCGCCCTGAAAAAAATCGAACGAGGCGATGACGTTTTCGTTGAAGAGGTTCTGGTTGTCTTTGCCGAAAACGGTGATCGACGTGGGCTTAACGGCGCTGACTCCCGACGGCGTCGGCAGCGTGCGCGACTCGGCCAGCGTGTCGCTGATGCCGGTGAAGTTGAAAAACCAGTCCTTGCCGAGAAACGGTAGGTCGCCTTTGATCAGGTTCTGGTTGTACGGATCGAGCGTGGCGCCGCTGTCGCCGATCGCGCGGCCCTTCGATTTTTCGGTGAACTCGTACGGCGGCGGCACGATCCGCCATCGATCGGTCATCTCCTGATACGACTCGGGATGCGCGATCTCCAGCGTTCCATATCGCGTGATGACCGGTTCGATCATCGGCTGCCGCTGGACGTTGCCCTGAATCTGGACGCGCAGTAACTGCGTCGCGGTCGCGCCGCCCGAGGTGGCGGTGATGGTCCAGGTGCCGGTTTTGACGGGAGCGGTCCAGAGCAAGGTCCAGTGTCCGGCGGCGTCGGCGGTGGTTTGTCCGTTGCCCGATTTTTCGATGGCGATCGTGACGACCGCACCAGGAAGCGCGGTTCCGGTCAGAACGAACGGGACGCCCTCGGCGTACATCGGCTGATCGTTGTTGATGGTGATGCTCGCCGATTGGGCGAACGCGCATGTCGCGAACAGCATCGCGATGATGCACAGCGCTCCACGTTTCGTTACGAGCACGGTTTCCCCGCGCACTCTGTGGCTCCTTCGGGGCTTCGGGGGAACTTGAACATCGGCAGGCGGGCGCCGTTGACTTTGAACTGGTCGGCCCAGCGCTTCGCCGGCGGCAGAAGAGGGCCGGCGCCGAGGTAGGTCACGTAGTCGTCCTGCTCGATGCCGTCGCCGCTGACGCCGAGTCCGCCGACGAGATTTCCGTTCTCGTAAAGCGGAGTAGAACCGGCGAAAAAGACAATGCCGTTCTGATACGGATTCGGCGGCTGCGAACCCTGGCTGCACGGATTGGCAAGATCGTGCACGAAGAGCGGATAGTACGGACCGTTGCCGACCTTGAAAACCTTCGAGTCGATGCCGGGCGGGTAAAGCGGTTGCGCGCCGAAACTGATGGTGCGGTTCGTCACGGCCGTACCGGCGGGCACGCCGAGGTCGTCATGGCCGGCGCCGCTGAACCAGATCACGTTGCGCGCTTTGGCCACGGCCACGTCGATCGAGAAGACGGTGGCGTCGGGCATCCGATAGAGCGCCAGAATCGAGCCGTTGAGATCGGCGACGGCGATGACCATCCGCGCGTAGCTGTTCAACGGCAGGCGAATGACAGCGCGCGTTTTTTTTGCGGCGGCGATCGCGCGCTGCACGATGCCGTCGACCTCGACCGCGTTCAACGTGCCGGCCTTGGGACCGGCGAGGTATTCGTTGTCGGCGCATCCGCCGGTGATCGGCGCGGTGACGTACGTGCCCGCGGCGTGCGTGGAAGAATCGAGCTCGATTCCGATCGGCAGTCCGTCATTGTTAAATCGAAGCGTTTGCCCGGCGCCGAGAAATGGCAGGCGGATGCCGTCGATGAAAACGTTCCCCGGGAACGGAAGCGGATACTGCGGTACCGGCGCGATCGGGCCAGCGGCCGATCCGAGCGCTCCGAATGCGCCGCTGACGGCGATCGCTTCGTCGAGATCCGCATCGCCATCGATGCCGACCACTCCGATGCCGCCGACGAGTTTGCCGTCGCTGATGATTCCGTCCGCGACGCGGGTCGCATCGAGGATGCGATAGAGGGGAATGCCACCGGCTTTGACCGGCCGGTTATCGACCCGTTGCGGATATGGCCCATCGTCGGGCAACTGCTTGCCGGTGACGATTCCCGGGCCGCAGCCGGATGTGCCGGCCAGCGCGTCGCACGGTGCGCCGTTGAGCGACTTCGCCGGCGGAACGCTCTTGGGCGCATTGAACGGCGTGAAGAGATCGCAGCCGCGGTTGGTGTTCTCGATGCCGTAAAGCGCCGCCGGCGGTGCGTTGGTCACGCCCGCCGGAAAATGCACGCCGCTGATGAAGCGCACGGTGCGCGACGACAGCGGCGCCATGTTGTGGCTGAAAAATGCGGCCGTGCGCGCGACACCGACGGCGAGGTCGTCGTTGCTTGCACTGGCGTTGGTTTGGTGGAAGAGCGCCAGCACGCGTCCCGCGCGATCAACGACCGCGATCGATGCGCCGCCTCCCGCCGAGACGTCGGCGGCCTTGACGATGGCATCGACGTCGGCACTCGAAAGCGGCGCGAACGCCTCCGGCGCACCGTTGCCGATCGCGCCATCGACGCACTGTCCGTACGCCGCGGATGCTGCCAGAAACAAACTGATGATCAGGACGTGTCGCATGGTCTCCTCGTTGGAAACGCAACTGTGGGCCGAGCCTTGGGCTATCAGCGCCGCCGGCCGTGCCGGCTTAGATCTGGTAAACAAACGTCGCGGCGCCGTCGCCGAGGATGATCGTATCTCCCCGTTTGAGCTCGACGTCGGTGATCCGCACCCCCGGGTTCCTGGCGAGGTAGGTGCCGTTGGTCGAGTTCTGATCGATGGCCATCACCTTTCCATCGCGCGGAATGATGCGAACGTGCCGCTTGGAAATGCGGTTGTCGGAAATCGCCACCTGCGACATGGCCGGATCGCGGCCGATGTAAAGGCCGCCCTCTTCGATGATGAAGTGCTGCCCTTCCAGCGCGCCGCTCGCGCATTGCAGCATGCCGTACCATTTCACCATCTCCGTCGATTCCGCCGTTGGTGCGGCCGGGATCGGGGCCAGATTCGTAGCAGCGGGCTCCTTCCGCGGCGGAGGAACGGGCGTCGAATCGGAAGGCCGCAACGGCGGGACTTTGGCGGTGATCTGATCTTCGGAGATCGGCTCGCGGACCACTGGACGAGTCGGCGTGCCGGCCCGGATGCGCTGCACGAGCGCGATGCTCGCGGGCACGAGCACGACCAGCAACAGCAGGATGATGGCCCACAGAGCAACCTTCTCGATCATCTCCGATCCGCCTCCCAATTCGCCCATCGCCACCGGTACAAGTCTGGAATGTTCATGATACCCATGGCACGTCGTGCACCGGCTGATTTTCGCCGACGGCACGCCATGACATCTCGTGCAATTCCCGCGCAGTGCGATCAGGACGTCCGATGTGTTCGTGCTCTCCCGCACCGTTTCGTGACACGACTCGCACTTCAGATCCTGATGCTTGGTGTGCGTGAACTTCGCCCCGAGCAGCCAGCGCGTCGGAATCTCCGGCCTGGCCGTGATCCGTTTTCCGTCGCGGTCGATGTCGTGGCATTTCGCGCACTTGGTTTTCTTGACCTGTTCGAAGTTGATGGCGGCGCGCGCGTCGGTGGCCACGCGCGGCAGCGAGGTCAGAATGCGGCGCGTTTCCTCCGGACTCTTGCCGACGATGTCGCGATTGCCGGCGTACGCTTCGAGAATCGCGCCATACACCGTCGCCAGCTCCACTCCATGCGGCACCTCGGGATACCGCGGATCGAACGTCAGTTTGTGGCATCGCTGGCAGTGATCCTTGAAGGTTAGCCGCACAGGATCGACGACACCCTTCGTCTCGACGAGCTTGTGGCACTGAACGCACTGCATCACCTCGCGCCGCCCTTCACCGTTCGGAATCCCGCTGGCGTTGAGGTGGAGGGCGTGATTGAAGCGAAGCTTGTCAGGATCGCTGCGCGGTGAAAAATCGGGATGCTTGCTTCCGAAGAAGGTGATGGCGAGAACGTCCTTCGGCCGTGTCGCGAGCGCGGACGGATCCTTGACGTGCGCGGCGAGATTGCCGTGGCATGACACGCAGGTCGTGTCGGCATCCTTGGCGACTTTCGCGACGTCGCGATGCTCGGGATGACAATCGGCGCATGCCGGCGCGCCTTTCTGTAATTCGGAATGCGGCTTCATCTCGTGGCACTTCGCGCAACCGGCGTCGGACACGCCATGCCACGGGTCATGACACGCGCGGCAGTTCTTCCCGATCACGGCGCCCGTCACCGGATCTTTCTTGCTCGCGTGTTTCGACGACATCCCGCCCGGCATGAACGCCGATCGCTGCGATGGTTTCGCTAACTCGTTGATGACCAGCAAGGCCATGATCAGCAGAATCGCGATCATCGACAGTTTCGTCAGCCACGGCCGCCGCAGCCGGAAGGCGTCGACATAATCGATCTTCGGCGCTTTCAGCACGCCGCCGCGTACGCTGCCCGCACTGACGACGACATTTTCTTCGTCATCACTCACCGAGTAAGGCGACGAAGACGCCACGCTTACCCGAATAAAGAGCGGCTTCCCCGGCTCGAGAACCTGCACCTCGATGCGCAGATCGCCGATCTCGATGACGTCGCCCTTGGCCAGCCGCGCCGTCTCCACCGGACGGCGATTGACGTACGTGCCGGTAATGCTGCCTTTGTCGGTGATGGTGAAACCGTTTGCGTCACCCTCGATGACGGCATGTTCGAGCGCGACAGCCGGATTCTCCGACCGCAACTCGGAATTCGTCCCCCGCCCGATGCGCAGCAGATCGCGCCGCACCTGCGTCAGCGCCAGCCCGGCGCCCGAGGAGCGCTGGATTACGAAACTCACGCGAGCACCGTTCTTTCGCGCGCACGCGACCACGGGCTGAAGCCACAATCATCCGAACTTACGGTTTGCGCGGCGTTCGCAGGAGGAACGCTGGCGTCTCGCCGGCTGGCTCGGCTGCGTCCCCGCTGCCGAATGGGAGGCTTGCTCGGGCGTTGCGTTACCAGCGAAATCTGAGGGCTTGGCGGTTCGGCAGCGAGGACGCAGCCGGGCCAGCCGGCGAGGACGCCAGCGCTCCGTCGCTTCGCTACCACGTAATCCTCCCGTAATAAAACGCTGCCGTCACGTGAACGACGGCAAATACCAACAGCAGGATCGTGAACGGGATGTGGATGTAGAGCCATGCCTCCAGCACGTTCTTGTAGCGCTGCTGATAAATCAGGCGGATCAGCAGCTCTTTCCGCTGCCGCGAGACGACGAGTAATTGCCGAATGTCTTCCTGTTCGTCTTTGTCGACGAGCGCCAGAAGATTGGTCCAGTCGGCAGCCCGTCTTGTGCCGCGCCGCATCCTTCGGAAAAGGAGGCGCCAGCCGGCCAGCCATCCCGGCGCGTCCTCGCGAATGAGCTGGTTGTAAATTCGCTGGAATGGAACGGAACGCTTCGATGCAATGCGCGCCATCTGTTTCGCGAGCTGATTGAGCTGCTCGGAGATCTCGGACGCCGTCAGATTCGATTCGACTTCCGTCAGCATCCGCGGCACGGCCACATACAGAATCGCGCCGAGGATGCCGCTGGCGACGACGATGGCCACAAGAATCAGCGTCGCAACCGCGACCTTGTCGTTGAATCGGCCGCCCGTGTGAAAAATGAGGATAACCAGCACCAGAATGCCGAGGTAGATATGAGATTGCATCCACTGCTCGACGGTGCCGAAGGTGGAGCGATACCAGCGCTTACGGATTCCGAAGAACGCCAGGAGGAAACAGAGAAAGAATCCGATGGCGCCGTATGCGAGGCCGAATCGCGAACCTCCATGTGGAAATTCGCGCCGGATGTAGTAAATGAAACTCGCCGTCGAGGCGATCAACAGGACGAAAAAGATGCGGCGCCAGAGAACGCCGGAGCGGGCTATCGGCATGGCCGCCCGCCCGAAAGGCGAATGTTGAATGTTGAATGTTCAATGTTCAATGTTGAATGAGAAAAAGCGGTCTCCCTGCATTCAACATTCAACATTGAACATTCAACATTCAACATTCGCTTTTCCTATCGTTCCCCGCGGGTGATGACTAATTCTTCCAACGTCGACCGATACTCTTCCGGCGTCAAACGAATGGCAGCCCCCGTCGGACAACTCCGCACGCATGCCGGTCCGCCGGCGATTCCGCGGCACAGATCACACTTGACCGCGCTCGTTTGTTCGACGTCGCTCTTATGAGCCTTGCCGAAGAGGGAAGCAACCCAGGAGAAGAGAGACTTCTTCGGTTCCTTATGGACCATAAAGATATTTCCATAAGGACAATTACGCTCGCAGTTGCCGCAGCCGATACAATTGCTCTTGATGTACACCTCGCCGCGCGGGTCGCGCACGATCGCGTCGGGCGGACAGTCGAGCATGCACATCGGGTTCTCGCACTGCCAGCACGAATTCGGCGCCAGCAGGTTATAGAACTTGATTCCTGTAAGAGACAGCCGCGCCTGCCCGTCTGCGTGAACGCCCTCGCATCCGGCGATACAGTTCCCGCAGCGGATGCATCTGTGCTCGTCGATGATGAGCGTCTGCGTGCCCATCACCACTTCTTCGCGGATCAGGTCATTGAGGATGTTGCCCGATCCGGGCGTGGCGTCGGCGATGAGCGAGGCGATGCGGCGCTCTTCGAGTTTCTGCAGAGGCGCCTGGCGAAGATCGGGATGCGCGGCCAGAAAGTTGTTGAAGTCGCGCTTGGAGAGCTTGATCAGATCGGACGGAAAGATCGTGGTGACCGTCGCCGTGCGGTCGGCGTCGGAAAAGAGCGCCGCCTCACCGAAGAAGTTGCCGGCCACGAGGTACGACAGCACCACTTCTTTCTCGCCCGACTTCTTCGAGATCTTCACCATGCCGTTGCGGATCAGGTAGAACGCGTCGGCGGCCTCCCCTTCCCTGAACACGACCGCATCTTTCGGAAGCGCGTTCACCACCGACAGCTCGACCAGCTCGCCGAGCTGCGCCTCGGGAATGCCGGGGAAGAGATAGCCACCGAATGCGCGAAGCAGAAATGCCTGATCGACGAGCGCCTTCGCCCGAGGAGCGGCGCCGAGGAGCTTGAGGATGGCCTTGCGCGGGATCTCGATGAGACGCGTCGCCCCTGCCGCGCGCGCGGTCGCGTTGCGGCGGCGGCCGGAGATGAGGCTCATCTCGCCGAAAAAGTTGCCTGCCGTCAGCTCGGCCACCTTGACCTCGGCATCGGCCTTCTCCGGCTTCTTCCAAAGCTCCACGCGCCCGGCGGCGATGATGAGGAAGTCGTTCGTGTAGTCGTTCTGACGGATGATGATTTCGCCATCCGCATACTCGCGGACGCGCGCGGAAAGGAAGGTCTCGCGAAGCTGCTGCTCGTCCGCCGCCGCCAGCAGCGGCACGCGCTTGCGCAGCAGCGCGATGCGCTCGCGTACCGTCCCTTCCCAGAACGGCAGCCGCTCTTTCAGCACCGCTTCGTCGGCCGGCTCGACTTCCCGCCCCATCAGATGCTCGATGACTTCGTAGCCCTGATTCATGCCCAGCTTGATGAGATCGCGGCCGCTGGCGGCGCCGATCAGAAAGAGTCCGGGCACGCTCGACTCATGCACCGGGCTGAGGATCGGACGCGCGTCCGCGCCGGCGCCGCTGAACGTGATGCCGATCGACTCGAAGAACTTGCGCGGCGCGTCAGCGCCGAGTTTCAAAAAAATCAACTGTGCCGCGACGCGCGTGACGTCGCCTCGCACGGTCAGATCGGCATAGCCGGGATAGACCTCTTTCACACTGGCGCTGAAGTGAATGGTGATCTGTCCGGTGGCTTGCCGGCCGAGGACTTCCTTGATCAGCACATCGTTCGCGCGCGTGATCTCCGGCCCGCGCACGACGAGTCCGACACGGTTTTCATCGGCCAGCGCATTGGCAATCTCCAGTGCGGAATCGCCGGCGCCGACGACGAGCAGATCCTGATCCTGATGCTCGGCCGGATCGACGAGCCGGTAACGGACGTGCGGCAAATCCTCGCCACGCACGCCGAGCTTGCGCGGATTTCCCTGCGTGCCCATGGCCAGGATGACGTTCGCGGCGTCGAACGCATCGCCGCTTGCCGTCCTCACCTGGAACCGCCCGCCCTCTTTCTTCACCGATTTCACCTCGGCGTTGAAGATGACGTTCAGCTTCTTCTCTTTGACGTGCGCGTTCCACGACGCGAGGATCGATTCGCGCGATCCCGCCTGGAACGGCACTTCGCCGCGCGCCGGAATCAGCATCGGCTCGGCCATGACGTACTTGCGCGCCTGGTACGCATCGATCGTGTCGGCGAGATGGTCCGTGCGCTCGAGCAGCGCGTACGACAGTCCATTGCTTTGCGCGTGTGAGGCCGCGGCGAGCCCCGCCGGCCCCGAGCCGACGATGATCAGGTCGAAGGAGGTCATGGGTGTGGGTGAGTAGATTAGTGGATCAGTGGATTAGTAGATTAGAAAAGAGAACCGCCGCACACCTCTAATCTACTAATCTACTAATCCACTAATCGACTAATCCACTAAGCCATCATGTCTCTCTCCGTCGACTGATGCCGTTTCACTTCGGCGGCGAGATTGAAGGTCAGGATGATCTTGCCGAGGCGGACGAGATCGCCGTCGACGAGCAGGCGTTTTTCGGCCACCTTCTCGCTGTTGATGTACGTCCCGTTGCGGCTGCCGACGTCTTCGATCAGAAATCCCTCGGGCGTGCGCACGACGCGCGCGTGACGCGCGGAAACGCTGGCATCGCGCAACGCGATGCTGTTCGCGGGCGTGCGGCCGATGGTCTCTTCTTCTTCGAGCAGCGGATGCATCGTGCCGTCGTCCGAGGTCAGCGTGGCTACCATGTGCGGCGGTTCGACGATCTTCTGCGTCGCAGGTGCAGGAGGCGCAAGCGCTTCGGCGAACGGCGGCAGTTCGGGCGGCGCAGGCCGCAGTTTCGGGTTGGGCGCAGTGTCATCCATCGCCGCGATCGGCTCGATCAACCCCGTCACCTGAAGCCGTTTGATGATGGGATAGAGATCGCCAGCCGCGCGGCCGCTTTCTTTGCGCAGTTGCGCCGGCGATTTCCCCGTGCCGATCTGAAACAGAACCTGGAACTCCTCTGCGGTGATGTTGATCTCGCCCGGCGGCCGGTTGACGACGCGAAACTTGACGTTGTCCTCCGGAAAAAGATCGGCAAAGCGGCGCGCTTCGTTGACGCGTTCCTCAGCCGCCGCAATCAGCGCCGGTAATTCGTGCGTATCTCCCTCGGGAAGCACGACCTCATCGAGAAAACTGAAGGTGCCGTCGCTCCAGCCGAGGAGCTTGGCCATGACGCCGACCGCATCGCTATCCCCCTCGGCGCCGACGATTTTTCCCTCGCGCAACGCGAGCCGAACACGCTCGCCGCCCGACTCCGCATCAAACGTTCCGCTGTGCGCCGCCGCGATGAACGCCAGCAACTCCCTCGGGGCGAAGTGTTGAAGGCTGCCTTGCAGTACGACGCGCATGAGCGAAGTTTAGCCGAACCACAGAGGCACAGAGATCACAGAGACACCTCTGTACTACTAACCACGCGGTTCTGCGTGCGACGCGAAGATTTCTAAGAACGATGTCGAGCGTAGCGTGGGCGTCCTCGCCTGCGTCCGGTGTGGCGTCTCGCCCGAGGCAGTTCGAGCACCCATCCTTTTGGAGCTCGCGAGCAACATCTTCTTGCTCATGACCAAGCTTTCCTTGCTCGTGACCAAGCTTTCCTTGCTCATGACCAAGCTTTCCTTGCTCATGACCAAGCTTTCCTTGCTCATGACCAAGCTTTCCTTGCTCGCGACCAAGCTTTCCTTGCTCGTGACCAAGCTTTCCTTGCTCGTGACCAAGGTTTCCTTGCTCACGACCAAGCTTTCCTTGCTCACGAGCAAGCTTTTCTTGCTCGCGACCAAGCTTTTCTTGCTCGCCAGCGAGGTTTTAAAGCACGGATGATGTGTTTTCAGACACTACTGTCCAAAAAGCGGACGGAATAGCGTCCTGCGACACGAGGCGCGCTGTAGGGAAGCGGACCCTACTCCCGCTCGAGCACCATCGCCACGCCGATCCCACCGGCGGCGACGCGAAGATTCTGTGCAGCGTTGGGATTCACGGAGAACCGATTTCACACGGAGACGCGGAGATCGCGGAGATGGATGTCTCTCGCTCCGCGTACTCCGCGTCTCCGTGTGATGGTTCCCTCTAACCTACACGCCGGCCACGATCGAGACGTCTCTGTGGTTCAATCGCCTACTTCTTCGAACGCAACCGGATGTCCGCATCGAGGCGATGCCGTCCCTCGGGCCACGCTTTCACGAAGGCGCGCCACATCGTTATGGTGTCGCTGGCGAGTGCGAGCTCGAAGTCGATCGCTTCCTGCCGGCAGAGTTTCGCCTCGGCGGCATGCGCGGAATGGGGATACGCATCGATGAACTGCTGCCACGCGGCGGAGGTTCCGGTCTCCCACGTCTGCTGAAATGCGCCCTCGTCGTCGACGCTCGGGCCTATGCGTGACAACGCATCGCGCACCGCGTCGCCGACCGGCGTGCCAGGCGGATGCGCCTCCGCGAGGCGCTTCAGCGCGGCGCGATCGCCGTCCGCTTCCTTCGCGCGGATGTCGTCGATCAACGACAACTCGAACGCGCGTGCCTTCGCCTCGGTGGTATCGGCGACACGGATGACCGGCATCGTCTGTTCGGGACCGCGACGGATGCGGTTCACGTCATCGCGGTCGAGCGTGCCGCCGGGCGCTGTGAGAAACGGCTGCAGCGCCTTCGACATCTCGCGCGCGTCGGCGTAGCGGCGGCGGCGATCCTTCTCCAGCGCGCGGAAGATGACGGCTTCGAGCTCGGGCGGCCACTGGCCGTCTTTCACCGACTCGTGGAAGCGCCGCGGCGGCTGCATGAGGTGCTTCATGATGTAGCCCTGCGGCGTCTCGCTCACGAACGGCGGCACGCCGAGCAGCATCTCGTAGAGCACGACGCCGAGGCCGTAGAGATCGGCGCGGCCATCGAGCTGCTCACCGTCCTCGATGCTGCCGAGTTGCTCGGGCGACATGTACTTCGGATTGCCGATTAGAATGCCGGCCTGCGTGGCCATCTCAGTGGCGGGCGTATTCACATCTTTGGCGATGCCGAGGTCGATGATCTTGGCAACGAGGCGCTCGTCGGCGTCGTAGGACAGCATGATGTTGTCGGCGGAAATGTCGCGATGCAGCAGGCCGCGCCGATGAATGTGATCAAGTCCCGCCAGCACCTGCACGGCGACGTCCGCGGCCAGCGCCAACGGAAAACGTCCATTCGATGCGCTCCACTGCCGCACGGTAGTGCCGTCGATGAACTCCGTGACCATGTAACTGCCGCCGTCGCCGAGGAAGAAGTCGTGGACGACAGCGATGTTCGGATGATGAATCTGCGTCGCCAGCCGCGCCTCGCGCAGGAAGCGCTGCCGGTAGCCTTCATCGGCGAGCATCCCCTCCTTCATCACCTTGATGCAGCGGAAGACGTCGAGATGAAGGTGCTTGGCCTTGAACACATCCCCCATCCCTCCGCCGCCGAGGCGAACGAGGATCTCGTACTTGCCATCGAGCACGGTTCCGGGCCCGAGGGAGAACGGGTTGGGCATGCTGCGACGAGGATAGCGCTTTGCGGGTGTAAGAAACGAATCCGCAGATTACGCAGATGTACGCCGATAAAACCGCGCGATCGGCTCTCCATCTGCTGCATCTGCGACCATCTGCGGATGAAGCTTCAGAGGAACCGCGGGAACTTCCTCGGCATCGCTTCGTGCATCAGTTCGTAGACGCACTCGAAGATCGTTTCTCGGTTCGGCTTGGACCAGTAGTCGCCGTCGGAGCCGTAGGCGGGGCGGTGCTCTTTGCCGGGCAGCGTGCGCGGCTCGGAGTCGAGCCAGTCGTAGCCGCGGTCGCGCTCGAGGACGTTCTGCATCATGTACGCAGTGGCGCCGCCGGGGACGTCTTCGTCGATGAAGGCCACGCGATTGGTTTTTTTCAGCGACTCGACGATCACGCCACGCACGTCGAACGGCAGCAGCGTTTGGACGTCGATCACCTCGGCGTCGATGCCGGCCTGCGCGAGGAGCTCCGCGGCTTCCATCACGATTCGCAGCGTCGCACCGTAGCTGACCAGCGTGACGTCACTCCCCTTCCGCATGATCTCGGGGACGCCGAGGGGGAGCGTGAAGTCGGCGATGTTCGTGGGGAGCTTTTCCTTGATGCGATAGCCGTTGAGCACTTCGATGACGATGGCCGGGTCGTCGGAGCGGAGCAGCGTGTTGTAGAAGCCGGCGGCCTGGGTCATGTTGCGCGGAACGCATACGCGCATGCCGCGCACGAGATTGACGATGGCGGACATCGGCGAGCCGGAATGCCAGACGCCTTCGAGCCGGTGGCCGCGCGTGCGAATGATGACCGGGCACTTCTGCCCGCCGCGCGTGCGCCAGCGCGTCGTGGCCAGGTCGTCGGAGAGGATCTGGATCGCGTAGAGGATGTAGTCGAGATATTGGATTTCCGCGATCGGCCGCAGTCCGCGCAAGGCCATGCCGATGGCCTGGCCGACGATGGTGCACTCGCGGATGCCGGTGTCGGAGACGCGATAGAGGCCGTATTTTTCCTGCAGGCCGATGCAGCCCTGATTGACGTCGCCGAGCTTGCCGACGTCTTCGCCGAGCGCGATCAGGTTCGGATAGCGCTGGAACGCGGCGTCGAAGCAGGCATTGATGATCTCGGAGCCGTTTTTTTCCGGCGCGTCATCGGCATATTGCGGCTTGACTTCATCGACGTTGAGCGCCGATTCGATGCCGCTGCTGTACAACTCGTCGTCGTACAGCGCGGCGATCGCGAACTCGCGTTCGCGCCGCCAGTCGGCGATGCGATTGGCGACCTCTTCGTGATCGCCGAGTGATTCGCGCGCTGCGATCAGCGCGCTGGTCAGCGCTTTCATCGCGTCGCGGCGATACGGCGCCTGCGTCTTCTGCAGTTCGGACTTGATGGCATCGAGCTCATTGCGATTCGACCCCAGTGTGGACAGCTCGTCGATGTACCCGATGACTGTCCTGACCTCGGCGTCGATCGGAGCGCGATACGTTTCCCACGCGCGGCGCTGCGCTTCGCGCACGAGGCGGAGGTCTTCTTTTTCGAGACCGTCGAGTTCATCCGCGGTGGCGATGCCGTGGCCGATCATCCACTCGCGCATCTTTTTGATGCAGTCGAACTCCGTCTCCCATTCGAGGCGCTCTTTCGACTTGTAGCGCTCGTGCGAGCCGGAAGTCGAATGCCCCTGCGGCTGCGTCATCTCGTCGACGTGAATGATGGCCGGAACGTGTTCCATGCGAACGATCGAGGCCGCGGCGATGTAGGTCTCGCAGAGCGCCGGATAGTCCCATCCGTGCACGATGTAGATGTCGTAGCCGCTGCGCTGTTTCGGATCGCGCTGAAAACCTTTCAGCAGCTCCGAGATGTGGCCCTTCGTCATCTGAAATTCGTTGGGCACCGAAATGCCGTAGTTGTCGTCCCAGATCGAGACGAGCATCGGTATCTGCAGAACGCCCGCCGCGTTAATCGACTCCCAGAACATCCCCTCGGCGCAACTGGCGTTGCCGATCGTGCCCCACGCGATCTCGTCGCCGTTGCGCGAGAACTGCGTGGATGTTTTCAACTCGTCGATCTCGCGATAGACCTTGGAGGCATACGCGAGACCGACCAGCCGCGGCATCTGCGAGCCGGTCGGCGAAACGTCGGCCGAGGTGTTGTAGCTGTCGATCTGATTGCGGAAGGAGCCGTCGGGATTGAGCAGCCGCGATGCGAAGTGGCAGTTCATCGAACGGCCGCCGGACCATGGCTCGTGCTCGACATCGGCATCGGCGTAGAGCTGCGCGAAGAATTCGTCGAGCGTGCCGATGCCCGAGGCGAAGAGGAAGGTCTGATCGCGGTAGTAGCCGCTCCGCCAGTCGCCCTTGCGAAACGCGCGGGCCATGGCCAATTGCGCGACCTCTTTGCCGTCGCCGAAGATGCCGAACTTGGCCTTGCCGGTCAGCACTTCGCGGCGGCCGATCAGGCTGGCCTGCCGCGAACGCCACGCGACGCGGTAATCGTCGATGATGCTCTCGCGCGTGAACTGCGTACGGATCGTCTCGGTCTGTTCAGGTGTGGCCACGAGCGAAGTTTATCCGACGGCCGCGTGAATTTCTTCACCGCGCGATCGGAATCAGTTTCACTTCCAGCCGGTAGTCCGCGCGGATCTTTCGCATCGTCGCGTTCTGGATCCGGTCGCCGAGGTTTTGCAGCGGGAAGAGGAGCATGTCGAACGTCGTCGCGCTCTGGTCGAGCTGGTGATGCTCGTCTTCCCGAAGTTGGATGCCTTCCTTCAACACCAGGCCGCGATTGAACTTCATGCGCAGCGGGCGATAGTCGTCGGCGCCGACTTCAATCGTGCAGACTTCGGGATACTTCGGCACGTCGACGCGCAGCGGCGTCGTTCCCTTTACGACCGTACCGGAACCGCAGTCGAGACTCACCGATGCGTGGTTCGGCACGCTCACGATCTCGACGACGTTCGGCTCCGGCGGTTCATTGGCCGCTGTTGACGCGCAGCCGGCCGCGAGCGCGAGCAGTAGTAGAAAAGCGATTCGCTTCATCATCACTCCGTCGCCAGCACCGTGCTGTCGTGCTCGCGTTTGTGGAGATCGTTCACCTTGGCCATGATCTTCTCGTCGATCTTGTTGATGGCGAAGTTGCGCGCGACGCCGACAGCGTTCTTGATCGCCTTCGCGTTGGAGCGGCCGTGGCAGACGATGCAGCCGCCTTTCACGCCGAGGAGCGGGGCGCCGCCGTACTCGGAGTAGTCCATCCGCTTCTTCAGACCGACGAACGCACTCTTCGCCAGCAGGCCGCCGAGCTTGTGCTTCCAGGTGCGCGTCATCTCCTGACGCAGCGTCGTCGAAACGAACTCGCCGAGGGCCTCGGAGGCCTTGAGAACGACGTTGCCGATGAAACCGTCGCAGACGACGACGTCCGCGTTGCCGTTGTAGACATCACGCCCCTCGGCGTTGCCGATGAAGTTGAGGCCCGTCTCCTTGAGAACGCGGTACGTCTCCTTCGTCAGCTCGTTGCCTTTCCCTTCTTCCTCGCCGATCGACAGCAGACCGACGCGCGGCGCGTCGATGCCGAAAAGCATCTGTGCGTAGAAATGACCCATGACCGCAAACTCGCGGAGATGGTTCGGCTTGGCGTCGACGTTCGCGCCGACGTCGAGCAGCAGCGTGTGACCTTTGACGCTCGGCAGAACCGTGGCCAGCGCGGGACGGCTGACGCCTTCGATCATGCCCATGACGGCGCGCGCGCTCGTCCACGTGGCGCCGGTATTTCCCGCCGACACGAATGCATCGGCGCGCCCCTCGGCCACGAGATTCGCGCAGACGCGCACGGAGGAGTTGCGCTTGCGGCGCAGCGGCGCGAGCGCGGTGTCCTCCATCGTGACGATCTCGCGCGCGTCGACGACGTCGATGTTGCGCGGCGTCGCCGAGCTCGCCGCGGCGAGCTCCCGGCGGACAACATCCTCCTGGCCGACGAGAATGATCTCGACCGCGAATTCGGCCGCCGCCAGAAGGGCGCCCTTCACTACCTCGGACGGCGCATGATCGCCGCCCATGGCATCCAGGGCGATGCGAACTTCAGTCGTCATCGAATGACGATACTAGAACGCGTCCTTGACTGCGATGACTTCGCGGCCTTTGTAGTATCCGCACTTCGGACAGACGCGGTGCGGCATCTTGGCCTCATGGCACTGCGGACAGGTCGAAAGCGACTTCGCTTCGAGGAAGTCATGCGCGCGGCGCGTGCGCGTGCGCTGTTTTGAGTGGCGCCGTTTTGGGTTAGGCATCGTGTTGCTCCTTTAAGAGTGGTCAGTGGTCAGTGGTCAGTGGTCAGAAAGGCTTCTTCCTGACCACTGGCCACTGGTCCCTGGCCACTTCACTGTTCGTTTTTCTTCGCCAACTCTTCCCGAATCCCCGCCAGCGCGGCGAACCGCGAATCGACCGCCGTCTCCGCGCACGAGCAATGTTCGCCGTTCTGATTCGCGCCGCACTGCGGGCAGAGGCCGAGACACCCCTCCGTGCACAACGGCTTCATCGGGATGGCCAGCTGGATCTGCTCATTCGCGAGATCGCGAAGCGGAATGGCGCGCTCGGTGTAGAACTCGACGTCGAGCTCGTCCGGCGTGACCTCGACCTCTGCATTCTCTTCAGAAACCTCGGGACGAGGGCGGAATCTTAAGTGAAACTCGGACGCGTTCGCAAACGGGAACGGCTCGACGCAGCGCGAGCAGAGGAAATCGGCCGTGAACGTGGTCGTTCCATCGGCCAGGTATTCTGCGGGCAAATCGCCCTTGCGCGCGTCGGCGACCAACGACACGGGGCCGATCGAGACGAGCTCGATCCTTTCCAGTTCCTCGGTGGTGAACTGGAATGTCCGCTCATAGTGCTGCGGCCCGTATTTGTCGATGTCGTCGAAGACGATCCGTTCTTTGTCCGGCATGGTGCGTCGAGGCTCTAACTACGGCCTCCCGGCTTCTATTTCGCGGAGATTCTTACCTTTAGCTCTTCCGCGGAGCCATCCTCGGAGTCGGCGGCTTCGAGGACGGTGGCGCCCTGAAGCGCCTCGATCCAGTGGCCGAGGTCGCGGGCGGAGCGGTAGAAGCGTGGCGCGGCGATGCGGAGGCCGATGCTGTCGCCCAGCCGGCTGAGAATCGGCACGAGGCGCCGCGGGTCGGCGCGAACCGCCCACTTCCCGGCCGGCCAGCGGCCCGGTTCCATCGCATCATTAATATAGGGATTGATCGAGTCGTCGAACGACAAGAGGAGCGCCCCGCCGTGCTCAGCGGTCTGAATGTGGATGCCGAGCGACTCTCCCTGCTTCACTTTGGCGACGAATTCGTCGAAGGCGGCGCGGCGCGGCGGATCGTCGGGAACGGCGATGACGCCCATCGGCCGCGGCAGGAACTTGTGCGTATCGATGTCGTAGACGGCAATCGTTCCTCCGTTCTCGACCAGCGAGGCGACGCGCGTGCCGAAGACGCGATTGAGATCTTCGACCACGCGGGGCATGGTGGCGAAGGTGGCGGTGATCAGCGCGTTGTGGAGAAACTGCGCGGGCTGTGTCGATTGCGCTGCGACCGGCTCCTCCGCATCGCGCTGCGCGCGCGAGGTGAAGAGGATGTCGTCGGGCGTCACCGACAGCGACGTGACGGCCGGCCGCGCGATGGGCGGGAACGCGCCGCGCGAACCGCGGCGCTGGACGACGAAGGCGTCGCCGGGCGGCAATTTTTCGGAAAGGCTCAGGATCTGCGCGAGGTCAGCGGAGTTGATCGGCTGCGTCGACGGAGCGTTGATCAGCAAGGTCTCGCCGATGTCGCCGCCGAGCATCATGTAGGTGCGCACGACGAAGGCGCGGATCGGATCGAGGCGGATCAGGTAGCGCGTGGTCGATGCATCGCGCCAGGCCAGAAGGTCAGCGCGGCCGACCATCCACGGCGACGGCAGCGAATGCATCTTCTCCCAGTTCTCGACTGCTCCCGCGGTCACCGGATTCGCGCGCAGTTTCGAATCGAGCGCCGCAGCGGTCGGAATCAGCGCGAACGATTGCGCGGACTCCGGCACCGAGGCGACGAGGTCGCGCTGCGCGCCGGTGAGCGGAAAGCGGATGCCGGCCGAAGTCTTCGGCGTCGTGGCGACGAGATAGAGGATCACCGCGGCGACGAGCGCGAGAACGACGGCGGCGATGATGGTCAGCTTTCGCATCGATTCCTGCGCATTGTGTCATCCACCGGCAAGCGGCCGCGCGCATCAGTTACGATCCGCGATCCGATGCCGTCCACGGTCAGCACCGTCGTTCACACTCTGAGCCATGCCCTTGGCGAGCGGATCGCCGGCGCGTTTCGCGCCGCCACGCGCCGCGAACGCAAGCTGCGCATCGGCATCGACATCCGCCCGTTCTACGAGCCGCTGACGGGAATCGGCTGGTATCTCTACCATCTGCTTCATGAGCTGGCAAAGCACGACGACGTGGAGCTGTACCTCTTCGGCGATGCGCGCGTGACCGATTTCGGCCCGACGCTGCGCGCCGATATCCCGGCGAACGCGCACCTCTGCTGGTTCGATCTGCGCGGCCAAGGCATCATCTCCGGCCGTTCGCGCGCGATTACCGCGGCCGCGTACGTGGCGTGGATGAAACTGATCGACGTCGACGTGATGTTCGGCGCGAACTACTTTCTCCCCCGCCTCCTCGCAGCGATCGCACGGCGACGCGTGGTGACGATCCACGATCTGACCTACAAGCGTTTCCCCGAGCTGCTGCAGAAAGAGACGCTGATCAATCTCGAACATCACATGCAGCGCGAGCTGGCGCATGCCGACGCCGCGATCTGCGTGTCAGAATCGACGCGGCAGGATCTGCTGAAGTTCTACAACATCGATCCCTCGCGCGCGGTGACGATCCTGTCGGGGTTATCGATCTCCGACACCGGACTCCCGACACCCGACAATCTCCCCAAGAACTACATCCTCTTCGTCAGCACGATCGAACCGCGAAAAAATCTCGAAGTGCTGCTCGATGCGTTCGCGCGCCTTCGCGCGCGCGGCGCGTACGACGGCGCACTGGTCATCGTCGGCCGTGTCGGCTGGAAATCGGACTCGCTCATTCCTCGGCTGCGCGCGCCCGGCGTGCATCATCTCGACTACGTTCCGCCGAACCAGCTCGCATCGATTTACCGCAACGCGGAGCTGTTCGTCTTCCCCTCGATCTACGAAGGCTTCGGCTTTCCGCTGCTCGAAGCGATGGCCTACGGCATCCCGTCGATCGCGGCACGATCGTCGTCGCTCCCCGAAATCGGCGGCGACGCCGCGCTGTACTTTTCGCCGCGCGAGGCGCGCGAGCTGGAATCGCAGATGGAACGCGTGCTGACCGACGCCGCGCTGCGCGCGCAACTCTCCGCCGCCGGCGTCGCGCGCGCAGCGCAGTTTCGATGGGACGTGGCGGCGGAGCGGACCCTCGCAGTCCTGCGCCGAAGCGCGTCATAGCGCCGAGCGCGAATGGAGCGCTGGCGTCTCGCCGGCTGGCTCGGCGGCGTTCTCGCCGCCGAATGGGAGGCTTGGACAGGTGTTGCGGTTATCAGCAAATGTAGAGGGTTTGCCGGTTCGGCAGCGAGGACGCAGCCGGTCCAGCCGGCGAGACGCCAGCGATCCGCTATGTGCGGCCGTGCGGCTACACTGAATCGAACATGCACATCACCATCGACGGGCGCGCGCTGGTCGGGAACCGCACCGGCATCGGCGTTCATACCGCCGAGATCGCGCGGCGGTTGACTCCGGCGCCGTTGATCGCGTCGCATGCGGCGATCGACGATCGCACGGGGCTCGAACAGTGCGCGTTTCGCGTCGATCCGATACCGTTCGGCGTCGTCTGGCAGCAGCTCGTGCTGCCGCGCATCGCGACGGACGGCGTGTTGTGGGCGCCTCACGGCACGCTGCCGCTCGCGTTGCGCATCCCGTCCGTTGCCACGCTGCATGATTTCAGCTCGCTGACCATGCCGCTGCGCCATCGCGCGAAGACGGTGCTGTCGTTCAACGTCTTCATCGGACGGAGCCTGCAGATGGCGACGCGCATCGCCGCTGTGTCGCGGAACGTGGCCGAAGAGGCGGTGCGATGGTTTGGGGTGTCGCGAGCGACGATCGAGATCGTGTCGAATGGTGTCGATGAATTCTTCACACCTGACGGCGACGAGAACGATTACGTCCTCTTCGTCGGCACGATTGAGCCGCGCAAGGGGCTCGACGATCTACTGGCGGTCTGGGACTCGCTGCCGCATCCGCGACCGCGGCTGGTCCTTTGCGGCGACGCGGGATGGGGCGAGGTGCGGTTACCGCGCGATGCCGAGGTGACCGGGTACGTCGACCGCGCGCGGCTGCGCGAGCTGTACCGGCACGCGCGCGCGTTCGTCTATCCGTCGCGGTACGAAGGATTCGGAATCCCGCCACTCGAAGCGATGGCCTGCGGCGCGCCGGTGATCGCGACGCGCACCGGCGCGATTCCGGAGTACGCGGAGGGCGCGGCGCTGCTCGTCGATCCCGGAGATCGGGATGCGCTTCGCGAAGCGCTGCTTCGTATGCTGTCGGAGAAATCGCTGCGGCGCGAATTGCGCGTGCGTGGACCGGAACGGGCGCGAACGTACTCGTGGGATCGCAGCGCCGTGTTGATGTCGGAACTTTTCGCCGAGGCGGCGCGATGAGAATCGGGATCGACGCGCGGAAGATCGCCGACTTCGGGATCGGGACGTACATTCGCGGGCTGTTGCACGAACTGGCGGCGAGTGATGACGATACGTTCGTCGCCTTCGCGCCGCAGCGGCTGGCGCATCTGATTCCGAGCGGAGTGGAGCATGTCAGCATCGACGCGCCCCACTACTCCATCCGTGAGATTGTTACCCTGGGGCGCGCTGCCGATCGCGCCAAGCTCGATCTCTTTCACGCGCCGCACTACGTCGTGCCGTTCACGCGCGCGCCGTTTGTAGTCACGATTCACGACCTCATTCACCTCCGCAATCCGAATCCGGTGAAACGGCTGTACGCGCGGCAGATGATCGGCCGCGCGGTACGGAGGAGTCGGCGCGTGCTGACGGTGAGCGAAGCCGTCAAACGCGAGATCGTGAGCACGTTCCGCTGCGCGGACGATCACGTGATCGTGACGCCGAACGGCGTCGGTACGCCGTTTTCGGAGAGCGGGCCGGCGGCCGAGGGGCGCTACTTCCTCTATGTAGGGAACGACAAGCCGCACAAAAACGTCGACGTGCTGGTTGATGCGTTTTCGCGAATCGATGGTGCGACGCTCGTTCTGACCGGCGGCGCGTTCGAGCGTTTCAGATCGCGCGACCGCGTCGTCGTCACCGGATTCGTCGACGATGTCGAGCTGGCGGCGCTCTACCGCGGCGCGATCGCGCTGGTGATGCCGAGCCGCGAAGAAGGATTCGGATTGCCGGCGCTCGAGGCGATGGCCAGCGGCTGCGCGGTGATTACGTCCAACGCGGCGGCTGTCGTCGAGATCACCGGCGACGCGGCGCTGCATGTCGAAGCGGATGCGGCGTCGCTGGCCGCGGCGATGACGCGCATCGCGTCCGACGAATCGCTGCGCTCAGCGCTCGCGTCGCGCGGCATCGCGCGCGCGAACGAGTTCACGTGGACGCGCTGCGCGGAGCTCACGCGCG
>Ga0207677_10000098_pt1 | contig 71301 bp, 59 predicted proteins | sample KBSMisM42_FD_184311 | JGI IMG/M metagenome (GOLD analysis project Ga0207677, IMG submission 184311) | Miscanthus rhizosphere microbial communities from Kellogg Biological Station, Michigan, USA - KBS Miscanthus M4-2 (SPAdes) (version 2) | ecosystem: Host-associated > Plants > Roots >...
TGAACTCGTCCACATCTTTCTTGAGCCGCGCCTGCGCTTTGCGGTCGATGTAGACCATGTGGCCGGTCTCGAAGTAGTCCATCGAAATGTTCTTGCGCAGATCGGGATCGAGTTGCATGCGGGCGAAGGTGTAGCGGGTGGCGGCGAAGGGCGTGGCCAGGTCGTAGTAGCCGTTGGCGACGAAGACCTTCATGAACGGGTTCTGGGCGATGGCGCCGCGAAGGGTTTCGGCGACGTCGACGTAGCGGTTCTGGGCGCGGTCGTAGTTCCAGGGGCGGACCTTGCCGGTCAGAATTTCGTACGGGAGGTCGGTGTCGAACTTCAGCTCGCGGCGGACGTAATCGTTGATCACGGCGGTGTACTCGCCGAAGATGGCCGAGTAGGACGGATCGGCTTCGTCATTCTCGCCGGCGGCGTCTTTGTCGATGCCGATGAAGCGTCCGTCGAGGCGTCCCACTGTGCGGCGCTGCGAGCGGAGCAGTTCCTTGTCGAAGCGGCTGATGTTCACGCGCAGGTTGGTCTGCTCGATGTACGTGGGGGAGAGGCCGGTCAGGCGCGCCAGTTTCGCGGTGACGTCGCGGCGTTCCTGATCGCTGATGCGGTCGCCCTGCATCAGCGCGTGCGTGTAATCGCCGAGGGCGAATTGCTCGGACTCGGAGATCGCGTGTTCGAGAGTGCCGGACTGCAGGTCGGACGGCAACCGCTTGTGGTACCAGGCGATGGCCGTATACGTGGGGAGGAAGAGCTCATAGGCGAGATCGTTCGCGCTGTCGAATGATGCCGTTTCGAAATTCAGGATCGACGATATCAACACGATGCCGTTGAGGTAGAAGCCCTGCTGGCCGAGCCAGCCGGACAAGCCCGCCGCGCGTGTGGTTCCGTAGCTTTCGCCGGCCAGGAACTTCGGCGAGGCCCAGCGGCTGTAGCGCGTGGTCCAGAGGCGGATGAATTCGCCGACGGACTGGATGTCGGAGTCGACGCCGTGGAACTTGTTCGCATCAGAAAAAGGAATCGCGCGGCTGTAGCCGGTCGTGACCGGATCTATGAAGACGAGATCGGTGACATCGAGGATGCTTCCTTCGTTGTCGACCGTGCGGTACGGCGGCTTCGCGGCGTGGCCTTCGTCGTCGGCATACACCACTCGTTTCGGACCGAACGCGCCCATATGCAGCCAGACCGACGACGAGCCTGGGCCGCCGTTGAAGGTGTACGTCACGGGGCGGCGCGCGGGATCGGCGCCGTCTTTCGTGTACGAGGTGAAGAAAAAGCTGGCGCGCGGCTTTCCGTCTTCGTCGCGCATGATCATGAATCCGGAGCGGGCGGTGTAATTGATGGTCTGGCCGCCGATGGTGACGGAGTGCTGCGTCGTCGAGATTTTGTCGTTCGCGTCGGCGGGCGGTCGCGCGCTGCGCGGCTCTTCGCGCGGCGCGTCGGTGCGGTCGTCGTTGTCCGCGGGCGGCGGCGTTTCGCGGCGGGCGCCGGCGGGCGCGGGCTGGCGGTTCGGAGCGGGTTCGGGCGATTGTGCGAAGAGCGAGAAGACGGAGAGCGTCAGCAGCGCGGCGAACATCGCGTTTTTCATTTGCGGCGCATTGTAAGGCAATGGCCGGGCACGCTATCGTGCGCGGATGATCAAGAAAATCACGCCCGTGCTGATCGTCGACCGCATCGAGCCGCTGCTGCCGTTGTGGGACGCGCTCGGCTTCGCGCGCGCTGCCGAGGTGCCGCACGGCGACGCGCTCGGATTCGTCATGCTGACGCGCGACGGCATCGAGGTGATGTACCAGACCTTCGACAGTGTTCGCGGCGATGAGGCGAAAGCGCTGGAAGGCGCGCGCGCGATCGGCGCGTCGGCGGTGTTCTTCGAGGTCGACGATCTCGATGCCTTGAAAGAGCAGATTCCGGACGGCACGGAGGTCATTGCGGAGAGCCGCAAGACTTTCTACGGATCGACGGAAACGATCATCCGCGATGCCGCCGGCAACGTGATTACGTTCGCGCAGTTCGCCGCGTCGTGAGCTGTCGCCTCTTCGCCGCCGCGGCCCTCATCCTCGGGCTCGCGTACGTTTTCCTTACGCCGCCGTTTGCGGTGCCCGATGAGGACAATCACTTCTGGCGCGCGCTGGCGGTCGGCCGCGGCCATCTGCTGGCCACGCGCGGTCTCGACGCGATGCCGATGCCGCAGACGGTGGAAGACTTCACCTGGGTCATCGAGCGCACGTCGCCCGCGCAGACGCTCGCTGAAAAATTGAAGACTGCTGCGGCGTTGCGGCACGACGATCGGATGGGGCGTCCCATCCGCTTCGCGGAGTGGTATTCGCCGTTTCCGTACCTGGCGACGGGACTGGTGGCGGCGCTGCCGCTGCGGCCGGTGATCGTGTTTTACGGCGGCCGGATCGCGAACCTGTTCGTGGCGATGCTGCTGGTCGCGCTCGCGATCCGCGCGGCGTCGCAGTACGGAGCGATCTTCGCCGCGGCGGCGCTGCTGCCGATGTCGCTTTACGAGCTGGCGTCGTTGTCGGCGGACGCTCCGACGATCGTGCTGGCCTGGCTCTTCACGGCGCTCCTCTTCTCGCCGCCGCGGCGCACGTGGCTCATCGCGCTGGCAGGATTCGCGTCGGGTCTGTGCAAGCCGGCGTACTTTCTGATCGCGTTGCTGGCGTTCGTGGCGCCGCTTCGCTGGCGGCAACGGCTGGCGATCCTCGGCGCCACAGCATTCGGAACATTGCTGGCGATCGCGTCGGCGCAGCGCGGTGCCTACAACCCGCGCCGCGGATTGCCGGTCGATTCCGGCGCGCAGATCCGGTGCATCGCCTCCGATCCGATCCACTTCGCGCAGGTGATGCTGCACGACGCCGTGACCAACGGCCGCTTCTACATCGAAGAGATGATCGGCCGCTTCGGCGCGAACGAGCTGAAGCTCTCCCCGGTCGTCATCACGCTCGAAATCATCCTGCTCCTCGGCGTCGCGCTCACGTGCGGCGCGGCGGTGCGGACGCGCGTGCGCATCACCGCGCTGGCGATCGTGATCATGACCATTGGCGGAATCCTGCTCTCGCAATACCTGATCTGGTCCGTCGTTTGCGGCGATGCCATCGAAGGCGTTCAGGGCCGCTACTTCCTGGAGATCCTGCCGCTGTTCCTGGCGGCAATCGCGCTTCCGCGAATCCGTTTGCGCGCGAGTCCGTGGATCGTCATCGCGGTCGCGGTCGTCTGCAACACGATGGCGCTGCTGACGCTCGTTGGCCGTTACTGGTAAACGAAAACGGGCGAGCCTTGCGGCTCGCCCGTTCTGCGATTCGTTTGTAATTGAAACTTAGTACATGCCGCCCATGCCGCCGCCCATACCGCCGGCGCCGCCGCCGGGCTGCGGCTTCTCGTCTTCCTTGATCTCGGAGATGAGGGCCTCGGTGGTGAGCATCAGGCCGGCGATCGAGCTGGCGTTCTGGAGGGCCTGCTTGGTGACCTTGGCCGGATCGATGATGCCGGCGTTGATCATGTCGACGACTTCGTCGTTGCGGGCGTCGTAGCCCCAGTTGCCGCCCTTCAGCTTGATCTCGTTGAGCAGCACCGACGCTTCTTTGCCGGCGTTGAAGACGATCTGGCGGAACGGCTCCTCGAGCGCGCGGCGGATGACGTTGACGCCAACCTTCACGTCGCCCTCGGCCTTCACGGCCTCGACGGCCGGGATGGCGCGCAGCAGCGCGACGCCGCCGCCCGGGACGATGCCCTCTTCGACGGCAGCTTTCGTGGCGTGCATCGCATCTTCGACGCGCGCCTTCTTTTCCTTCATCTCGGTCTCGGTTGCGGCGCCGACCTTGATGACGGCAACACCGCCGACGAGCTTGGCCAGGCGCTCCTGGAGCTTCTCGCGGTCGTAGTCCGAGGTCGTGTCGTCGATGAGCCCGCGAATCTGCTTCACGCGGCCGGCGATTGCTTCCTTACGGGTCTTGTCGTCCGTATCCGTGACGAGCGTGGTGTTGTCCTTGTCGATCGTGACGCGCTTCGCATCGCCGAGGTCTTCCCACTTTACGTTCTCGAGCTTCACGCCGATGTCCTCGGAGATCAGCTTGCCGCCGGTGAGGATGGCGATGTCTTCGAGCATGGCCTTGCGGCGATCGCCGAAGCCCGGCGCCTTGACGGCAGCGACGTTCAGCGTGCCGCGCAGCTTGTTGACGACGAGCGTGGCCAGAGCCTCGCCTTCGACGTCTTCCGCGATGATGAGGAGCGGCTTGCCCTGACGAGCGGTCTGCTCGAGGATCGGCAGCAGGTCCTTCATCGAGGAAACCTTCTTCTCGTAGATGAGGATCTTGGCGTTCTCGAGGACCGACTCCATGCGATCGGGATCGGTCACGAAGTACGGCGAGAGGTAGCCGCGGTCGAACTGCATGCCCTCGACGACTTCGAGGACGGTGTCGAGGCCGCGCGCTTCTTCGACGGTGATGACGCCGTCCTTGCCGACCTTCTCCATCGCCTGGGCGATGATGGTGCCGATCTCGTCATCGCTGTTCGCGGAGATCGTTCCGATGTGGGCGATGTCCTTCCCCTCGACCGGCTTGGCCAGCTTGTCGATCGACTCGACGGCGGCCTTGACGGCCATTTCGATGCCGCGCTTGACGTCCATCGGATTTGCGCCGGCGGTGACGTTCTTGATGCCTTCGCGGTAGATTGCCTGGGCCAGAACCGTGGCGGTGGTGGTGCCGTCGCCGGCGGTGTCGGAAGTCTTCGAGGCCACTTCGCGAACCATCTGCGCGCCGGCGTTCTCGATCTCGTCCTTCAGTTCGATCTCCTTGGCGACGGTGACGCCGTCCTTGGTGATCGTGGGGGAGCCGAACTTCTTCTCGATGACGACGTTGCGGCCGCGGGGGCCGAGGGTCACCTTGACCGCGTCGGCGAGCTTGTTGACGCCGCGAAGAATGGCCTGACGGGCATCTTCACTGTACGTAATACGCTTTGCCATTGGTTTTCTCCTTAGTTGATGATGCTTACTCGACCACCGCGAGGACTTCGTCTTCGCGGAGGATGGTGTACTCGACGTCATCGATCTTGATGTCGGTGCCGGAGTACTTGCCGATGAGGACCGTGTCGCCGGCCTTGACGTCGAGCTTCATGCGCTTGCCGTCCTCGGCGAACTTACCCTCGCCGACCGCGATCACTTCCGCCTGCTGGGGCTTCTCCTTGGCCGTATCCGGAATGATGATGCCGCCGCGCACCTGCTCTCCTGTTTCCTTGCGCGTGACAACGATGCGGTCATACAACGGACGAAGTTTCATAGCCATCTGTGTCTCCTTTCACCCTGTTCTTGGATTGTTTCCGCGGCAGGACGCCGCGATATGGTTGCTGTCCGGGAAGTTGAGTGTTTGGCACTCACGCCTCACGAGTGCTAACAATATGCGGCGGACATTATTCTGTCAAGGGTGGGGCAGGATGCGCGCGCCTGAAAGGACAGTTCCGAGGGATTGAACGCCGCGTCCGGGCGACTGAAGGGGCAGTTCCCAGCGATTGAACGTCGAGTCTGCGCGACTGAGAGGTTAGGTTCCGAGGGACTGAACGTTGAGTCCGCGCGACTGAAGGGGCAGTTCGGAAGGACTGAACTTCGAGTCAGCGCGACTGAAGGGGCAGTTCGGAGGGACTGAACTTCGAGTCGGGGCGACTGAAAGGTCAGTTCCGAGGGACTGAACGTCGAGTCGGGGCGACTGAAAGGTCAGTTCCGAGGAACTGAACGTCGAGTCCGCGCGACTGAAGGGGCAGTTCCGAGGGACTGAACGTCGAGTCCGCGCGACTGAAAGGTCACGTCCGCGGAACTGAGCGTCAGGTCCGCGGACCTGAACGTCACGTCCCGGGACCTGAACGTCACGTCCCCGGACGTGAGCGGCACGTCCCTGGACCTGAGCGTCACGTCCCTGGACCTGAGCGTCACGTCCCTGGACCTGAGCGTCACGTCCGCGGACCTGAGCGTCACGTCCCCGGACCTGAACTTCACGTTCGCCGAACTAAGCGTCACGTCCGCCGAACTGAAAGGTCACGTCCGCTAATCGGAACGTCACGTCATGGATACCCGATTCGACTCTATCCTGCGTGGCCACAATGCTTTACCTGTATGATTGGGGACGGCCTTCGCTTCGTCCTCCATCCATGGCTGCAAAAACGCCTCCTTGCAGGTCCAGCGCGCAGAACGAAGGTGTGACCAAAGTATATGTACACTTGGCACAGCCGCCGCAAATGAACGAATCATTAATGCAAAAATGAAGGAAGGTTCAAACATGCGGTTTGCATTCGTGAGGTACGTCCTAGCACTCCTCTTTTCAGTCCCGCTCTTCGCTGCTCCACCGCCCTCGGTCATTTTGTCTGGCTATGGTGCCCACCACCCAATTTTCATCTCCGCGGCGGCTATGGTCGCCGCCGACGGCACGACGGCCACGGTTGTCCCGGAGGATTGGCGTCCGGGGGTGCAACACCTTGGCGAGGTTCTCTCGGAACACCGAAGCCAGGTCTCCGCCTCCAGCCTTCCTTCAACCGCCCCGTGTCACGGCGGGATGCTAACCGATGAGCCCGTTGAGCAGTACGTGGATGTATCGACGCCGCATAACAGGGTCGTCAACGCGCATGCCATCGTCGCTGGGACCATTCGGAGCGTGACGCCTGGCTTTTTCCAGGGATCGCCTGGCTCTCTGATCGAGATTGACAACCTCGACAAAATCAAACTGGATGCCTTGTTTAACAACCTGGGAGAGAGGCTTTACCTCCGGCTCCCCTATGCACAATTCGTCATGAACGGGGTTGAATACTGTCGGGCATCAGGCCCCGGAGCGTACAAACCGACAGTTGGTGACCGCCTTCTGGTGTTCGCGTATCGCGCTCCGGCGGATACGGCTGGAACGTTCCTTTACGCGGGATCGCGAGAGATCATCGCGCAACCAAGCGGCGGCACGATCCTCATCCCTGAAGCTTTCTCGTTCTTTGACGACAAGGCGGCAACCATAGAGACCGTTACGACGGCTATTCGCTCGCTACTCTCTCGCCGCGACTTACCTGTAGTGGGTCACGACGGGAGAGCGCAATGAAGCCATTTTTGTTCATTGCGGTTTTCTCTATGTTGTTAACGCTACCGGCACGAGGCCAGGACTGTAGCCCAGTCCAGCGGAGCGGTTTTACTGGCGGCAGCGTCAGCCTGTGTTCAAGCCAGTATATAGGCCCACAAACCATCGCAAACGGCGAGAGCTACTGGACAAGTCCATGCGGCCAAACAGGCTCAATCCCCGATTTTTCTGTCAATAACAGCGGTGCTGATTTCCAAGTCCAGGTTTACTATCATTTTGAGAACGGCCTAAGCGCCTGCGGCGCGACCACATGGCAGGGGCAGGTGCCTATTCAAATCGATCTATGGGCGGCAGGTCCGGGCCCACCAAACGGCGAGCTGATGGATTGCAATCCTACGGAGTCTCTCGCACACGAGATCGGCCACATACTCGGTCTCGATCACCCGACTACCCAGTGCTTTGGCCATATTATGGGGTGGCCGTCTTCATTGCCGCGGAGTGTATGGGCGAGCGATTGCCAGACCGCCGACTCAAACTGGTACACACCGACCGAACAGTATCGAGATCAACAGCAGGCAGATGATCAGGCAAGACTGCAGGAATGCGAATCGCGATGCTCGAGCCATTGCGAGATGGCCTACGGAGGTAGCTATTATTGCCCGTCAGAAGGTCAATCGCCGATCATTGTCGACCTTGATGACAATGGCTTCAATCTGACGGATGCCGACCACGGCGTGAACTTTGATCTGAACGGCGACCATCAGCGCGAGCGGATCGCGTGGACGAGTTCTGCCGGCTCGGATGCATGGTTGTGCCGTGACCGTAATGAAGACGGTGTAATCGGTGATGGGACAGAGTTGTTTGGTAATTTCACGCCCCTTGCGAATGGGCGCAAGGCGCCGAACGGGTTCGTGGCGCTCGAGGAGTTTGACGCGCCTGCATCAGGCGGCAACGGGGATGGGCAACTCGATAGCCGCGATCGCCTATGGACAACACTTCGTCTTTGGATTGATGCAAATCACGATGGTATTTCTCAGCCCAACGAATTGATGACATTAACAGAGGCCGGTGTTCAGTCTATCGACCTCCATTACATTCGGTCGAACTACACTGACGACAATGGCAATATCTTCCGGTTTAGAGCAAAGGCCGTCGTGCGTGATCGGAAAGGGAAATTGCATAACTCGAAAATCTACGATGTTTTTCTCTCGACTGCTGTTACTGGGCAGTAGCCGCGCGGCCATCAATCCTATACGGCGGCTGCAATCAGCTACGTTCGAGTCGCGATCACTTGGCGCTAGTGACGTACGGAGCGGTGGCGGGGTGGGACCTGGGCGTCGTCGTTGAGGATCGTGCCGGTCGCGGCCGTGGAGAAAAAGGTAGCGTTGTCGGCGCCGGTGATGACGATGTTGAACGTCTCGTCGGGCTCGAAAACGGTGTCGCCGAGGATGACGACTGTGAACGTTTTCACGGTCTCGCCGGGCTGGAACGTGATCTCGCCGCTCACGGGGAGGTAGTCGGAACCGGAGGTGGCGGTGCCATCTTGCGTCTGGAAGCGGACGCGGGTCACGCTCGCCGAGGCGAGGCTCAGCCGCAGCGTGAACGAGGCTAAATTCAGGCCGCTGTTGCCCTCGACGACGTTGACGTCGCCGATGCTTGCGAACGGAAGGGCCGGACCGCCGTGATCGTCGTCGACAATCGTGCCGGTGCCGATGCCGCGCTCGACGGCGGCGTTGACGGGGTTTGAAAGCTGAACGGTGAAGAGCTCGTCGCCTTCATCGAGCGCGTCGCCGATGATCGGAACGGAGATGGTCTTCACCGTCTCGCCGGCCTGAAACGTCAGCGTCCCTTGCGTGGTGAGGTAATCGAGGCCGGGGCTCGCGGAGATGGCGTTGGTCTGGTAGTCGACCGTGGCCGTCACGGTGGCGTTTGCGGGCTGCAGGCGGACGGTGAAGATGGCCGAGGTCGTGCCGAAGTTCCCTTCGCTGACGCGGACGTCGTCGATGGTCAATTTCGCAGAGGCGGGGAAGGTCGAGGTGTTGTTGTCGGACCGCGGATCGGCGGTCGTGCTGGTAACGGTGGCGGTGTTCGTCGGCTGCCCGGACGTATTGAGCGCGAGCTCGAACGTGGCGCTGATGCTCCTGCTGGCCACTCCCGGGAAGATCCCGATCGTGCAGGAGATGGTGCCGATGCCGCCCGCCGAGGGGGTGGTGCAATCGAAGTGCGGGCCGGAGGTCTGCGTCCATGACGCGAACGTGCTGCCGGATGGGACGGCGTCGGTGAGCGTGACGCCGGCGGCGTCGTTGGGGCCGGCGTTGAAGACGGTGACGGCGAACGTGTCTCCACCGCCGGACGTGGCCACGGAGACGTCGGCTGATGCCGGTTGCGAGGTCACGTTCGTCGAGCGGCTGGCGCTGTTGTTGCCGGCATTCGGATCGGTTTCATCACCGGAGATGGAGGCCGTATTCGTCAGCAGCGTCCCCGCGCTGACGCCGTCGTTGATGCGGAACGTGAAGAGAAACGTCGGCTGATCGCTTGCGGAGCGAATGTCCAGCGTCAAGGCGGAGCAGGTGATGGTGCCGTTCGTCCCGACGGCCGGTGTGGCGCAGGTGAAAGCGCCGAGCGGGTCGGAAACGGTGGCGGAAACGAACGTGGCGTTCGCGGGAACGGCGTCGGTGAGCTGCACGTGATGCGCGGTCGACGGCCCTTTGTTGGATGCGACGACCTGGAAACTGAACGTCGAGCCGGAGGCGGCGCTCGTCGAGCCGAGGATGGAGTCGATGGAGAGGTCGGCGGATGCGGTTGAGGCCGCATCGATGCCGGTCGCGGCGGTGCTGGAGTTGTCGGATGTGTTCGGGTCGGGCGTCGTCGACGTGATCGTGGCGGTGTTGCTGATGATTCCGGAAGACGCGTTTGGCGAGGTCTTCACCGAGATTGTGAAACTGGTTTCGGACTCGACGTCGAAGGCCGTCGCGGTACAGGTGATCGTGCCGCCGGCGCCGACAGCGGGCGTCGTGCAGGAAAAGAGGCTTGTCGACGCGTTCAGTGAAAGGAAGGTCGTGCCGGCCGGCAGCGTGTCGGTGACGGTCACGTTATTCGCGGTCGAGGGGCCGGGGTTGGAGACGAAGATCGAATACTCGATCGTGTCGCCCGCGGTCACCGCCTCGGGCGCGCTTTTCGAAATCAGCAGGTCGGCCGTCTGCGCGTTCGCGCGCACCGCAAAAAAAGCCGCTGCGAACAGGAAGAGGATGCTGTGACAGCGGCGCATGAGCGTCATGACTATGTAGCCGGTTCCGGCTTGACCGTGCTGAACATCACACCGGCGGGCTGTTCTTCGGCCACCGGTTGCAGCGCAGCGAATTCATCTTCGATCGCGTCGGTGTCGGGACCCGAGGCGTGCGGCTTCTTGCGCAGCTTGTCCATGTAGACGTAGAAGACCGGCGTCACGAAGAGCGTAAGCGTCTGCGAGAAGAGCAGGCCGCCGACGACCGCGAGGCCGAGCGGACGGCGCGACTCCGCGCCTGCGCCGAAGCCGAGGGCGATGGGGATCGTGCCCATGAGCGCGGCCATGGTGGTCATCATGATCGGACGGAAGCGGACGACGCACGCTTCGTAAATCGCTTCGGTGGCATCCTTGCCGCCTTTCTGCGCTTCGAGCGCGAAGTCGACCATCATGATGCCGTTTTTCTTGACCAGGCCGACCAGCATGATGATGCCGACGAAGGCGTAGATCGAGAGATCGACGTGGAAGACGAGCAGCGTGAGCAGCGCGCCGAATCCCGCGAACGGCAGCGCCGAGAGAATCGTCAGCGGATGGATGAAGCTCTCGTAGAGGATGCCGAGCACCATGTAGATGACGCCGATGGCGACGAGAAGGAGTAGTCCGAGGCCTTGCAGCGACGACTGGAACGCCTGCGCGGTGCCCTGGAACGACGTGGAGACGGTCGACGGCAGCGTCGTCTTCGCGGCGTCGTTGATCTCGGCCACGGCCGCGCCGAGTGACGTGCCCGGCTTGAGATTGAACGAGAGCGTGACCGACGGCGCCTGGCCGGAGTGGTTCACGGCGAGCGGACCGACGGTTGGAATCATTTTCGCCACGGCGTCGAGCGGGACGAGCTCGCCCGCCGATGAGCGGACGTAAAGCATCGACAGCGCCGCCGGATTTTTCATGAACTCGGGATCGAGCTCCATGATGACCTGGTAGGTGTTGTTGGGCGCGTAGATCTGCGACACCTGGCGCGTGGCGTACGACGAGTAGAGCGCGTCCTCGACCTGATTCGGCGTGAGGCCGAGCGTGGCCGCGCGGTCGCGGTTGATCTCGACATTGACGGTCGGGTTGCGCAGGAAAAGGTCCGTGTTCACGTCGACGAAGCCCGGCAGGGTGCGCATCTTCGCCATCATTTTCTCGGCAGCATCGTAGAGCGTGGCCGTGTCGGCCGACTGCAGCGTGTACTGATACTGCGAGTTCGCCTGGCGTCCGCCGAGGCGGATCGGCGGCGGATTCTGGAGCGAGACGCGGTAGCCGGGAATCGCGTTCAGCTTCGGGCGGAGATCGTTCATGACGTCGTCGATCGACGCCTTGCGCTGCCCTTTCGGCAGGAGGCGCAGCGAGATGACGCTGCTGTTGCCGCCGCGGACGAACGAGAAGAACGTGGCCACGCGCGGGTCTTTGGCTACGATGTCCATCGCCATCTTCTGATGGCGCACGATCTCGGGGAATGACGTTCCCTGCGCAGCCTCGAGGGTGATGCGCACTTCGTTCTGGTCTTCGTTCGGGATGAAGCCTTTCGGCACGGCCATGAAGAGCCAGACCGTGGCGGCGAGGATGATGATCGAGAAGATCAGCGTCAGCGCGCGCTGGTTGAGGGCGATGCGCAGTCCGCGTTCGTACATGGCCAGCATGCCGTCGAAAATCTTCTCGGTGGCCTGATAGAGCTTGCCGTGTTTCTCGCCCTTGTGCGGACGGAGGAACTTCGCGCTGAGCAGCGGCGTGAGCGTGAGCGAGACGAAGCCCGACACGAGAATCGCAGCGCCAATCGTGACCGCGAATTCGTGGAAGAGCCGGCCGAGGATGCCGCCCATGAAGAGGATGGGGATGAAGACGGCCGTCAGCGAGATCGTCATGGAGATGATCGTGAAGCTGATCTCCTTCGAGCCGTTCAGCGCCGCTTCCATCGGCTTCTCGCCCATCTCCATGTGCCGGACGATGTTCTCCAGCATGACGATGGCGTCGTCGACGACGAACCCGACCGACAGCGTGAGCGCCATCAGCGAGAGGTTGTCGAGCGAGTAGTCGCACATGTACATGATCGCGAACGTGCCGACGATCGACAGCGGCAGCGCCAGGCTGGGGATGATCGTGGCGGAAACGTTTCGCAGGAAGAGGAAGATGACCAGGATGACCAGGAAGAGCGTGAGCAGCAGAGTGAACTTGACGTCGTCGACCGAGGCGCGGATCGAGTCGGCGCGGTCGCGGTGCACCTGCAGGTCGACCGACGCAGGCAACTCGCTGCGGAACGTCGGCAGCAGCGCGCGCACGCGGTCGGAGACTTCGACGGCATTCGTTCCCGGCTGCTTCTGCACGGCGAGGATGAAGCCCGGCTTGCCGCGGAACCAGGCCATGGTCTGATTGTTCTCGACGTCGTCCATGACTTTGCCGAGGTCGCCGAGACGCACCGGGTGTCCGTTGCGATAGGCGACGATGACCTTCGCGTAGTCGGCCGCTTTGAAGAGCTGCCCGTTCGCCTGCACCGTGTAATTCGTGTACGGACCGGTGAGGACGCCGGCGGGGAGGTTGACGTTGTTCGCGCGAATGGCGCTGGCGACTTCGTCGATGCCGACGCCGCGCGTGGCCAGCTGGCGCGGATCGAGCTGCGTGCGCACGGCGTACTTCTGCGCGCCGTAGACCTGCACCTGCGCGACGCCCTCGATGGCCGAGATGCGCAACGCCATCATCGTCTCGGCGTACTCGTCGAGTTGGTACAGCGGCATGTCGTCCGAGGTGATGGCGAGGTAGAGGACGGGCGTGTCGGCGGGGTTGACCTTGTTGTACGACGGCGGCGCCGGCATGTTCGGCGGCAACTGCCGTCCGGCCGCGGCGATGGCGGCCTGCACGTCCTGCGCGGCGTTGTCGAGGTTGCGGTTGAGAGCGAACTGCAGCGTGATGCTGGTCGATCCGAGCGACGACGACGACACCATCGAGTCGAGGCCGGCGATGGTCGAGAACTGCCGCTCGAGCGGCGTGGCGACGGCCGAAGCCATCGTCTCCGGGCTCGCGCCGGGCAATGACGCGTTCACGTTGATCGTCGGGAAGTCGACGTTCGGAAGATCGCTCACGGCCAGCTGGCGGTAGGCCATGATTCCGAACAGCACGATGGCCAGCATGACCAGCGTGGTCATGACGGGGCGGCGGATGAAGAGGGCGGCGATGTTCATAGTGGGTTGCTCGGCCGGTTGCTGCAGCGTTTACAGCGACTTCTTCACGTCCACTTTGCTCTTCGGTGTCAGTCGGATCTGGCCGTCGGTGACCACGGTGTCGCCGGGGTTGACGCCGTGGCCGATGACGGCTTGCGTTTCGAGTTGCTGCACGACGGTGACGGGATGCATCTGCACGCCGTTGTCGCTCGTCACCACATAAACGTACTGCCCCTTCTGCCCATTTTGCACCGCCTGGAGCGGAACGATGGTGGCATTCGGCCGGTTCGACAGCGTCATGGCCACGTTCACGAACTCGCCCGGCCAGAGGGCGCGGCCTTCGTTCGCGAAGGTTGCTTTCAGCGTGATCGTGCCGGTGGTGGGGTCGACGGCGTTGTCGACGAAGGTCAGCTTGCCGCCCTGCACCGGCGTTCCGCCCTGCTGCGGCGCGGCGGTAACCGGCACATTGCCGAGGCCGCGCGCGCGGACGTCGCCGAGCTGCGACTCCGGAACAGAAAACGTCACGTAGATCGGTGTGATCTGGTTGATGGTGATGAGCGGAGTGGTGTCGTTCGCTTTGACGAGGTTGCCCGCCTGGACCTGCAGCGTTCCGGTGCGGCCATCCATCGGCGAACGGATCTCGCAGTAGGCGAGTTGCAGCTGCGCGTTCTGCACGGCGGCGCGATCTGCCGCGACGACAGCGCGGGCGGCCTCCGCGCCGGACTTGAATTTGTCGTACTCCTCGCGCGTGACGTAATCCTTCTTGACCAGCTCCGCGTAGCGCGTCGCTTCGGACTCGGCATTCCGCGCCTGCGCTTCATCGCGCGAAAGATTCGCTTCCGCCTGCGCGAGCGTGGCCTGGTACGGACGCGGATCGATCGTGAAAAGCATCTGTCCTTTGCGGACGTCTTCGCCCTCGCGGAACCAGACGCGCTGCAACTGGCCGGCTACGAGCGCACGCACGGCCACGGTCGAAATCGGCTGCACGCTGCCGATCGCTTTCACCTGGACGGGGACGTCGCGCTGTTCGGCGACGGCAACGGTGACCGGGACGCGCTCCTCGCGCACTTTTTCTTTCTTTTCGGCGCAGCCGAGGATGCTGGCGGCGATCGCGGCGCAGGTTGCGGCGCGAAGGCCGGTCGACTTCATTCGAATCATCGTGATCACTTTCCTTGCGATGCGGCCGCGCGCGTCAGCGTGCCGGTGTCGTGTGCGAGTTGTGCAACTGAGAGGAACCAGTCGGTGCGTGCCTGAACTTCCTCGGCGCGCGCATTTTCGAGCGCGGCCTGAGCCGTGAGCAGATCGAGGATGTTGCCGATGCCAGCCTTGTAACGGCCGCTGGCCACGTCGACCGATTCGCGCGCGTCGCGAAGCAGATCGCGGCTCGTGGCCACGCGCTGCATCGCCGTCTGCAATGCGTAGTAGCTGGTCCAGACCTGCAAGCCGACCTGCTGCTCGACGTTGCGCGCGTTTTCCGCGGCGAGCTGAGTCTCGATCTGCGCCGCGCGGATGTCGTACGCGTTGCGGAATCCGGTGAAGAGCGGGACGCGCAGCGAGATGCCGGCGGAGTACGGCGTGGAGCGCTGGTTCAATCCGTTCGTGAATACGTTGCCGACGCTCGCACCGAGTCCGACAGACGGCAATCCCTCGGAACGGACCACCTGCACCCGCTGCCGCGCACGCTCGACCTCGGCGCGTGCGGCGGCCAGATCGGGCCGCTCGGTAACGGCCCGCGCCATCAGCGATTCGACGGCGTCGCTGACCTGCTGCGCGGGTACGTCTGCCGGCAGGTCGCCGACGACGAATGGCGTCGATGCCGGCACTCCCATCAGCGTGGCGATCGTTCCCTGCAGCCGGCGAAGGTTGCCCTCGATCGTTTCGTACGTCAGCTTCGCCTGCGATAGCGCCGTGCGCGCTTGCAGCACGTCCGCGATCGTGGCCACGCCTGCGCGGTGCCGCGCGTCGGCGGAATCGAGACTGGTCTGGCGCTCCTTGATCGTCGCTTCCTGCGCAGTGAGCAACGCCTTCGCGTCGAGGTAGTCGTAGTAGGCCTGCTCGAGGCTGAGGATGACGTCCTGGATCGTTTGGTTGTGCGTGAAGCCGGACGCGATCAGCGTCTGCCGCGCGGCCTCGGCAGACGCATTCCGTCCGCCGAAATCGAACAGCAGGTAATCGAGCGACAGGTTCGGACCGCTGAGCGTCGTAGCGGTTCCGGTGCTCGTGCGCGCGTGCGCGAGCGAGGCGTCGAGGTCGACCGTCGGAAGATATGCCGAGCAAACGCTGCCGAGGTTCGCCTCGGCCAGCCGCGCTTCGAGCCAGGTCGTGCGCGTAGCCGGATTGTTCGAAAGGGCGAGATCGACGATCTGCGCCAACTCGAGCGGAACGCCGGCCGGCGGAAAAACGAGATCGGCCGGCGGCGGAACCTTCGGCGGAATCGCGTTCGCGGGCGGCGTCCACGCCGCGGACGGCGACGCCGGAGTGCCCGCCCCATGCGAAACGGGATCGACGACGTTGCCGATGTTGTGGATGCTCGCGCACGAAGCGCCGAGAACGAGAAGGATCAGTAGTCGAAAAGGCTGCGTGCGCATTGCGTAGAAGCTCGTACGATCAATTGCATAAATTGCGGAAATGGTTGAGTTACAAAGCTGTGGCGTTCGTTCGCCGATGGAAAAACGGCGCCACCTCGCTTGGTGGCGCCGCTCGATAGAAGCGATGGGGACGCTGGCGTAATTACTGTCTCTGCACGAACGCGCCGGCGATGGCGAGGGCGATACAGAGGAGCAGCAGGGACAGTGGCGAGATCATCGGGATGTTCGCCGCAGGAATGACCGTAATCGTCGACGTGGCGGTGTTGTTCCCGGGATTCGGGTCGGGATTGGTGGCGGCGGCGCTGACGACGGCCGTGTTCGTGATCGAGCCCGGAGTCGTCGGCAGCAGGATCGTCAGCGTAAACGTGGCGGTCGCGCCGTTGGCGAGCGTGCCGGCGTTGCAGGTGACGACCGTCGTGCCGCTGCATGAGCCGGCTGGCGTCGATGACTGCAGCGTCGTGCCGGGCGGAAGCGTGTCGGTCACCGTCACGGCCGAGGCGGCGTTCGGGCCATTGTTCGTCACGACGAGCGTGTAGGTCAGCGGCAGGCCGGTGCCATATGGACCGGGCGCCGGCGTCTTGGTGATCGACAGATCGGCGGTCGCCAGCGCGATCGTTGTGATCGCAGTGGAGCTGTTGTTGCCGGGCGTCGGATCGGGTGTCGTCGTCGTCACCGTCGCAGTGTTGCTGCTCGGTCCGATCGGCGCGGCCGGAGCGATCTGCACGACGATCGAGAACGTGGCCGAGGTGCCGGCGGTGAGCGTAGCGATGGAGCAGGAGACGGTACCGCCGCTCCCCACCGGCGGATTGGTGCAGATGAAGCCCGGTCCGGTCAGTTGTGACTCGGAGACGAACGTCGTGTTCGCAGGAAGCGTGTCCGACATCGTGACGGACGTGGCGTCCGATGGGCCGTTGTTCGTCACGTTGATGTTGTAGGTGAGGTTCGAGCCGGCCACCGCGGCGGCAGCAGCGGTCTTGACGATCGAAACGTCGGCGCTACCGGTGGCAGTCGTCGTGACAAAGGATGAATTGTTGCCAGGGTTCGAGTCCGTGCTCGTCGCTGTGGCGTTGGCCGTGTTCGTGATGGCCGCGCCGACGGCGCCGGGATTGATGTGCACCGTCATCGAGAAGGTCGCCGGCGAACCAGGGGCAAGCGAGGCGATCGTGCAGGTCATCGTGCCCGTGCCTCCCGACGGCGGATTCGTGCACGAGAAGGCCGGCCCGGTGGTCTGCGATGCCGACACGAACGTCGCATTCACCGGAACGGCGTCGGTGAGCGAGACGTTGGCGGCGTTCGACGGACCGTTGTTCGTCACGACGATGGTGTAGGTGACGTTCGTTCCGGCGTTCGCCGTCGACGGTCCGCTCTTGACGACCGAAAGGTCCGCGCTGGCGGTGACGACCGTCATCGCGGTGGCGCTGTTGTTGTTCGGATTCGTATCGGCGTTCGTCCCGAACACGGTGTCGGTGTTGCTCAACGTTCCGGTGAACGCAGGATTGATGAGCGCCGTGAGCGTGAACTGGGCGCTCACCCCCGAGCCGAGAGTAAAGATGGAGCAGTTGATACTCCCCGCATTTCCGGCGCCGGGGTCGCTGCAGCCAGCGGCCGGTCCGGTGTTCTGCACGAGAGAGACGAACGTCGTTCCCGCCGGCAACGTATCGCTGAGCGTTGCGGCGCTCTGTGGGTCCGGACCGTTGTTGGTCATGGTCAGGGTCCACGAGATCGTGTTCCCCGCGACCGCGGTGCCCGGTCCGCTCTTCGCTGCCTGGAGATCGCTCGTGACGACGGTGAGCTCGGTCAGGCTGCTGTTGTTATCGGGATTGGGATCGTTGGTCGTGGTCGTTACGTGGGCGACATTGGTGAAGACCGTTCCCGACGCCGTCCCCGCAGGAATGTGGCCGGTCAGCGTAAACGTCGCGGTGGCGCCGGCGGCAAGACTGAGGATGGAGCAGGTAACGGTGCTTGTACCGCTGCAGCTGAACGCCGGCCCGCTGTTCTGAATGATCGAGACGAATGTCATCGTTCCGGGCAGCGTGTCGGTGAGCGAGACGCTGTCAGCTGCGTTGGGTCCGGAATTGTTGACCGTAATCGAGTAGGACACGTCGGTGTTCGGCGCTGCACTGTCGGGACCGACCTTCTGAACGCCGACGTCGGCCTGCGGAATCGGCACAGTCACGGAAGCAGAGGCGAGGTTGTTGTCGCTATCCGGATCGACGCCGTTTCCTGAAATCGTGACCTGGTTCGTAAACGTCGTGCCCTGCGGTGTGCCCGGCGGGATGTGCGTGACGAGTGAAAATATGACGCTCTCTCCGGCCGGGAGGTTGGCGGAGCAGTTGATCGTGCCGCCCGACCCCGAACTTGGCTGTGTCGGGCAGGGAACGGGCACTCCACTCGTCTGCGTGATGGAGACGAACGTCATCGTTCCCGGCAGCGTGTCGGAGAGAGAGATGCTCGTGCCGTCAGGGCCGTTGTTTCCCGCTGTGATCGTGAAGGTAACGTCGGTGTCGGCGGCGGCGGTGCTGGGGCCATCCTTGCTGACGAATAAATCCGATTCCGGCACGACCGTGACCGTTGCCGTTCCGGAGTTGTTGCCGGTGTTGGAGTCCGCCGGCGTACTGGAGGCCGTGGCGGTGTTCGTGAAGACGGTGCCGGGCGCGGTGCCGCTTGGAATGTTGACGAGGAAGGTGAAGTTCGCGCTCGCTCCGTTGCTGAGCGATGCGATGCTGCAGGTGATGGTTCCGTTGGTGCCACCGGGAGGCGTCGAGCAACTGAACGCGGGGCCGGTGTTCTGCGTCTCCGACGCGAAGGTCATTCCCGCGGGCAGCGGATCGGTCAATTGCACCGTGGTCGCGGCAGCAGTGCCGCCGTTGGCGATCGTCACGTCGAACGCAACCTGGCTGCCGCGGGTCGCCGTGGATGGACCGGTCTTCACGACGGTGAGGTCCGGCTGTGCGAACGCGGCTGCCGCCAGAGACATCGCGAAAATAACGAAGGAAAGAAGAGCGAGGGTACGCGTTTTCACCGCGGCAGATTACAGCAACTTATCGAGGGCTGTGTACTCGCGTCCCTGCGAATCGGCCACAGCTTTATACGTTATTTTCCCGTCATAAACATTGACGCCCTCGGCTAAGCCGGGATCGGAAATGGCTTTCTTAAATCCTTCCGACGCCAGCTTGCGCGTGTACGGCAGCGTGGCGTTCGTGAGTGCGATGGTCGACGTGCGCGGCACCGCGCCGGGCATGTTGGCGACGCAGTAGTGGATGACGCCGTCGACCTCGTAGACGGGATCGGAATGCGTCGTCGCGTGCGCGGTCTCGACGCAGCCGCCCTGGTCGATGGCCACGTCGACGATGACGGAACCTTTCTTCATGCTGCGCACCATTTCGCGCGTCACGAGCTTCGGCGCCGAGGCGCCGGGAATCAGCACGCCGCCGATGAGGAGGTCGGCGCGTTTGCAGGCTTCGGCCAGATGCGCGCCGCTGGATGCCCAGGTCTGAACTGTTCCTCTGAAAATGTCGTCGAGTTGACGGAGGCGATCGAGATTGTTGTCGAGGATCGTCACGCGCGCGCCGAGGCCGACCGCCATCTTCGCGGCGTTCGTGCCCACCACGCCGCCGCCGATGATCACGACGTCGCTGGGCAGCGTTCCCGGCACGCCGCCGAGCAGCACGCCGCGTCCGTTGTTCGGCTTGTGCAGGTAATACGCGCCGACGTGCACCGACATGCGTCCCGCCACTTCCGACATCGGCGTGAGCAGTGGGAGCGTCCGTTTGCGCTCGTCGGTGATGGTCTCGTACGCGATGCCGGTGATTTTCTTTTTCAGCAGCGACGCGGTCAGATCGGGCACCGGCGCGAGATGCAGGTAGGTGAAGAGAAGCTGTCCGTCTTTGAGCCGCGCCAGATCGGCGTCGATCGGCTCTTTGACCTTCACGATCATGTCCGACTGCTGGAAGACGTCGTCGGCCGTGGCGAGGATTTTCGCGCCCGCCGCGGCGTACTCCGCGTCCGCGAAGCCGCTGCCGTCGCCCGCACCCGACTGGATGTAGACGGTGTGACCGTCGGAGGTGAGGTCCTGAGCGCCCGAGGGCGTCATCCCCACGCGGTATTCATTGTTCTTGATCTCAGCCGGCACACCGATCCGCATCGCTTCGTTCTCCGTCAAAAAGTGATTCGCACACGCGTCCGCGCGGCGGGCGCATTCTAGCCCCGAACGAACGGTGCACAAGTGATGCGCGGTTTCAGAACAACGCCATCTGCGTGTTGATGGCTGGGATGCGCGGACGCGCGGGGCGGCGGCGGGCGATTTCGTAGACGCCGGTGGCTTCGAACTGCTTCGCGATCGAGAGCTCCAGCTGATTCGTGGCGCCGAGGCGCGAGAGAAGGCGCGAGGCCATGTCGCGCACGATCGACTCGTGATTGTTTTTCTGCGAGAGGTGGATCATGCAGAGGTTCTTCAGGTCCGCGCCGATCATCCGCTGCACGGCGGTCATCGAGTCGTCATTCGAAAGATGGCCGAAGCGCGACATGATCCGGCGCTTAAGTGACCACGGATAGCTCCCCATCCGCAGCATGTCCAGATCGTGATTGGCCTCGAAGAAAAGTCCGTCACAATCGGAGAGGTGGCGGATCACTGGCGCGTCGGCGTGCCCGAGGTCGCTGGCCACGCCGACGCGTGTGCCGTCGCGCGACTCGATCACGAAGCAGGCCGGATCGGCGGCGTCGTGCAGCGTGCGGCGCGCGTGAATATTCAACTCGCCGATCGTGAACGTCGAATCGTTCGGGAAAACGATCGTGCGGATTGCGTCGCGGTCGATGTTGCTCGCGTCCAGCGTCCCCTGCGTGAGGTAGATCGGGATGTGGTACTTGCGTCCGATCGAGCCGGCGCCGCGGATGTGATCGTAGTGCTCGTGGGTGATCACGATCGCCTGCACCTGCTCGATCGTTTTCCCGACCTGCTCCAACCGCTTCTTCGTCTCGCGCGGCCCGAGGCCGGCGTCGACGAGGATGGAAGTCCCGTCGCTCTCGAAGTAGTACGAATTACCCGCACTGCCGGAGGAAAGAGGGGCGACGATCATTGGCGATCATGGTAGCAGGGGTCGCGGATACAATCCGCGCCGCATGATGGAACGTTTCATCGTCGAAGGCGGCCGGCGGCTCGAGGGCCGCATCAAGCCGGGCGGCAACAAGAACGCGGCGCTGCCGATCCTCGCGGCCTGTCTGCTCACTGACGAGGCCATCGTCCTGCGCAACCTGCCGGACATTCAGGACGTCCGCGTGATGCTGCAAATCATGGAGGGCCTCGGCGCCTCGGTCGAAAAGATCGAGACGAACGTGGTCCGCATTCACACGAAGGGTGAGTGCTCCTCGCAACCCGATCCCGATCTGTCGCGAAAAATCCGCGCGTCGATCCTGCTGGCCGGTCCTCTGCTGGCGCGCTGCGGCGCAGCGAGTATCGCCAAGCCGGGCGGCGACGCGATCGGACGCCGCCGCGTCGATACGCACCTTCTCGCGCTCGAAGCCCTCGGCGCGCAGATCGAAGTCTCCGCGCAGGAGTACCGCATGTCGGTGCGTGCGCTGCGCGGCGCGAACATGTTCCTCGACGAAGCCTCGGTCACCGCAACCGAGAACGCGATCATGGCCGCCGTCCTCGCCGAGGGCGAGACCCTGATTTACAACGCGGCCGCCGAGCCACATGTACAGGATCTCTGTACGTTTCTGAATCTTCTCGGCGCGCAGATCGAAGGCATCGCCACGAACTCGTTGCGCATCCGCGGCGTCGAATCGCTGCACGGGGGCGAGTTCCACATCCCCAGCGATCACATCGAAGTCGGCTCGTACATCGGCTTGGCCGCGGTCACGCGCAGCGAACTGGTGATCGAAGACGCGGTGCCGAATCACATGTATGCGGTCCGCTACATGCTCGAGAAAGTCGGCATCGACATTCAGGTCGAAGGGAAGGACATCCGCGTTCCGAAGGACCAAGCGCTGCGCGTCCGGTACGACATCGGCGCGGCAGTGCCGAAGATCGACGATGGTCCCTGGCCGCTGTTCCCGGCCGACCTGCTGTCGATCATGATCATCATCGCCACGCAAGCCGAGGGGACGGTGATGATCTTCGAGAAGATGTTCGAGTCGCGGCTTTTCTTCACGGACAAACTGATCCAGATGGGCGCGCGCATCATCCTCTGCGATCCGCACCGCGCCATCATCGTCGGCGGCAACCGGCTCACGGGTGCTGAGATCTCCAGCCCCGACATTCGCGCCGGCATGGCGCTACTGCTGGCCGCGCTTTGCGCGAAAGGCGAGAGCGTGATCCACAACATTCACCAGATCGATCGCGGATACGAGCGGATCGAAGAGCGCTTGAATCCGCTGGGAGCGCGAATTCGGCGTGAAAGGGACTCGTAGCACTTCGGCCGAAAGAGACCCAAATGTTGAATGTTGAATGTTCAATGTTGAATGTTGAATGAAAGGCCAGGAGCCCCGTGGTCATTCAACATTCAACATTCAAGATTCAACATTCAACATTCGCTTCTGACGTTCGTGGCCCGTCGGTCATGGGCATCCTCAACGTCACGCCCGACTCCTTCTCCGACGGCGGCGTTCACTTCGACCAATCGAAAGCCGTCCACGCCGCGCTGCAGATGGAAGAGGATGGCGCGGCCATCATCGACGTCGGCGGCGAGTCGACGCGTCCCGGTGCCGAGCCGTTGGCGGCGCAGGTCGAGATCGATCGCGTGGTCCCGGTGATCGAGCAGATTCGCCGGCGCAGCAACATCGCCATCTCGATCGACACGCGCAAAGCGGCTGTTGCCGAGGAAGCGATCGCTGCCGGCGCGAATATCGTCAACGACGTGAGCGCGATGCGCTACTCGGCGGGGACGCCGGCAGTCGTGGCGAAGAGCGGCGTGCCGGTGATCCTGATGCACATGCGCGGCGAGCCGGCCACGATGCAGCAGTTCACCGAGTACGACGACGTGGTGAAGGACGTCGCGCGCGAGTTGTCGGCGATGATCGACGACGCCGTCGCCGCCGGTGTCGATCGCCAGAAAATCCTCATCGATCCGGGCATCGGCTTCGCCAAAACATTCGACCAGAATCTCGAGCTTCTGGCGCGCGCGAACGAACTGACGGCGCTCGGTCCGCTCGTGATCGGCGCGTCGCGCAAGGCGTTCATCGGCCACATCACCGGACGCGCTTCCGGACCCGATCGCGCCCTCGGCTCGCTCGCCGCCGTCGCCGCGGCGCAACGCGCGGGCGCGTCGGTCGTACGAGTCCATGACGTGCGCGCAACGGTCGATTTTCTGAAAGTGTGGATGGCAATCGAAGGACGGCGGCGACCATGAGTTGGTACGACCGCTTCATCTCGCTTCAATTCACCTGGCGCGATGCCCTCGACATCCTCATCGTCGCGTTCGTCATCTACAACATCCTGGCGCTGATCCGCGGCACGCGCGCGATGCAGGTCTCGATCGGCCTCGTCGTTCTCGGCAGCTCCTTCTTCGTCGCGCGCGCGTTCGACCTGCCCGCGCTCGAAGCCATCTCGCGGCAGATTCTGTTTTATCTCCCGTTCGCGGTCATCGTCCTCTTCCAGGCCGAGATCCGCCGGGCGCTGGCCAGGATGGCCTCTAATCCATTGCTGTCGCTCGTGACCGGTGCGGCCACGCCGGTGCCGTTCGACGAAATCGTCAAAGCGGCCATGGTCCTTTCGGCGCAGCGCATCGGCGCGCTCATTGCCATCGAGCGCGCGCAGAGCCTACGCATGTATGCAGAGGCCGCGAAGAACGTCGATGCGGTGGTGTCGGCGGAGTTGCTGATCAGCATCTTCGTTCCCGGCGGTCCGCTCCACGACGGCGCAGCCATCATCCGCGGCAACCGCATCGTTGCGGCGGGCGCGTTTCTGCCGCTGACGACGTCCGCCGATCCGAAGCTCGCGCACGGCACGCGGCATCGCGCGGCGATTGGGTTGTCCGAGGATAGCGATGCGCTGATCCTGATCATTTCGGAGGAGAACGGTTCCATCGCCGCCGCCACCGAAGGCACGCTGCACGAACATCTCGACCGCGATCAACTCATGCAGTTGATGAACGAGAGACTGAGGGCGATTCGCAAATGACCGCCAACCTCCCCCTCAAACTTCTCTCGCTCTTCCTGGCGTTCGTGGTTTGGTTCGCCGTCTCCGCGCCGCGGCGCGAGCTGGTGTCGGAGCGCGCGTTTGCGGCGCCGGTGTCGCTCGTGCGGATGCCGCGCGACCTCACCATCACGACGCCGCTGCCGGACACCGTCAGCGTCCGCTTGCGCGGCCGCGTCTCCGATCTCCGTTCGCTGTCGTCGCAGAATCTCGAGGTGACGCTGGACGTGAATTGGATCACGCCGGGCGACGCGGTCATCACGCTCAGTCCGCAGGCGATGAGCGTTCCGCCGCACATCGACGTGGTGGCGATGGAGCCGACCAAACTTCGCTTCCACGTCGAGGCGCTGCGGCAGAAAGTCGTCCCCATCCGCCCGTTCCTGATCGGCGAGCCGCCGCCCGGCTACAACGCCGGCGATCCGACGCTCGTCCCCGATCACGCCCTCATCTCCGGCCCCGCCTCGCAGATTCGAAACGTCACGGAAGTGGCCACCGAACGGATTATCATGACCGGCCGCACCGAGACGTTCCTGCAGAACGTGACGGTCGTTTCCGACTCTTCGCTCATCCGCATCATCGAGCCGCTGACGACGCAGGCGACGGTGCCGGTAAATCCGGAGATCGGCCCGGTCGCGCCGGTCACCGGCACGACCGAAACGGCAACGGAGACGGAAACGGCGCCGCCAGCGAAAAAACCAAGATCCAAAGGGGACCAATGAGGACGCTTTTCGGCACCGACGGCATCCGCGGCAAAGCGCACCAGTACCCGTTCGATGGCCCGACGATGTTCGCGCTCGGCGAGGCGCTGGCGCACCGGTTGAAGCAGGGACGAGGGACGAGGGACGAGGGAAAATCGGACGCGGGACTTTCTCCCTCGTCCCTCGTCCCTCGTCCCTCGATTCTGATCGGCATGGACACTCGCGAATCCGGCCCCGAGATCGCGCGCGCTCTCACCGCCGGCATCGAGCATGGCGGCGGTCAGGCCGTTTTCATCGGCATCGTCCCCACGCCCGCCGTCGCCTACCTCTGCCGCACCTCGGACGCCGCAGCCGGCATCTCGATTTCCGCGTCGCACAATCCGTTCGAAGACAACGGCGTGAAGATTTTCGGGCATGACGGGATGAAGATTCCCGACGCGGTTGAGGAGCAGATCGAAGACGAGCTGCGCGCGATTCGCCGCGAAACCGTCACGATTCCGGTGATCGCCACGGACGACAACGCGGAGCTCATCGAGCGCTACGAACGTTTCCTCGACGACGGCGTCGCTCCCGACGCGCTGCGCGGACGCAAAGTCGTCCTCGACACCGGCAACGGCGCCGCGTTTCGCATCGCGCCGGAGGTTTTTCGCCGCGCCGGCGCCGAGGTCGTCGTGATCAATGACCGGCCGGACGGACGCAATATCAATGATGGGTGCGGGGCGATGCATCCCGAGGGACTGGCGAAGGTCGTGGTCGAGCAGAAAGCGGATTTCGGAGTGGCATTCGACGGCGACGCCGACCGCGCCATCTTCGCCGACGACGCGGGGAACATCCGCGACGGCGACGAGATCATCTACCTCTGGGCGCAACGCCTGAAACGTAACGGCGCGCTGAAAGGCGGCTGCGTCGTCACGACCGTTATGTCGAACTTCGGCTTCGAACAGCAGTTGCGCGACGATGGTATCGAGCTCTGTCGCGCCAACGTCGGCGACAAGTACGTGCTGGAGATGATGCTCGAACGCGGCGCCAGCATCGGCGGCGAACAGTCCGGCCACATCATCGACCTGACCGTGCACACCACCGGCGACGGCATCCACACCGCGCTCGTTTTCGGCGAACTGCTGGCGCAGGGCGGCACGCCGTTCTCGCAACTGCGAACCTTCACGCCGATGCCGCAGCTTCTGCTCAATCAGCAGGTGGCGTCGAAGCCGCCGCTGGAATCGCTGCCGAAATACCAGGCCGCACTCGCGGACGCGCAGTCGCAACTCGACGGGAAGGGTCGGATCCTGGTCCGCTACTCCGGCACGGAGAACAAGGTGCGCGTCATGGTCGAAGGACCGGACCAGGCGTTGATCACGCGCATCGCCGAAAATCTCCGCGATGTATTGAAGGACGAAATCTCCTGACCGAACCGCTCCTCCACGACACAGTGATCGCGCTGGCTGCACTCGCCGCCGGTGCGATCAATTCGATCGCCGGCGGAGGAACACTGATCTCGTTTCCGGCGCTGGTGTGGATCGGCGTGAACCCGGTGATGGCCAACGCCACGAACAGTTTCGCGCTCTGGCCAGGCTCCTTCGCGGCGATGGTCGGCTTTCGGCGCGAGCTGGCAAAGATCCGCCGCTGGCTGTTGCTGCTGACCATTCCGGCCCTCGCCGGCGGCGGCGCCGGCGCGGTGCTGCTGATGCACACGTCGACGAAGACGTTCACCCGCCTCGTTCCCTTTCTGATCCTCGGCGCCACGCTCCTCCTCGCGGCTCAGGAGGTGATCACGCGGCACCTCGGCGTGGTCGCGCGCGCGCACGAGAACCCGAGCGCCGGCTGGATCGTCTTCGTCTTCCTCTTCCAGTTCCTGGTCGGCGTCTACGGCGGCTACTTCGGTGGCGGCATCGGCATCCTGATGCTGGCCGCGCTCGGCCTGATCGGCCTGACCGACCTGCACGAGATGAACGGCCTCAAGAACCTGTTGGCGATCTGCATCAACGGCATCGCCGCGCTCTACTTCGCCTTCGGCGGCGCCGTCCTCTGGCGCGACGGCGCCATTATGGCCGCCGCTGCCATCGTCGGCGGCTACCTCGGCGCCCGCATCGCCCACCGCCTCGGCCGCACGTTCGTGCGACGGGCCGTGGTGGTGATCGGACTGGCGATGGGAGTGGCGATGTTTTTCAAGCGGTGAGGGAAGAGAGGATCCATCAAACAGGTGCCGGAGCGTCCTCGAGCCACTCCTCGACCTGAGAGAGATAATCTTTGAACGTCAACTCATCGATTGTCAGATGGACGTTCTCGCACAGTGCGGGAAGCTCGCGCCGGAACGCTTGATAGCGCCTGGCGATGGCGCTTCCGCCGGGGATTCGTATCGACTTCATCGTTACACTGCTCAGCCAGTCGCGAACGATACGGATCGCCTTGTCGCTGTCGCCGGAATGAGCGGCTATATCCTGGCCGGCGATGTCTGAGATGAATTTCTGATAGCGATATCTTTCGACATCCAGGATGAGGCATACCTTGAGCCTTTGCTCCGCTCGACCGAAGCGCTTTGCCCCGAGGAAAAGGCCCAGTTCCAGCGGCATGTTGAATCGAGGCAAGGCAGTGACCGAATCGGCAGCTGTCCTGGAGATATCGTGAACTCCAAATCTGCAGCTACCGATGATCTTCGTGATCTTGTCGATCCGCACTTCACTGGCATCGTCGACCTCGAGCGCGCATCGAGCAACATACCCGCAATCGTGAATCGCGAATACGACGGCCTCGAAGAGATACCGATACTCCTCGTCAAGTGGACAGTTGACGAAAACACTCCGTTCGTACTCCGGAGACGGCATCGGCTATTTGCCGGTCGTTCCCGCGGCTTTTCCTGCGATGCTCTCGCCGCGAACAAGCCGTTCCATTTCCGGGGTTCGAGTAGCAGCAACAGCCTTCACGGCCGCACGGATGTCTTTGCGGGACACGCTCCCAACGCGCCTCGTCCTAACGATCGTTCTCAGTTTCGGCTTCATGACGAAAAGTGTACCTCGGAGAACAGGCAATGTCCGGCGAATCACTCCCGCTGTCTCTCTTCTTGCAAGGACGCTGACCGATGAAACGTATCGCTGTTGCTCTTTCGCTTTTGTTTTTCGTCGCTTGCGCGTCTGCGCCGACGCCGCGACCGCCCGCGACGACGACGGTTGCGCCGCCTCCGACCGCTCCCGCTCGTTCGGCGAACGCACTGACGCCTGTCGCCTCCGTCGCGAAGGCGATTGCCGAGCCGCGGATTCGCGTCGGGCTGGTGAATGATCAGACTACCGTCACCTTTCCGCGGCTCGCCGGCGGCTACTACGTCATTACCGACACCACATCCGCCATGATTCGCCGCGGTTTCACGCTCACCGCACCCGTCAGCGATGCCGCGTTGCACTACGCCGTGCAGGTCAGCACGGTTTCCGATCTCGCCAGCGCCAATACGCTTGCCGAAAAACTTCACGCGGATTCGCAGCAGCGCGTCGACGTCCTGCCCGACACCGCGGGCACCGCGTACCGCGTCATCGCCGGTGACTTCGCAACCTCGAACGCCGCCCAGCCGCTGCGCGATCAACTCACGCAGAGCGGCTACGGCACGAACCTTCTGATTGTGAAGCGGCCGACGGATCAGGCGTTTAAAAAAGAACACCAACTGGTCGACGACGAAGGAGAGCGGACCACGCTCGATGGCGAGTCGGTCCTCATCATTCCCGCCAATGCGGACACGCTGACGATCGCGGACAAGCCGTATCGCACCGCCGCGCGCGTCTTCATCAATCCGCGCGGGACCTACAACGTCATCAATGAACTGAACATGGAGGACTACCTTCGCGGCGTCGTTCCCGCGGAGATGGGTCCGAAGATTTACGACGAGGTCGAAGCGCTGAAAGCGCAGGCCATCGCCGCGCGCACGTACGCCGTTCGCAACCTCGGCCAGTTCAAACGCGAGGGCTACGACATCTGCGCCGGCCCCGCGTGCCAGGCCTACAACGGATTTTCCGGCGAGGATCCGCTCACCGACCGCGCCGTGCGCGAGACCGCGGGACTCGTGGCCACGTACAACGGCCAGCCGATCGACGCGCTCTACACCGCCACGTGCGGCGGCGAGACGTCCGACGTCGGCACGATGTTCCCCGGCCGCAACGAGCCGTATCTGAAACGCGTCCGCTGCGTGGAAGACGAAGTGCTGACCATCGCCGGCCGCGCCGATAGTGGGTTGCTCACCGAACCGCAGGTCAATGCGCGCCTCTTCTCCGCCATCGCCGGCCTGCCCGACAGCGGTACCTCGTGGAGCGCGCGCGAGGTTGAAACCGCCGTGACGGCCGCGATGCAGAAGTTGCGCTTCACGCCGCTCGCGACCGCATCGCCGGCATCGTCGCGCCGCGGCGATGTGCTGACCTATCTCGCTTCAGTGCTCGGATTCGACCGCTATTCGACCGTCGTCACGATGCCCGAAGATCGCAGGTACTACTTCCCGCAAACGGTGGCGAAGGATTCGGTGCCGTATCGCGCCGCGGCGTTCCTGATCAAGTTTGCGTTCCTGCCGGCTGAAGGCATCGATCGCATCGACATGAACGTCGCGATGCCGCGCGAGGAGCTTTACGGACTCCTCGGATCGTGGATTCGCAAACACAACGTGATCAGCGATGCCACCGGCAAGATCCTCACCGTCGCCGGCCGCGATGTCACGCTGAAGATCGACGGCAAGCCGACGCGCTTCACGCTGCCGGCAAACCTGCCGGTCTTCCGCAAGATCGGCGATCGCTATCAGGAGTACAGCAGCGCGCCGGTCACCATCGGCGACCGCGCCACGATCACCTCGGACGTCAGCAAGACTCCCGTCGCCCTGGTGATCAATGCCTACCTCGACGGCGCGTCGTTCGACCGAAGCTCCAACTTCGCAAGTTGGACGCGCAGTTTCCGCGCGGACGAGCTGGTGACGTCGATCAACAAACGCAATCCGATCCATCAGCTTCAGGGGATTCGTCCGCTCACCGTCGACGCGTCGCAGCGCATCGCCGAGATGGAGGTGACCGCCGAGAACGGCCGCACCTTCATCCTGCGCGGACTTCCGATTCGCTGGTCTCTCAACGTGCCCGACAACCTTTTCGTATACGAAAAAACGCAGGACGCCGACGGCATGGACCGCTACACGTTCTACGGCAAGGGATGGGGACACGGCATCGGTTTCTGCCAGGTCGGCGCGTACGGCATGGCCACCGCCGGCTGGACTGCGCAACAGATTCTCACGCACTACTACACGGGGATCGAGATCGTGCCGATGAAGTAGCGCTTATGGTTCGCTGCCCAATACGAGAACCGCTAACGCAACCGCTGCGCGGCGATCCAGCGTCGTTTCCGGATTCAACTCCAGCAAATCCGCATGGCGGTCTGCGCCCGGGCGGCGAATGATCCACCCTGCTTCCTCTTCGTTCCAGGTGATGCGGATGTTCGACTGATACGACGGCGCGAACTTGCCGAAGAGTTTGCGGACGAGCGCGCGGCCGAGGGATTCTTCGATCGCCTCGCCGCGCGCGAGAAAATCGTTCGCGTCGAGGATTTCCCAGCGGTTGCGGCCAAAGCGGGAGAAGAACGACTTCGCGATGCGCGCCACCGGCTTGCCGTCGCCGGTTCCGACGGCGTAGGTCACGGTCGGGAAGTTCACGCTCGACTGCTGCGCGATCGTGATGGCCGGCGTTGCGCCTTCGAAGATCGTCACGTGCGTGGCCGGAATCAGGATGATGATCATGGCCGAGAATGCGGCGCTCAGCACCAGCGCGGCGATGGCGGGCAGCGGACGCCCTTCGAGCAGCAGAAAAATCACGCCGGCCGCTCCCGCCACGAGCACCACCGACGACATCAACGCCGCGATGACGCCGACGATGCTGGCGAAGCTGCGATACGAAAGCAGAGCGTTGCCGTCGTCGCCGCGGATGTACGCCGTTTCGCCTGCCGCGATACCGGTCATGAATTGAAAGCGGGAGCGGTCGAGCGCGCCCGACAACTTCGGCGCAGGAGGTGGCGGTGGCACCGGAGCCGATGCAGGCAACGGCGGCAAGTCCGGCATCGGCTCAGTGGGCGGATCGAGGACCGCCACCGTGCCACCGTCGTCATCGGCTACTCCGCTTTTTTTTTTAGCTCGGCGGGCGACATCTGTTCGTGCGGCTGCGTGGAGAGATTGAATCGCTCGATGGTCGACGTCGGCATCGCTTCCATCTGCGCGAACACGTCCGGCTCGGGCGGTGCGGGGACTGGCAGCGGCTGCTCGAACGGTTCGGCCGCCGCCACGCCGTCGTTCTCCGTCGGCAGCTCCTCGGAAAATCGTCCGTACGTGTTGCCCATGCGCACTTTCGCCGAGTGCGTCAGCGGCGCCACGCGAATGCGCTTGCCGTTGATGTACGTGCCGTTCGCGCTGGTCAGGTCGTGCACGACGAAGAAGCCGCGCTCGAAGACGATCTCGGCGTGATGCCGCGAAACTTTCGGATCGCGCAGGATGATGTCGTTGCCGGGATCGCGTCCGACCGTGAACGGCCGGTGCGTCTGCAAGCGGTAGCTCTTCTCCGTACCGTCGAGCCCGACGAAAAAGAGTTTGGCCATGGATGCGGGGGATTGTAGCTGATTGACGGAGTGAGCTGTTTTGGTGAGTCAGTCGATTGGCGAATCGACCAATGCACTGCATCGCTGAATCTCGGTTACCAGATCGTCGATCGATACCGGCTTCGTCATCCAGCAGCGGATGCGCGGATCGAGCTCGTCGGGTGCCGGCTGGCCGCTGATGACGATCACCGGCACGTTGCGACTGCCGTTCTCGCTGAGTTTGCTGAGGACTTCGCCGCCATCCATCAGCGGCATGAGCCAGTCGAGCAGCACGATGTCCGGCTTTTCCGACGAGATCCGCTCCACGGCCTCGGCGCCATTCGCGGCCAGTTTGACCTCGTAGCCGCGCTGGTTCAAACCGATCGCGTACAACCTCCGGACGTCAGAGTTGTCTTCGACGATCAACACCTTCGCCCTCGAGGACACGCCTGCGCATTGGTGCAGGTTTCATGCGCGGGTGAAGCAGGGACGAGGGGAAGTACGCGCTGTCGTCCTCCCTGCCTCATCTCCCTCGTCCCTGCCTCACCTCCCTGCCTTACAATCGCGCGATGCGTGCCGGCTGGAACGAATACTTCATGGGAATTGCGCAGCAGGCGGCTACGCGCTCGACCTGCATGCGCAAACACGTCGGAGCGGTGATCGTGCGCGATCGCACCGTCCTCTCGACCGGCTACAACGGTTCGTTGCGCGGGCTGCCGCATTGCGAGGATGCTGGTTGCGTGATGGAGGACGGCCACTGCGTCACGACTGTGCATGCCGAGGCCAATGCCATTCTGCAGGCGGCAAAGAATGGCATCGCCATCGACGGTGGAGAGCTTTACACCACCGCCTCGCCGTGCTGGAACTGCTTTAAGCTGATCGCGAACGCGGGCATCCGCCGCATTTTCTACGGCGAGTTTTATCGCGACGAGCGTTCGCGCGAAGTGGCGAAGGAGATCGGCATGGAGCTGGTCGACATCGGCATGCCGGCCGCTGCGGCGTCGTGATCCCGGATGCTCATCCTCGCCGCTGATACTTCGTTGCCCATCCTTTCCGTCGCGTTGGTTCTCGACGACGCGCTGCTCGGCGCGGTGGCATTGGAAGGGCGATCGTCGCGGAACGAAAAACTGTTGCCGGCGATCGATTGGCTTTTGACCGAGGCAGCGATCGAGCGAACGTCGATCGATCTCTTCGCCGTCACGCGCGGACCTGGCTCCTTCACCGGCGTCCGCATCGGTCTCGCTACGATGCAAGGCCTCGCGCTCGCCCTCGGCAAGTCCGTTTGCGCGATGTCGACGCATGAAGCGATTGCGCCTTCGAACGGGCGCGCGTCGATTGTCGACGACGCCGGCCGCGGCGAGTTTTACGTGTCGGCATTCGATGACGCTCGCGAAGTCGTCGCGCCGCATCTGGCCAAACGCGATGAGGTCGATCACGTCATTCGCGTCGCCGATTTCATGCAGCGCGACAACGTCGCCCTGGCCTGCGCACGCCGCGCGCGCGAAATCGAACTTCGCGGCGAGGGCGAGCGGTATCGCGACATCACGCCGATCTACGTCCGCCTCGCGGAAGCCGAGGTCAAACTCCAGCAGAAATGATCGACGGGCTGACCATCGAGCGGGCCGTTTCGGCGGACCTCCGCGACGTGCATTCGCTCGAAGTGCGCTGCTTCCCGTCGCCGTGGCGTCGCGAATTTTTCGAAAGCGAGATCACCAACGACAGCCGCTACAACCTCGTCGCCCGCGTCGACGGAGCCGTGGCCGGCTATCTCTTCGCGATGTGGTTCGCCGACGAGATGCACATCAACAAGATCGCCGTCGACGCCGGCCTGCGCCGGCAGGGCATCGCGCTGGCCATGATGCAACGCTGCCTCGCATTCGCTGCCGAACGCGCGGTGACGTCGATCTGGCTGGAAGTGCGCAGCTCCAACGACGAGGCCCAACAGTTCTACGCCTTCCTCGGCTTCGAGCCGGAGTACATCCGCAACGGTTACTACCCGGATGGCGAAGCAGCGGTGGTGATGATGAGAGAAGTGTGAAGAGTGAAGGGTGAAGGGTGAAGAGCGAAAGCCGCCCAACCTTTCACTCTTCACTCTTCACTCCTCACTCTTTTTACGATCCAGCGAACGCGATACCGCGGCGCGGGACGTAGCTTCTGAACGATGGCGTCGCTGACTTCGATGGCGCCGACGACGGCGGACGTGCGTCGCGGCATCGCGGCGATGAGGGCGGCTTCGCTGGCGGGATCGTTGCCTGCCTCAGGGCGTGTGGCGAAGGCGAGCGGATCGGGAGTGACCCAGCGTCCCTCCAGCGACGCGATCGCTTCGAGCAGCGACGGCGGCTCGGCGATCAGTTCGTGATCTTTGCCGATCGCGAAACCTTCCACGGCGAGCGGTTCGCCGGGGACGCGGACGACGATGCGCGCGGGCAGCGGGTTGTAGACGAGATCCGCTTCCGCTTCGAGCTGCTCGGTGTTGTCGTCTTCCGTCAGCTCGTTCAGCGCGTGACGCACGTTGGTGACGAGGTCGTGCTCGTCGGCGCTGATCAGCGACGGCTGCGCATCGTCTTCATCGCGAAACAGCGCCGCGAAAATCTCTTTGGCGCGCGGCGGATTCTCGTTCATGTAGTCGTACATCGTCCGGATGGCGGCGAAGTAGCGGATCGCGCGCTCGGAATAGGCGCGAAGTTTTTTCTCCGCGTCGTCGCGCTGCGGACGCGTGGCGCGGGTCGATGTACCGGGATAAATGGCCAGCTCCGCCCAGCCGTCGCCACGCGTTACGACTGCCGAGACCGAGACGTCGAAGAAGATCTTCTGCAGGTCGACAGCATCGATGCGCGCGCTCCGCTCGGCGCGAATCAGTTCGCCGCGCGCGCGGTCGAGCACGACGCGGTACGACTCCGGATTCGCGTTCGCAAAGCGCAGGCTCCATTCGTCGCGGCCGGCCAGGATGTCTTCGCGAAGATGATCGTCGCGCGCGCGGTCCTTCGAATCCTTCGTCGTCGGAATCGACGTCGCCGCAGCGACGGTGACGCGTTCGCCGCTGTCGTCGAACGTCAGCGTCAGATCGTGATGCACGATCGTCCCGCACGAAGCGGCGAACGCGAAAACGGCGGCGGCGAGAAAAATCCGTCTCATGCTTCCTCGCGGATTGCGGCGATCGGATCGAGCTGCGAAGCCATCCGCGCCGGATACCACGTTGCAATCACGGACAGGATGATGGCCACGACGTTCACGCCGAGGACGTCGCTCGGATCAATCGTCAGCGGCAGGTAGGCGAGCGGGTAGATGCCGGCCGGAAGCGGCACGAGGTGGTAATGGTTGACCGCCCACGAGATGGTCAGTCCGAAGACGTTGCCGAGGATCGTGCCGGAGAGGCCGATGAGGAGGCCGACTTCGAGAAAGATCACCAGGATCGTTCGCTCCGTTGCGCCGAGCGTGCGGAGGACGCCGACCGAGGGACGTTTTTCGAGGATGAGCATGGAGAGCGAGGAGATCAGATTCAGCGCGGCCACGAAGATGATCAGCGAGATGGTCACGAACATCACGATTTTTTCGAGCCGCAGCGCGAGGAACAGCGGGCGGTTGATCTCCTTCCACGTCTTGACCTGCACGCCCGGAAACTGTTTCGCCAACTGCGCCTGAATCTCCTCGGCGCGATCTTCCGAGCCGTACATTTCGATCGAAGTCGGCTTGCCGCCGGTGCCGAACAGGCTCTCGGTTTCGCGAAGGTTCAGGTACGCGTCGACCGGCTGCTCGTCGTTGCTGGCGGGCGACATGCTGTCGATCCGGTACTTGCGCCAGACCGGCATCGGACCGAACGGCGTGAGACGCGTGCGCGGCGCGACGACGGTGACGGTGTCGCCGACGTTGAGCGAAAGCGCGGCCGCGAAATCGCGCGTGACAAGGATGTCGCTGTCCGATCGCATTTGACCGGCCGCGGAACGCAGCCGCATCGGACGCCCGCGCCGCACCTTGTCATTTGCGCCCCAGCCGATGCCGGTAACGAGCGGAATCGGATTCATGCCCAGCCGCTTGCTCTCGGCGACGATCGCGTCGGCATCGACGATGGTCGGCGAGCCCGCGGGCTCGATCAACAGTTGCGGACTCGACGCGATCAACCGCCGCTTGATTTGCCCTTGCAGTCCGGCCATCAACGCGAGCGAGATCAGCAGCGTGGCCACGCCGACCGCGAGTCCGAGCATGGAGATCGACGACAGAAACGCCGTATGCCGCCGCTTGCGTGCGGACCATAAATAACGTCTAGCGATGCGCGTTTCGATCATGTTGAAGAGTGAAGTGTGAAGAGTGAAGAGTGAAAAACAGCGTCCGGGTTTCTTTCACTCTTCACTCTTCACACTTCACTCTTTGATTGGTCGCATCAGCGGGAAAAGGATCACGTCTCGGATCGACGGCGAGTCGGTCAGGATCATCGTCAGGCGGTCGATGCCGATGCCTTCGCCGGCGGTCGGCGGCATGCCGTATTCGAGGGCGCGAACGTAGTCCTCATCCATCTGCATCGCTTCGTCGTCGCCGCGTTCGCGCTCGCCGAGTTGCTGGCGGAAACGGCGATCCTGCTCGTCGGCGTCGTTGAGCTCGGAGAAGGCGTTGGCCACTTCCATCCCGCCGACGTACAGCTCGAAGCGCTCGACGTAATCGGGGTCGTCGCGGCGCTGCTTCGACAGCGGCGAAACCTCGGTGGGGAAGTCGGTGATGAAGGTCGGATTGATCAATTGATGTTCGGCGACCGCTTCGAACAACTCCGCAATCAACTTGCCGGTGTTCATCGTGGCGAGCTTCTGCTGCGGCGTGTCGGAAGGGCCATGCGTTCCATCCGCTTTCGGATGGAAGTTCTTGGATCGCGCGATGACCAGGCTCTCCAGTTTGCCGCGGTTGTCGAGCTCGCCGATGTCGATCCCGCCGAACTCCGCGATGGCCTGCTTCATCGTGAAGCGCTTGAACGGCCGCGCGAAACTGATCTCGTTGCCGCGGAACCGGACCGTGTCCGTCCCGAGCACCTCGTGCGCCAGTCCGCTGAACAGCTCCTCGGTGCGTTCGATGAGGTCGTTGTAGTCGGCGTATGCCTCGTAAAACTCGAGCATCGTGAACTCGGGATTGTGTTGCGTGGAGATCCCCTCGTTGCGGAAGTTGCGGTTGATCTCGTAGACGCGCGACAGGCCGCCGACGATGAGCCGCTTGAGGTAAAGCTCCGGCGCGATGCGCATGAAGAGATCGAGATCGAGCGCGTTGTGATGCGTGCGGAACGGCCGCGCAGCCGCACCGCTGGCGATCGGTTGCATCATCGGCGTCTCAACCTCGATGAAGCCGTGGCCGTCGAAGTAGTTGCGGATGTAGCGGACGATCTTCGCGCGCGTCTCGAACGTCGTCTTGACGCTGTCGTTGACAATGAGGTCGACGTAGCGCTGCCGGTAGCGCTGCTCGACGTCCGTCAGCCCATGCCACTTGCTCGGCAGCGGCCGCAGCGCCTTGACCAGAAACCCGAGGTGCGAAGCCTTGACGGAAAGCTCGTTGGTCTTGGTGCGGAAGACCGTGCCCGCAACTTCCACCCAATCACCGGCATCGAGGTTCTGATACAGCGACCACTCCCGCTCGGGGAGCGAGTCCATCCGGCAGTAGACCTGAATCCGCGCCGTCTTTTCGGAGAGAACGAGGAACGCGGCCTTGCCGAAGGCGCGGATTCCCATGACGCGTCCGGCGATCTTCACGATCGCTTTTGCTGCTTCCAGCTCCTCCGCCGATTTCAGCTCGTAGGTCGCGACGACCTCAGCGATCGTCGTATCGACGTCGGCCTTCGTCGGAAACGCATCAAATCCCAGCGCTGCAATGCGATCGAGCTTCTCGCGCCGCACGCGGATCAATTCAGACTCGGAAACCTCAGGTTGCTGCGACTCTTCGGACATGCGGGCGACATCATAGCCACATCGCAAACGACGGAACTGCGCGAACATACGCAAGCAATGGTGAGCAATCGCCCCGATGCGGGACTGGCCCGGGCTGAGCGCAAGCGCTTGAAGCGCGAGTACAGCGCTCTCTTTGAAGATCTCTCGGCTCTTCTTTATCGTATCGATCCGGCCGGTGTGAATTTCGAAATCAATCCCGACGAGTACGAACCCGAGGTGGGCACGATTCTGCCTCGGGTTCTGCAGCTCGATACGGTCGGCGAGATCGAGCAGGTGATCCGAGAGGAGATCGCCTTTTGGTTTGGCGCCCTGGGGATCCAGGCTGCGACTTATGAGGAGATCGCGGCAGAGACGCTGGCCCTCCTTGTTCGTTATCGGTTGAGCGGTCAGTAACCGCTGACCAGCGGTCGTCCAACCGCTGCGGAGCGGTCAGTAACCGCTGACCAGCGGTTGTCCATCGCTGCGGAGCGGTCAGCAATCGCTGACCAGCGGTCGTCCAACCGCTGCGGAGCGGTTCGTAACCACTGACCAGCGGTCGTCCACCGCTGCAGAGCGGTTAGTAACCACTGACCAGCGGTCGTCCACCGCTGCGCAGCAGTCAGTAACCGCTGATCAGCGGTCGTCAACCGCTGCGCAGCGGTCAGCAACCGCTGATCAGCGGTTGAGCGAAAAAAACAAGAATATATATTTCCGCCCAAGGACCGCCCGTAAGTACTTGAAACCACAGTGGCTCGTCAACCACGAGCCGGGCACGTCTCGTCCTGAATACTCGCGGAGACGGCTTCAAGTCCACGACCGCGTACCTTTCTCATCCGTGTGCTCGCAGTGGATTTTTGTGGACAAAGGTGGCTACCAGTGGTAGAAACAGCCTTCGAATCACGAAAGTTCTGCGGAAATGGTCGAACCAGTCCTCATGGGGCATGCCCCCGCCAAGGTCGACGACAAGGGTCGCCTGAAGATCCCGGCCAACTTCCGCAAGGTCATTGAAGAGAAGTTCGGCTCCGACTGCTTCATCACCTCTACCGACGGCGAGCGCGCCCTGGTGTACCCGATGCCGGTCTGGCTTGACTTCCAGGGACGCCTTGCGAAGGTCCCATCGACCTCGATCGCCAAGGCCAAGCTGCAGGAGAAGGTCAACTACTTCGGCCAGCTCGGGACGATCGACACGCAGGGGCGGGTGCTCATCCCCGCCATCCTGCGCGACGTCGTCGGCATTGCCGAGGATGTGGTCGTCATTGGGAACACGGATCACCTGATTGTTTGGAACGGCGAAAAGATCCAGCAGCGGATGGCGGAGACGCCTCTGACCAACGATGACTGGAAAGAGTTGGAGTTGCACGGTGTGTGAGCGGTCATGCACCAGTCGGTTCTTTTAAGCGAAATCGTCGAATACCTCCGTCCCGCGCGCGATGACGGAACGCTCGTCGATGCCACGATCGGATTGGGTGGACACGCGGAGGCCTTGCTCGACCGCTATCCATCGATCCAGCTTCTCGGCATCGATCGCGATCCGCAGGCGCTGGCCGCATCGGCAGCGCGGCTGGAGAGATTCGGAAATCGCGTGACGCTCGCACAGGGGCGCCACGAGACGCTCATTGACATCCTGAAGAAGCAGAACATCGAATCGGTCAGCGGCCTGCTCGCAGACCTCGGCGTTTCCTCGATGCAATTGGACGACGCATCGCGCGGATTTTCGTTCCGCTACGACGCGCCGCTCGACATGCGCATGGGGCCGGAGTCGAAGACGGCCGCGGACCTCGTCAACACTCTCGGCGAACACGAGCTCGCAACGATCCTGCGCGACTACGGCGAAGAGCCGATGGCGCGACGAATCGCCAAAGCCGTCGTCACCGCGCGTGCCGAGGGGACGATCGAGACGACGGCGAGACTGGCGGAGATCGTCAGGAGCGTGAAGTGGTCGAAGCCGGGACAGATCGATCCGGCAACGCTCACGTTTCAGGCGCTTCGCATCGCCGCGAACGAAGAGTTGGTCGGACTCGACAAGTTCGTCGACGACGCGGTCGAAGTGCTCGAGCCGAGGGCGCGCATCGCAATCATCTCGTTCCATTCGCTCGAAGACCGCATCGTCAAACGGGCGCTGCGGCGATTGGAAGGGGAGTGCACCTGCCCGCCGAATTTGCCCGTGTGCGGCTGCGGCGCGAAGGAAGTCGTCGAGATTCTGACCAGCCGTCCGGTCACTGCTTCGGAGGAAGAAGTTCAACGAAATCCGCGATCGCGAAGTGCGAAGTTGCGAGTGGCGGAGAAGCTCTTAGCTGTTAGCTCTTAGCTCTTAGGAGCTCAGGGTTAACAGGTAAGTGCTCGAAGCGGAGTTGAAAGCTCGCGGGTTTTCCTAAGAGCTAACAGCTACGAGCTAAGAGCTGCAGTAACCGGAGCCCGGAAGCAAGGGTGAAGGTTGGGGAAGGGTGGGCGTGTGTACGCCGCGGGAGCTCGGGAGGGGTGGTCGGGGGAGCGTGGGTGGGTGTGGATGGTTCTCGGGACGTACTTGTAGGCAGATCTTCACCCTTGTTCCCAGGCTCCGTGCAGTCCCCGAGGCCGTCCCCGCATGTACGCGCAGAAGAAGCCCATCGAGAATACCCACATCGTTCGCGAACGCGACCGCCGGCGCTCCCGTGAGTTGTGGGCGGTCCTCGCGCTCGGCATCCCGATCGGCGCGTTCCTGCTCTTCTTCACCTGGCAGAACCTCGAGGTCATCCGCCTCGGCCACGAAGCGACCGGCCTGCAGAAGCAGAAGCAGGAGATCGAGAACGCGAACAAAGCGCTGCAACTCGATCTCGATCGACGGACGTCGTTAGCCGCTGTCGAGCAGCGCGCCGTCACGCTCGGATTTCAACGCACTGATCCGCGCGCCGTGGTGATGGTGCAAAAACCGACGGCTCCGGCACTCGACACCCGACACCCCACACCCGGAGTCCGCTGATGCCAATCTCGCAAAAGCGCCTGCTGCAACTCTTCGCCGTCCTGGCCGCGTGGGCGGTGATCGTCATCGCGCGCCTGGTGCAGATCCAGCTCGTGCGCCACGGCGAATACGTCGTCAAAGCGGCGCGGCAGCAGGAGCGGACGCTCGCGCTACAGCCGGTGCGCGGCTCGATCACCGACAGCCGCGGACGGATACTTGCGGAGAGCGTGGCCGCCGAATCGATCTACGCCGATCCGCAGGCCATCGGCGACCGTATGCAGACCGCGAAGGCGCTGGCCAGCGTCGCGGCGCTGCAGATGGACGCGCGCGATCTCGCCACGAAACTCTCCACGAACGCCGGCTTCGTCTGGATCGCGCGCCAGCTTCCGCTCGAAACCAGCGCGGCCGTGAAGGCGCTCAAGCTGCCAGGCATCTACTTCCTGGAAGAGCATCGCCGCTCCTATCCGCGGGCGATGCTGGCCGCGAACGTGGTCGGTTACGTCGGTCTCGACGGCGAAGGCCTCGGCGGCATCGAGCATTCGTTCGACTCGCAAGTGCGCGGCCGCGCCGGACGCGTGACGCTGCTGCGCGACGCGCGCCGCGGCATGTACCTCGTCGGCGGCGAGGGCGCGAACCGGCCCATCGACGGCAACGGCGTCGTCCTGACCATCGATTCCGTCGTGCAGTTCATCGCCGAGCGCGCGCTGGCCAGGGCGGTCGATGGGTATCGCGCCGCGGATGGCGTGGCCATCGTCATGGACCCGCGCGACGGACGTATTCTGGCAATGGCGTCGAATCCGTCGTTCGATCCCAACCGCATCCGCGATTTCACTCCCGACGATCGCCGCAACCGCGCCGTGCAGGATCAGTACGAGCCGGGATCGACCTTCAAGATCGTCACCGCTTCGGCCGGACTGGAAGAGGGCGTAGTCACGCCGTCGCAGGTGATCGATTGCGGCGACGGCTACATCCAGATCGGCAGCACGCAGATTCACGAGCACGGCCACAACCGCTACGGCCTGATCACCTTCGAAGACGTGATGGTGCACTCGTCGAACGTCGGCGCCATCCGCGTCGGCCTCGCGCTCGGGCAGGACCGCTTCTACAACTACATCCGCCGCTTTGGTTTCGGCGAGCGCACCGGCATCGCGCTTCCCGGCGAGGCGCAGGGACGCGTGCGCCGCACGCAGCAGTGGTCGCAGCTTTCGAATGCGTCGATGTCAATCGGCCAGGAAATCGGCACGACGCCGCTGCAGGTCCTCACCGCCATCGCCGCGGTCGCGAACGGCGGCATGCGCGTGCAGCCGCGCATCGTCGAGAAAGTCGTCGACGCCAAAGGCAACACGATTTACGTTCCGCCGCAGGCCGCGCCGGTGCGCGTGATCTCCGAAAAAACCGCGGCCGTTTTGAACGAGATCCTCAAAGCCGTCGTGGCACGCGGAACCGGCGTGAACGCCGCCCTTGCCGAGCACATCGTGGCCGGTAAGACCGGGACCGGACAGAAAGCCGGCCGCGGCGGCTATGGCGACAAGGTCATCGCGTCGTTCGGCGGCTACGTTCCCGCCGATCGTCCGCGGCTGGCCATCCTCGTCGTCGTCGATGAGCCGAAAACCGCCGAGTATGGCGGCACCGTGGCCGCGCCCGCTTTCAAGGAGATCGCCGAATCGACGCTTCGTTATCTCAACGTCGCGCCGTCCGTTCCCGCGCGGACGATCGACCTCGGCGCGCCGATGCTGGCGACGTTTTCGCAGAAGGGCGTGCAGACCGCGGGATCGGAAGTTCCTGACCTGCGAGGCCTCGACGCGCGTGCGGCGGTGGCGCTCGCCACCAGGTCCGGCTTCCGCGTCCGCGCCTCGGGGAGTGGCGTGGTCCAAACACAGCAGCCGTTACCGGGCGAAGCCCTGCCGAACGATCACCAGGTCGTGCTGACCCTCGCGGAGGGGGCGCGATGAAACTGCGTCAACTGTTGAAGGACGTGCACGTGCGCGCGCGCAGCGTCGATCTCGATGCCGAGGTCACGAACGTGACCGCTGATTCGCGGTTGGTCGTTCCCGGCGCGCTCTTCGTGGCCATCCCTGGATTCAAAACGGACGGCGCGAACTTCATCGACGCCGCGATCAAGAAAGGCGCGGCCGCGATCGTTGGCGAGTCGAGCGCGGCGTCCGTTCAGGTCGACGACGCCCGCGCCGCGCTCTCGCTCATCGCCGCGAATTTCTACGGCCGTCCCGCCAGCAAACTCTCGATCGCCGGCGTTACCGGCACCTCGGGGAAGACCACCACGACCAAGATGATCGAATCGATCTTCGACGCTGCAGGGGGACCGGTTGGACTCATCGGCACGATCGAATATCGCGCCGGCGAGGAGCGGCTCATGGCCGACCGCACCACGCCCGACGCGGTCGTGCTGCAGCAATGGTTCGCGAAGATGGTCGACGCCGGCGTACGCAATGCCGTGATGGAAGTGTCGTCGCACGCGCTGGCGCTGAAGCGGACCTACGGCATCCACTTCGCGGCGGCCGTCTTCACGAACCTGTCGCAGGACCACTTCGACTTTCACAAAGACTTCGAGGACTACTTCGCCGCCAAGCGGATTCTCTTCGACCAGATCGACCGGACGCGCAAGACGGCCATCGTCAACATCGACGACGAGTACGGACGGCGGCTGGCGAAGGAGCTCGGCGACTGCGTCGTCACGTTCGGACGGGGCGCAAACGCCGACATTCATTCGATCGAACCGTTCGACATCTCCGTGACAGGATTGAACGGTCGCGTCGCCACGCCCGCGGGTGAGGTGCGCATCGAATCGCGCCTCCTCGGCGCGCCGAATCTCTACAACTGGCTCGGCGCGATCGGCGCCGCGCAGGCGGTGGGCATCGACATCGCCACGATCGAAGCGGGCATTCGCAATCTCGCCGCCGTGCGCGGCCGATTCGAGTACGTCGAGTCGAACGGCGGACCGACGGTCATCGTCGACTACGCGCACAAGCCGGACGCGCTCGAGAAACTGCTCCAGGCCGTGCGCGATCTGGCCAGGGAGCGGCGCGTCGTCCTCATCGTCGGCTGCGGCGGCGACCGCGACAAAGACAAGCGTCCGAAGATGGGCGCGATCGCGGCGCGGCTGGCCGACTACACCATCCTCACCAGCGACAACCCGCGCGGCGAGAAGCCGGAAGCGATCCTCGACGACATCGAAGCCGGCATGCGCGGCGCGGCGAACTACACCCGCATCGCCGACCGGCGCGAAGCGATCCGCCGCGCGATCGCCGAGGCGTCGGACGAGGATGTGGTGGTCATTGCGGGTAAAGGGCACGAGCCGTATCAGGTCATCGGCGACCAGGTCATCCACTTCGACGATCGGGAAGAGGCCGAGCGCGAATTAAAAACAAGACAAGAAAACAAAACATAAAAATCATGTTGAAATCAGTGATCAAATTGACTTATCATTATCAGCGTTCGGATACGTGTTCTGTTCCGGCTCCGTCGATTGCTTTCCGTGCGGGTGGATGGTTGGCGATCGCCGGGCAGCTTCGGGGGAAGGGCCGCGATCGGGTCAGCGCGGCGGAGCCGGAAGAGAACATGGTCATGGGGAGGTCGACATGCATCTGACCTTCCGCCAGATCGCCGAGATGACCGGCGGCGAGATCGTGCAGGGCGGCGACGTCACCGCCGACTCCGTCGTCATCGACAGCCGCGAGGTCAAACCTGACTCCGCCTTCTTTGCCATCAAAGGCGAGCGCCTCGACGGCCATCAGTTTGTGGCGCAGGCGCTGAACAGCGGGCGCGGCGCCGTGGTCTCGGAAGTTCCAGACAACGTTCCCGCGGACAAAGGCATCGTGCGCGTCGCCGACACGACCGTCGCGCTGCAGAACCTCGCGCGCTCGATTCGCGAACGCTACCCATTCACGCTCATCGGCATCACCGGCTCGGCCGGCAAGACCACCACGAAAGAGATGATCGCCACGCTGGTCGCTTCGGAGAAGCGCACGTTTAAGTCGTGGGGCAATTTCAACAACCTGATCGGCTGCCCGCTCTGCATCGACAACACGCCCGACAATGCCGAAGTCGTCGTCAGCGAGATGGGGATGAATCACAAGGGCGAGATCGCGCTGCTGGCTGGTCTCACGCATCCCGACGTCGGCGTCTACACGAACATCGGGCCGGTGCACATCGAGTTCTTCGGCACGATCGAGAAGATCGCGGAAGCGAAACGCGAACTGCTGGAGAACGTGAAGCCTGGCGGGACGATCGTCATCAACGTCGACAACAAATACGTGATGGACATCAGCCGCAACTTCGAAGGGCGCAAGGTCACGTACGGCATCGAGCACGACGCCGAATTCCGCGGCACCAACATCCGCGAGCGCGGCCTCCTCGGCACGTCCTTCGAAGTGAACGGACACGCGTTCGAGCTGTCGCTGCCCGGACGCCACAATCTCGAAAATCTCCTCGCCGCCATCGCCACCGCCCGCTCGCTCGGCATTTCGTGGGAGGGAATCGCGCGCGGCGTTGCGAACGTCAAGCCGGCGTATCACCGCGGGATCATTCTCGACGCCGGCGGCGCCACGATTTACGACGATACCTACAACTCCAATCCCTACGCCCTCGGCCGCGCGTTGACGCTGATGTCCGAGGCCGATGTGAGCGGGCGGAGGATCGCGGTGATCGGAGACATGCTGGAGCTCGGCGACAAAGAGCTCGACTACCACCGCGACTCCGGCCGCGCCATTCCGGCGACCGTCGACACCGTCATTGGCGTTGGCAAGCGTTCCCGCGCGTTGCTCGACGGCGCGCGCGAAGCGGGATTCGGCGACGACAAACTGCATCACTTCGACGACGCGCAAAGCGCCGGCGAGTTTCTGAAAACGTTCATCCGCCCCGGAGACCTCGTCCTGATCAAGGCCAGCCGCGGTATCGGCCTCGATCGGGTCGTCAACATCTTGACCAACGGACCCGCGGAGGGCGCGCACTGATGTTGTATTACCTCCTCTATCCGCTCCGGAACATGATTTCCGGCTTCAACGTCTTCCGGTACATCACCTTCCGGTCGGCGTGGGCGGCGCTCACCGCGCTCGTCATCTCCTTCATCTTCGGGCCGTGGCTGATCGAGCGGATGCGCCGCATCAAAGCCGGCCAGTACATCCGCGAGGAAGGGCCGAAATCGCATCAGCAGAAGGCCGGCACGCCGACGATGGGCGGCATCCTCATCAACGTCGCCATCGTCATCCCGACGATCCTGTGGGCCGACATCTCCAACCCGTACATCTGGATCGTGCTCTTCGTCACCGTTGCATACGGCGCGATCGGCTTCGTCGACGACTATCGCAAGCTGACCAAGAAGCAGAACGAGGGACTGACGGCGAGAGAAAAATTCTCGATGCAGATCGGCGTCGCGCTGGCGGCGGGCCTGGCCATCGCGTACCTGCCGGCAATTCACAACAACTACTCGACCGTCCTCACCTTCCCTTTCTTCAAGGCGCTGCACCTCAACCTCGGATTTCTCTACATCCCGTTCATCATCATCGTGCTCGTCGGCGCGTCGAACGGCGTGAACCTGACCGACGGACTCGACGGACTGGCCATCGGATCGACGCTCGTCGTCGCCGTCACCTACACGATCCTCACGTACGCCGCGGGCAACTTCCGCGTGGCCGATTACCTGCGCATCGCCTGGGTTCCGCAGGCGGGAGAGCTGGCCGTCTTCTGCGGTGCGATGGTGGGAGCGTCGCTCGGATTCCTCTGGTTCAACGCGCATCCCGCCGAGATTTTCATGGGCGACGTCGGGTCTCTGGCTCTGGGAGGAGCGATCGGCTGCCTGGCCGTGATGATCAAACAGGAAATCCTGCTCGGCCTCGTCGGCGGCCTCTTCGTCATGGAAGGGATGTCGGTGGTGCTGCAGGTGGCCTCGTTCAAATTGACCGGGCGCCGGATTTTCAAAATGTCGCCGCTGCACCATCACTTCGAGTTGTCGGGCTGGCGCGAAACGAAAGTCGTGGTCCGCTTCTGGATCATTGCCATCATCTTCGCGATGGTGGCGTTGTCGACGCTGAAACTGCGATGAAGACTCTGGTCATCGGAGCGGGCAAGTCCGGCGTGGCCGCGGCGAATTTTCTCGCTGCCCGCGGCGCCGAAGTTTTGCTCACCGACTCGAACGCGAATCCGAACCTGCCGTATCCGCTGCACGAAAATGTCGCGCGAGCGTTTGGCGCGCAGGACGCGTCGCTGCTCGAAGGCGTCGGCACCATCGTCCTCAGCCCCGGCGTCCCGCGCACGATCCCGCTGCTGCAGCAAGCCAGCCTTCTGCCGATCCCGGTGATCGCGGAAGTCGAGCTGGCCTACCGCCACATTCCGCAGGGCAGCACGATCATCGCGGTGACCGGATCGAACGGGAAATCGACGACGACGGCGCTCATCGGCGAAATCCTGAAGATCGACGGCAGGAAGCCGATCGTGGCCGGCAACATCGGCGAGCCGCTGATTGCCGCGCTCGATCTCGAGCGGCCGCGCACCTACGTCCTGGAGCTCTCGTCGTTCCAGCTCGAGTCGGTCGATACCTTCGGCGCCAACGTCGCGCTGCTGCTGAACATCACGCCCGACCACATGGACCGCTACGACTCGTTCGACGCGTACGCGGCGGCCAAGTACCGCATTTTTCGCAATCAGCAGCCGCACGACGTGGCCATCGTCGGCGCCTCCGATCGCCGCGAAACGCCGCGCGATGCGAAGGCGCGCGTGTGGCGTTTTTCGAGCACGAAGACGATCGACGAAGGCGCATTTCTCGACAGCGACGATCTCGTTCTCTGCCTTGCCGGACAGACTCGTCGCATCCCGCGCTCATCTCTGAAGCTCGAAGGAACCGCGAACGTCGAGAACGCGCTGGCCGCCTGGCTGGCCGCGCGCGCCGTCGGCGTCGACGACGTTAGCGTGCAGATCGCCTTCGGTTCTTTCGCCGGGCTTCCGCATCGCATGGTCCTCGTTCGCGAGTTGGACGGCGTCCGCTGGATCAACGACTCGAAAGGAACGAACGTCGACGCCACGCTGAAGTCGCTCGAATCGTTCCCGCCGTCGAGCGTCTGGCTCATCCTCGGCGGCAAAGACAAAGCGGGCGAGTTCGAACGGATGCGCGATCTCGTCTGCGCCAAAACGCGCGGCGTGCTCACGATCGGAAGCGCGGCTTCACGAGTCGCCGAGGCGCTCGCCAATTCAACGACCATCATCGACGCCGGCGACATGCAGCACGCCGCGGCCTATGCACGCGAGCACGCGAAGTCGGGCGAAGTGGTCCTTCTCTCGCCGGCCTGCGCCAGTTTCGACCAGTACCGCAACTTCGAACATCGCGGCGAGCATTTCGAGGAGTTAGTGAGGGATCTGCGATGAGCCGCAAACTCACCTACGACACCTACCTCTTCGGCGCGGCGATGCTCATCGTCGTCGTCGGCATGGTCATGATCTATTCGGCCTCGGCCATCATCACCATGCAGAAAGTCGGGTCGGACAACCCGTACTACTTCATCGCCAAGCAGTTCGTCTTCCTCATCGCCGGCAGCGCCGTGATGGTCACGCTGATGCGCCTCAACGTGGTGCGGCTGCGCGACCGCCGCATCATCTACGCCGGCGTCGCCGCGGTGCTCATCGCGCTGGTCATCGCGCTCTTCCAGTCGCCGATCAACGGAACGCATCGCTGGATCGTGCTGTCGCACTTCCAACTGCAGCCGAGCGAATTCGCCAAGCCCGCGCTGATTCTCTTCCTCGCGTCGTACCTCGCGCGCAAGGAAGAGCGCATCAACGAACTGACGTCGACGCTGTTGCCGCTTGTATTCGTCGTCGCGATTTTCGCGGGACTGATTCTCCTCGAGCCCGACTTCGGCACCGCCACGACGCTCGTCCTCGTCGCCGCGGGGATGATTTTCGCCGCGGGCGTTTCGTGGATGCGCGTCGTCACCTTCGCGCTCATGATCATCCCCGCCGGAATCCTGCTCATCTTCAGCGCCGCGTACCGGCGCGACCGGCTGTTCACGTTCATGAATCCCGAGGCCGATCCACTGGGCAAAGGATTCCAGGCCATGCAATCGCTGATCGCGCTCGGCACGGGCGGACTGCGCGGACTCGGCATCGGCAACGGGCGGCAGAAACTCTTTTTCCTGCCCGAGCCGCACACCGACTTCATCTTTTCGATCATCGGCGAGGAGCTTGGCTTCATCGGCTCGTTCGCTCTGATCGCGCTCATCGCCTTTCTGGTGTGGCGCGGCTTCCGCGTCACGCGCTTCAGCCAGAATCGTTTCGACTTCTACGCCGCGCTCGGCTTCACGCTGCTGATCGGCATCCAGTCGCTGATCAACGTCAGCGTCGCGCTCTGTCTTTTGCCGACGAAAGGTCTGCCGTTGCCGCTCGTCAGCTACGGCGGCTCGTCACTGATCACCAGTCTCATCGCGGTCGGGATCTTGTTGAATTTATCGCAGCAATCAGGTTGAGGAATCATCGTTATGGGCGTGACGGGAGTGGGGGAAACGTTGATGATCGCCGGGGGCGGGACGGGGGGACACATCTACCCGGCCATCGCCATCGCGCAGGAGTGGATGGCGCGCGACGCCACGCGCCGCGTCATCTTCGTCGGCACGGAGCGCGGTCTCGAAAAGACGATCGTTCCAAAGGCCGGCTTTCCGCTCGAATTCATCTCCGTCGGCGGCCTGAAAGGCAAAAGCCTCGGCGACACGATCAAGGGCTTGTTCCGATTGCCGGCCGGTTTCGCGCAGGCCTTCAAACTCGTCGGCCGCCATCATCCGAACGTCGTCCTCGGCGTCGGCGGTTACTCCTCGGGGCCGGTGCTGCTCGCGGCGAAACTGCGCGGCGTTCCGACGCTGATTCATGATTCCAATGCGTTTCCCGGACTGACGAATCGGATTCTGGCGCGTTTCGTCACCGCCGCCGCGATCGCGTTCGAAGCAGCCGGCCCTCGGCTGAAACGTTCCGACGCGGTGCTGACCGGCAATCCGATCCGCAAGGAGTTCTTTGACGCCGTCGGCAACAGGCCGGCGGGCGACGACCGCAAACGCCTGCTCATCTTCGGCGGCTCGCAGGGGTCGCGAACCATCAACGACGTCATGACCGCCGCGCTGCTGTTCATGGCACCGCTGCGCGATCGCCTCCTCATCGTTCATCAGACGGGGCCGAAGGAGTTGGAGCGCGTGCAGCAGTCGTATCGCGATTCCGCGTTTGCCGAAGCGCGCGTCGTGCCGTATCTCGATCCGATCGTCGATGAAATCGCGGCTGCCGACGTCGTCGTCTGCCGCGCCGGCGCGATGACGGTCGGCGAACTTGCCGCGGTGGGACGCGCCGCGATTCTCATTCCGTTCGCTGCCGCGACGGACAACCACCAGGAGCTGAACGCGCGCGCCGTGGAGCAGGCCGGCGGCGCGATCGTCATCACCGAAAGCGAGCTGACGCCGGAACGGCTGGCCTTTGCCATCACGCAAATCGCCAACGATCCGGGCCGGACGGCGGCGATGGGAACTGCCGCGAAGTCGCTGGCATCGCCCGACGCCACAAAAAAGATCGTTGATTTACTCGAAAAAATTGAACGAAGCGAATAAAATCCTTTATTAGTAACCCACAATCCGAATGAATTTAGACAAGATTAAGAACATTCATTTCGTCGGCATCGGCGGAATCGGAATGAGTGGGATTGCAGAGATCCTGAAGGGACGGGGTAAAACCGTCTCCGGATGCGATCTCAAACGCTCCGAGGCCATGTCCCTTCTGGCCAGCCGGGGAGTCGACGTCCGCATCGGACACGACGCCGCGCATCTCGCCGGCGTCGATGCCGTCGTCGTCACCGCCGCGGTCAAAGGCGCGAACGCCGAGGTCGATGCGGGACGCGATCAGGGCATCGAGATCATCCGGCGCAAAGACCTGCTGGCCGCGATCGTCAACGAGAAGCGCGGCGTCGGCGTCTCCGGCACGCACGGCAAGACCACGACCTCCGCCATGATCGCCACCGTCCTCGAAGACGCCGGCCTCGATCCGACCATCATCATCGGCGGCATCCTGCAGAACATCGCCTCGAACGCGAAGGATGGGAAAGGCGACGTCGTCGTCGTCGAAGCGGACGAATACGACCGCACCTTCCACGAGCTGCGGCCGGAGATCGCCGTCATCACCAACATCGAGGCCGATCACCTCGAGTACTACGGCAGCTTCGAGAACATCGTCGAAGCGTTCCGGATCTTCACCGCGAACGTTCGCCCCGGCGGTGCGATCATCGGTTGCGTCGACGATCCCGCGGTCGCGGCGCTGCTCGACCGCCGAGGACGCGGTAGCGATCCGAAAATCATTCGCTACGGACTCGGCGCCGGCACAGACATCACCGTGCGCGATCTGAAGTTTCACGATCGCGGCTCGTCGTTCGAAGTCGAAGGCATCGGTTTCTTCAAGCTCTTCGTGCCGGGCGAGCACAACGTCCGCAACGCGCTGGCCGCGATTGCGGTCGCGCGCGAGCTCGGCGTCAGTTCCGACGCCATCTCCGCCGGCATCGCCAAGTTCCTCGGCGTCGACCGGCGCTTCCAGATCCTCGGCGACTACAACGGCGCGCTGGTCGTCGACGACTACGCGCATCATCCGACCGAGGTCAAAGCGACGCTCGATGCCGCGCGCAGCGGCTATCCCGATCGCCGCATCGTCGCCCTTTTTCAGCCGCATCTCTTTTCGCGGACGCGCGATTTCGCGCCGGAGTTCGCCGAATCGCTGCGCGGCGCCGACGTCGCATTCGTTGCGCCGATCTACGCCGCGCGCGAAAAACCGGTCGAAGGGATTTCGTCGCGCATGATCTCGGAGCGTTCCGAGGCGATCGAGTTTCTCGACCGCAGCCACATCGAGATCATCAACGAGCTGCGCCGCCGCCTGCAGCCGAACGACGTCTTCATCGCCATGGGCGCGGGTGACGTCCACGAGATCGCTGAAGCGCTCGTGCGCGGCGCGGACGAGGGGAGGAGCTGATGTCGGCCGGTTACGACAGCACCTCGCCGCGCTTCTTCCGTCCGGCGGACGTTGCGCGCCTTCGCCGCAATCAGCGCCGCATTCAACTGCAGCGTTTCGCGGCGATCGCGGGAAAGGTCGCCGTCGCCGGCGGCATCCTGATCGGTTCGTTGCTGGCCTATCGCCGCACGCAGGACGATGCGCGCTTCGGCGTGAAGGCGATCGAGATCGCCGGCGCCACGCACACGTCGCGCGCCGCGATCAACGCGATCACGAATCAGTACATCGGCGCGAATCTCTTTCGCATCGATATCGCCAGGCTGCAGGCCGATTTGCGCCGCCTCGGCTGGGTGAAACGGATCGAGGCAGAGAAGAAGTTGCCCGACACCCTGCGCATCCGCATCGTCGAGCGCGAGGCCGTTGCGCTGGCGTCGACGGGCGGCCGCATGACGTACGTCGACGAAGACGGCGTCGCGTTCGCCGAGTTGTCGCCGTCGGTCGGCGACACCGATCTCCCGCTGATCACCAACGCCTCGGGTGCCGAGCTCGCGCGCTGCGTCGCGCTCGTTCGCGAACTGCGCACGCGCGACCCGCAGATCTACTCGCGCATCTCCGAGGTCAAGCCGGTCGCGCCGAACGGCTTCGCGCTTTTCGATCGCGAGCTAGGCGCGTTTGTGTATGCCGAGGAGGGCGACCTCTCCGCGAAATGGCGCGACCTTTACGCCGTCGCGCGCGCGGAACACCTCGGCACGCACGACATCGAGTATGCCGACCTCCGTTTCGCCGGCCGCATCGTCGTCAAACCGGTCCACGCCGCATCGCTCGCGCCCGTGGCACCGCAGCAACCGATTGCAACGCAGATCACGAATTAGTCAGGAGACAGCAATGCCGAAGACCGAAGAAAAATACATCGTCGCGCTCGACATCGGAACTTCAAAAGTGTGCGTGCTGGTGGGCGAAGTGACCGACCGCGGTCAGATCGAAATCATCGGCAAAGGCACGTCGCCGATGAAGGGGACGCGGCGCGGCAACATCATCAACCTCGATCAGGCCATCGACGCGGTGAAGAAGGCAGTCGATGAAGCCGAGGTGATGGCGGGTTTGCAGATTGAGTCGGTCTACGTCGGCGTGGCGGGCGATCACATCCGCTCCGTCAATTCGCGCGGCGTGGTTTCGGTCACCGGCAAGCACCGCGAGATTTCGCGCGAAGACATCGACCGCGTCATCGAGGCGTCGAAGTCGATCAACGTTCCCGCTGAGCTGGAACTGCTGCATGTGATTCCTCGCGAGTTCGTCGTCGACGGCCAGGACGGCATTCACGATCCACTTGGGATGACCGCGGGACGCCTCGAAGCGAACGTGCACATCGTCACCGGCGCGCGAACGCACAACCAGAACGTGCTGACCGCGGTCAACAAAGCCGGCATCGCCGTTCAGGAGCTCGTGCTCGAACAGCTCGCCGCCGCCGAGGCCGTGCTGACGCAGGACGAGCGCGAGATGGGCGTGCTGCTGATGGACATCGGCGCCGGCACGACCGACTACGCCGTCTTCCTCGAAGGCAACGTCGTGCACACGAACGTGCTGCCGGTCGGCGCCGGACATTTCACCAGCGACATTTCGGTCGTGCTGCGGACGCCGATGGAAGACGCGGAGCGGATCAAGAAACGCTACGGCTGCGCGCTCGGATCGCTGGTCACCGAGGACGATCCGATCGAAGTGCCGACCGTGGGCGGACGCGCGCCGAAGATTCTCTCGAAGCACGAGCTGACGAACATCCTCGAACCGCGCGCGGCGGAGATCGCGAAACTCGTCTACCGCGATATCGAGAAGGTCGGGCTGGACAAGGAAATCCGCAGCGGCGTGGTCGTCGTCGGCGGCGGCGCGGAGATGGACGGGATGGTGGAGATGGTGGAGCAGGTATTCGATCAGCAGGCGCGCAAAGGCGTGCCGCGCGGATTGAGCGGACTCTCCGACACTGTGGCCGGACCGGAGTGGGCGGCGGCGGCGGGGCTGCTGCTGTGGGGGTTCCGCGACCGGACGAAAGTGCGCAAGCGTCCGCGGCGCGGCTTCGCCCGCATCGCCGATTCGTTCAAGTCGCTTTTCACACAGACGTAGAAACTACAAATTTTGTTTGAATACATCACAAATAATGGTTACTCTTCCTGGAGACGGTAAATGATCACATTTGACGAAAAACCTGGTGACGGCAGGCTGGCCGTGATGCTCGATGAGGAGCAGCTCGGCGCACGAATCAAAGTCATCGGCGTGGGTGGTGGCGGGGGCAATGCGGTCAACCGGATGATCCAGGCCGGGATCAAGGGCATCGAGTTCATGGTCGCGAACACGGATGTCCAGGCCATGCGCACGTCCCTCGCGCCGGTGAAGCTGCAGATCGGCGGCAAGCTCACCAAAGGCCTCGGCGCCGGCGCGAATCCCGAGATCGGCAAGCAGGCCGCGCTCGAAGACACCGATCGCATTCTCGAAGCGCTCTCCGGCGCGGACATGATTTTCATCACTACCGGCATGGGCGGCGGCACCGGCACCGGAGCCGCGCCGATCATCGCCTCGCTGGCCGCGGAGCTCGGCGCGCTGACGGTGGCCGTGGTCACCAAGCCGTTCGGATTCGAAGGAAAGCGCCGCCGCATTCAGGCGGAACAGGGCATCCGTTCGCTGCGCGAGACGGTCGATACGCTCATCACCATTCCGAACGAGCGTCTGCTGAATTTCGTCGAGCGCGCGACGTCGCTCAATGAGGCGTTCACGATCGCGGACGACATCCTGCGCCAGGCGGTGCAGGGCATCTCCGATCTCATCACCGTCCCCGGCGAGATCAACCTCGACTTCGCCGACGTGAAGACGATCATGCACGGCATGGGCATGGCGCTCATGGGAACCGGCGTGAGCTCGGGCGAACATCGCGCGGTCGAGGCGGCGCAGCGCGCGATCTCGTCGCCGCTGCTCGAAGAAGCGTCGATCGAAGGCGCGAAGGGCGTCCTGATCAACATCACCGGCGGCTCGGACATGACGCTGTTCGAAGTGCACGAGGCGGCGTCGATCATTCAGGAAGCGGCCGACGAAGAAGCGAACATCATCTTCGGCACGGTCATCGACCCGAGGATGGGCGACGAGGTCAAGGTCACCGTCATCGCCACCGGCTTCGACTCGGCCACGAAGGGATTCCTGAACACGCGCGGCGAGCAGCTGTCGTCGGGCAACGCGCACGCGCGAGCGGCATCGAATTCAGGGTCGAGCTCGGGATCGATTCCGTACCGTCCGTTCGCGCCGAAGGAGATCGCCGCGCAGCACGAGGTTGCGCCGGAAACGCCGGCGCCGCCCCAGGTGGGATCGGAGGGAGAGATTTACGATCCGCCCTTTTTTCGCAAAGGATTCAGCCGCTCCGACGGCTCCGGCGGTTTCGGGCCGATGGCGTCGAGCGATTTCGGCAATGACCTCGATATTCCGACGGTGATTCGCAATCTCAGTGACTAACACTTCCAAAACGGCGCGCCCCTCCTGCGCGCCGTCCGCGATCCAGGGGAGAGGGACCCGGGATCAACTGCTCTGACGGGGCGCGGTTCTTCCACCGCGCCCCGTTTTTTGATAACGACGATACGATAGACGCACTCCCATGAATGAGCGTTCGATTCCCGCCCTGCTGCGGCGTAGCGTCAGCAGCAGCGCCGTTGTGTTCATCATCGTGGCCGCGGTCTTTGCGATCACCACGCGGGGACATCTGCGGCAGTCGTTAGACTCGGCGACCTACCTGTCGCTCGCCGATTCTGCGCAGCAGGGGAAGGTCGGCACGTTTACGACCTCGACGCAGGCGAACTTCACGATCGTCCTGTTTCCGGCGTTGATCGCGTTCATCCGCAAAGCTTCGCCCGCTCATTGGGAAGTGATCCTGCTGGTCATGAACGTCATTTGCGCCGCTGTCACCGCGGTGTTCCTGATGAAACTCGTGCGGGCCGTCACGGACTCGACCGCGGCCATGGTTGCCGCTCTGCTGTTTTACGTTTGCGCGTACGACATCTTTGCGTGGATCGGCTGGCTGCTGACGGACCACATCTACACGATGCTCAGCGTCATCGGTTTCGCTCTACTCATCCGCGGAATCGCGAACGGAACGACGCGCAATCTCTCTCGAAGTCTAATGATGTATGCCGTTCTCGCTCTTGCCGTGATCACGAGGCCTGTCGGTTTCGTGCTCGTTCCGCTGACGGTGTTGGTGGAGTGGGTTTTCGTCAGGCGCGATACGAAAGCGAACCGGCGCGCGGTGTGGATTCTGTTCGCCGCGGGGTTAATCGTGGCGATCGTCGTACACGCCTACTTTTTCCAGGACATGCGCCGGTGGCCCATCGATTTCATGAGGCCGAAGCTGCAGGAGTATGCCGACCGCGAGCAGAGCGGCGAAGTGGTTTGGGGCCATACGGAGACGTTCCACGCGCGTCCGGTTTCGTTCGTTGATCACGTCGCGATCGAGGCCGATCGCTTTGTGCGCTTCTTCCAGGTCACGTCGGATCGCAACTCGCGGGCGCACAACCTCTACTCGATCCTCTACTACGGACTGCTGTATCCGCTGGCTCTTTTCGGGATCGCTACCGCCCTGCGCGACGGCGATCGCCGAAGAAGTGCCGTCGTGCACGTGGCATTCCTTTGGATATTGACCGCTGTTGCGCTCAGCGCGGTCTCCATTCTCGATTACGACTGGCGCTACCGCCTGCCGCTGATGCCGCAGATGATCCTGCTCGCGGCAATCGGAACGGAAGCGGCCATTCGCAGGCTCGCACCGGTCGCGAGTCCCGAACCTGCCGCGTGACGGTGGTGTCGCGCCGTCACCGATCTCCTGCGGATTCCGTACGTCGTGAAGGCGTGTTCAGCGTCCGTTCGATGACATAGAGCGGCCGGGCGCGCACCTGGTCGAAAATCTTTCCGACATAAATGCCGAGGACACCGGCGGACATCAGCAGGACGCCGGTGCAGGTCAGGATCAGCACGACCAGCGACGGCCATCCCGGTGCAAAACCGTGCACGAAATAGAGGATCAGGATGGCGATTACGAGCGCAATGGCGACCACCAGAAACGAGAAGCCGAGCGTCACGGACAGGTAGAGCAAGCGATTTGAATGCGAGACCCATCCGTCGATGGCGTGCCGCACGAGCCGTGGGAACGTGTACGAGCTCTTGCCCGCGTGCCTGGGCCGGTGCACGACCGGCAGGTGCGCGGTGGGTAGTCCCATCCAGCGGATCAGGCTGAGGTAATGGCGGTGGACGTCGCGCATCCGAAGTAACGAGTCGACCGCGTGGCGGCTGAGCATCGAATATCCGCCGACGAGCCAATCATGTCCGTCGCCGCCATGCATCCAGGCCATGCTGCGCGCGAACAGACGCGCCGACACGCGCTTGAACACTCCTTGCGCGCGCTGCCGTTGCGCGGTGAGGACGACGTCATATCCTTCGCGCGCCCTTGCATACAGCTCCGGGATGAACACGGGGTCGTCCTGCAGGTCGCAGTCCATCACCACCACGTGCGCCCCGCGGGCGTAATCGAGTCCGGCCGTAATGGCGTAGTGCTGTCCGAAGTTGCGGCTCAACTTGATACCTTTCACGCGCGGATCGGCCGCGCATGCGGCCGCGATGCGAGGCCAGGTTCCGTCGCCGCTGCCGTCTTCGACCAGCACGATCTCGAAATCGGTCGTGATCCGTTCCAGTGCGGCGGTGACCTGACGCACGAACTCATCGACGATGTCCGCGGCGCGATACACGGGGCTGACGACGGAGATCACGGGAACATCGGACCATTGGCCGGTGAATGCATCGAGGAGCTCTGGCCGCGAACTCGCGAGACCCGAACGGAATCCATCCAGTATCTCCAGCGACGGCAGTTGCTCCGAACTGTCGAAGCCGCAGAAGCGTCGCAGCGACAACCGGTCTCCTACCTCGGCAACGAGTTCCATATCGGAGACGGCGAGCCAGCGCTGCAACGCCAGCATCTTGAAAAGCGGCAGCGCATGCGGCACTTCGGGCAACTCGGCCGCGATGGCGGGCCATTGCGCGGCCGCGTCTACGCGATCGAGGAACCGACGTGAAAGCATCGCGCGATTATTGTGTATCCTGCCGACATCGGTCCATGCGCGAGAGAGACATCGTCACCGACGTCGTCGACTACTACGAAGGGAAGCTCTCCACGTTCGGTCCTACCGCGCGCGGGGTGGACTGGAAGGACGAAGCCTCACAGACGAAACGTTTCGAACAGCTCACACGAGCCCTCGGAGTCGATGATCGCAACGGCACCTTCAGTCTCGTCGATTTCGGCTGCGGCTATGGTGCGCTCCTGCCGTTTCTTCGTCAGCGCCATGACTTTACATACGTTGGTTACGATCGTTCGCCGCAGATGATCGTCGAGGCGATGCGGTTGCACGAGGACGTAGGCGAAGCGACGTTCACGTCCGATTGGAGCGCCGTCGCACCCGCGAACTTCATTGCTGCGAGCGGCGTCTTCAATGTTCGCCTCGGCTGGTCCGCGGACGATTGGAGCGCGTATGTCCTGCAGACGCTCGCCGCCATCAACGAGAGAGCGGTAGACGGCTGGGCCGCGAACTTCCTCACGGCGTATGCGGACGAAGATCACAAGCGAGCCGACCTTTTCTATGCCGATCCAGCGGCGATTTTCGACTGGTGCAAGCGTTCCGCGTCACGATGGGTCTCCCTTTTTCATGACTACGAGTTGTATGAGTTCACGATCGGCGTCCGCCGTCATCCTTGTTAGCCGATGAGACGAACGGTCGTGATCGAGCAGCCGAACTATCTTCCCTGGATTGGTTACTTCGATCTCATTCGTCAGAGCGACGTCTGGATCTGGTATGACGACGTGCAGTACACAAAACGCGACTGGCGCAATCGCAATCGCATCGCTGCCGGCGACACCCCGGAGTGGCTGACGATCCCGGTCAAAACGAAGGGGCGTTTCGAACAGCGAATCTGCGACGTCGAGCTCGACCCGACGCAACCGTGGATGCGGCGGCACCTGGAAAGCCTCCGCCGCTGCTACGCGCGGGCGCCGTTCTTCGAGCCGATGTTCTCGATCGTCGAGGAGGCATTCGCGGCTGGCGACGTGCGGCTCGCCGATCTCACCATCCGTTTGAGCCAGTCCATCTGCGCGGCTCTTGGTTTGTCCCCAACGTTTCTCCGAAGTTCCGAAATGCCGCACGCCCAGAGCGATCGCGAGGAACGCCTTCGGGAACTCTGCGGCGCCGTGGGAGGAAACGTCTATCTTTCCGGGCCGGCCGCGCGGGAGTACATCGATCCCCGTGCGTTCGCAGCCGCCGGCATCGAGCTGCGGTACAGCGTGTACGACTATCCTGCTTACTCCCGCGGATCGCAGCCGTTCGTGCCGAAGCTGTCGATCATCGACCCGCTGGCCTGGCTCGGCGCCCGCGGCACCGCCGACTATCTCGCCACGCACGGCCGCTCGGAGCGTGAGGTGATTGCATGCTGACCTGGACACCGCGCGGCCGCATCTTTCCGCCGCCGGACGTCGAGCTTCCTGACTGGATTCGGAGATGCGCAGCAGCTCCGTTCGCCGTCGACCTGGGAGAACGCCGCGCGCGCGTATTCTTCACCGGCCGCGACGAGGAAAATCGTAGTCAGATCGGCGCCTGCGTCGTCGACCTCGACAAGCTCGCAATCGACCCGGACAGCATCACAGGCGAGCCGCTCCTCATGCCCGGTCCGCTCGGCGCATTCGACGAAAGCGGCTGCACAGTGTCCTGCGTCGTCCTTCAGGGCCAACGATGGCTGCTCTATTACACCGGCTGGATGCTCGGCCGCACCGTACCGTTCTATCTTGCTGCCGGCCTGGCCGTGAGCGAGGACGGCGGTTGCACGTTTCGACGCTACTCAACAGCGCCGCTTCTCGACCGCAATGCCGTCGACCCGTTTCTCACCGCGTCACCGGCGGTGCTGCGCGACGATGGCATCTGGCGGATGTGGTACGTGTCGGCCGTCGCGTGGGAGCGCCGGCCGGAGGGCATACGGCATCGATACCTGATCAAATATGCCGAATCGGACGACGGTATCCAGTGGAGACGCGATGGGTGGGTGGCGATTCCGTTCGAGGGGGACGAGTACGCGATGGGGCGGCCGCACGTCATCAAAGAGGGAGGTTCCTATCGCATGTGGTTCTGCAGCCGCGGGGATCGCTACCGCATCGTCTGTGCGGAATCAGACGACGCCGTCGTATGGCGGCGATGCCGGGACTCTGCTGCTCCACGATGCGCGGATTGGGACGCGGAGATGCAGGCGTATCCGATGGTTCTGCGCGACGGCGGGCGCTGGTTGATGTTCTACAACGGCAACGGCTACGGCGCGACAGGATTCGGCTGCGCGATCACAGAGGTCGCCGGGTGTTGAGGCCCGACCACATCCCGTTCAACCTTCCGTCGATGGTCGGGCGAGAGCTCGAATATATCGTCGAGGCTGTGCGGGGCGGTCACCTCGCCGGTGACGGAGTCTTCACCCGCCGTTCCCAACAATGGCTCGAACACCATTGCGGCGCTCACAAGGTGCTCCTCACGCACTCCTGCACCGCGGCGTTGGAGATGGCGGCGCTGCTCTGCAACGTCGGCGAGGGCGACGAGGTGATCATGCCGTCGTTCACCTTCGTCTCCACGGCGAATGCATTCGTCCTGCGCGGCGCGCGGCCGGTGTTCGTCGATATCCGCGCGGACACTCTCAACATCGACGAGCAGCAGATCGAGAACGCTATCACCGAGCGCACGAAGGCGATCGTTCCGGTGCATTACGCTGGCGTGGCCTGCGACATGACCGCCATCGCCGCGATCGCGCAGCGCCACAGTCTGCGTGTTATCGAAGACGCGGCGCAGGCGCTCGGCGCCACCTATCAAGGACGCGATCTCGGCACCCTCGGTGACCTCGGCTGCTGGAGTTTTCATGAAACGAAGAACTTCATCAGCGGCGAGGGAGGCGCGCTCGTCATCCAGGATCTCGAGCTCGTCGAGCGCGCGGAGATCGTGCGCGAAAAGGGAACGAACCGAACGAAGTTCTTCCGCGGGCAGGTCGACAAATACACGTGGGTCGACGTCGGCTCTTCCTATCTCCCCTCCGAGCTCGTGGCTGCGTATCTCTTCGCGCAGTTGGAGCAGGCAGAGGAGATCCTGGCGAAGAGGAAGGCTATCTTTGCGCGCTATCTGGACGAGCTTGCGCCGCTGGAGTTGGCGGGCCTGCTGCGTCTGCCGACCGTGCCGTCCGACTGCGTTCCGAATGGACATCTCTTCTATGTCATCGCGGAGACGCCGGGTGAGCGGGAGGCGCTCCTCGCGTATCTCGAGTCCTTTGGCGTGAACGCGGTGTTCCACTATGTTCCGTTGCATGACTCGCCGGTAGGACAGCGCGTCGGCCGCTGCGCGGGAGAGATGACGAATACGACAAGCATCAGCGGCCGCCTCGTTCGCCTTCCTTGCTACTTCGGACTGAGCGACGAACAGCAGGGCCGCGTCATCGAGTCGCTCCGCCGCTTCTTCGAATCGCGGTGAGCCGCGTCAGATCTTCGACAGCTTGCCGCTCTCGATCGGCAGCGGTGTCGTAGCCGTACCGCGCAGGACGCTGCCGTCGGCGACGTGATCGAGAACCAGCGTGCCGGCGCCGATCACGCAGTTCGCGCCGATGGTCATGCCGTCGCGAACCGTGGCGTTGACGCCGATGAACGTGTTGTCGCCGATACGGCAATTGCCGGAGATGACAATGTGCGAGGCCAGAAAGATGTGATCGCCGATCGTTGAGTCATGCCCGATGTGGTTTCCGCTCCAGAGCACCGTGTCCTTGCCGATATGAACGTATGGCTGAATGACGTTCGCTTCAAAAATGAACGAGCCCTCGCCGATGTCGAGGTCGGGCCAGGTGATCGCCTTCGAACAGACGTACGTGACCATCTCGTAGCCCATGCGCTTCGCCGCTTCGAACATCTCGCGCCGGTTGCGGTTCAGACGGCTATACGCGATACCGATCAGCAGGCGGTGGTCGTCCGGTGGATAGAGTCGCAGCAGTTCCTCGAATGCGACGAGCGGCAGTCCGAGGAATTCGTTTGCATCCAGCAGCACCGCGCTGAGCGCGTGAGCCACCACCGGGTGTTCGGAATCATGCTCGATGTAGTAGCGCGCGATCCGCGCAAAGTCGCCCGTCCCCACGACGACCACCGGCTTTTTCCCCGCATTACTCATGGCGCGCGCAGTATCGCATCGTCGAGGCTGTGCCAGAATGCGCCCTTGGTATGAAGAAAGAAGCTGCTGCGTTTTATCGCTGTCCGTATACAGCCTCTGCTCTCCAATTGCTCATCGATCGCGCCGAGGGAGAGCACGTCGTCTCCGGTGCGCTGGTCAACGACTCCGGCTACAAGTACCTCATTCAGCATGGAGTCCCTGACTTTCGTGACCCCTCGCGAGATCCGATGGGAGAGGGTGAAAAGAAACAATTCGATTACTACGAGGCCACCAGCGGCGCGTATGACACGGCCTTGGACTGGTTGTTTGCGACCTTTTCAGAGGACGAGGAGACGGTGCGAGGCCACCTGATCGAGCAACTGCCGCTCGAACAGTCGCGCGTGGTGCTCGAGATCGGAGCCGGAACGTGCCGGGACTCGATTCGCATCGCGTCGCGCATGCGGCGCGGCTCTCGTCTTTTTTTGCAGGATTTTTCACCCTCGATCCTCAACGTCGGTCGTCAGAGGATGGCCAACGCGCAAACATTTGACTGTGAGATCGAATACTTCATCGCTGGTGCCGCGCATCTTCCCTTCGCTGACGGCACGAACGACTGCGTGTACACCTTCGGTGCGTTTAATGTCTTTCCGGACCTTCGCGGTTGCCTCGCGGAAATGACGCGCTGCACGCGGCCGGGAGGGCGAATCGTTTTCGGCGACGAGAGTCTCGCGCCGTGGCTCCGCGATACGGAATACGGAGCCATTCTGCTCGAGGCGAACCCGCTCTACGCCGATCCAGTTCCCATCGAGATCCTTCCGGAGAGTGCCCGCGACGTTCGCGTGGAGTGGTTCCTCGGCAATGCCTTCTACTTCGTCAGCTATGCAGTCGGAGGAGGACCACTGCCGCTCAATCTCGACTTGCCGATTCCTGGCCGGAGAGGCGGGACGTTATGGTCGCGGCGCTATGGCAAGCTCGAAGGCGTTTCACCCGAGGCGAAGCGCCTGGCCGAAGAGGACGCGCAACGCCTCGGCATCAGTGTTCACGAGTGGCTCGATCGCACGATCCGCAGCGCCGTGGATACAAAATCACGCTGAACGACAACGCCGTGCGAGCCCTGGAGCCCGCACGGCGCTTTCAATGAGATTCTGTTTTTTTTGCTACTGCTTCTTCGCTTCGAGCTGATCGATGCGCGTTTTGAGCTCGTCGATCGTGCTCTGCTGCTCCTGGACCACCTTCGTCAGCACAGCGACGACATCCATCGGGCTCAGGCTCTTACGGTCCTGCGTGGCCACGATCGCCGGAACGTCCTCGGCGATGAACCCGACGTGCTTCTCTTTCGGGTCGACCTTGTAAGCGAAATGCACCGGCTGCAGCGCCTTCAGCGCCTGCATCGCCTCGTCGTTGGTGACGTCGCTGATGTCCTGCTTCAAGTCGCGGCTGGAGGCGTTCGTCCAGGTGCCTCCTGCCGAGAGGAATGCGCCATTGGCATGCTGGATCGGATTGGACACCGAGGTGATACCGCCGAAGCCGACATTGCCCGCATTGTCGATGATCATGCGCAGCACGTTCACGGTGAGGAAGCGCAGCGACGGATTTGGAGCGGTGGCGGTTGAATCGGGGCGAACGTTCAAGAAGCCTACCCCGCGACCGAGCGAGGCGCCGCCGTAACCGATGGTCAACGCCGACTGAGTGCCTGTGGTGCCGGCGGGATCCTCGCCGACGCCAACAAAGACGTCCGTGTTGCTGGCGCCGAATACGTGCAGGTTGCTAGCCGGGCTGGCCGTGCCAATTCCGACCTTGCCGCTCGCGGCGATGTCGATGGAGCTCGTCGGGGCGCCGGGGCGGATGCGGAAGGGGAGGCGCGAGCCGCCGGTGACGTCGCGTACGAAGAAGTTCGCTTCGTTGCCGGCCACGTCCCAGGTCTGGGCCGTAAAGCCGCCGCTGTTGTTCTGCTCGAGGCGCATGGCCGGCGTGTTGCTGGTGGCCACGTGAAGGTCGAGCACGGGAGTGGAGGTACGGAAACCGACCCGGCCGGTGCTGTCGATGAACATCGAGTTCGTCGGCGCGGAGCCGGTGACGGTGACCGGAACCGTCGCGGCGGTGATGTCCTCGATCGAGAACTTGTTCGCGCCGCCGCTGGCCGAGTCGTTCGCGGTCAGCTGCCAGTCATGATTCGGAAAGCCGGTCGAGGTCGACGTGTCGTCGAACTTGATGCGGTCGTTGTTTTCCTTGAGGCGGATCGTGTCGAAACCGAACGACTCGTTATTGACGCAGTCGAGGCCGACGCAAAGGCTGCCCTGAATGATCTCGTCGTCGGCGGTTACGACGTCGAGGGCCTTGACGGGCGCGTTATGAAGCTGGGCCGAGGCGGTGCCGTCGTCGGTGGTGTCTCTTTTCGTCGCCGACGTTGCCGACTTCGTTCCCGCCGTGTTTGCACCCGGCTCAACAGCGTCGGACGACACGAACGATCCGTTCAGGATCGAGAACGTGCCGGACTGCACCAGCGTCGACGTAATGCCATTCGCTGCCATGATCTGGGCGGCGGCGGCATCGTCGTTCGCGGCGCGGGCAGCGGCCAGCTGCGCTTTCACGCTTCCTGAAATCCGCGGAGTGACGCGCATTTCGTACATGTACTGGCCGTCGGCGGGGTTCGCGCCGAGGTCGCGCGATTTGACGTTGACGGCATGCGCGTTCGGAAATTCGTGCGTGTAGAGGAAGTTGTTGGGTCCCGTGATCGTCAGCGTAACGGCGTCGTTGTCGGGGCCGACCTGCCACGATACGCCAGCCGCATTTGCCGTCATGTGGCCGACCGTCTCGTGACGGTTTTCACTTCCCGCAAAAGCCGCCGTCGTAAAGATCGTTAAACACAGCGTTGCCATGGAGAGAACAGCCTTGGACCGGACGAGGTTGGTCATGAATCTTCTCCTGTTGCTTGCCTATTGCGTTGCGACCGCCGCCGCCGGGATGGGGAGGTCGTCCGCCGCGCTTACAATTTTGGACTCGGAACAAAATAGTCTTTCTTTGGCCGATCGGCAACATCCTGAAGGAGAGATTTCGAAATCGCCTCAGCGCCTGAGAGGAAATCCGTTCTGACGGGCCTCTTTTTCTACCGCTGGTAGGACCGGACGGTCACTCCCACTCGATCGTGCTCGGCGGCTTCGAGGAGATGTCGTAGACCACGCGGTTGATGCCGCGGACTTCGTTCACGATGCGGCGGCTGATGCGGTCCAGCAGATCGTGCGGCATGCGGTACCAGTCGGCGGTCATGAAGTCGGTGGTTGAGACGGCGCGGACGGCTACCACGTTCTCGTACGTCCGCTCGTCGCCCATCACGCCGACGCTGCGCACCGGCAGGAGCACTGCAAAGGCCTGAGCGATCTCGCGATAGAGGCCGGCGCGGCGGATTTCGTCGATCACGATTTCGTCGGCGTTCTGCAGGATGGCCACGCGTTCGGCATTCACTTCGCCGAGGATGCGCACGGCCAGGCCGGGGCCGGGAAAGGGATGGCGCCAGACGAACTCTTCTTCCAGTCCGAGCTCGATGCCTAGCTGGCGGACTTCATCCTTAAACAGCTCGCGGACCGGCTCGATGAGTTTGAGTCCCATCTTTTCCGGCAGGCCGCCGACGTTGTGATGCGTCTTGATGACCGCGGACGGCCCCTTGATCGAGACCGACTCGATGACGTCGGGATAGAGCGTGCCCTGAACGAGAAACTCGGCGCCGGCGATGCGTTTCGCTTCCTCTTCGAAGATGGCGATGAATTCGTTGCCGATCATCTTCCGCTTGGTCTCGGGATCTTCGACGCCGGCCAGTTTGTCGTAGAAGCGCTGGCGTCCGTCGACGGCGATGATGTGCATGCCGAGGCCTTCGGAGAGCCGCGACATCACCTGCGTCGCTTCGTTCTTCCGCAGCACGCCGTTGTCGACAAAGATGGCCGTAAGCTGATCGCCGATCGCTTCGGCTACGAGCAGCGCGGCCACCGAGGAGTCGACGCCGCCGCTGACGGCCGCGATGACGTTGCGGTCGCCGACCGTGGCGCGGATTTCGTCGACCTTGCGCTTGCGGTAATCGCCGAGGTCCCACGACGGCGTGCAGTGCGCGATGTCGAAGAGGAAGTTGCGGAGGATCGCTGTCCCCGCCTCGGTGTGCGTGACCTCGGGATGAAACTGAATGCAGTAGCACTGCAGTTTCGCGTTTTCGAACGCAGCGAGTGGCGCGTTGGCAGATGACGCCGTGATCCGGAATCCGGCTGGAGCGCGAACGATTTTGTCGCCGTGACTGGCCCAGACGCGCTGGTGTGCGGGCGTGCCGGCGAAGAGCGGAGAGTCGTTCGCGGTGACGTCGATTTCGGCGCGGCCGTACTCGCGTTCCGATGACGCTTCGACCTTGCCGTCGAGCAGGTATGCGGTGAGCTGCATGCCGTAGCAGATGCCGAGGATCGGAACGCCGAGGTCAAACACTTCCTTCGAACAGATCGGCGCGGCCTCGGCATACACCGATTGCGGACCACCGGAAAAGATGATCGCCTTCGGTGCGAGCGTGCGGAGTTTTTCGACCGAGGTATCGAAGGGAAGGACGACGGAGTAGACGCGTTGTTCGCGGACGCGGCGGGCGATGAGCTGCGTGTACTGAGAACCGAAATCGAGGACGAGAACAGTCTCGGACACTACAGAAGGTTCCGCAGTTCTTTGCCGGGTTTGAAACGGATGGTGTTGCCGGGCGGGATCTTCACTTCGACGCCGGTCTTGGGGTTGCGTCCGATCCCTTTCTTCCGTTGCTTGACCTGGAAAACGCCAAAGCCGCGGAGCTCGATGCGCTGTCCGCGCGCGAGCGCGTTGCGCAGTCCTTCGATCACGGTGTCGACCGCCTGGGCCGCCTTCACGCGCGAAATTTCGGATGTTTCCGCGACCTTGTTGACGATGTCCGCTTTGATCATGGCGGCGGATTATAACCTCTTCCGAATGAGCGACTCGCAGCGACATCGAATCGACAATTGGCTCAAGCACGTCTGCCTCTTCAAGCACCGCACCGAGGCCACGGACGCCTGCCGCGGCGGCCGCGTGAAGGTGAACGGGCAGCGCGTGAAACCGGCCGCCCCCGTGCGCGAGGAGGACGTGATCGAGTTCTACTCGGGCGAGACGTTCCGGCGCGTGATCGTGAAGGGCGTTCCGGAGTCGCAGCAGGCGAAGGAAGTCGCGCGGACGATGTACGCGGATGAGACGCCGGTGCAGCCGAAATTCGATACGGGCGGCGCGGTCTATCGTGAGCGCGGCGCGGGACGCCCGACAAAACGCGAGCGGCGCGAAGCGGAGCGGTTCAAGAACGTGCCGCGATGATGCGTCGGATTCCTTCGGCGAAGATCGCCGGCTCCGTCAGCAGCGACACGACGATGTAGCCGTCCGCATCGAAATCGAAAAAGTATCCCGGATGAACGACGACGCCGTGCTCCTCGATGAGGCGCAATGCGAGCGCTTCGTCCGATTCGATGCGCGGGACGCGAATGATGGCCGACCAGCCGCCTTCCACCGGCAGCACGGTCGCCGCGAGGTCATTCGCGATCGCGGTCTGCAGCACTGCAAGATTCGCTGACGTTCGTTTCCGGATCGCGCCGCGAATGCGCGGTGCGATCGCCAGCAGCTCCGGCAACGCGACCTGCACCGGCGTGGCGACGGAGAGGAAGTTGTCGGCGATCAGCTCAATCGCATCGATCGCTTGACGCTTGCCCGGACCGCTGACGCGAATCCATCCGAGTTTGTAGTGCGGCAGGCCGGCCGATTTCGATAGTCCACCAAGAGTAAAGGTGAGGACGTCGTCGCGAACGAAGGATGGCGATGCCTCACCGAACGCGAAGGGATGGAAGACTTCGTCGGAGATGATGGGTAGGCCGAAGCTCGCAATCGCATCCTGTTCACTCTTTGCGATGTACGAGCCGGTCGGATTGTTCGGATTGACGACGAGAACCGCGCGCGTACGGTCGGTGATCGCGTCGCGGATTCGCATATCGACGACTTCCCACCGTTTGTGAAATTCGAGCGGAAAGTAGTGGAGGTCGATCAGCTCCAGCGCGGCAAGATGTTCCAGCAACGGATACGAAGGTTTCGCCGTCAACACTGCATCGCCGGGATCGCAGAGCAGTTTGAAGAGAAACGAGTACGCCTCGCTGGTCGACGCGGTGATGATGACGTCGCCCGCATCGCTGTCCAACTCGCGCGCCACCGCCTCGCGCGCGGAGGCGATTCCCAGCGGCTGCGGATCGTACGGCGCCCGCACGGCGCGGGACATGACGTCCGCAAGCTCGTCGAGCGGATAGTCCAATCCCGCCCTGGTGGGATTGGAGTTCGTCAGATCGAGCAGCGTTCCGCGGTGCGCGTTACGCGCGAGCGTAAGCCGGTTGACGGCGGCGTCCCACCGCGCGCGTTTGGAGAACATGGACAGAAGCTATCGCATCTGAGCTCCGTGCGGAGAGACAGCGCAGAAGTCTGACCATCATCCTTCGCGACGGCGAGTACTGTAAGAGACCCGGAGTCTCTTCAAAGAGTCCCAGAGTCTCTAACAAGAGTCCCCGGAGTCTCTAGCATGCAAACGACGCTGGGGTCTCTGCAAAGGACCCTCGAGTCTCATGCACAGGACCCTCGAGTCTCATGCAAAGGACCCTCGAGTCTCATGCAAAGGACCCTCGAGTCTCATGCAAAGGACCCTCGGGTCTCATGCAAAGGACCCTTGGGTCTCATGCAAAGGACCCTCGGGTCTCATGCAAAGGACCCTCGGGTCTCATGCAAAGGGCCCCTGGGTCTCATGCAAAGGACCCCTGGGTCTCATGCAAAGGACCCCGGGTCTCATGCAAAGGACCCTCGGGTCTCATGCATAGGACCTTGGGGTCTCATGCAAAGGACCCTTGGGTCTCATGCAAGAGCCCCAGAGTCTCTAGCAAGAAACCGCAGAGTCTCTGGTAAGAGCCCCAGAGTCTCTACGTCTGCGAACCCTACGACCGGCAGCTTGTCTGCGCCTCGGACATCGCTTTTTCGAGGTCGGTGCGAGCTGACGCGTGCGTTTGCGGGACGGCGTCGATCGCGGCGCGGAAGGTTGTCATTGCTTCGCTGCAGGAGCCCTTCGCGGCAAGGACGCGCGCGAGCGTGTCGAGGACCATGTACGAATCGGGTCCGTGCTGCGCGACGGCTTTTCTGGCAAGCGACTCGGCTTCGTCGTAGCGCTTCGATTGATAGAGCAGCCAGGCAAGGTTGTTGAGCGCGTCGCGCGACGTTCCATCGACCGCCAGCGCTTTCCGGAACGCCTCCTCGGCCGCTGCGCGGTTGCCGAGTTGCGTTTCGGCATTGCCGAGGTTCGTCCAGGCGAGGAGGGACTCGGGATGTTGCGCGAGGATGGTGCGGTAGGCAGCGGCGGCGTCCGCGTACTTGCCCGCGTCTTCGAGCGCGACGGCGGCGCGAAGCGCGTCGGACGTATTGCCCGGATGAATCAGGATCGCCGTGTGGCTTCCGCCGGACCACGCTTTTTCGAGGCGGTCGAAACTCGTCCAGCGTCCTTTGCCGTCGCCGAACTGCGTGCGGATCAGTCCCGAGGCGGGATCGATTCCGTCGGCGACGATGTAATGGAAAAAGTCGTAGTGCTTGCCGGGGGAGTCGACGACCTGCAGCATCAGGATGACCGGACGTCCCTGCTGCAGTTCGTTGGTAATGATGGCCGGAGTGCCGGTGACGAGCTGCGCATCGAAGCCGGCTTTGCGCGCGGCGAGGAGCATGTCGATGGTCAGGACGCCGCCGTGCGTCTTCGGCAGCGTCGCATCCCACGACTGCATCGAGGTCGTGTTGCCGTAGTGCTGCAGAACGGTCGAGAGCGAGCCGGCGCCACACGACTCGATGCCCCAATGCTGTTCGGGGACGTTGGGGATGACGGTCGCGGTGGGACTCGCGTGTTGCGTTTTTGGCGTGACGGTGATGCAGGACGTCAGGAGGAGGAGAACGGCAAATGTTGAATGTTGAATGTTGAATGTTGAATGTTGAATGGATCGACGACGCGGTTTCTTACATTCAACATTCAACATTGAACATTCAACATTCAACATTTCGATTCTCCTGAAAAACAAGGGCGAGCGGAATCTCCGCTCGCCCGTTGGTTACAGCGACGGAACGGCTATCCGAGGGCGATGACGAGGATCAACGCAGCCAGTGCGCCGATACCGATCCAGATCCATTCCTGGCGCGTCAGGCCGGCAGCCTGCACCTGGTCGATATTCTGCGCGAGCTGATGGAGGTCCTGCGGCGAGAGCTGGGCCAGACGCTGATTGACCTGCTCCTTGGTGAAGCCACGGTCCGTCAGCACCTTGGCCACCTGGTCGTTCGCAGCGACGTCGCGCACGACCGCCAGATCGGCGGCGCGCTGGTCGATGCTCTGATCGGCCGCGGTCTTCGACGGGACCGGACCGGCGAACGCGGGAATGGCCGCAAACGCGAGGACAAGGAAAAACGCTACGAATTGAGACGAACGCTTGGACACGACAAGTACCTCCATGTTGTGTGATGCGATGTTGTTCACCGCCTCACGTTTCAGTTAATCACCGGCAGGTTCATGGCCCCACGCCACTGCAACCGGTATCCGTCAGCGGACGGAGCAAGACGGGTGCCTAGCTGGGAGTGGGGAGTAGGCTGTGGGGAGTCGGAGCTCTTAGCTGTTAGCTCTTAGCTCTTAGGGTGGCTGTCGGCTGTCGGCTGTCGGCTGTCGGGAGAGCTAAGAGCTAACAGCTAAGAGCTAAGAGCTAAAGCTTCCACTCCCCACACCCTAGCCCCCACACCCTGCTACGATCACCAATCCATGCTCCGCTTCGAAGACATCCTCGACAAGGTCGAGAGTTACAAGCCGGACTTCGATGAGGAACTGCTCGACCGCGCCTTCGTTTTCTCGGCCCGCGAGCATCGCGGACAGGTGCGCAGCTCGGGCGAGCCGTACCTCGTGCATCCGCTCAACGTCGCCTACATCCTCGCCGAGATGCGGCTCGACGAAACGTCCATCGCCGTCGGCCTGCTGCACGACGTTCTCGAAGACACGCTGACCACGAAGGAGACGCTGCAGGAAATCTTCGGTGACGACGTTGCCGAATTGGTCGACGGCGTCACCAAAATCTCCCGCTACGCGTACGTTTCCAAAGAAGAGCAGCAGGCCGAGACCTTCCGCAAGATGCTGCTGGCGATGGTCAGCGACCTTCGGGTCGTCCTGGTCAAACTGGCCGACCGCCTCCACAACATGCGCACGCTCGAGTTCCTCCCGGTCGAGCGGCGCGTGGCCATCGCCAAGGAAACGATGGAGATCTACGCTCCCATCGCCAACCGCCTCGGCATGGGACGCATCAAGAACGAGCTGGAAGACCTCGCGTTTCGCCACATGCACCCGCGCGAGTTCGACGATCTCCAGCGCGCCGTGAACGAGAAGCTGGCGGTGTCCGGCGACATCGTGGAGCGCATCAAGAGCACGCTCACCGCCAAGCTCCGCGAGAACGACATCAACGGCGACGTCTTCGGACGCGTGAAGTCGATGTACTCGATCTGGACCAAGCTGCGGCGCCAGGAGATCGACGTCGGCCAGGTCTACGATTACCTCGCCTTCCGCATCGTCACCCCAAGCCTCAAAGACACCTACGCAACCCTCGGCATCATCCATCAGATGTGGCGTCCGGTCCCCGGCCGGATCAAGGACTACATCGCCATGCCGAAGCCGAACTTCTACCAGTCGCTGCACACGACGGTGGTGGCGGAGAAAGGGCAGCCGTTCGAGGTGCAGATCCGGACGCGCGAGATGGACCTGATCGCCGAGCAGGGCATCGCCGCGCACTG
>Ga0207677_10000103_pt1 | contig 70458 bp, 57 predicted proteins | sample KBSMisM42_FD_184311 | JGI IMG/M metagenome (GOLD analysis project Ga0207677, IMG submission 184311) | Miscanthus rhizosphere microbial communities from Kellogg Biological Station, Michigan, USA - KBS Miscanthus M4-2 (SPAdes) (version 2) | ecosystem: Host-associated > Plants > Roots >...
CATTGAACATTCAACATTCAACATTTGCTTTTACGTCCTTCGCAGCAGAACGCGTTCGACCACATGGCTCGCGCCCTTACCGAGGATCAGTTTCGCCCGTTCCCGCGTCGGCAGGATGTTCTCGCGCAGGTTGGCCAGGTTGATCCGCTCCCAGATCGATTTCGCCAGCGCCATCGCTTCTTCTTCGGGCATGGCCGCGAACTGGTGAAAGAACGAGGCGGGATCGCGGAAAGCGGTCTCGCGCAATTTGCGGAAGCGCTCCAGAAACCAGGTCAGGAGGTCGGCTTCCGAGGCGTCGACGTAGATCGAGAAATCGACAAAGTCGGAGACGAAGACCGCGTGGATCGAGCCGGTCTGCAGCACGTTCAATCCCTCGAGGATCACGATGTCGGGATGATCGATGGTCTGGCGCTCGTCGATGATGTCGTACTCGAAGTGCGAGTAGACCGGAACCTCCAGCGGCGAGAGACCCGACTTCAGATTCGATACGAATTCGATCAGCCGCGCGCGGTCGTAGCTTTCGGGAAAGCCTTTGCGCTGCATGATGCCGCGCTCTTCGAGGACGGCATTGGGAAAGAGAAAGCCGTCGGTCGTAACCAGGTCGACGCGCGGATGATCGGCGCCGCGCGCGAGCAGCGTGCGCAGGACGCGCGCGGTGGTGCTCTTTCCCGCCGACACGCTGCCGCCGATGGCCACGACGTACGGGACCTTCGCTTCGTGCGTATTCAGAAATTGCGACGAGACGCGGTGAAGCTGGCGGACAGCGCTGACGTGGAGATTCACCAGTCGCGACAACGGCAGGTAAACCTCTTCCACCTCCGTCATCGACAACTCTTCGTTGATGCCGCTCAGTTCCGCCACGTCGTCCGGCGTCAGCGTCATCGGCGTGCCGCCGCGCAGCGCGGCCCACGCGTCGCGATCAAAGGTGAGGTACGGTGAGGCCTTCGTCGAACTATGGGTCATACGGCTTTCTTTCGGAACATCCACGAGATTGCGAGCCAGAGTACTCCGCCGGTGATGGCCATGTCGGCGACGTTGAAGACGCCGGTGTGCACGGGGCCGGCGGCGAGATAGATGAAGTCGGTGACGCGCCCGCCGAGGCGGAAGCGGTCGATGAGATTGCCGACGCCGCCGCCGATGATGAAGGCGATGGCCACGTCGTCCGGCCCAGGCTGCATGCGGCCGGTGAAGAGGACGAAGGCCGCGGCGAGCAATCCGATCGATACGAGTCCATCGAAGATGAGGTGGCGCACGTTCGGCGGAAGATCGGCGCCGAGGGAGAGGAAGGCGCCGGCGTTCTCGGTGTGGAGGAGGGTGAGGATTCCCGCGCGAATCGGATACGAGTTCATGAGCGTTCGGCGCACGAGCGCCTTCGCGCCCTGGTCGAGGACGATGGTGAGCGCGATGATCGCGAGAAGGATGAGACGGCGGCGGATGGTCATGAAGATTTACATCACCAGGTCGGGCGACCGCAGTTCCCGATCCGACCAGGGACGAATCACGCTCACGTTCTGGAATCCGCGCGGCAACTTCAGCCCTCGCTGCGCGCGTTTGCCGATGTACGGCTCCAGATCGGCGCCCTTCAGGTTCGTATGGCGTTTGCCGGCCTGCACGACCAGCGTTCCGTCCGCGGCGACGACGGCGACGCCGACCACCTTCTCCGGGAACAGCTCCGTCTTGTGCAGCTTGATCGTCTGCACGCCTTTGCCGCGAGCGAGCAGCGGGAGCTCGACTGCATCGAATAGCAGCAGCTTTCCGCTCGTCGTCGCCGCGGCCACGCGATCGGTCTCGATCGTCGTCACGCGCTGCGGACGGAGCACCGTCGCGCCGTCGTTGACGTTGACGACCGCTTTGCCCGCTTTGCGGTCGGTCTGCAGATCTTCGAGCCGCGCCACGAATCCGTATCCGTCGTCCGTGGCCAGCAACCATAAATCGTCGGCGTCGCCCATCATCACCGACACGAATGTCGCGCCGGGCGCAGGCGAGGTGAAGGCGGTCAGCGGCTCGCCGTGGCCCTTCGCGGACGGCAGCTCGTGCGCCGGCAGCGAGTACGTGCGGCCAGTCGAGTCGATGAACACCGCGAGCTGGTTGCTGCGTCCGCGCGCCGCGTGCAGGAAGGCATCGCCTGACTTGTATTGCAGCGTAGTCGGATCGAGGTCATGGCCCTTACCCGCACGAATCCAACCCCGCTCCGACAACACCACCGTCACCGGCTCGGAAGAAATCAGCGCCGCCGGATCGAACGCTTTCGCCGGCGCAGCCTCATTCACGATCGGCGAGCGGCGGCGGTCGCCGAATTCAGCGCCATCTTTTTCCAGCTCGTCGCGCACCTGCTTGCGCAGTCGCGCCTTCGAGCCGAGGATTTTCTCGAGGTCCGCGCGCTCGGCTTGGAGCTTGGCCTGCTCGCCGCGGATCTCCACCTCCTGCAGCTTGTTCAGGAATCGCAGCTTCAGTTCGAGGATGGCCTCGGCCTGCAGATCCGACAGTTTGAAGCGCGCCATCAGCACAGGCTTCGGCTCGTCTTCGCGGCGGATGATGCGGATCACTTCATCGACGTTGAGATACGCGACGAGGTAGCCGTCGAGGATGTGGATGCGCGCGTTGACGTGATCGTAGCGATGCTGCAGGCGGCGGCGCACCGTCTCGATCCGGAACTCCAGCCACTCGCTCAGCAGCTCCTTGAGCGCGAAGAGCCGCGGCCGGCCGTTGAGGCCGATCATGTTCATGTTCACGCGGTAGGTGCGCTCGAGGTCCGTTGTGGCGAAGAGATGCGCCATCACCTCGTCGAGGTCGACGCGGTTCGAGCGCGGCACGAGCACGATGCGCGTCGGATCCTCGTGATCCGACTCATCGTTCAGCGCCTCGATCATCGGCAGCTTCTTCGCGTTCATCTGCGCCGCGATCTGCTGCTGCACCTTGTTGCCGGAGACCATGAACGGCAGCGCGCTGATGACGATGTCGCCGTTCTCGATCTCCCACTTGGCGCGCTGGCGGATCGAGCCGTTGCCCGTCTTGTACATCTCCCGGATCTCGGCGACCGGCGTGATGATCTCGGCCTCGGTCGGAAAATCGGGACCTTTGATGTGCTTCGTCAGTTGCGCGATCGTGGCGTCGGGATTGTCGAGCAGCTCCAGGCACGCGCCGACCACTTCGCGCACGTTGTGCGACGGAATGTCCGTGGCCATACCCACCGCGATGCCCGACGCGCCGTTGAGCAGCACGTGCGGCAATCGCGACGGCAGCAGCTTCGGCTCGCGCAGCGTCCCGTCGAAGTTCTGACCCCAGTCGACGGTGCCTTGCTCCAGCTCCGACAGCAGCGACTGCGCGAACTTCGACAGCTTGGCCTCGGTGTAGCGCATCGCGGCGAACTCTTTCGGCTCATCGGGCGAGCCGAAGTTCCCCTGCCCCTCGACGAGCGGATAGCGCATCGAAAACGGCTGCGCCATCAGCACCATGGCGTCGTAGCAGGCGGTGTCGCCGTGTGGATGAAACTTGCCGATGACGTCGCCGACCGTGCGCGCCGATTTCTTCGGCTTGGCGTTCGGACCGAGCCCCAGCTCCGACATCGCGTAGACGATGCGGCGCTGCACGGGCTTGAGACCGTCGGCGACGTGCGGCAGGGCACGGTCGAGGATGACGTACATCGAATAGTCGAGGTACGCCTTCCGCGCGAAGTCGGCCACGGCCTGATGTTCGACCTCGGGGATGGTAGGCGGCGGAGGAGTGAAGGAAGTCTGTTCTTTCGATTTGCGGGTAGCCATCAAGTCCTGACGCGGGGGAGATTTAAGACACGCATACGTTACTGCATGTGATCCCGCGCGCGCGATCGAAAGAATCGCTGGCGAGCGTTATATTCGACGGCATTGCCGAGGTACCCTCGGTGACGTGGACGCCATCCCCGGTCATCGGCTCCTCTTCCCGCGGCAGAGAGTATTGCCGCTAGTGTTATGGCGTGACCGACTGCGGATGGCCATCGACAGGAGCGGCAAGAAGCACAGCGCCATCGCCGCCGACGCCGGCATCACTCCCGCCACCCTCAGCCGGATTCTTACCGCCGCGCACGAGCGGCCAACGCTCGACACGATCGTACGGATCGCGAAGGCGTTGAACGAGAGCGTCGGCTGGCTTCTGGATGAGCCGACCTTCTATCTCTCCGCGGACGATCAACGGAAGTTGCACGACGCCGTTCGGGTCCTCGACGCCTCGTTGCGCAGCGCCAGCCGGCGGCGAACAGCGCGTCCGGAGTCGAACGCCATCGCCGTCGCCGCGAACCGCGAGATCCCGCGCGCATTTGCCGCGCTTGGCGCACGCGTCGTTTACGAAGCCGCCGGCGATTCGATGATCGGCGCCGCGATCGCCGACCGCGATCTGCTGTTCGTCAAGCCGACGAAAAATACGGCCGAAGCCATGCGCCGCATCGTCGTCTGCCGACTCGGCGGCGACGAATACGTCAAGCAGCTCGACATCCGCAACGGCCACATCCGCCTGTTGAGCCGCAACGAACGCCACGGTCCGATCGAAGTCCGCGACCGTGCCGACTTCGAACTGATCGGCATCGTCGTCGGCCGCGCCGGCGCGCCGGTGTCATAGATTTACTATTTATGGCGATATCATGTGAGGGCAAATACGAGAGGAACCAATAATGCTAACTACTGCCAACCGAAAAGCACTCTTCTCGATCGTGGCCGGAGCCCTATGCGGCGCCCTGCTGATACTCATTACAGTGTCGTCGAGAAACGGCTTCCTCATGTACCTGCCATACCTCAGCCTTGCGGTCGTCTCCGTTTTGTACATTCGAAGGCTCTCGCTTAACTCCTTCAGCGGCCGTTTCGGCATGGCATTTATTGCGTATGCGGTTGCCACCGCGATCATCTGGCTCTACATCAGAGGCTTTGTTGATCCACGGGTCCTGAGTCCTCTGACGCTGCGCAACGTCGTCGGTCCGCTTGCAGCGATGCTCGTCATCGGTGCCGCTGGAAGCGCCCTCGTGTCGCTGCTGTCGCAACCGCGGCGCGGAAATGATGGCCTTATCGAGGCGAGTCTCTGGACTGATTAGCTCATTCGGTGCGCGGCGCTGGAATCGCAGCCCCTCGATGAGTTGGTTGCTTCCATCTTGTTCAGCTACGGACGGTGACTGGACAACGCGCCTATTTCGCGCAATGGCCTTAACAGCGCCAATACGCGCGTAATGGAGCGCCGGCGTCTCGGCGGCTGGACCGGCTGCGTCCTCGCTGCCGAGCCGGCAAACCCTCAGATCTCGCTTGTAACACGCCGCTTGCGCAAACCTCCCATTCGGCGGCGAGACGCCAGCGTTCCGCCCGCGAACCTTAGGTTTAGGGCCACACGCCTATTTCGCGGCTGCTACGCAGCGACAGGACGCCTGACCGTCGGCCGAACAGCCACAGTCCGGCACGAACCCCCTGCTGCACGTGACGGATGCCTTGGTCTGTCCCTCTTTGGCTGGGCAAGTCTGCGATCCAGACTGCGCCTTAACCTGCGGATGTGCCGAAGCACACGAAAGCAGCAACAAGATCACCACAGATCTCACGGCATAACGTGCAGATCTACGCATACGTTTCTCCTGAGATACCTGGCAATTCTAGCGTCTGCGTGAATGACGTCAAGATTCTTAGAAGTGTCATTCGTTCGCCTCTCCGTATGCCTATCCATATAATCGCGCCCCCTCGTGAAACCCTCGCGCGCACAACTGGAAGACGTCCTCGCTTCGCTCGGCGATGCGGGGCTGCGCTATGCCGACATTCGGTGGACGGCGACACATGAGCAGCACGTGCGCGTTCGCAATGGCGAAGTGGAGACGCTGTCGTCGACCATCGATCGTGCCATCGGCGTTCGCGTGCTGGTCGGCGATGGGTGGGGATTCTCGGCGAACAGCGATACGTCCGAAGAGTCGATCCGGAGGACGGCACGGCGGGCGGTGGAGGTGGCGGCGGCGAGTAACATCGCCTCCACGCAGCGCGTCGTGTTGAGCGACATCGAGCCCCATGTCGCGACGTGGGAATCGACGTACGAGATCGATCCGTGGTCGATTCCGATCGAAAAGAAGATCGAGCACCTGCTCGCTTCCACCGATCCGATGCGCGGCGATGACCGCATCCATCAGGTCTCCGGCGACATCTCCTGCTATCGCCAGGAGAAGATTTTCGCGTCCACCGCCGGCAGCTACATCGAACAGACCACCACCGAGATGGGCGGCGGCGTGGAGGCGGTGGCCATCGACGGCAGCGAGTTTCAGCGCCGCACGTACCCCAACCCGTTCGGCGGCGACTTTCAGGCCGCGGGATGGGAGTTCATCCAGCGGCTCGATCTGCCGAAGAAGGCGCTCGACATCCGCGACGAGGCCCTCGCGCTATTGGTCGCGCCGAAGGCTCCGGCCGGGCGCACGGATCTCATCATCGGATCGGCGCAGCTCGCGCTGCAGGTGCACGAGTCGTGCGGCCATCCGACCGAGCTCGATCGGGCCATGGGTCTGGAGATTTCGCTGGCCGGCGGCTCGTTCCTGCAGCCGTCGATGCTCGGCAACTTCCGCTACGGCTCCGACCTCGTCAACATCGTCGGCGACGCCACCATCCCGGGATCGATCGGGTCGTTCGGCTTCGACGACGACGGCGTTCCGGCGCAGCGTTTTCACCTGATCGACAAGGGGATGTTCGTCGGATACCTGACCAGCCGCGACACGGCGCCGGCGATCGGCCGCAAGTCGAACGGCACCGTCCGCGCGGAAACGGCGGCGCGCATTCCGATCATCCGCATGACCAACATCAATCTCGAGCCGGGCACGACGCCGCTGGCGGACATCATCGCCGACACGAAGCGCGGCATTTTCGTGGAGACGAACAAGTCGTGGTCGATCGACGACCTGCGTCTCAACTTCCAGTTCGGCTGCGAAGTGGCCTACGAAATCGAGAACGGCCGCCTCGGCAGGATGCTGAAAAATCCGCTCTACACCGGCAACACGCCCGAGTTCTGGCGCTCGTGCGATGCCGTCGCCGACCGCGCCAGTTGGCAGGTCTGGGGCCTGCCGAACTGCGGGAAGGGCGATCCGCTGCAGACGATGCGGGTCGCGCATGGGGCGCCGGCGGCGCGGTTTCGGAATGTGGAGATGGGGTGAGAGTCAAAAACGAAATGTTGAATGTTGAGTGTTCAATGTTGAATGTTGAATGAAAACCGAGAGATCGAACTGAGCGCAGCCCATTCAACATTGAACATTCAACATTGAACATTCAACATTCGCCTTTCCGACATGCGCTCCAATCCTGACTCTTTCGCCATCCTCGAATCCGCGCTCACGGCCGCGAAGGCCGCTGGCGCGTCCGAGGCCGACGCGGTGTTCGAATCTACCGATCAGAACGTAAGCCGGTTCGCGAACTCGAATCTGCACCAGAACATGTCGGAGGTCAGCGCGGAGTTGACGTTGAGGGTGATCGTCGACGATGCCATGGGCGTCGCGTCGACGACCGTCTTCGATGCCGACGAGATCGCGCGGACGGCGGCGCTGGCGCGCGAGGCCGCGAAGCACTCCGACGCGCTGCAGAACTTCAGCGGGCTGTATCGCGCCAACGAGCCACTGCCGGACGTGCGCACGTTCGATGAGGACACGGCCGCGATCGCGCCTGCGGCGAAGGCGCGTGCGCTGCGGGAGATGTTCGTCCGCGGCGCGAAATCGAATATCCAGTTCGCCGGCGCGTACGGCACCGGCGCGTCGTCGATCGCTGTCGCCAACTCGCACGGCATCCGCCGCTACTGCACGGTGACGTCGTCCGACGCCACCGTCATCGCCATCGGCACGAACGGCTCCGGTTACGCCACCGCGCTCGATCGCTCCAACGTCGACGTCGTCGCCCTCGGCGACGAGGCCACGTACAAAGCGACGTTGTGCGCCGACCGCGTCGAGGACATCGAGCCCGGTGCCTACGACGTCATCCTCGAGCCACCCGCGACCGCCGAGGTAGTCGACTGGATGAACCTGATCACCCTCAGCGGCGCGGCGTACGACGACGGCTCCTCGTTCTTCGTCAATAACGTCGGCAAGCAGGCCGTCGGCACCAACTTCACGCTCGCCGACGACGCGCTCGATCCCGATTTCCTCCCCTTTCCGTTCGACCTCGAAGGCCTCCCGAAACGCCGCGTGGCGCTGATCGAGCGCGGCATCGTGCGCACGCCGGCGGTCGACAAGGTCTACGCCGACCGCCTCCACTTTCCCCCCACCGCCACCTGCTGGAACCTCGGCGGCGCCGAGCATGGCTCGGCATTTCATCTGGCGATCGACGGCGGCGACGCCACGCGCGAAGAGCTGATCCGCTCCACGAAGCACGGCATCTGGGTCACGCGCTTCAACTACGTCAACGGCCTGCTCGAGCCGAAGACCGCGCTGATGACCGGCACCACGCGCGACGGCACCTTCCTGATCCGCGACGGCGAAGTCGTGGCCCGCCTCCCGAACCTGCGCTGGACGCAGTCGATCGTCGAGGCGTTCTCGCGAATCGAAGGGCTGACCCGCGAACGCTGCCGCGTCGCCACCTGGTACAACCACTTCGGCGGTACGATCGCGCCGGTTCTGAAGATTGCAGGGTGGAACTTTACGGGGAAGCAGGAGAAAACCTGAAAAGCCAATGTTGAATGTTCAATGTTGAATGTTGAATGTTGAATGAAACCGAGGCCGCCGGCGAACCGAAGGCCATTCAACATTGAACATTCAACATTCACCATTCAACATTTGCTTTTAGCCTCCATCACTGGCACAACCCTCGCTCCGCAACACCTGACGATTCATGTCTCAGTACATCCTTCGCCGATTCCTGCAGATGATTCCGATTACCTTCGGGATCCTGACGCTCGTCTTTTCGCTCATCCACATGATCCCGGGCGATCCGGCGGTGCAGATCGCGGGCGAAGGGGCGCGCCCCGAGGATGTGGCGGCGGTGCGCAAGGCGCTGGGGCTCGATCAGCCGCTCTGGACGCAGTACGTCCACTACGTCACGCACGTCATTCGCGGCGACTTCGGGACGTCGTTTCAGACGAACCTCAGCGTGGCCGACCAGATTAAGCAGCGCTATCCGGCCACGATCGAGCTGGCCATGGGATCGATGTTCATCGCGCTGCTCGTCGCCTTCCCGCTCGGCATCATCTCCGCGATTTATCGAAACTCCTGGATCGACAACGTGGCGCGATTCTTCGCTCTCATCGGCGTCTCCATGCCCAGCTTCTGGTTCGGACCGCTGCTCATCATCGCCTTCGCCATCAATCATGAATGGTTCCCCGTCTCCGGCCGCGAGGAAGGATTGAAGTCGCTCGTCCTGCCGTCGCTGACGATGGGGCTGGCGCTGTCCGCAATCCTCACGCGCATGATTCGCGTCTCGCTCGCCGACGAACTGACGCAGCTCTACGTCACGACTGCCGTCGCCAAAGGCGTCACGCGCGCGCGAGCCATCTTCCGCCACGCCCTGAAAAACGCGCTGATCCCGGTCATCACCGTGCTCGCGCTGCAGTTCGGATCGCTCCTCACCGGCGCCATCATCACCGAGCAGATTTTTTCCTGGCCCGGGCTAGGGCGCCTGCTGCTGACGTCGATTTCGACGCGCGACTACCCGCAGGTCCAGGCCTCGATCCTCGTGATCGCGTTGACGTACATCCTCGTGAACTTTGCCAGCGATCTGCTGTATGGAGTTGTGGACCCGCGGATCAAGCTCGAATGAAACGCCTTCTGAAAAACTTCGCCTTCACCGCCGGCCTGCTGCTGACCGTAGCGCTCGTGCTCGTCGCCATCGCTGCGCCGCTGCTGGCGCCGTTCGATCCGAATGCGCAGGACACCATCCGGCGTCTCGAAGCTCCATCGCACAGCCATCTCCTCGGCCTCGACGACCTTGGACGCGACGTTCTCTCGCGCATCCTCTGGGGCGCGCGCGTCTCGCTGCGCGTCGGCTTCAGCGTCGTCATCCTGGCCTCGCTGGTCGGCATCACGCTCGGCGCCATGGCCGGCTACTTCGGCGGCTGGCTCGACACGCTGATCATGCGCGTCACCGACATCCTCCTCGCCTTCCCCGGCATCCTGCTCGCCATCGCCCTCGTGGCGGTGCTCGGACCGAGCCTCAACAACGTCGTCCTCGCGCTGGCCACGATCGGATGGGTCGGTTACGCGCGCCTCGTGCGCGGCCAGGTCCTGAAAGTGCGCGAGATGGAGTACGTCACCGCCGCGAAAGCCCTCGGCGCCCGCTCCCCGCGCGTGATCGTTCTCCACGTCCTGCCGAACGTGATCAATCCCGTGATCGTGATGGCCACGCTCGGCCTTGCCGGCGCGATCCTCTCCGAAGCCGCCCTCTCATTCCTCGGCCTCGGCGTTCAACCTCCGACGCCATCCTGGGGCGCGATGCTGACCTCCGGCCGCCGCTACCTCGGCCTCGCGAACCACCTCGCCATCTGGCCCGGCGTAGCCATCATGCTCGCCGTGATGGGCCTCAACTTCCTCGGCGACGGCCTCATCGACGCCCTCGATCCGAAGTACCGCAAAGAGATGTAGCGCGCGTAGCGACGGAGCGCTGGCGTCTCGCCGGCGCTCCACTGCAACGGCGCTACGGCTTGCGTTTCATAAAAACCACCACCGCCCGCGCGGGATCGTCGCGGAAGGTACGCACCGCCGCGTAGCCATTCGCGCGCAGCGCGTCGACGCGCGACGGGACATCGAGATCGGTTTCATACAACGCCACCGCGTCCGCATTCACCTCGGACAATTTCTCCGGCGGCGTACCGACGTCCGACATCGCCATCCGGTCGCCGAGGTAGAGCTTGTCGCCGTAGGACCAGAGTTGGGAGGCGGCGATGGAGTGAATGGATGGATTCGACACAATCCATTGCGCCGCCATCACGGACGGTTGCGATTTTCGCGCGAGGTAGCGAAGTCCGTGCAGATCCCAAACGATGGAAATCGCCACGAGCGCGATGGAGATGCGGCGATTGCGCATCGATGCAAATCCGATCGCCGCCGCGATGCAGAGGAACGGAATCATCACCTGCAGATAGCGCAATTCCTTGTGTTTGATCGCCGAGAACGCGATGAGCGGGATGACGAGGAACCAGATCGCGCGGCTGCGGCGCGCGTACCAGAGCAGTGGCAGCAGCGCCGGCGAGCACCAGCGGACGATGTTCGCGAGGTACCACCACGGCGCCTGGTACTTCACGCGCGATGCAAAATCGGGCTCGACCAGTGTGAGATGGGCGAACTTGATCGCGCTGGAGAACGGCCTGCCCCACGTGATCCAGTCGTAGATGCCGACGGTGAGGAGGATTGATACGAAACATCCCGCGAGCAAAACCACTGTCATCCTGAGCCGCCGGAGCGACAGAGCGCGAAGCGCGGAGTCGCGGAGGACGGTCGAAGGATCCCCGGCTGAAACCCGGAACGGGTGGGCGGCCGAGGCGTGGCTAGCGGCTGGGGATCCTTCGCCGTCCTCAACCCCTCCGGGGTGTCGGCGGCTCAGGATGACAGCCGCCACAGGAGCAAGAAAAACGATCTCGCTGAAGCGATCAGCAAACGCGAGTCCGATCAATAGCCCCGCTGCGAACGGCCATCGATCGACGATCAACGCCGCCGCCACGACGCACGCAGTGGCCAACGTCCGCGGGTACACCGTGCTCCCGAAACTCAGAGGGATCCAGTGCGTTGCGAAGAGCATCGCGGCGACGATCGCCGCGCGTTCGTCGCACCAGCGCAGTGCGAGGCGATACACGAGCCAGATCGTCAGCGACGACAGCGCGATGAATGGCAGCGATGCGAGAAAGATCGTCGTCCGCGTGGAAGTGCCGCGCGAAAGCCAAACCACCGGAGCCACCACCACATCCGGCACGAACAGATTGCGGATGTCCCACGGCGTGTACGCCAACCCTCGCGCGCGGCGAAATGCCTCGGACAGCACTTCGACGTCGTCGCCGGTCAGGAATCCGTAGTAGCGATACGCCAGCCAGAGTTGCGCGGCGGAAACGGCAGCGATGATCGCCGCGAGCGACTTACGCATCGCCGATCAGCGCCAGGAACTCATCCTCGGTCAGCACCGGCACGTTGAGCGACTTCGCCTTTTCGAGCTTCGAGCCGGCCGCTTCTCCCGCGACGAGATACGACGTCTTCGCCGAAACCGATCCCGACGGCTTGCCGCCTTCGCGCTCGATCAATTTGTGAATCTCGTCGCGCGAAAAACGCGACAGCGTTCCCGTCACGACGAGCGTCTTTCCCGCCAGCCGATCGCCAGTCACCGCGGAGACATGACGCGGCGCGACGCCGAGGCGAAGCATCTTCTCGATCCGTTCGCGATTCGCGGGGACCGAGAAGTAGAACGTGATCGCCTCGGCCACCTTTGGCCCGATCTCCGCGACTTCCACCAGCTCCTCGGTCGTCGCATTCATCAGCGCTTCAATCGAGCCGAAGCGGTCCGCCAGCAGCTTCGCCGCGCGTTCGCCGACCATGCGGATTCCGATGGCGAAGATCAGTCGCGACAGCTCCGCCGTCTTCGACTTCTCGATCCCCTCGGCCAGCTTTCGCGCCGACAACTCGCCCTTGCCGGGCAGCTTCGCCACATCCTCTTCGCGCAGTTCGTAGAGCGATGCGTAGTCGGTGATCAGGTTCGCGTCGAGAAGCTGCGTGATCGTTTGATAGCCGAGGCCTTCGATGTCCATCGCCTTGCGCGCGCCGAAGTGGAAGAGCGACTCGCGCACGATGGCCGGGCAACCCTGATTGATGCATCGGATCGCGACTTCGCCTTCGAAGCGGTGCAGCGGTTCGTGACAGGCCGGACACTCCGTCGGCAGTTGTACTTGTTCGGTTCCCTCAGGACGTTTCGCGATCAGAACGTCGACGACCTTCGGGATGATGTCGCCGCCCTTCTCGACGACGATGTGGTCGCCGACGCGCACGTCCTTGCGCGCCACCTCGTCGAAATTGTGCAGCGACGCGTTGACGACTTTCGTCCCCCCGATGTGCACCGGATCGAACTCCGCAACAGGAGTGACCGCGCCCGTGCGCCCCACGTACAGATTGATCGCACGCACGACCGTCTCCGCCGCCTCGGGCGGATATTTGAACGCGATGGCCCAGCGCGGAGCTTTCGACGTCGCTCCAACTTCCTGCTGCTGCGCGCGGCGATTGACCTTGATGACGATGCCGTCGATGTCGAAGGTCAGCTCGTGGCGCTGCTCGCGAATCGTTTCGATGAATCCTTCGACCGCGGACAGGCTCGGGAAAACGCCGCGCTTCGGATTGAGCGGAAATCCCATCTTCGCCAGCAGCTCATACGCCTCGGATTGCGACGTCACGCGAACGTCGTCCGCCGCGACGAGGTGATAGACGAACGCGCTGAGCCGTCGCGCCGCGACTAACTTCGGATCCTTTTGCCGCAGCGATCCCGCCGCCGCATTGCGCGGATTGGCGAGCACCGCTTGGCCGGCTTCTTCTAACTGGTCGTTGAGAATCTTGAAATCAGCGGCGGAAATGTAGATCTCGCCGCGCACTTCCACACGCTTGAACTTCGTGTCGATCTTCAGCGGCAGCGCGCGGACCGTGCGCACGTTCACCGTCACGTCGTCACCGCGCACGCCGTCGCCTCGGGTCGCCGCACGAGTCAACGCTCCGTTTTCGTAGAGGAGATCGATCGACACGCCGTCGATCTTCAGCTCCGCCTCGTACTCGACTTCATCGACGCCGAGGCCTTTCTTCACGCGCGCATCCCACTCGTGCAGCTCCTCGATCGTGTAGGCGTTCTCGATCGAAAGCATCGGCGGATCGTGGATAACCGTGGCGAAATCGCCGGTCATCGGCGCGCCGCCAACGCGCTGCGTCGGCGAGTTCGGATCGGCAAACTCCGGATGCGCCGCCTCCAGCTCCTGCAACCGCTTCAGCCGCTGATCGAACTCGAAGTCGCTGATCTCCGGCGCGGCCTCCAGGTAATAGAGCCGGTTGTGCCGCTCCAGCTCCGCACGCAGCTTCTCAATCTCTTTCTTCGGCGTCATTGCGGCCTGGAAAGATACCGCGACCTCTCGACGATTTTCTCCACGAATCCCATCGAGCGCAGACGTGCGTCGATCGTCGCCAGAAACGTTCGCCGCCCTTTGATCAGGTTCAGGTTCATGGCCACGAAGCGCATGCCGCGCGGCGTGTCGTAGTAGACGATCATCCGGTCGCCGCCGATCATCTGTTCCGTGCCGCTGATGTCGTTCCAGCGCAGCGTTCGCGATCGGAACTGATGCAACGGACGCAGCGTCAGCGTCTCCTCCCCTACCTCGGCAACCGCGCGCCGCGTGCCGAGCCACACCTTCAGACCGCCGATCCAGAGCGTGGCGATGTATGCCCACACTGCTCGTTCGCCGATCCAGCCGTAGCGCGCGGCAGGATTTGCGATGAGCGCAATCGCGATCGCCGACGTGACTCCCGCCGCAACCAGAACGATCGACAGGCCCGCCCGGCGCACCCACGGCCGAAACGCGTAAGTCTCAGAGGCGACAGTCATTGCCAGCCGAGGAGTGATGCCGTAATCTATTGAAACAGCTAAGCCTGAGGCCGGTATGCGTTTCGCATAATGGCCGTGTGAAACCGGGTATCGACACAACTTCATGACTGGAAAAATCGACGGTAGCGGCCGACGGATATTGGTCATCGACGACGACCTCGCCATTCGCGTTCTCCTGCAGGCGGTGCTGAAGCGGATGAAGTTCACCGTGGAGTTGGCGGAAGACGGACAGGTCGGGCTGGACAAGTTGAAGCATGACGGGTCGTACGATCTGATTCTCCTCGATCTGATGATGCCGCGCGTGAACGGCTACGAATTCATCGACCAGGTCTCCAAGGATTATCCCGATCAGCGGCCGCACATCATCGTCTTCACCGCCGCCGGCAAGCGCGGCGTCGAAAAGATTCCGCCGAACGCCGTCTGCAACTCCATCCTCAAACCGTTCGACCTCGAGAAGTTCATCGAGATGATCGGCGAGTGTCTCGAAGGCTCGCACGACGGTCACGGCGTGTTGCCGCCCGCCTGAGCGAGCTTCCACTCGATCTGCCGGATGATGCCGAGGAGGATGGTGGCCTCGCGGCCGTCGAGATTGGCGCGCGCGGAGATGGCGCGCAATTCGTCGTACACGCGATACGGATTGTCGCCGTGCAGGAATCCGACTTCGACGAGCAGCGCCTGCACGCGCTCGTGCAGCCGCTCGATCCGCGCTGCGGTGGCCAGCTCGCGAGGTTCTGTTTCGCGCGACGTTGTCGATAGTTCGTAGCAGAAGACGCCGACGGACTGCGCGAGGTTCATCGTCGGAAACTTCGGTGACGTTGGAATGACGGCGGTGTGCTGACACTGCACGACCTCCTCGCGCGTCAGCCCTTTGTCCTCGCGGCCGAAGACGAGCGCCAGCGTCTGCTCGCCGATGGCCGCAAATTTCTGCGCAACTTCGACCGGCGTCAGATCGACCGGTGTGGTGCGCTCGCGATCCGAGGTCGTGGCGACGGTGATATGCGCATCGGCAACGGCGTGATGCAAGGTCGGCGCGAAGTGGGCGTGTTCGACGACGTCGTCCGCGCCGCTCGCCCACCATCCCGCCAGCGGATGCAGATTCGGATGTTTTCCGACGATCCAGAGATCGTCGAATCCAAAGTTCTTCATCACGCGCGCCGCGGCACCGACGTTCCCCGCTTCGCGCGGCTCGACCAATACGATGCGGAGTGGCATGGGCGCCGGAGTTTATCGCGCACTGCCGGCGCCCGTTTCGTGCGAAGCACTTTGGAGTGCGGTGGCGATCGAGCCACCGCTTTGGGAGGGCGGTGGAATCGTTACGATCCGCAGCAGGTGATGCTCGCCCAGTCTGTGCGAGCGCACCGTCCCCCTCCCTCCCAAAGCGGTAGCTCGATCGCTACCGCACTCCAAAGCTTCGCGAAATGTGCCGCGAATCGCGCAGTGGCTCTACATTGCCGCGAATCTTCGCAGCGCCGCAAGCATCCGATCCACATCGCCCCGCTCGGTGCGCGGATTGATCATCGTCACGCGCAATACGCGCTGCCCTTTCAGCACCGTCGACGTGATCCATGCCTGCCCCGATCGGATGAGACGTTCGCGCAGCGCGGCATTCGTCGCGTCGTCGCTGCGATGACGGAAGCAGAAGATGTTGAACATCGGAACGTGCATCGCTTCGAAATCGGACGACGCGGAGACGACGTCGTACAGATAGCGCGTCAGGTCGGTCACGTGCTCCATTGCCGAAACGAACGGCTCCGTTCCGAACATCTGCAGCGTCAGCCAGAGCTTGACCGCATCGGCGCGCTTGGAACACTGGATGGTCATCTCGCCGATGTTGTCGCCGGCGCGTTCGGCGTTGAAAAGGTACGGTGCATCGGCTTCGAAAGCGCGGCGAAGCCAGCGTCCATCGCGTACGAGGAGGACGCCGAGGGAGAGCGACATCCAGAGCATCTTGTGCGGATCCCAGGCAAGCGAATCGGCCAGATCGAGACCATCGACGAGCGGACGCAATCGTTCGCTCAGGACGACCGAGGCGCCGTGCGCGGCATCGACGTGCAGCCACGTGTCGTACTTGTCGCGCAGCGCCGCGATTGCGCGCAGATCATCGAATGCGCCGGTTGCCGTGGAACCGGACGTCGCCACGATCGCCATGACCTCGTTCTCACGAAGCGCAGCGTCGAGGGCATCGACATCCAACCGATGCTCAGCGTTTGTTGCGACTTTGACGACATCGATGCCCATGATCGATGCCGCGCGCGCAGTCGAATAGTGGGCATCGGCGGAACAGAGAATGACAGGACGTTTTCCTGCGCGACCGCTGTCGTTCCATCGCGCGCGAGCGGCCAGCAGCGCCGTCAGATTCGCCGCCGAGCCGCCGGAGACAGCCGTGCCGAGGGCGTTGGCGGGATAGCCGATGCGATCGGCCAGCCAGCGGATCACCTCCTGCTCGATCACCGTCCCGATCGGACTCATCTCCCACACAGCCGTCGACTGATTCAGCGTCGAGATCACCAGATCGGCGATGACTGCCGTCGGAAACGGCGGGCAGACCTGATGCCCCATGTATGCGGGATGGTGCAACTGAATGGCGTTGTCTTTGAGAAGAGAAATCAACCCCATCCCATCCGCGCCTCCTCGGTCGTCGATGCGCACGCGGGCGCGCAAGTCGTCCGAGGTCTGCCAATCGACGACACGACGCCCGGCGATGCCTTCGACATGATCGAAGAGTGCATCGATCGTCTGGTGCGCAAGCGCGCGCATGGAAGCGTCGTAAAGCGTTTTCACCACGGAGGCACAGAGTACACAGAGAAAGGCCCTCTGTGCTCTTCGTGTCTCTGTGGTGAAATGCTTTGATGCGAATCAAACTCTGCATCCTCCTCACCGTCGCCGCGAGTTTTGCGAACGCGCAGGTCACGTACGTCAGGACGAGCGCACTCATCGACGGACGCTCCGATGCGCCGAAAGAGAATCAGGTCATCGTCATCCGAGGGAATCGCATCGAGAGCGTCGGTGCGGGGATCGCCATTCCGGACGGCGCGCGCATCCTCGACCTCACCGGCATGACCGTGATGCCCGGCCTGATCGATTCGCATACGCACATTTTTCTTCAGGGAGAGGATCCGGCCGAGGGGGGATACGACGCGCAACTGTTGAAGTACAGCCTCGCCTATCGCGCGGCGCGGGCCACCGTTTCCGCGAAGCGCGCGCTGGAGCAGGGCTTCACCACCATCCGCGACGTCGAGACCGAGGGGGCGGGATACGGCGACATCGGCATCAAGCAGGCCATCGACGAGGGACGCATTCCCGGTCCGCGCATGTTCGTCTCGACGCGCGCCATCTCCACCACCGGCGGCTACAACCTGGAGGGATACGCGCCGGAGATCACGGTGCCGAAGGGCGCACAGCTCATCGACGGCCCGGTCGAGGCGCGCAAGGCGGCGCGCGAGCAGCTCGATCACGGCGCCGACTGGATCAAGGTCTACATGACCCACCGGTCGTGGCTCGATAAGCAGGGCAACCTCGTCTCGCAGCCAACGCTGACCGTCGACGAGCTGCGCGCCATCGTCGACGAGGCGCACGGCTGGAAGCGCAAGGTGGCCTGCCACGCCTACAACGGCGAGGGGCTGCGCCGCGCGCTCGACGGCGGCTGCGATTCGATCGAGCACGGCCTCGAGCTCACCGACGACAACATCGCGCAGATGCTGAAACAGGGAACGTGGTACGTGCCGACACTCGCCGTCTACTACGACCACAACTCCCCCATCGACACCCCCGCCGGCCGCCGCGACGCAAAGCGCGTCTCGCTGCACGAGGCGTCGTTCCGCAAGGCGCTGAAAGCCGGCGTAAAGATCGTCTTCGGCACTGACGTCGGCGGCTTCTCCTGGACCGAACCGATCGCCCAGGAGTTCGACAAGATGGTCGCCCTCGGCATGACCCCCATGGACGCTATCAAATCCGCCACCTCCCGCGCCGCCGAAATGCTCGACGCATCCTCCGACGTAGGCAACATCATCCCCGGCGCCTACGCCGACATCATCGCCGTCGATGGCGATCCGCTCCGCAACATCCACATCCTCCACGACGTCCCCTTCGTGATGAAGAACGGCGAGGTGGTGAAGGAACGAAGGGTGCGGGCGCTGACGACGAAGTGAGACGGTTCACACGAGCCGCAGAGCCGCCGGAGATCGGATTGGGTCCCCCTCCGCGTCTCCGCGCCTCCGCGTGAAATCCCACGGCAGGCCGCACCAACTCACCCGGTTGTCGAAGGCATTCACCTGGTTGCAGAAGGCATTGATCCGGTTGTCGAAGGCATCGATGCCGTTTCCGAAGGCATCGATCTCGTCTCCGAAGGCATCGATCTCGTTTCCGAAGGCATCGATCTCGTCTCCGAAGGCATCGATGTCGTCTCCGAAGGCATCGATCCCGTTTCCGAAGGCATCGATCTCGTCTCCGAAGGCATCGATCTCGTCTCCGAAGGCATCGATGTCGTCTCCAAAGGCATCGATCGCCGTTAAAAGCAGGTTTATTCTTCGACAATGAAACAGCGGGAATACGGCCTTTCACCATCTTGGTTACGGCCCCGCATATTGTTATGTCCGCCAGACAGATTCGACCCGCCCCGGTAAATGGCGCGAAAATTTCGCGGCGGGCAGCGCTTCGGGCGTGGGCGTTCCGCCGGGATCGGAGGCGGTCGTGGATTCGTCCCCTCCGCCGGATGCGGCGGTCCATCGACGTCACGCTCCGGCTGATCGAGACTTCCAGCCGCGCCATCGACGCCTGCGAGTCGATCGCCGAGGAGCATCCGCTTCGAGCCGGCCGTCAGCTCGATCAGGTCTCAGGCTGGCTGGTCGAGGCCAGCACACAGTTGGTACGCGGCGCCAAAGCGCTGCGCGAGGCGAATGACCAGCTTGCGCGCGTGGCGGCGTTCTCCGGTGGCGCCCCGCCATTGCTGATCGCGGCTACGGCGCGGTGGATCGACGCGGCCGCGAAGCTGGCAATGCTCTCCAATCGTCTGGACGACTCGTCTACCGCACTGGTCGACTACGTCGAAGGCGGCACCGCGCCGCTCGACCTCTCGGAACTGCTCCCGAAACCGGGTCCCGAGCCGAAACGGATTTCGTTCGCGCTCCCCCCTCCCTCGCTGAAGTTCCTGTCGGTCGAAAACCGACGCGTTTTCTGCATCCATGTCCGGCGTCAACGGTCTGCCCGTGTGACCGTCGCCGAAGCTCCAAGACGCATTGTCAGGGGCCGCGCTCCTCCGGTCGTCTCAATCTGCTCGCTCTGATCACCGCAGTTGAGATTGAGAATAAGGAGGACTTGTGTCCATTGAGAAGGAAGTACCCGTTACATCACAGCAGTCATACATGGAAGGCGCGGTAGCGCTGATCGACGATATCCGTGCTCTGAAAGACAGAGTGCCGAAATTCGTCGTCCCCGGATCCAAAAAGGCTCGCGTCGAGATCGCATCTGCGGCCTCGGTGCCCCCACAGTTTGTCGACCTCGCCGCGCTGGCAATGCGCAATCACGAGGAGCTCACGCGTGGAGGGAGTTTCGGCGTGCCGGAGATTCGGGATCGGGTGAGTTACGCCGAGGCGTACGGCCCGGTGGCGGATGAGCTGGAAGCGATGGCGTTGTTCGTGCGCCACAGCGTACGGACCGCGCAGAACGAGGCCGGGAGCACCGCGCTCACGACCTACGCTCTGGCGAAGCGCCTGGCCAAGCGTCCGGAGACAGCCGCAATCGCTCCGCACGTCGAGGACATGCGCCTGGCCCTCGGCCGCCGCGGTAGCCGCAAGACCAAGGCAAAGCCGACGACGCCCCCGGTCACCCCGCCGAAGCAGTGATGATTCGGCCGTAGTGCAGCAGTAAGCCCCGCGCGGGCGCGTCCGAAGGCGCGCCCGCGCATTTTGTTTTTCAGGGTTCGAGGGAGTCACTTTCAAGCTTCAGCCCTCGCCGGTCCCATTACTCCTTCTCGAAACCGTGACTCTTGAACTTCAACGTTCTGCTGTTCTCCGTCACGATTCGGACGACGTGATCGGGTGCGCCGTTTGGCAGGACAGCCTCAATCTCGAGGGTCACGGTGACGTTGCCGCCCGCGAGTGCTGTTAGGTGAGAAATCACCTCTTCGGCGATCCGGCTGGCGTCGCGGCCGACGCGTTCGGGGTCGAGCGACGCGGCGCCGTGGAAGCGTCTTGGCGTTGCGGCCGGCGACGCGGAGCCTTCATCTTCCGATTGCCCCAAGTCACGGGTGCCGCTCGGAGCAGGTGCGCCGCTGGCAGCGCTTGCAGCTTCGGCCTCGGCGTCCAACTGACGGCGCGCCACGTCTGGTTTCACCAGAAGTCCAGAGGATTCAGGGCTCAACATTACGTTCTGTGCGCCACGGAGCCCTCGGTAGCGGCCGGCTGCCTCGTCGAAGGAGTCCGCGTACGCAAATGAATCCTTCGACCAGGTGAGGAGCGCGATTCCTTCGCGGATCGCCATAATGAGCACTGTTGGATCGGCGAGACGAGGTAGATAGAGATACCGAGCGAAGTCCTCGACAAGCTGCCGAACCTCAACGTGGTTCCCCCGCCACAGCGGCACGCGATCCAACTCCATTCGCAGCGTTGTCGGAGCGAATGTGCTCAGCAGTTGCTCTCCGCTCTTCAGTTTTTTGGCCGCACGGAACGCAAGAAGATCCTGACCCGACAGGCGAAGGACCTCCCATGAAACGCTCGACGCGGTTGCAGACCTTTGTCCGGGCACCAGCAGCCACTGATACGTCTCCGGGATCCTTGCGATGACGGCGCTTGCCGATGCGTCCCGCTGAATTCCGGCTTGCTTCTTTTGATGAGGATCCAGGTTCAGTGTTTCCCATTCTTCGAAGATCGAATTCCAGGACAGATAGCGCCGTGCTGCTTCGTCGAGGTCCTGTAAACGAGTCTTGTCCGCTGCCAGAAAGACCAACGTGTTGCGGTAGAGGCGCGGCGTCGTGCCGCGCGACTCGAGAATCGCTTTCGCGGCAGCTTCCGCGGCGTTGCCTTGCTCCTTGCTGTAGGGATGTTGAGTGCCAAGGACGACCAACCGCGCATCGAGATCGTCGGGAACGTCCTGACTCGATTGTGGCACTGCATGAATGCGACTAAAGTCACCGCTCTTCTGAAGGTCGGCGCGCACGCGCCGTTCAATCTCATGAGCGGCCTTGTCCGGATCTCGTTTGAGCTGCTCGGCGCGATCTTCGGCGATCTTCGTGACTGTTGCCTGAGTCGAATACCAGTAGCGCGGGCCGTCCTGATAGAGGTACGTCGCAGCACCAGCCAGGCGACGCAGTGCATCCCCGAAGACAGCCGGCGTCTCTCCGGGCATAACGCAACCAAGCTTGATGCGGCGATCCTCCAGGCCTCGATGCGCGGCCGCGGTCGTCGGCGCTGATCCGAGGTAAATCGTACGCGCTACCCGGCGGCAAGCCGCGAACTTGCCGAGGTTCGGAACGTCCGAGTCGAGGCGGAGCGGGAGCGAATTCGGCCCGTCAACGTCCTTCTCGATCACCGGCACCCAATTATCAGAGAGATAGCGGGTCAACTCGAACTGCACGCGCGGATCGTCGATGGAAATGTTTGCCGGAAGGATCAGCGGATTGCGGTCGCCCTTTTCCCATAGACTGTGAATGACAGCCGCCATCAAGCGAAGCACACCGCGCGTTCGCTGGAACTTCACCAGCGTTGACCAATCGGTGTAGAGACGATCGAATATCTCAGGATGAATCGGATACGCCGCCTTGATGCGCTTTTCGTAGTCGGCGTCCGCGCATTCGGGAGGGAACTCCTGGCGCTCCTTCCGGTAGAAGTCGGCGAAGGCCCGCGCGACGACGTCACGATCCTTGAACTGCGCGGGGTCGGTGATCGGCTCGAACAGACGTCGGCGGACGATCTCGAATCCTTCCTCGGCAGTCGCTGGTCGCCATGACGATTCGATTCGTCCTACGACATTGCGCAGCCGGTCGAGCGCCTCACGGCCTCTCTGCCCGCCAACCTCAATGTCGTCAACGCGCGAGTGAGGTGATCCCGATGTGTCGGATGCTGGAAGCGAGATAACCAGAAGACAGTTCTTCACGAGCTTCGCCGACTCGGTCAGCACCTGCGCGAAACTGAACTGCGTCTCGAAGCCGCCCGCCGGCAGATCGCTCTGATCGTGAAGCTGCCGCGCATAGGCGACCCACTCATCGATGAGGATGAGGCACGGGCCGTAGTCGTTGAACAGTTCGCGTAGGGCATCACCAGGGCTGGTTGCCTTCTCGTCGTCGGCCTGGACGCGCGCAAACGCTTTCTTTCCGCCGAGCTGGTACGCGAGCTCGCCCCACAGTGTGCGAATGACGGTGCCGTCAGGCTTCGTCACCGGGTTTCCCGGCGAGATCTTGTTCCCCACCAGCACGACGCGCTTCGCTTTCGGCAGCGTCTTGGCTCCTGCCTCGGCCATCACCGCGTCGACACCTGCGAGTTCCGCCGGCGGTACACCGGCAAATAGGTGGTAGAGGGCCAGCATCGAGTGGGTCTTGCCGCCGCCGAAGTTGGTTTGAAGCTGAACGACGGGATCTCCGCCCGTGCCACTCAAGCGTTCGACGGCACCGACGAGCATTCGCTTCAGACTCTCGGTGAGATAGGTGCGGCGAAAGAACTCGACCGGATTGCGGTATTCGTCGCTGCCCTCGCCGAGGTGGACCTGCCAGAGGTCGGCAGCAAATTCGGCCTGCTGATAGCGGCCGCTGGCGACGTCTTTATGCGGAGTTACGATCTCACGCCATGGCTTCAAGACGCCCGTGGCCGCACTCTCGATCGGGGTACCGGCACTCTTGCGCTTCTCGCCGCGCACCTGCTCGTCGAACCGCAGCCGAAGCAGCTCCATCTTCATCTTTTCGATCTCGTCCGACTGCGGAGCCGAAACGGCCGTCAGCAGCCGAGATGCGGAGTCGAGCGCGCGGTAGGCGTCATCGCCGGAAAAGGTGTCTTGATGCGCCCACCGGTTGCGGTGATCTCGCAATTCGGAGAGGAGGCTGCGATGCGCTGGGCCGAGCGTGCGGCGAAAGACATCGTTCCAGCCATCCCACAGAATCTTGAGGAGTGAAGCGACGTCCCACTCCGCCAGCGGTTTCCTGGCGTTGATCCGATCTTCGCCAAGATAGCGCGCCGCTTCGGCCGCAGCGCGCGTCTGATAGACGTCTTTGAGCTCACGTTCGACAAAGGGCGCAAGGCCTGCCCGGAGCAAGTCGAGCGCTTTGCCGATGCGATCGCCGTTTGTGATTGCCATTCGGTTTCCTTAGAAAACCATCTTCTACCGTGATCCGAAGAGTCCCGTTTGCGTTTCCTCTGCCGGCCGCATCTCGTTTGCGAGCCGCGTTATTTCCGGCCAGCTCTGGACGAGAGCGTTGTATGAGAGTGCCTCGGCGGCGCGTTTCTTTCGTTCGCAAACGGTATAGAGGCGATACGCCAGCTCGCGCGCCGTCTCGGCCTTTGCACCGAGCTTCGCTACGAGGTCCGCCGCCACCTTCTCGCCACTGCTTTCAAGAGCACGGATCAACTGATGGACGATCTCCCATGTGGTCAAGCGTCGGTCCGTCGTGGGATCCCAAGTGTCCGAGAGCTCGTCCGGTTTGAGGAGCTGAACCTTTCCCTTCCCTGACCGGACAATGCCGGCTTCCTGCATTCCGGCGACGCTCGTATTCTTGCTCTTCGAGAGTTGCTCGGCCCGGCCATACTCACCCTCGGCAAACCCATTCTCATCAAACCACGTCACCGCCCAGCGCGTGTCCGGATCGAAGTCGCCTTCCTGTTGCGCAAGCGATTCATCGAGCACTTCATTGATCAGAGACAGCGCGTGACGGACCGAGATCGGATTTCCCTCCGCATCGATGACTTTGGTGTAACGCGTATAGACCGCCATCCCAGGTCCAATCGCCGCCTGGGCGAGATCTACGGGGGCGATGTTTCCACGTTGCAAGTTGACTAACGCGTGTGGTAGTTCATTTTTAAGCGCGGTAACGAACTCTCGCCTGGTCGAGGTGGGAGCCTCGGCCGGTCGTGGCCTGCAGACGAGGACGATACTGGAGGCGAGCGCATTAGAACCAAGGCCCCGGCTACGCGCCTCTCGCTCAGTCCGCATAGGCCAAGTGCCGCTAATCGCGAAACCGGCTTCGATCACGGCAGCGAGAAAGGTTTCCCATCCGGTGCTCGCAGTTCCGTCGATTTCGTCGCTCTCCGATTGCTTGAAGGCGTAATAGATAGTCACTGGAAAGGCAGGGTGTGCACGTTGGGCTAGGCGATGCATTGCTCGCGTCATCCCGTCAAGGAAGAAGACCTCGGCATTTTCCTTGCTGCCGTGACGGTATGGTGTAGCAACAAGTTCTTCATCTTTGGGGACGACAAGGGTGGCGAAGAGATCGGGGAACGTCTGTCGCAGCGAGCTGCGCAGCCAGACATAGAAAAAGTCCGAAAGGTCAGCATAACCAATATTGTCGTAGTAGGGCGGATCCGTTGAGACGACCGCACCGTCAGCGAGGTCGGTGCGAATCGCGTCAAGTTGCCTTGCTACCGCAGAGGGGCCATGAGCAGCGCAACCAGATAGTGCTCCCGCGACTATTCCGACCGACGCGAGAAGAGTTCCTCCAATATCGCCAAGGGGATTCACTTCGGCGTAGTCCCATACCATTGGTACCGCCTGCCGCGCAAAGAGTCCTTTGGGACGGTCCTCCTTCGAATACCAGGGAACAATCGTGCAGCCGTACTCCGCGGTCTTGTCCTGCGCCATCGCCAAATACACCGCTACGGCCTCCGCGTACGCTGTAGCGCCGGTGCCAGAGTCGTTCAGCGATTTCGAGTCGTCAGAAAGCCCCGCTGCCAAAGCGTCGTGTTGTACTTGTTTGCGCACTTCCTGCACCAAGTCGGAGAACGTCGTCAACGCTACAAGCTGACGGCACGTAAAAAGGTCGCTCCAGGTCGTCATGCCGTAATTACCAACCCTAAAGCCGAGCGCTTGCTGGAAAAACTCTACATCAGGCTTCCACTTGGGTTTAGCGCGCTCCGCCGCCGATTCATGCTCCGATGTTGGTGTGAGGTAAATGCGCCCGCGCTCGCTCTCTGCAACAATGGCCATTAGTCGCGCGCCCATGCGACCTGCTTTGGCTTCGGCTCTGATGTAGTCGCCCGATATCGGAACGCCCGACATCAGGCAGGCGAAGTTTGCGCGCGCCTGCTTAGTTCCCTTTTGGGCGGCTGCCGAATCCTTTGGCTTCCCAACTCTCACTTTGAAACGGTAGCCGCCGTTCTCAATCACAGGCTCGACGTAGGCTTCCTTTCCTGACTTGGTTGACAGCATGAAGGTGGACGCAAGCGGCACATCCACCTCAGCGAAGGCGGGGTTGGGACTCTTTACCGTGCGCGCCCAGAGCCATGCGATTACGTTGAGTCTCTTTCCGACGACAGCCTTCAAGTCTCTTCGTTCGCTCGCCATCTCGGACGTAACCGCCAACATTGGATAGAGATGGCCGATGCGCTTTTCCGCTTCATCGCGCATCCACTGGCCGTAATAGCGTACGTCGGCGGCGAGGCCATCGGCACCTCTCCATTCGCGGGCAATCAGCGACTTCTCATTCGGCGACGCAGGGTTCACTGGTGGATTACCAGCAAACTTGGGCGGAATCTCAATCATCGCTTTGTTAATTAGAACTGCCACCGGGTTCAGATCGCTGGCATTGCTATGTAGGCCGAGTCGCTGCGCCTCCAGCGGCAACGTGCCGCCTCCAGCGAACGGATCGTGAAAAGGGGGAAGTGTGTTCCGATCGAACAGCTGTTTCGCGCGCGGATGATCTGCGTTCTCGGCACAGGCCCGCCGCCAGCTCTGCCAGATTTCTTCGCGGGCCCGCTGTAGGACCGTCTCATTGGTGGTGTTCTCCCACGCAACAAAACCCTCGACTACCTCCTCAGACTTGCCGGTCCTCGGGTTCCGCATCATGACGACCTTGCCAATGAGATCCATCAGCCGCTGTCGCTCCCTCTCCTGCTTCTTTTTGGTTGGAAAGAGATCCGGATGCTCCGATGGATCGTCAACCATCTGCGCGAAGATCACCGCACGGGCAGCAGCCAGTGGCCGCTGAGCCCACCACTTATGTAGCGCTGACGGGTTACCACGATAAATGTAGCCCTCCCGAACTGAGGCCTTGTTGATGGCGTCGAGTGGCAGGGCCACTTCAATCAGTTTCTTTCGTGTCTTTACATGGTCTTTCATTGATTTGTCTGTACCTGTTCCTGGTCCGCGTCGCGTCCACATTCCTAGCGATCACAGCGGAGCCTCTCCACGAGCGATCAGCTCGCGAAGGTCGTAGTTCACGCTGGTCACGTGGAAATCGGGCTCGCGCTCGAATGGGCGGCGAACGTAGTGAACGCGGTGAGACGATTCATCGAGATATTCGACGATCGCCAGGATGAAGTCGTGCGGCTTGTTGATGGAGTACATGATCTCGTTCCGCGTCACGGTAATCGTCTCCGCTCCCGTGATGCGGCCTTTGACCTCAATGAAACGCAGCTTACCGGTGCCGGGCACGCGGCTCTCGATGTCGTATCCGAGCTTTTCGGTCTCCCGATCGACAGGGTCGAAGCCGAGGCTGCGCTCGAGATCCATGATTACCGCGCGTGCACGGGCTGCCGAGGCCTGCGTGTCGAACGGCCTCATCGCCAGGGGTAGTGGTACGCCCGTCATCTTCGCCAGCAATCCGGCTGGAACCACGACCACGCCTCCGATGACGACCGGCGGCAGCGCCGAAATCTGTGCTTCCAGATCGAGCCGTTCGAGCCGGTTCTGCATTCGGCCCTGAAGGTCATCGGCCCTGCGGCGCGCTTCCTGTGAATTCAACCGCGCATTGGGCTTGCCCGCTTGCTCCTGCAACTTGAGTTGTGCGGCACGATGATCCCAGTGATTGATCTCCTTGGTGAGACGGTCCTTGACCGCCTCGCGCGTCTTCTCGATCCATCGCAACCGCGGCCCGCGAACTTCAGCGAGATGCTCGGGAACGAGCGTGGCGATGGCGTGCCGTTGTGCCTTCTGCTCCAGATCGCGCGTGATCCACGCGCACTCCGGCCGTCCGAGAATTGTTCCGAACTCCGGCTCCTCGGCGCGAAGTGGGCGATAGTCGAGATACGGCGCGTAGTGCAGGTGTCTCGCATTTCCGGCACTGTCGATCTCGACGTACAACATGCGCCGCGACACGACACGCCGTTCGCCGGAGCGCGTGGTGCTTGCGTCCTGCACGGAATGCTCGAGGTAAAAGAGGAGCCGAGGCGAATCGCCGGAATCCCTCTCGTCGACGAGCACTGTGCCGCGGCGGAGCAGATCGCGATGGCGATCGAGAGTGAGGTCGAGAGTCGCGTCCAGAAGCGGGTGACCAGGACAGACGAAGGCAGCGAGCGGCAACCCCTGAGGCGCGATCAGATTTTTTTCGAACGCGATCCGCTCGTAGCGGGGAACGATCACCTCTCGATGCCCGATCAGCCGATCGCGATTCCGGACTGGTGCGGGAACGTGCGTCACTTCGTAACGACGCGGCTCCCGCTGCCTCACGGTCCCACCGAGTTGTTGGAACGCCTCCAGGAAAAAGGATTCGATGTAGTGCGGCTGGAGGCGGCGCGCATCGGCGCGCTCCATATCCTCACGCACGCGGCGGACGCGGCTGGCGTCCATGGAATCGTGGGCGAGCGCGCGATCTTCGAGCAGGTCTTCGATCTGTTTCCGATCGAAGGCATTGGCGATGACCTCTGTGAGTCTGGCTCGTACTTCCGGAGAATCGCCGTAGCGGATCGCTTCAATCAGCAATTCGCGTAGCGGTTTGCCATCGAACTCAAGTCTGCCGAGAACATCGAAGACCTGCCCACCCAGGGCCTGCCGTGCTTCTTCCAGCTTGTCGAGAAGCGTGCGATAGACATCGCCTTCCCGTGTCTTGTCCGCAACAAGGTTCCAGAGGTGACAGACCTCCGTTTGGCCGATGCGATGGATGCGTCCGAAGCGCTGCTCGATCCTGTTCGGATTCCATGGCAGGTCGTAATTGACCATGAGGTGCGCACGTTGGAGGTTGATACCTTCGCCGGCTGCGTCCGTGGCCAACAAAACCTGCACATCGGGATCGTGACGGAACGCTTCCTGCGCATGCATCCTCTCTTCGCGACCCATACCGCCGTGGATCATGACGACCGCGTTGGTTCGACCCAACAGTGTCGTGATGCGCTCATAAAGATAGGAAAGAGTGTCGCGGTGCTCGGTGAAGATGACGAGCTTCTGGGAAGGAGACGGCAACGGCGGCGTAATTTCGCTTGCATCAGCTGCCGCAGCAGCGTCAGCAATTTTTTCGCCGAGGCGCGTACGGCTGAAGATCTCGGTAAGAAGCTGTCCGAGCTCGCGCCACTTTCGATCCTCGCCCTTCCTGCGAACCGCAAGCGCCAAATGTTCGAGCCGGTGAAGAATTTCGATTTCGGCCTTCAGCTCATCGATCGTTCTTGCCGCGGTAGCCTGGTCGAGGATTTCTTCTTCAGCCTGCTGGACCTCGTCGTCCGGCGCATCCTCCAGATCCGCGATGTCGTCCTCGTCGAGAAGGTTCATACCCGACATTGCGGCTAGGGCGGCACCCCGCTGCATGATCTCCAGCTCCCGCTGGCGCTTCTCGAGCCGCTGGCGCCGCCGGCGTAACGATTGATAAATCGCCTCGGGCGATGATGCGAGCCGCCGCTGGAGAATAGTGAGTGCGAAACCAACCGTACCCGCTCGCCTGTCGTTCTGCAGGGCGTCGGCGCGATTGAACTCTTCGCGGACGTAGTCGGTGACTTGCTTGTAGAGCTCCGCCTCGCCTTCCGACAGCTCGTACGCCACGGTGTAGGCGATCCGCGGCGGAAATAGCGCCGTACCGTCGAACTTGACCAGATTCTCTTTCACCATTCGCCGCATCAAGTCAGAGACATCAGCTGCATGGACGCCGTCGCGGAAGCGCCCCTCGAAGCGATCGGCGTCGAGCAATGCCATGAATAGCTGAAAGTCCGCCTCTTTCCCGTTGTGCGGCGTGGCTGTCATCAAGAGAAAGTGCCGGGTCAGTACGCCGAGAAGCAGTCCGAGCTTGTACCGTTTTGTCTGCTTGATCTCGCCGGAGAAGAACGTTGCGGAGAGCTTGTGTGCCTCGTCGCAAATGATGAGATCCCAATACCCTTCGGGCACCGCCAACTTCGCTTGGATATCTTCATTGCGCGACAGCATGTCGAGCCGCGCGATCACAAAGTTGTTCTCGAGAAACCAGTTTCCTGTGCGCGCCGCTTCGAGCTTGTCGTTAGTCAAAATCTCGAACGGCAGGTGGAAGCGCCGGTCGAGCTCATCCTGCCATTGCTCAGCGAGGCTGCCCGGACAAACGACCAGGCATCTCTGCAGATCGCCGCGTGCGATCAGCTCCTTCATGAGCAAGCCGGCCATGATCGTTTTGCCGGCGCCAGGATCATCAGCGAGCAGAAAACGCAGCGGCTGCCGCGGTAGCATCGATTCGTAGACCGCCGTAATTTGGTGCGGCAGTGGTTCGACAAGAGAGGTGTGGACCGCCAGGACCGGATCGAACAGGTGCGCGAGCCGAATGCGGTGTGCCTCCGAGACAAGGCGGAACAATGATCCGTCTCCATCGAAACTCCACGGCCGCCCGAGTTCGACGACCTCGAGTTTCGCCTCCGCATCGCGATACAGCAGTTCGTTCGCGACTTTGCCGTCCGACGTCTTGTAGGTCAGCTCCAACGCATCGGAGCCAAACCACTGGACATTCACGACGGTAACGGTCGAATCCCTCACGATGCCGCGAATCGCCGTATTCGGCAGAAGATCCTCGAGCTTGCTCATTTTGTTTTCATAGGTTTTGGAATCGGTGGACTTCTAGCTTCAACCTACAGGGTTGCCTTCGAAATTGGAAGCATGCCGACAAGCAGGAAGGAGGTCGAGTGAGCAAGCGAACGGCATCCGTTTACTCCTCATCCTTCTCCTTGTGAATCACCTGCACGACCTGCACTCGGTTCATCACTTCCATGAGCTCTTCGATCTTTTGCGGCGTCATCGGGACGCCGGCGAGGGCGCCGACTTGCAGCATTCCGAACAGCAGTAGTTTTCCCAGAGCACTCTTCAGGGACATGGGTCCTCCCGCGACTACGGCGAATGAGGGGGAGATCAGACGCGGGAGGCGGGAGGGGCGCGGAAGAGGGAGAGATTGCGGAGGGCGAGCGGCTGCGCGATGGAGAGTTCGTCGAGGGGGTGGTGCGCGGCGAGAAGCGCCGGCGTGATGAGCAGCAGCACCGCGGCGATGACGACGACGGCCGGCACCACGATGGTGAACAGGATCGCGGCGGCGACCAGGAAGATGATGATGCGGCTGTTCATCGAATGGAAGGATAACTGAATATCGGCGGCGCGGTCGAAGTCAAATGTGTCGCGAGCATCCGCAGCACAGACAAGAGTGTCTGTGCCACACCGGCTCGCGCGGTAGCAGCAATCGCGGACTACGGGCAGGATTCATGTGGCACATGGTAACGGTCAGGCGTGGGCAAATAACTGCAGTTCATCCGCGAATGACGCAGATGGACTCAGATCATTCCTCTACGTTTGCGCTTACGCGTCGGGCTGATCGTCGCCCTCGCCCAGGACGTCTTCGAGGGATCGGGCGGGATGGTATTCGCGGATCAGGGCGTCCCAGGCGGCGAGGTAGTGGTCGCGCGGGACGCGGTAGCGGCGGGTTAATTCGCCGTGGGGCGCGTCGCCTTCGAGGATGAAGACGTCCTTCCCTTGCGCGAGGATGACGATGCGCCAGGCTTCGTCGGCGTCTTCGAACGGCTCGTCGTCGATGCCGAGGGGGATGTCGTCGTGGGTGAAGTGGCGGAGGTCGCGGTCGGCGTGATCCCAGGCGGGGAAGCCGGCCAGGTGGCCGCGGGCGCGGCTCATCATGGCGATGTGCAGGCCGCCTTCGTCCGCTTCGTCGAGCGTCAGGTAAAAGTCGGTTACGCGCAGTGCGTCGTCGAGTTCGAAATCCATCGTTTAGTGCGGCGAGACGATCGTGACCTGTTGCGTGTCGTTGTTCGTGATGCTCAGCATTCCCCAGATCGGCGGCGTCACGATCGGGCTCGAAGCGCCGGTGACGGTCAGGTTTGTCGGATTCGTACCGTTCGCGATGAGCGCGGTCACATCCATCGTGCCGAACCACATCGAGGTGCCGGGGATTTTCGACACGGTCATCGTCTGCTGGTGAGGCGGCCTCGAATCGACCGCGACGGCGAACTGCGGCAAATCGGCCATCGACCAGAGACGCAGCGAAATGCGATAACGCGGATCGGCCGGGATGTTCAGGAAGTGGAGCTCTCCGCGGAAATCGCGCTCGCGCACGACCGGCACCTCGGTGCCCGCGCTCTGCGACTGGCGTGACGTGTCGCGGATGCGCGAGGCGAGGGTCAGCGCATCCGCCGTGCCGCGAATCGCGTAGAGGACGTGTCCCCATGGATTGCCGTCGTTGGCCAACTGCGTCGAGCTGACGGCGGACGACGGGAATGGATCGCGGAAGAACACCGGCGCGCCTGCGTAGATCAAGCTTTCGGTCACCCACTGCGATCCGAGCGCGCCGGGACCCTGGAACGAGACAGGGAAGAGGATCGGTTCGAAGACGGCCGGATCGGCGGCGGCGGGATCATAGTAGATCAGCGCCGCTTTCGAGGTGATCGTGCTGCCTCCCGTATCGAGCGTGACATCGACCACGCCTGGGGCATGCGGCGGCGCAACGACGAACGGAGGGATATCGCCTCCCATCCCCACGGGAACCGTGACGCCGGCGATCGTCATCGTCGCGCCTGGATACGGACTCAGAATGTAGATCTGCCCGCCGTTGACAGGGACGGCGTACGGCAACAGCCTCAGCGTTTCCGCGTCACGCACGATCAGCGGCGCGCGCGCCAGTTCGGTCGACGTCGTCCCCGCATCGGCGGCGAGAATGACCGTGTAGCCGGCCGGAGGCAGAATGCCGAGGTGAAACGTCCGCGTGTATGGGCCGGTCGACTGCGCGCAGAGGACGCCCGGCGGCGGAGTGGCGTCGAAATGCAGCGTGATGGTCGTGCTGGTGATGACCACGCTCCTCACGATCGGCAGACACGCATTCGGCCAGACGCCGGTGATGATGGCGTCAACGGATCGGCTGCCGGTCGGATTGGGCGGATCGAAACGGATCGTTTCCGCCGAAACGAACGCCGCCACGAGCAGGAGGAACGAGCAGAGAAGGGGAACTCGGAGACGGGCGAGCATAAACCTGTACGAGGATAACGGTTTTCACCACAAAGGCACAAAGGACACAAAGAGAACCCTTTGTGCTCTTTGTGCCTTTGTGGTGAAACGCCTTCTGTATCAGTCGTTCGATTCGATCCGGTAGTTCGGCGCTTCTTTCGTGATCACCACATCATGCGCGTGCGACTCGCGAAGTCCCGCCGCGGTGATGCGGACGAATTGTGCTTTCGTGCGGAGGTCTTCGATCGTCTTGGAACCGGTCAGGCCCATTCCGGAGCGGAGGCCGCCGACGAGCTGCGGGATCATCGCGCTCAGCGATCCCTTGTACGGCACCTTCCCTTCGATCCCCTCGGGCACCAGCTTCGACACCTCGTCGGCGTCTTCCTGGAAGTAGCGGTCCTTCGAGCCGGCCTGCATCGCGCCGATCGAGCCCATGCCGCGGTAGGCCTTGAACGTGCGGCCCTGGTAGAGGATCGTTTCGCCGGGCGCCTCGTCGGTGCCGGCGAAGAGGGAGCCGATCATCACGCAATGAGCGCCAGCGGCGATGGCTTTGGTGATGTCGCCGGAGAACTTGATGCCGCCGTCGCTGATGATGGGGACGTCGAACTTCTCCGCGGCGCGCGCGCACTCCATGACCGCGCTGATCTGCGGCACGCCCGCGCCGGCCACGACGCGCGTCGTGCAGATCGATCCCGGACCGATGCCGACTTTGATCGCGTCGACGCCGAGTGAAATCAGATCGCTGGCGCCTTCGTACGTGGCCACGTTGCCGGCGATGAGCGGCGTATCGGGGAAGAGCTTCTTGAACTGGCGGATCACTTCCATCACGCCGTTCGAGTGCGCGTGGGCGGAGTCGATGACGACCACGTCCACTTTCGCATCGATCAGCGCACGGGCGCGGTCGAGACCTTCCTTGCCGACACCGATCGCCGCACCGACGCGAAGTCGGCCGAGGGAGTCTTTGGCCGCGTTCGGATAGCGCAGTTTTTTCTGAATGTCTTTGACCGTGATCAGGCCCTTGAGATCGCCATGCGTGTCGACGACGAGCAGCTTTTCGATGCGATGCTGGTGAAGAACTTCGCGAGCCTGCTCCAGCGTCGTGCCGACCGGAGCAGTGATCAGGTTCTCTTTCGTCATCCGCTCGGCGATCGGAAGATCGAAGCGCGTTTCGAAACGGAGATCGCGGTTGGTGAGGATTCCGACGAGCTTTCCGTTCGCGTCGGTGACCGGCACGCCGGAAATCTTGTACTTGGCCATCACCTGCAGCGCCTCGGTGATGGTCTGCCACGGCCGCATGGTGACGGGATCGACGATCATCCCCGCTTCCGATCGCTTGACCTTGTCCACTTCCTCGGCCTGCGCATCGATCGGCATGTTCTTGTGCACGATGCCGAGCCCGCCCTGCTGGGCCATGGCGATGGCCAGCCGCGCCTCGGTGACCGTGTCCATGGCCGAGGAGATGATGGGGATGTTCAGGTAGATGTCGCGCGTGAGCCGCGTGCCGACTTCGACGAAGTTGGGATGGATGTCGGACTTGGCGGGGCGGAGCAGAACGTCGTCGAACGTGAGTCCGACTTCGATCGATTCGGCGAAGCGTTCGGACGGCAACGGCTCGCGGCGCTCGATCTCGTGAAGGTCGATGCGGCCGATGACAGGCATGTCTTTGAGTACACGTTCGTCGCTCATGCGGGGCCCCTTTGAGTGAGTATAGAACAGCGGTTGAGTGCACCGTAATTGCATGCCGCCAGCGCGTCCGGATGCGCTTCAACATCGAACAGCGGCACCTCACTGATCCCAACGGACGCCCCGTGTCGAGCGCGGCCGCGGCGGTTTCGTTTCACTCGATCGAGGCGGAGTCGGCGTCCGAGGCGATCGTCGGTTTCGCGAGCGAGCATCGCGGCGAGATCATCGGCGACATCCTGAAGTTCCCCGGCTTCCAGGCAGTCGCGACCGTGCGGAACAGCGAGGGCGTGTACACGCTGCAAGTGGCGCCGTCGAGCCAGAAGTTCGCGCCCCTGACGTGAAAAAGCGTTTCACCACAAAGGCACAAAGGACACGAAGAGAGACCTTTGTGCTCTTTGTGTCTTTGTGGTGAAAAGGGTTTTTACTTGTTCAGTGTCGCAACCAGCTTCTGCACGTCCGAATCATCAGGCCGCATCTTCTGGACCTTCGCTGCGACCGCGCGCGCTTCATCCATCCGTTGCATTTCCATGAGAGTCACCGCCTCGTAGAAGAGCGGCTGCCACTGATCGGGCGCCATCGACGCGGAGCGCTGGAACTCCGCCAACGCCTTCTGCGGCTGGTTCGTTTGCTTGTAGCAGATGCCGAGGTCCATGCGGAGCGCGGCGTCATCTCTGACCGCGAGGGCGCGTTCGAGATACTCGGCCGCCTGCGGGAACTTCGCGGCCTGCATGTACATGTCGCCGAGTTGCGCCAGCGCGTCGGCATCCTTCGGATTCTTCGCCACCGCTTCCTTGAGCGACGCAAGTTGCTGCATCACCGCGCCCATCGGATTGCCCGTCGCCGTCGTCGCAGGTGCCGCCGGCGTTGCGACGGGCGCCGACTCGGCGACGACAGGCGCGCCGGCCAGCTTCGACGACGCGATCTTCGGTCCGATCACGAAACTGCCGAGAGTCAGCCCGAGGAGAAATCCGCAGGCGGTGAAAATGATCGTTTCTCGTTTCATCCGTGCGTGATGAGCTCTTTCAGCATGCTGTCCTGGAGCTGGTAGATCGCGTACACGCCGACATGGTAGCCGTTGAAGACGAATGAAAACGCGTAGACCTTGCCGCTGGCGCCGTGAACGTATCCCGACAAACCGACTACGCCGACGATGTAGCCGGTCTTCGCGTACACCTGACGCGCGTACGGCGAGGCGCGCAGGCGATGGCCGAACTTCGCATCGGGATCGCCAGAGTACGGCAGCGAGCTGACGAAATCCTCGCGGTACGGACTCTTCCACATGTAGCGCAGCAGGTGGATGAACGCGTTGGCCGAGGCGCGGTTCTCGCGCGACATGCCGGAGCCGTCGGCCTGGTGAAACTCGTTCGACGGCACGTCCAGCTTGCCCGTCAGCCACTCCGTTACTGCACCCGTACCCGCGGGCCACGTCCCCGCCTGCTTCTTCTCCGCGCCGATGATCTTCACCAGCTCCTCGGCGTAGTGATTCTGGCTCTTCTTGTTGATGACGTAGACGACGACGTTGAGCGGCGTGGTGTGCTGCGAGACTGCCTTCCAGTCCGGCCGCTCATCGCGCGGCGTGACGATGATCTGCCCCTGCACGTTGATGCCGTTGCGGACGAAAGTCTCGTGCGTGACCGAGGCGAAGTACTGCACCGGATTCTCGATCGTGACGAAGATCTCTGTGATGCCGGTGCGCGCCGGCGTGCCGCCGCGCACGAGGATCGTGTTCGTGTTGCGGTAGCGCGTGATGAACGGAAGTCCGCGTCCGGTTATGCAGTTCGATTGCAGCTCGAGGTACGACGTCGGCGGCTCGAACTGAACCACGCACGCTTTGCCCGGCCGCGACGGTGCCACGCGCACCTGCACGCAGTTTTCCTGCATCGAGAACGCTGACACCGGCGCCTCGTACCAGTTCACGAGTTGGTCGACCGGCCAGGTCGGATGGATGTATTCAATATCCATGTAGCCGTACTCGAAGATCAGGTTGCCGCGGATGGTCTTCACGCCGGCGCGCTTGAGATCCGTGGCCCATTCGTCGATGACGGCGGTGGCGTGACCGTCGTGAAATCGTCCGCCGATGGTCGGATCGCCGTGGCCGACCACTTTCACGTCGCCCGTCAGCGTGCCGGCGGCATCGACCGCGCCGCGCATGAAGACGGTGGTGGTGAGCTGAAAATCAGGATGGAGGAGATCGATCGCGGCCGCGGTGGTGAAGAGCTTCATGTTCGACGCGGGCGCGAGCGGCGTGTGCGGACTGCGTTCGGCGACGACGGTGCCGCTGTCGACTTCGACGACCTGCAGACTGGCGCTGGAGCTGGCGGCGACGCGGCCATTCATCAGCGAGTTGATGCGCTCGGCGAGCGTGTTGCCCGACGCGGCGTCGGCAGGAGCAGCCGGCGCGGCCCTGCGCGCGCGCGACTTCTTCGTCCGGCGCCTGGCGGCGCCGGCGATGGGACTGAGCAGAATCAAAAGGAGCGCGAGTGCTACCAATCGCGTGGACCGAACCGTCATCGAATGCGAGGAACCTTTCTCAATTGCGGGCGCCTGCCCGCGTTGTCGCCGTCAATTGTCGTTGATTGCACGCCGCGCGCCGTGCGTCGAAACCGCAAATCACAACCGCTGATACGGCTCGGGCAACGCCAGCCGGATCCGATCGCGCAACACCGCCGGGCAGCGGCGGCGAATCTCATCATGGATCACGTTCCGAGAATAGCGCCGGCTGAAGTGCGTCAGCACGATCGTTTCGTTTTCGAAACGGTCCGCGAACGCGGCGATGTCGTCGAAGTGGATGTGCCGGTACTTCGCCGCCCGTTCCTCATGCCCGGTGGTGATGAACGAACACTCGATCATCAGCACCTCGGATCTAAACAGCGCGTCGTTCTTCTCGAGAATCCCCCGATCGGTATCGCCCGTATAAAACAGCATCGACCTCCGCCACTCCTCGGTGACGTTCGCGCCGCTCGCGTGCAGCTCCGCGATCTCGTGCTCCTCACGCCCCGCGAATTCGTCGCGCAGCCGATGCCGCAACTCGACGACTTCGTACGCATTCGCCGCGACGCGATGCGTAGCCCGGTGCACGCGAACCTCGTGCGTCCTTCCCAACCGCACAACGTCGCCGGGTGCAAGGCCGATGACTTCGACCTCATCGAACGTGGCCCCGGTAATCCGCTCGTAGATCGTCATGATCTCGCGCATCCCCTCGGCCGCATCCGCCGGCACGTACACGCGCCCGCCCGTCATCCGATGCAACTGCCGCTGCCCGGCATAAAACGGGATGCCGACCGCATGATCGAGATGCGCATGCGTGACGAAGATGTCCGAGGTGCCGATGAGTTGATCCGGGCAACGCCCGATATCGAAGGCCGCATTCAACTCGCGAACGCGAAACCAGGTTTCGTGGCCGGCGCGGGAAACGCCTTCAATGTGCAGGTGCGGCGTTTCGATGGTTACGAAGTCCATTCGCCCAAAGGGTAGACCGATTTCACGCGGAGACGCGGAGAACGCGGAGAAAACAAACAATCCCCCTCCGCGTCCCCCGCGTCTCCGCGTGAACCCGGTTCCCTTTACAATCCGCGCCCCATGTCCACCGAAGTAATCACCGACCCGGAAAAACTCGAGGCGTTGTCGCCATCCTGGTTCGCCCTCTGCAAAACCCCCTTCCAGACTCCGATGTGGCTCCTCCCCTGGTGGCGCAACTTCGGATCGAACGATCTCTCCGTGATCGTCTCGCGCAACGGCGATGCAATCGACGCCATCGCCCCGCTCTACATCCTTCGCGATGACGACTCCGACGAATCGCTCGGCCTCTTCCTCGGCACCGGCATCAGCGACTACCTCGACGTCATCGGCGACGCCTCGCGCGTCATCGGCGAGATGTCGAAACTCAACTGCCAGCTCTGGGATCTCCAGCAACTCCAGCCATCATCGTCGATGCTGAACGTCGCATTGCCGGACGGCTTCTCCGAGAATGTGGAAGACCAGGAAGCGTGTCCCATCCTCGCGCTAGGCGGTCAACTCGGATCGACCCACTTTCAAAAGAAGCTCCGCTACTACCGCCGTCAACTCGAACGCACCGGCGAAGTCCGCATCGAAACGCCAACCGCCGACACGCTCGACGATCTCCTCACCACCCTCTTCGACCTCCACGCCGCCCGCTGGAAAAAACGCGATCTCCCCGGCGTCCTCTCCGACGACGCCACACAGCAGTTCCATCGCGACGCCGCCCGCCGCATGCTGAAAGCGGGGATGTTGCGCATGTACGCCACCCGCATCGACGATCGCGTCGCCGCCGTCTTCTACGGCTTCGCCCTCAACGGCATCGTCTACTACTACCTCAGCGGCTACGACCCCGCCCTCGAGAAACTGAGCATCGGCACGCTCCTCGTCGCCCACGCCGTCGAACAAGCCGTCCGCGACGGCGCCACAACCTTCGATTTCCTCCGCGGCGCCGAGGAGTACAAGTACGCATGGGGCGCAACGGATCGGATGAACAAGCGGCGGCAGCTTTTCAAACTGTCATCCTGATGCTTGCGCGACTCGCGGCACATTTCGCGAAGCTTTGGAGTGCGGTGGCGATCGAGCCACCGCTTTGGGAGGGAGGGGGACGGGCATCATCGCGACGGAGCCAGCATCACACGCTGCGAGTCGTCAGGTGTCCACCGCCCTCCCAAAGCGGTGGCTCTGCCACCGCACTCCAAAGTGCTTCGCACGAAAAAAGATGAAGGTTGGCCAACCAGAACCCGCGGAATGACAAAATCCCGAATTCGTTTAGGATTCCGCGTCACCGTGATGGGGAGTCGCCAAGCGGTAAGGCAGCGGCCTTTGGAGCCGCCATTCGGAGGTTCGAATCCTCCCTCCCCAGGTGGCGACGCGCCACGGCGTTGGTTGGCCTAGCCTCCGCCACCATTTCTTCTCTTCATCATCTTTATCTGTGCCATCTGCGGATCACCGTACCTCGGCCAGGAACTTGTCGAGCGCCGCGTTGAACTCCTCCGGTTTGTCGAGCATCAACCAGTGACCGGTTCCAGTGATCTTCTCCGCTGGTAGTTCGGGGAACTGCGGGCGGAACGACGCCGGCGACTCTATGTCCGCGGCGTAAATCACGAACTTCGGGCCGGGATAGGCGTTGACGACCGACTTCGCGTCGTAGCCGGCAAGGCGTTCCAACGCGCCGGCGAAGGCATCGACCGTGGATTTCTCCACCGTCGCGTACACGCGATCCTGAACCGCTTGCGACGACGGCTTCAGCATCGGCGCGAACCACATGCGCGTGACCTTCATCCGGTCGGCGCGGAGAGCGTCGATGAACTTCTGCATTTGCGGTGACATGGCCGGAACACTGGCGGCGGAATCGGCGTAGATCACCGCCGCGACCTTCTCCGGATGCGCCGCCGCGTACGTCGCCGCCACGGCGCCGCCGTAGCTGTGGCCGACCAGGACGAATCGCTTCAGACCGATCGCCGACACCGCCGCATCGACCGCCGCGGCGTTGGCCTTCGGCGAGTAATCGCCATTCGCCGCCGGCGCGGAGCGCCCCATTCCCGGAAGGTCGATGGCCACGGCGCGCCGCGTCGGGCGTAAATGCGCGAGTTGTGCCTCCCAATTCGTCGAATCAGCGCCATTTCCGTGGATGAAGAGCACCGGCAATCCGCCGTTGCCGCCGTCGTCGACGTAGATCGATCCATTGGGTGTCGCCACTGGGCCGGAAACCGGCGCGTGCGCGCAGCCGGCCAAGACCAGCGCTGCGATCAATAGTTTTTTCATGTAAAGCCTCCTTGACAAGCACGATACCGAAACGCCGATCGTCATGTCAAGCCTGCTTGTCACGCTTCCGCTCCGGCCAGCCGCGCTGCTTCACCTCATCGAACGGCATCAACGAGTTCGCGTAGTAGTCGCGCAGCAGCGTCTCGCGCGGATTCCATCGCCATGCTTCCTCGATGACCGGCACGCCGCTGCCTTCGAAGAGATCGGAGCGCCATCGTTCCGCGGGTTCGATGAGATGCCGCAGCTCGACGACCGGCCGCGCCGCACGCCAGATGGCTTCGCCCGTTTTCTCGCGCAGCAGCCAGACGCGATCGCGCCACGTCTCCCGATAGCGATCAATGGCCTCGACGATCTCGACCTCGGTGATCGGCTCGCCGGCGTCAGCGAAAATCCGCGCCAGCAGCGTGACCGGCGTGACCGGCAGCGCATTCGAAATCTCCTGCATCACTCGCTCCGCCAGTTCCGTCAGCGCCGCCTTCCGGTCGTCGTACACCGGCGCCAGGATGGCCGGATGCTCGCTCACGAATTCGTCGACCGCGATCGGCGTCCCGAACGTGACCACCGCGTAGCCGTAACGCTTGAACCGTTTGAGGATGCTGCGCAGCAGATTGCGGAACAGAAAATCGATCGTCGTCTGCAGCTTGTCCGTCTTCGTCCGCCGGTCTTCCTTCCCCACCAGCTCCTCGGTGAGATTGCGGTCCTCCAGCACGCGGTCGTAATTGATCGCCGTCGGAATCAGAAACAGCGGCGCACTGAATCCCGGATCGCGCTTGCCGGCCACGATGTAGTCGAGCATCCCGAGCTTCGGCTTCTGAAATGCGCCGTCGCGCGTCAGGCCGCCTTCGATGAACACGCCCTGCGTCACGCCGTTCTTCGTGATCGTGCTGACGAAGGTCGACAGCACGGCGTGATAGAGCGGCTCGCGATACCGCCGCCGGATGAAGTAGCCGCCGAACCATTTGAAGAGATGATTGAGCGGCCAGACGCGCGCCCACTCGCCCACCGCGTACGACAGCGAGACGAATTTGAAAAGCATGTGCGCGACGAGGACGTAGTCGGCATTGGAACGATGATTGATCAGATAGACGACGACCGCATTCTTCGGCGCGGTGGCGTTGAAATCGCGCAGCGTCTTGTGCTCGACGACCGGCCGATAGAGAAAATGCATGATGGCGCGCGCCAGCGGCGCGCCGAGGCGGTAGTACGCGAGGAGATTGAACTTGGGGACGATCTCGCGCAGATACGTTCGCGCCTGCCGCGTCGCATCTTCGATCGACGTGTGATGCTCTTTCGCGTAGCCGCGGATGGCGTCGACCACCTCGCGGTTGCCGAAGACTTCCAGCTCGATATCGGCATGACGCCGCTTGAGCTTGAAGCGATCGACATGAATGCGGCGCCGGCGCTGGAAACGGCGCGCGTGCCGTTTGCCGACGACGAGCGCGATCGCGCCGAGGATCAGCAGCGCGACCAGAACCTCGATCAGAAGTCGCATCAATGTACGGCAGTTTAGCCCGAGGGCGCTTTTCAGCATTGGCGCGGTGATTTCCGGAACCGCGTCCCTCTAACCAATTACACAAGGCCCGTCTGGCGGATTTGGGTCCGAGGCGGGGAACGTGACTATGAGCTGTAGATTCCGAACAGCGGTTGCGATCATCTCGCTGGCCTCACTCTGCGCCTGCCGGCGAACGGAATCGCCGACTGAACACCTGCTGGCGCTGGCGCCGCTCTCCCGTCCAATCGAGGCGCGTTTGACCGGCTTCGACTTTCCGGCCGCGCGGCTCCAGCGCGCCACGCACGCCAACCCGCTCGATCCGGCTCGCCTCGACCTCGCCGGCGCTGCCAGCGCCGTGATCCAGTCCCAACTCAACGACTCCTCGGCGCGCGCACGCCACGAATCGGGCGCGGCCTACCTTCTGATCGATCGCGACCGCGACGCGATCGATGCACTCGAATCCGCCGTCCGCCAGTCGCCGAACATCGCCGCGTACTGGAGCGACCTCGCCGCAGCGCGCTACACGCTGGCGGTGAACGAGAAGCGTCCGCACGAGCTGCCGCAAGCGCTCGCCGACGCCGATCACGCCCTCCGTCTCGATCCGAAACTGCACGACGCGCTCTTCAACCGCGCCCTGATCATCGAAGCCCTCGGCATCAGCGAAGCCGCCCGCCGCGCCTGGCAGCGCTACGCCGCCGCCGATCCCTCTTCCCATTGGTCCACCGAGGCGATGCACCACCTCGGCAATCTGCGCGTGGTGACGACGCGCGACGAGTTCCAGAACCGCCTCGCCCTCGCCACCCGCGCGCTCCCCAATACCGCCCCCCTCATCGCTCTCGCCCGAAACTACCCGCAGGAAGCGCGCACATGGAGCGAAGGGCCGCTGCTATCGAAATGGGCCGACGCCGTTCATAAAGGCGATACCAAAACGGCCACGGAAACGCTGACCGTTGTGCGCACCTTGGGCGCTGCGCTCGCGGAGTTCAATCAGGTGCAATCGGTGTCGGACATCGTCGCCACGATTGACCGCGCAAACCCAACCGGCACGAAAATCCTCGCCGATGCCCACGCGATTTATCGCGATGGACGGGTCCTGTACAGCAAGCGCCGCATTGCCGAGGCACAAAGCAAATTGCAGGAAGCGCGAGACCTTTTCGCGCGCGTCGGCAGCCCAATGGCGTTAATCGCTGACTACTATCTGGCGAATTGTCTCTACGACAGCAATCGGCCGGCCGAAGCGCTTCATGCACTCAACGCGATCACTGCACGGGTCGACGAGCAGCAATATCCCGCCCTTCTTGCCGAAATCGGTTGGCAACAAACCCTTTGTTATTCCGCAATGGGCGAATGGGACGCAGCGATTCGAACGGCAACCACGTCTCGAAAGGCGTTCGCCGCGCTAGGCGAAAAGATCAATCGAGGACAGCTGGACATTCTAGTCGCAGATGATCTCGACCACATTTCACAACCTGCCGCCGCATGGAGAGTTCGCGTGGCAGCGCTAACGGCACTCAGTCCGGCGGGTGTCTCCGACAGTATTCGCCACGCGCTGACGAGTGCGATCAATGCCGAAACCGCACAAGGCAATTATGAAGCCGCCGGCGCTTTAACGGCGATTGTTCTGGAAGATTTACGTAACGCGCGACTTCGACACGACATCGCCGCAGCGGACGCAGGACGAGCAGAGATCCTTGTGAAGCTGGGGGATTACGAAGGCGCAAGGCGCACGATCGCCGATGCTCGTGAAAACGCCGCACAGATCGTCGACGACAACTTTCGACGCCGCACTTCGATCACGATCGATCTGGCCGAGGCCGTCGTAGTTCGCGAATCTGACCCGGCACGCGCCCTTCATCTTCTGAACGGCGCGATGGCCTTCTTCGAGTCGCGCCACGAAAATGCGTGGCTTCCGAGGGTCTATCTCGAACGCGGGCGAACATACGCGCAACTCCACGAGACCGTACCGGCACTCGCAGATTTCGAGGCAGGAATAAGGTCGCTTCAATCGCAGCGTCCGGCGATCCAGAAGGACGACGTTCGGGGAACGTTCTACGACATCGCTCCCGATCTATTTCCAGAAACGGTCTCGTTGTTGCTGCAACAGGGCGATGTCTCGCGAGCGTTCTCCGTTTCGGACAGCTCGCGGACTTTCGGCCACACGCAAACGACCTCCGTGGCTTTGCCTCCTGCCGGCACGCGGCCGGCGACCGCGATCGTCATCGAGTACATGCTTCTGAAAGATGCACTCGTGATTTTTGATGTCTCGCCGAAGGGCATTCACGTAACTCGTGTGCCGATCGACGCAGCCGTATTACGCCGCCTGATCGAGCATTGTTCCGATCTCTTTCAGAGACGTGCCGACATCGCAGCGATACAGGGTGATTCTGCATCTCTTTACAGTCTATTGATTGCGCCCATTGTGCCGGCAATTAAGAGTGCACGAGAGCTCATCATCGTTCCCGACCGCCAGCTCAATCTCATTCCGTTTCCAGCTCTTTATGACAGGATACGCAAGCATTATCTGATTGACGATTTCGCACTCTCCATCGCACCCAGTGCCGCATTTGCAATGCGACCGCATGGGCCGACCCCGCTCACGCCCGCATTGATTGTTGGAGATCCTCAAGGCATCGGCGCAGCACTGCCTGAGGCTACGCGAGAGGCGGAAGCCATCGCTGGGATGTACGGGTCCGCGACACTGCTCACAGGTGATCGTGCGACGCGTGCGCGCTTCATCGCCTTCGCACAAGGCAGTTCGATGATTCACTACGCCGGCCATGCCCAGAGTGAGAATGACGATCTTTCTAGCGGGCTCGACTTTAGGCCCGACCGCTCGAATGCGACCGGCGATCTCGACGCTGACGACATTGCCCGTCTTCATCTTCGAAAAACGCCCCTCGTCGTGCTGGCAGCGTGCGGAACGATCCGCGGAGAATCTCGTCACGTCGAAGGAATGCCGAGTGTCGCCCGCGCTTTCCTCGCCGCTGGCGCGCGAGGCGTAATCGGCACGTTGTGGGAAATCGACGACGAACGCTCGGCATCGCTTTTTCGCCGAGTCCATGAAGAGTTGCGATCGGGAGCGCAAGCTGCCACGGCACTGCAAACCGCACAGATCGCGCTCGCACACAGCTCGGATACTCATCTTAGCCATCCGTCGACCTGGGCGCCGGTCGAACTACTCGGACAATAGAAGCCTAGGGAGGTAACGATGTTGGTTACAAGCGTTCAGTTTATCGGCATATTCGTGATCATGGCGACGACAGGCGGTGGTTTACATATCATCCTGCCTCATTTTCCTGACACGCCATATGCGGCTCACACGTCGGTAATTCAGTTCAGTTCCAGTCAGGTCTCCAGCATGACTTGGCCAAATGTCACGGCGTGCACTGACAATTCATCAATGCTTTGCGCACCGATCAACATCGAAACGATTACGTTCGCAGGAGCCGACGATCCTCCGCCACCAGATGTCATCGGCAACATTCCGCGGCTGAAGTGTTGTTGCGCATCGATGACCGGTATTCAAGCGAAATACAAAGATCCGCAATCGCCGGACAAAGTGGCCGCTCACATTATGGTGACCAAAGGAGTCGCCGAGGCTATCCCTGATTCCGTTACGTCGCGAATCGACACGTGGATCACGATGCATACACTTGATCCGGCTGGAATCACAGTCACAGGCAACAACGGCACCGCCACGTTTAATATCGTGTTCAAGGCCGGCGCTCAATTCCGCATCCTAAATGACTTTCCGCCGACGACGCCGTCCCACTTCCTCGCCTATTATTTGATGGGCATCGGCAGCAGCCAATGCACTGCCGTCCCGAGCAGTGGCGGGCCGTGCGCTCCTAGCGCATCGGGCTGCCTCGTATCGAAATCAGTAAACAATAAAGTTACGCCAAAAACCACGAGAGTCGCGGGGGTCGCCGCCCGTCCCAAGCCCCGGGCGACGATCGAATCGGTTGACCTCGACTGCTCCAACTCCCACTGGCCGTAGGTCCCGAACCGCAACCTCCCCTTTTGCCTTATCATCCTCGCCATTCCGTCATGGCTGAGCGGGCGCATGTCCTGATCGTTGAAGACAACGACGCTGATCGGGCGTTGCTGGAGGTGCATCTGGGGAATGACGGGTTCGACACCGATTCGGCCGCAGATGGCGTCGACGGGTGGGCGATGCTCGATGCGGATCCCGACCGGTATGACCTCGTCCTCCTCGATCGGACCATGCCGCGGATGGATGGGATGGCGCTGCTGCGGAAGATCAAGAGCGATCATCGGTTTCTGATCCTGCCGGTGATTTTTCAGAGTGCGCTCGCCAGCCGCGAGGAAGTGATCGAGGGCATCAAGGCCGGCGCGTACTACTACCTCACCAAGCCGTACGACGCCGAGATGCTGCTCAGCGTCGTCAGAACCGCGGCCGCCGACAGCGCGGCTGCGCGCGACCTGCAGAATCGCGTGAAGCGCGGCATGCAGGTGCTACAGCTCCTCGAGGAAGCACACTTCACTTATCGCACCATCGAGGAAGCGCGCGGGCTGGCCGCCGTTCTCGCGCGCGCTTGTCCCGATGCCGAGGCCACGGTGATCGGGCTGACGGAATTGCTGGTGAATGCCGTCGAGCACGGAAACCTCGGCATCACGTACGACGACAAAAGCGAGTTGCTCGCGAACGGTGCGTGGATGGATGAAGTTGCGCGCCGGCTGGAGTTGCCCGAGAACCGGGCCAAACGGGTCGACGTCGAATTCTCGCGAGGCGATGACGAGCTGCGATTCACCATTCGCGACCGCGGCAACGGATTCGAATGGACGCGTTATCTCGAAATCGATCCGCGGCGCGCCTTTGACCGGCACGGCCGCGGAATCATCATGGCGCGGCACGTCAGCTTCTCGTCGATCGAATACCGAGGGGCGGGAAACGAAGTCGTGGCCACGGTGCGATGCGGTGTTCCCGTCGCCGCTGCCGGCGGCGCCGCGTGAGCGCGACCACACCCACGCTCGCCCGCCGCCTCGGCGCGTTCGACGCCACCATGATCGTCATGGGCGGCATCATCGGCTCGGGCATCTTCATCAATCCCTATGTCGTAGCCCAGTCGGTTCACACACCGGCGCTCATCGTCGGCGCGTGGGCGGCCGGCGGCGTCATCGCGCTGCTCGGTGCGTTCGCGTACGCGGAGCTTGCGGCGCTGCGTCCCGAGGTCGGCGGACAGTACGCGTATCTGCGCGATGCGTATCATCCGTCGGTCGCGTTCCTGTACGGATGGGCGCTGCTGTTGATCGTGCAAAGCGGCGGGATGGCAGCGGTGGCGGCGACGTTCGCCAAGTACGTCGTGACGCTCACCGGCGTCGCCATCCCCGACTCGCTGCTCGCCGTCGTCACGCTGCTCCTCCTCACGCTCATCAACTGCCTCGGCGTGCGCAGCGGCAGCAACACGCAGACGGTGCTGATGCTTTTGAAGCTCGCCGCGATCGCGATGCTGGTCATCGCTGGCGCGACGATCGCCGCACCGCACGCGGCTGCGCGCGCGATGCTCGACGCGCCGATCTCGTCCGATCTCTTCATCCGCTTCGGCGCGGCGATGACGCCGGTGATGTTCGCGTACGGCGGCTGGCAGACGGCGAGCTTCGTCTCAGGCGAGCTGGCGCGGCCGCGGCGCGATCTTCCGATCGGACTGCTGGCCGGAATCGTGGGCGTGATCGCCATCTACGTCGGCGTGACCTACATCTGCGTCCGCGCGCTCGGAGCGGATGGACTGGCGCACTCGCCGACGCCTGCCTCTGCGGTGATGCGCCTGGCCCTCGGCGAACGCGGCGCGCAGCTCATCGCTGCCGGCATCGCCATCTCCACGCTCGGCTTTCTCAGCCAGAGCATGCTTACCGCGCCGCGCGTCTACTACGCCATGGCCGCGGACGGCCTCTTCTTCCGCAGCGTCGGCCGCATCAGCGCGAAAACGCAGGTGCCGGTGGTCGCGATCGCGTTGCAGGGAATCGTCGCGATCGTGATCACGCTCTCCGGCACCTACGAACAGATCCTCGGCTACGTCGTCTCGACCGATTTCATCTTCTTCGGCCTGACCGGCCTGGCGCTCTTCATCTTCCGTCGCCGCCAGCCGCCGGCGGGATTCCGCACGCCGGGCCATCCGGTCACGACCGCGATCTTCACCATCTCCTGCTGGATCGTCGTCATCGCCACGATCGCGAAGTCGCCGAAGAACAGCCTGATCGGATTCGCGATTCTCGCGGCCGGTTTGCCGGCGTACGCGTGGTGGCGGCGTAGTCGACTAGTGGATCGCGCTCACTAATCGACTGACCTACTAATCCACTGCTTACGGCGAAACGCGCACCGGAATCTTCGCGTCGGTCGCGCTCTGCGTCTGCTTGAACACACTCGTGGCCATGGCGATGACCGAGCTGACGTCGCTCAGGTTCGCCGGGATGATCATCGAGTTGCCGCTCTTCGCGAGCTGACCGAACTGCTTGATGTACTCCTCGGCGAGCCGCAACTGCATGGCCTCGTAGCCGCCCGGCGTCTTGATGGCGTCGGCGATCTGCTTGATGCCGTTCGCGGTCGCAATCGCAACCGACTGAATGGCCGCGGACTGCCCTTCGGCCTCGTTGATGGCCTGCTGCTTCTTCGCTTCCGAAGCCTTGATGACCTGCTGCTTGTCGCCGTCGGCCGCGTTGATGGCCGCGTCGCGCTGCCCTTCCGACTGCAGAATCGTGGCGCGCTTCTCGCGCTCGGCGCGCATCTGCTTCTCCATCGCCGCGAGCACGTCCTGCGGCGGATTGATGTTCTTGATCTCGTAGCGCAGCACCTTCACGCCCCATGCTTCCGAGGCCTTGTCCACTTCGCTGACGACCATGAGGTTGATGTTCGTCCGCTCTTCGAAGGTGCGGTCGAGCTCGATCTTGCCGATCTCGCTGCGAAGGTTCGTCTGCGCGAGCTGGGAGATGGCGTAGGTGTAATCGGAAATGCCGTACGACGCACGCGCCGGATCCAGGACTTTGAAGTAGAGGACGCCGTCGACCGCGACCTGCACGTTGTCGCGCGTGATGCATACCTGCTCGGGAACGTCGAGCGCAACTTCCTTGAGCGAATGCTTGTAGCGGACCGTGTCGAGGAACGGCACGAGGATGTGGAAGCCGGCGTTGAGCGTGGCCGAATACTTGCCGAGGCGCTCCACGATCCACGCGTTCTGCTGCGGCACCACGCGGGCGATGCGGCTGATCATGATCATGGCGAAGATGACGACGACCACGGCGACGAGAAGACTGGACATGACGTTCCTCCGGATGGTTGTTTACGACGCGCGTACGTAAATCGTCAGCCCGACGACCTCTGTGACGACGCAGCGTTGGCCTTTTGTTAGTGGTGTCTCTCCAACATTGCGCGCGGTCCAGCTACTTCCCCGCATCTCCGCTTTTCCTTCGGCTGAGACCGGCATATCGGAGATCGCCGTGGCCTGCTCGCCGACCAGCGAGTCGACCACATGCGTGACACTAAGTCCGAGTTTCCGCACGACGTACGGTCGCACGAAGATCAGCAGAATGACCGACGAGATGGAAAAGGTGAGGAGCTGTCCCCACAACGGCATCGGAATGCCGACGCCGACGATGATTGCGACGAGAAACGCGCCAACCGCGAAAAATCCGATGTGCGCCGTCGTCGCGAAAAACTCGATCGTGAGCAGCAGAAAGGCGATGAGAACCCAGACCCACCAATCCATTTTCGTGAGGAATCAGACTAGCACGTCTGCTACTGCAACTCGCTCAGCACGCTCTTCGCGATCGCCGGAATCAGCTTCACGTCATCCGCCGTCCCGCGCGTCATGATGACCAGGATGATCTTCCGTCCACCGGGCAGCTCGATGTACGCGGCGTCATGTCGCACTTCCGACGTCCAACCCGCCTTCGACCATTCGCGCGATCCCGCCGGCAACGACTCGCCGATGAACTCCTTGACCTGATTCTCATCCGGCCGCGGCGGATTCAGCGGACGTTCGAGCAGCGCCAGCATGGCATCACTATCCGCGCCGGAAATCGCGCGATGCCGCACGATCCACAGCAGCAGCGATGCGAACGAATTCGCGCTGGAGCGATTGCGATTCGGCCGCGCATCGCCGCCGAGGAGCTGCTTCTCGCGTCCGAACGGCCCGAAGCTCCACGGCTTGGCCATGGCGCTGATGTCGTATCCCATCGACGCAAACCACTTGTTCACCACGCGCCGCTTGTCGATGAACTTCGCCAGCGCGCGCCCTTCGAGATTCGGACCGGGACACGTATCGCTGACGAGATCGAGCAGGAACGCGGTGGCGTCGTTGTCCGACAACCGGATCATCTCCCCCAACGCGCGCGCCACTTCCGGATCCGTCTCCAGCTTCTGATGAAACACCTCGGCCATGATGTACAGCTTCACCACCGAGGCCGGATAGAAGGGAACGTCGCCATGCCAGTCGCCGCGATCGATCGTGGCCGGCTTCGTGACATCGATGATGCTGAGCGCAAGATTGTCCGCCGTCAGCTTCGGAAAATCCTTCAACGTCTGCTCCGCCGCATGCCGCAATACAAGTTCCAGCGCCGGATTCTTGGGGAGGTCAGTGAATTCGCGAAAGTTCGCGAAGGCGGAGGCGGCGGCGAAGAGAAGGACGACGGCTACTCGAATGCGCATGAGCGGATTGTAGTAGTCGCAAGGCGATGAATTCTGTATCGTTCTCAGATCTCCAAAAATCATATGACCCGCGTGAGGTGGTGGATTTCTGCCGCAGTCATCGCCGCGGCTGCCGTCTGGGCAGCCGTGGTGACTTGGCGTGAGCCTCGCGACCCATTGGTCCGCTTGGCGCGCGCGGCGGGCAAGTTCGACACGCGCCTTACGGAGGCGCGACTCAGCGGCTTCGCCTACCGGCCATTTTCCTCTCACCCGCAACCTCGTGACGCCGCTCATCTTCGCTTTCGCGCCCTCGCCGGCAAAGTCCTGCAGTCAACCGCCCACGACGATCACGCCGCCGGTGTCGCCGCATTGCTCCTCGGCGCGAACGATGACGCTGTAAAACGGCTCACTGCCTGCACGAAGACACATCCGACCGACGCGAGCGCGTGGAACGACTTGGCTGCCGCTCAATACTCGGAAGCATCCAGCAATGATGATCCTCAGCAACTGGTCACGGCGTTGGCTGATGTAGACCAGGCGCTCCGCATCGCGACGCTGCCCGAGGCGAAGTTCAATCGAGGTTTGATCCTTGAAAGCCTAGGTCTTGCCGCTGCCGCCGCCAAGCAATACGAAAGCTATCTAACCATGGACGCCTCGTCCGATTGGGCAAAGGAAGTTCGTAACCGCATCGACAGGCTGCACGCAACACCCACTTCTGCTGAACAATGGCAAACATCACTTCCTCAGCTCGAGCGTGCTGCGCGCGAAGGCAACGAGAATAGTGTGGCCGAAATCGTGCGCAATTTCACACAGGAGGCAGAGTCGTGGAGCGAAACGGTCTTTCTTGCCGAGTGGGGCGCGGCAACGCTACGCTCCGATACCGCAACCTCCAGTGATCGTCTCCGAATCGCTGAAGTAGTGGCGCATGCTGTCGCTGAATTCAGCGGAGACACATTTCTTCGTGATTCAGTAGCAGCGATTAACAGAGATAACGACCCAAACCGGCTCGCTACGTTAGCATCGGCATACGTCGAATACGATGCCGCGCGCAAGATGTACAGGTCACGTCGCGTTAGTGACGCCAGCGCATTGCTAGCCGCAAGCACCCTGAAGTTTGCTAAGGCCGGAAGTCCAATGCAGTTCGTAGCCCGCTATTACACGAGTTCCTGCCTTCATAACCTGATGAATGACGAAGGAGCTCTCGACTATATCAACGCCCTTCGCAATGAGGTCCCTGCATCGTATTCCGATCTCCGAGGCCGACTCTTATGGAATCTCGGGCTTATCTATGCGCGCCAAGGCAAGCAATACGCAGCCCTATCCGCAGAAACCGACGCCGCTACAATCTTTCAAAAATGCGGCGAGCAACCAAATGTCATCACGATGCTTGGACAGGCCGCGGCAAGCGAAGCGATTCTCGGCCGTCAAGCAGAAGCATGGCAAACGCGCCGAACTTTGTTTCGAGCGATCAGCCGGCGAGGCGACCTGGGCGAACTTCAGGTCGCGCTCGACATCGCGGCGCGCACCGAAATCGTCATGCAATCGTGGGCAACTGCGTATTCGCTCTTGACGATTGCTTCGGACAACGAACTCCGGGTGAATCCGCAAATCGCCGTCAACACGCTTTTGTGGCGCGCCTTAACCGCACAGCGGCTCGGCTTCAACGAATCCTCGCTAGCGAAGCACATCCGTGACGCTCGCGATGCCGCCTCTACCATACCCGACCAAACCCTTCACCGGCGCTCGGATGCTGACGTGACGTTTGCTCAGGCAGTGACAATCCGTGCTTCGCAACCTGCGCGCGCCTCTGCTCTGCTCGACCGATACATCGCGTTCGTGAAAGAAGAAGGCGGTGCCTTTCTTCTCCCTGAAGCGCTGCTCGAACGCGCGCTTGCTGCCCGATCGCTCGGCGACCAGTCGGGAGCCCGCACCACCTTAGTTGAAGCTGCCTTAATTCTCCGAAACCGCCAGAGCGCCCGGCGACTCGACGAATTTCGCGAGGCCTTCTTTTCTACTTCGGGCGCCGTCGCGCGGGAACTCTGTTCCGCCCTGCTTCGGGACGGAAATGTGAACGGCGCGCTGGTCGCACTGGACGACAGCCGCTCAGAAGCATATGGCGCGTCATCCTTCGATTGGCGGTCAATTCCCCGCGGAACAATTCTTCTGGAGTACGCGGTACTGGACGACAGACTCGCCGTCTTCATTGGACGACACGATGGCATCCGTGTTCGCTGGCAGAGCAACGCAGTGGTCGATCGTGTGTGCCCCGCTTCCACAGCCGGGCCAAACTGCGGCAATCTCCTCCTCACCCCGGCGAAGGAGTTCCTGGAAACAGTCACAGACATCGTCGTGGTGCCCGACCCTTCGTTTGGCAATGTACCGTTTGCAACCTTGCGCCTGCCGACATCGAACCGCTTCCTGATAGAGCAAGCCACTGTCACCGTCGCCCCGGGAGCCGCGGTGGCATTTCAGCGGCGTCCTGTATCTACGGATGGAAAACGTACTGGTCATGTAGTCATCGTCGGAGCCCCGCATCCAGACCAAGTTCGGTTCAGTGGGCTACCTCCACTGCCGTCATCCGAACGCGAAGCAAGGACGCTTGCCTTCCGGCACTCGGATGCAACGGTGCTCATCGGTCGAGCGGCAACTCCTCTTCATGTCTTGTCGGCCCTCGCGTCTGCAAGTACTCTGTATCTCTCCGCGCACGCATTCACGTCGTCCGATCCGAAGCGGTCACATATCGTACTTACATCCGATGGCGATAACGCAGGCGTTTTGTTCTTGAAAGATATCGAGCGGAAACGTTCCGACTCGCTTCGGCTCGTCGTTCTGGCCGGGTGCCGAACTGCGGCTGGCGCACAACGTTCCGCTGTCAGTAGCCTCGCCCTGGGGTTTGTGGCGGTTGGCGCGGAACAGGTTGTGGGAACTATCTCCAACGTAGAAGATTCAATTGCCGCGGACTTTTCGTCGTGGCTCGATGAGGAATTACGTACTTCGACCCCAGCCCAAGGCGTTCGTGCGGTACAGCTACGCATGTTAACGTCAGCGAATCCACGTCTTCGCGAACCGGAAATATGGGGAGCGTTCGAGATTTACGGGAGAGCAGAGAAACATAACAACATGTCCGTCACTATAAAAAGGAAGGTAACGACACCATGAAAATTCGGTTTCTCGGGCTAATCGTTCACGCACGGCTCTTCGATGACGGAACGCAGGTTGCGGTACTCATGCAGCATGATACGCACAACGCTATTTTGACGATCCCGGAAGGGTCTTTGAACGTCGACGAGACGACAGCAGAGCCGTATGCTCATGAAAATGGCGTGTACTGTTTCCGGCTTCGCGGGCACGTGACGAACAGCATCGGCGTGGGTGCTTCTAAGACATCGGGGGTGGACGAACTTCCACGCATCGAACACATGCGCACGGGAGGAGGCGATATCCACCCCAGCATCGTACGCCGCGAGGATCACCCGAATTTTCATTGCTTATTTGAAATACCGCGAGGCGGCGAATTCAGTGCAGAAGACTACTTCGTGTACGAGGGTATTCACCGATGGAATATTCATTGTGTACCGCGGACAATCCTCTACAGCCGAGAGACTACAGAGGACGTCGAATTCACGTTTCGTCATGATCAACATAAGCAAGTCGTCATTCACGGTGGCGCCGAAGTCTACGTCACGAACCGTTGCCATTGTGCCAACGAAGGTGAATCGGATCAGGTGGCCTATGGCAAGTTCTTTTCACCGACAGCCGATTCGATAACTCCCGTAACGATAGGTGCGTCGCCGACGAAATGCACAAAAGGTACGCCTGAAAAGCCCATTAGGACGTGCTCGGGAACGCTCAAAATAAAGTCCGATGACCTCGAAAGAGTCACCTTTGAAAACATAGACGTCGACTGCACAAGCAGCCGTTATCCCTGATTCGTATCGATTCTCCATCCCCGCACCTTCTCGGCCACCGCCTCCGGCGTAAATCCGAAGTGCTTCTCGACGTCCGCGAGCGGGGCGGAGGCGCCGAAGCGGTCGATGCCGATGATCAGGGCGTCGTGGTTGACGTATTTGTACCAGCCGGAGGAGCGGCCGGCTTCGAGGGCGACGATGCGGCTGCGGTCGCCGAGGATTTCGTTCTGATAGTCAACAGGTTGACGATCGAAAAGGTCGAGCGACGGGGCGGAGACGACGCGGGCGCGGATGCCTTCGCTGCGCAGCAACTCGGCGGTGCGGATGGCCAGTGAGACTTCGGAACCTGTGGCGATGAAGGTGAAATCGCCGTCGGCGTAGCCGTCGAGGACGTAGGCGCCGCGCCAAATGTCGTGCGGGTCGAAGGCAGGGCCGTGCGGGATGATGTCCACCTTCTGCCGCGTCAGGACGATCAGCGTCGGGCCCTCGTGTTTATTGCCGATCGCGTACGCCCAGGCCATTCCGGTTTCGACGCCGTCAGCCGGGCGGAAGAGGGTCATGTTCGGGATCAGGCGCAGCGAGAAAAGCTGCTCGACCGATTGATGCGTCGGGCCGTCTTCGCCGAGGAAGACGGAATCGTGCGTGTAGACGAAGATCGACGGGATCTTCATCAGTGCGGCCAGGCGGATGGCCGGGCGCATGTAGTCGGAAAAGATCAGGAACGTCGAGCCGTGGACGCGCAGCGGACCGTACAGCGTCATCCCGTTGATTGCCGCGCCCATGGCATGTTCGCGGATTCCGAAGTGCAGGTTCTTGCCTTTGAAGAGATCAAACGGCGGCGGATCGTTCACGTCGTCCTTCAACCGTTCGATGGAACCGCCGTTTTTGAAATTCGTTTTCGTCGATGACGCCAGGTCGGCTGCGCCGCCGACGACGAACGGGGCGATCTCGCCGATCTTCTGGATGACCTGATTCGACAACTCGCGCGTGGCGATCGCTTTGTCGGTCTTGCCCGACTCGACGAGCTGCAGTTCGTAACCATCGGGCAGCGAATGCGACCAATACGCGTCCCACTGCGCGGCAAGTTCAGGATTGCGCGCGCGCCACTCGGCCATCCCCTTCTCCCACTGCTTGCGCGCGCGGGCGAGCTTCTTCACCTTGCGCGCGAACTCGGAGCGAACTTCGTCGGGCACATAGAACGTCGGCTCGGCAGGCCACCCGAGGGCCACTTTCGTCGCCGCGGCCTCCTCGGCGCCGAGCGGTTCGCCGTGCGCGCGCGACGTGCCGTGGAACTTCGGACTCCCCTGCCCGATCACCGTCTTGGCCATGATCATCGACGGCTTGTCGGTGACCTTCTGCGCCTTGCGAATGGCCTTGCGCACGGCGTCGCGATCGTGGCCGTCAATCTTCTGCACGTGCCAGTGCGCGGCCTCGAATCGCTTCTTCACGTCCTCCGACATCGACAGGCGCTTGTCGCCGTCGAGCGTGACGTCGTTGTCGTCATATAAATAGATGAGATTCCCGAGCCCGAGGTGGCCGGCCAGCGACGCGGCCTCGGAACTGATGCCTTCCTCGAGATCGCCGTCGGAACAGATGACGTAAATCCAGTTCTGAACAGGCTTGAACGCGTCGTCAGTGTTGAAGCGCGCGGCCATCATTTTCGAAGCGATGCCCATCCCGACGCCGTTCGCGAAACCCTGTCCGAGCGGACCGGTGGTGACTTCGATTCCGGGCGCGTCGCCGTACTCGGGATGGCCGGCAGTCTTCGATCCCCACTGCCGAAAATTCTGCAGCTGCTCGAGCGTCATCTCCGGATAGCCCGTGAGATGCAGCAGCGAATAGAGCAGCATCGAGGCGTGGCCGGCGGAGAGGACGAAGCGATCGCGATCCTGCCACGACGGCGCTTTCGGATCGTGGCGCATGAAGTCGGTCCAGAGGACGAAAGCCATATCGGCCATCCCCATCGGCGCGCCGGGATGGCCCGACTTAGCCTTCTCGACGCCATCGATGGCGAGGAAGCGGATGGTGTTGACGCAAAGCTCTTCGAGCTTGTCCTTCTCCCCGATCTTCGGCTCGTTGTGGCTCTCCGCCTCGGCAATCGCGGAACTCGCCTCAGCCGCTCCGCCCGTCTGCTCGTCCATGCTTCCTCCGATGCGTGGCGACCAAGGGGTGCCAGCGGCGCGATTATATCCAGCAGGTCAGGAGCGACTGCGAACGCAACGCGGCACCTTCATCCGCCCGATTCGCGGATCACGAAATCACCGCCTGGCGATGCCGCCTTGAGCAATGCATCAAGTTTCGCGAGCGTCGGGACGGCGTCGCCCCGTTCATAGCGCGCGTAGGCGTTTCGCGATGATTCGCCGAGGCGGGATGCCATTTCGCGGAGGGATGCGCCGCTCGCTTCGCGGCGGCGCCGCAGCAGAAGAGCAGTCATTGCGCCGGCGTCACTTCCTGATACTTCGAACTCGCGGCTTCCGCGCGGATGAATGCTCGCACTGAAGCCAGGACGATCGATCATCGTCTCCAACCAGTCGCCGATCATTTCCAACGCTTCTTTGCGCGTGCAGCCTTGAGTCATCGCATCGAGCAGCGGGATTTCGGCGAGCCAGAAACGGCCGTCGCGAATCAGTTTGCCTTCGAATCTCATTTGCGCTCCTTGCAAGCACGCCGAAGGATCGCGCGCGCCAGAATTTCGTTGATCTCGTTGTGACGCGGAATCGCTTCCTCGCTCTGGCCATCACTCCAGACGTCGTGGCGGCCTCCGCTTCTCAGAAACCGCCATCCGCATTCGGTCAGCCGCCGTTCGAGATCGCGACGCTTCACCGCCAGAGTGTACACCTATCGGTGCGCAGACATTCCATACCGCATACCCACCCGGATCGCTCTCCGCGTGCCGAGGGTGAGGACGGGCGTCGCGCTGACTTCGATGCGGCGATTGGTGGCGTTTTCGATGGCGATCGTGGCGTCGAAGCGCGCGGCGATTGGATACGACGCGAATAAGTCCGCGACGGCGTAGCTGCGGAGGGGGAACTGGTTGATGTCGTCGTCGAACTGCATCGAGGACCAGCGGGTCTGGATGCCGGCGCTGCCGCGCGAGGGGGTGAAGGCGAGTTGCAGCGTGGCGGTGTTGCGCGGGACTTGCGGGAGACGCTTGCCGGCCAGGTCGCCGCTGGTGACGGTGGCATCGCAGAAGAGGTAGCCGGCGGAAACGCGCCAGAAGCTGGCGAGACGCTGTTCAAAATCGAGCTCGGCGCCGCGGGAACGGCTGCTGCCGAGGTTCCGGCGTTGGCGGGTGATGAGGGCGGGAGTCGAGGAGAGAGTCACGTTGGCGATCGTGTCGTCGGTCGACATCGAGAACATCGTCAAGCGTACAGGCCCGCTGCGGACGCCGGCTTCGATCGCGGACAGATGTTCGGCGCCGAGCGATTCGTTCGCGAGCGTCTGCACGTTGCCGACGCGGAAGTTGCGATAAAGCTCGTTGAGCGTCGGCGCGCGGAAGGATTGGTACGCGGCAGCGGTGAGAGCGAGATGTTCTGAAGCACGAACGAGCAGCGTCACGCGCGGGCTCCAGGCGTCGTCGCTGCGGTCGGCGAGTGGTGCGCCGTTTCGTTGCGCGTCGAAGTTGCGCCAGGCATCGAAACGGATTCCGGCGCTCAGCGTGATGCGCGGCGAGAGCGTGGCCACGTCTTCGACGTACGCGGCGGCGTTGCGCTGGCGGCCGGAGACGTCCGCATGCGTGATCTTGTTGTTGATGGCGGCGAACTGCAACTCGTCGCTGGCGCCGCTGACCTGGCGCGCGTCGCCGCCGGCCACGATGACGTTGCGGCCGATCGTCGAGAACCATTGCAGCGATCCGCCGCGGCCGGACGACGGCACGCGCTGATCGACGGTCAGCCGTTCGCTGTTGCGGTCGGGAGCGATCGCGGAAAAAGTCTGGTGGTAATCCTGATCGCTGCCGTAACCGCGCAGAACGAGCGAACCTGCGCCGGTTTGAATATCGGTCCCCGCGGCGATCTGACGGATGGCCGTGTCGTTGATCTGCAGCGGCGTGCCGTTGTTGCGCGACTCCGCGTAATGCGAGAACCGCAGGAATGAGCCGGAATGCCGGATGACGCCATCGAACGTCGTGTGGCGCGTATCCGCTTCGACGTCGACGCTTCCGCGCTGCGAAGGCTGAACGAGGATGTAACCCGAGGTCGTGAAGAAATCGGCGTCGACGCTGCCGTTCCATTCGCCGTGCTTCATCGCCGCGAACAGCGACGCGGTTTGCATCCCCTCATTTCCGGCGCTCGTTTCGAAGGCAACGTCATCATCATTGCGACGAATGAACTGCACGACGCCGCCCATCGCGCCGCTGCCGTACAGATCGGACGCTCCGCCGCGGACGACTTCGATGCGATCGATGGCGACGCGCGGCACGCGGCCCCAGTAAATCCAGCCGCCGAACGGATCGTTGAGCGGGATGCCGTCGTCGAGCACGAGCGCGCGCGATGCGCCGCTGGCGCCGACGCCGCGCAGCGACACGCCCTGCGACGTCGGGTTCGCGCTGCGGCTGCCGGAGCGGCGGAAGAGCGTGAAGCCGGGTACCTGGCGTAGCGCGTCGTCGGTCGTCGACGCGGCGGTGGTCTGCATCGCTTCGCGCGTGATCACCACCACGCTCGCCGGCGTGTCGCTCAGCCGCGTCTTCGTCTGCGTGGCGGTCACAACGATCGTCTCCGACGCGGCCGGTGGCGATGTTTGGGGATCGTCGACAAGAACGGCACAGAGGGCCAGAAATGCGAGCATCGGCAGCGGGTTACGATAGCGCAATGACCTCACGGAAATTCGCGCTCGCCGCAATTCTGCTCACCGCGTTCGCCGTCACCGCCGCCGCGCCGAACCACGGGCTCGATCCCGCCGGCATGGACAAAAGCGTGAAACCCGGCAACGACTTCTACGCGTACGCGAACGGCACGTGGATGAAGAACACGCCGATGCCGCCCGACCGCGCCGTGCTCGGCGTCTTCACGCTGCTTGAGGAGAAAGCGAGCGAGCGAACGTCTAAGCTGATTCAGGACGCGGACAAATCGAAGGCGGCGGCCAATTCCGAGGAGCGCAAGATCGGCGATTTCTACGCCGCGTTCATGGATGAAAAGGCGATCGAGGCGCGCGGACTGAAGACGCTCCAGCCCGAGCTCGATCAGATCGCGGCGATCTCCGACAAGTCATCCCTCGCCCGCATCCTCGGCAGCGAGCTCCGCGCCGACGTCGATGCGCTCAACAACACGAATTTCTACACCGACCGCCTTTTCGGTCTCTGGGTCTCGCCCGATTTCGACAATCCGACCCGCAACGTCGGTTATCTCCTGCAGGGCGGCCTCGGGATGCCCGATCGCGAGAATTACCTGAGCAAGGATCCGAAGGACGTCGAACTGCAGACGAAGTATCGCGCGCACATCGCGGCCATCCTCGAGCTCGCGCACGTCGCGAATGCCGCCGAACGCGCCGCGCACATCTACGCGCTCGAGCACAAGATCGCCGAGGCGCACGTCAGCCGCGTCGATTCCGAGGACGTGCACAAGGCCAACAATCCGTGGAAGCTGCAGCAGTTCGCGGTGAAAGCGCCCGGCCTCGACTGGGCCGCGTACTTCAAGGCCGCCGATCTTTCCGCGCAGCCGATGATCATGGTCTGGCAGCCGTCCGCGGTCACCGGGATCTCCGCACTCACCACCAGCGAACCGCTCGCGGTGTGGAAGGATTACCTGACGTTTCACGCCATCGACCGCGCGTCGTATCTGCTGCCGAAAGCGTTCGCCGATGAGCGCTTCAAGTTCTACGGGACGACTCTGTCCGGCGCGCCGCAGCAGCGCGCGCGCTGGAAGCGCGGCGTCAGCGCGACGAACGGCGCCCTCGGCGATGCCGTCGGCAAGCTGTACGTGAAGCACTACTTCCCGCCTGCGTCGAAAGCGGCGGCGCAGGCGATGGTGAAGAACATCATCAGCGCATTCGGTCACCGCATCGACAATCTGGCCTGGATGTCGCCCGCGACGAAGACGAAAGCGAAGGCGAAACTGAGCACGCTCTACGTCGGCATCGGTTATCCCGAACACTGGCGCAGCTACGACGGCCTCACGATCAAGCGCGACGACGCCCTCGGCAACGCCATTCGCTCGCAGCTCTTCGATTACCACGCCAGCCTCGCCAAGTTAGGCAAGCCGGTCGACAAGACGGAGTGGTGGCTGACGCCGCAGACGGTGAACGCGCTCAACGTCCCGATTCAGAATGCGCTCAATTTTCCGGCCGCGATTCTCAATCCGCCGTTCTTCGACGGAACTGCGGATCCGGTGGTGAACTACGGCGGCATCGGCACCGTGATCGGCCACGAGATCAGCCACAGTTTCGACGATCAGGGCAGCCAGTTCGACGCCGAGGGACGGCTGCGGAACTGGTGGACGAAAGAGGATTTCGCACATTTCAGCGCTGCCGCCGAGAGTCTCGCCGCGGAGTTCGACAAGTACGAGCCACTGCCCGGCATGCACGTGAACGGCAAACTGACGCTGGGCGAAAACATCGCCGACGTCGCCGGCCTCTCCGCGGCATACGACGGCTACCGCCGCGCGTATTCTGGAAAACAAGCGCCGTCCGCGGACGGCCTCACCGGCGACCAGCGCTTCTTCCTCGCCTTCGCGCAGGTGTGGCGCACGAAGTACCGCCCCGAGGCGTTGCGTACGTCGCTGATGACCAACGGCCATGCGCCGGGCGAGTTCCGCGCCGACACCGTCCGCAACATCGACGAGTGGTACACGGCGTTCAACGTGAAGCCGGGCGAGAAGCTGTACCTCGCGCCGAAGGAGCGGGTGCGGGCGTGGTGATTCACATCACGGCGCGTCGACCGTCGTCGTTTCTCCTCCGTTGATGACGACGGCGATGGTCTGCGTCACTTTTCCGTCGCTGCCGGTCAGCGTCAGCATGTACGAGCCGGGGGGGACCATTTCGAAGGGTCCGTTCGCTCCGGCGTGGAGCATGCCGAGGCCGCGTTGCGTGCCGCCGCCGGGAAGATCGAGCCTGGCGCGTTGCGGCGTGCGGGCGCGGATCAGGAGGGCGCCGGCGCGGACGAGCGTGACGGTCACGTCGGCGGGAGTGGTGAAGTTCTGCGTCTTGAGGACGTAGCCGCGTGCGCTGACGGCCGCGCTGTAGCTTCCCGGCGTCAGCCAGGCGCGGAACGTTCCGCTCTCGACGCGCGTGGCCTGGCCGCGGTAGCTGCCCGAGGCCTCCTGAATCATCACGTTCGCATCGATCGGCTGGCCGGTGGCGGAGTCGGTGACGCGGATCGTGATCGCCGGCGTCTGCTCCATCCGCACCTCGACGTCGGCCACGGAACCGTTTGCGATCACGACTTTTTGCGCCGCGGTGGCGTACTGCTCGCGGTTGACCTGCAGGTCGTAGGTGGCGTCGGGCAACGCGTCGATGACGAAACGGCCGTCGGAGTCGGTGGCCGCGGAGCCGTTGGCCGGCAATCGCGAGGTCAGCATCACGCGTGCGCCGGACAGCGGCGCGTTCGATTTCGCGTCGACGACGCGGCCGTGCAGCGTGGCGCCGTGGATGTCGATGTCGAACGTGCCGCTCGCGGCGGCGGTGTATCTCGTCTGATACATCGTCATCCCGGACGTGCTGACGCGCACGGAGTAATCGCCGGCGGAAAGGCCCGCGGCCGTGTACGTGCCGTCGGACGAGATCATGGCGTTGACGAACTGGCGCGTCGATGGCGCGGTCTCGCCGGTGACGTCGGGCGCAGAGCGGACCGGACGGCCGCCGATGGGGCTGAAACTGACGCTTCCGTTCGACACCGGCGCACCGCCTTTCGTCACGTGTCCGCTGACGGTGATCCCTTCTTCGAAATTCAGTTCCACCGCCGGCGCGGTGCCGTTTTCGATCACGATCGTTTTCGGCGGCGCCATGCGGCGCTGCCCGCCCGTGGCGAGAATGGCGTCGACGCGCACCTGGCCATCGGGCATGCCGGCAAGCGCGAAGTTGCCGCTGGAATCGGCGGTGGTCTGATTGCGAGACGTCCCTCCCGAAGCGGTGACGATGACCTGCGGGAGTTGCTCGGCGGGAACGCCGCTCACGCGGCCGTTGATGGTCGCGCCGGTATCGAGCGTCAGCGTGAGCGGCCGCGTCTGCGGCAGATCGACGTCGGTCGCTTCGCCGCTGACCATTCCCTCCTTGCGTGCGGTGACCTGGTACTTGCCATCGGTCAGGCCGCTCACGACGAACATGCCATCGCCGTCGCTCACGACCATTGGGCCACCGCGCCGGTCGCCGGCCGCCGAGGCAGCGATGAACGCGCCGGCGACGCCGCTGCCGGAACGATCGACGACGCGTCCCCGCAATTCCTTGCCGGGATCGAGCTCGACGTCGAGGTGGATGTCGTTGCCGGCCTTCACCTCGACCGGCTTTTGCGCGGTGACGAAGCCTTGTTTGTGGAACTCGATGAGGCGGTCGCCTTCGGCAATGCCGTCGAGTTTGTAGAAACCGTCGCCATCGGTCGTAGCGCCTGCGCCGGCGGCGGGAAGCTGCTGCGACATCATCGGCGCCATCCGTTGCGACGCCGGCCGCACATCCGCGCCGGCGACCGCTGCGCCGCCGGCAGTGACGCGTCCGGAGATCGTGGCGCCGCGATCGAGCTGAATATCCACCCCCGTCACCGTCTTCCCATCCTCGGCGGTGATATCGCCGCGCGTGCCCGATACGTATCCGGGGGCGCGGACGACGAGATCGACCGCGCCGGGAGGAACGTTGTCGATGGCGTAGGTACCGTCGTCGGCGTGAATCGTTTTTTCCGCGCGCGGCTCGGCGGGGACCATGCGCTGGCTGCGCGTCGGCAATCCGACCGTGAAATCGGTGACCGGCTGCTGCGTGGCGCGGTCGAGCACGCGTCCTTCGATGCGCGCGCCCCGAGGAATGGTCAGGGTGACGTTCTTGGCCGGCGCGGTAACCGTGAGGGGCGGCGAGGAAAGAATGCCGTCGCTCGAATGCGCGGTCAGCACGGTGGGACCGGAGGCGATGCCGATCAGTTTGAACGTGCCATCAGGCGCCGTCTGCGCGGAGCGCGGCATCACGCCGGTCGGCGCCTCCACCATCGCGTCGGCAGCGGGAGTGCCGTCGGGACGGACGACGCGGCCGCTGATCTCGACGCCGCGATCGACGGTCACGACGACCGTTGCCGCTTTCGCGGTGAGCATCTGATTCTGCAGCCGGACCGGCGACACGTCATCGCCGTACACCATGACGTCGTGCTTCCCGTCGGTCGTGCGCACGCTCATGAGACCGTCCGCGCCGGTGCGGTGACAATCGGGTTTGGATGGATCGGCGCAGCCGACCGACGTCGAGCGCCGCATCCCCTGCTCGCCCGTTCTGGAAACGTTCACCATCGCGTTCGGCACCGGCTGCCGCTGCTTATCGATCACGCGCACCTGGGCCACGAAACCGTGCGGCAGCGTGATGACGATGTTGTCTTTGACCTCGCCGGCCTTCCAGCTCTGCGCCGCCGTCGAGACCGTGACGTAATCGCGCTTATTCGCCAGGAGCGGCGTCGGAAACTGCGGCGAGGGGATGACGCGCACGGAGAATTCGCCGTTCGCATTCGTCACCGAGATGTGCGCGCGAGACGAGGCGGCGCTGTTCGACGAGACGAATGCCGTCGCGACCGGCTTGCGATCCTCGTCGATCACGCGCCCTTTCGCGTGTGCGAATGCCTGCGCTGCGAACGAGCGCGTGCGCGTGGCGGGCAACGTCACCGATGCCGATTCGATCGAGTACACCGAATGCATGCCGGCGATCTGGTAGACGCGCGGAAGCAGAGGTCCGGCCGTGAACGTCCCTTTTGCGTCGGTCACGGCCACGATCGAGTCATCGTCGGTATCGCTGATGGTCATCCGCGCGCCGGCCACCGCTCCTCCGCGGCTGGAGTCGCGAAGAGTTCCGGTGAACGTGACCCCGGGCGCGATGCGAATTTCGAGCGCTCCTGTCTTCGGCCGCGTGGCCATCCCCGCGTCGCTGCCTCGCACGGCCGCGATCGACTGCCAGCCGTCCGGCGCGTGCGCGATGGCGAACGTGCCGTCGTCGCCCGTCTGCGCCAGCGGCCAGCCGTTGATCGAAACGCTCGCATGCGCGACCGGACCCTTCGCGTCGACGACGCGCCCGCGCACGGCCACGCCGCGCGACAGTTTCACTTCGAGCCCGTTGTTGCCGGTGTGTTTGCTGATCGCATAGTCGGGATGAACGACATACGCGGTCGTGCTGCCCGGCGCCGGCACCTCGCCCGCCGCATCCGTCCGCGCGACGTCGATGCCGGAGACGACGATTGCGTTCGCGACCGGCTTCCCGCCGCTGGTGACGCGCAGCTTTCGCGCCGCAGGCGGCGCGAGAATGAGCGCGCCGAGGTCGTCGCCATCGACGGCGGCGATCGCGTTGCGCGCACGCGAGGGAGCGTCGATCACGACGTCGACTGCAACCGCGCCTTTCACATCCAGCGAAAACGTCCCGTTCTCCGCCGACTGCGCGCTGGCAATCGGCTCGCGATCGATCTTCCCTGCGAGGATCCTCGCCCCCATGACCGACGCGTTTTCCGCGGCATACGCCCGGATCGTCGCGCCGCCAATCGGCTTCGCCTCGGGATCGAGGATCGTGCCGGTAATGGCGGCATACAGGTTTGTGGAAGCAGTGACGGCGAGAAGGATGGCGAGCTTGCGCATGTCGATTCCGACGAATGATCGTTCCAGACGTTTCAGCGAGGCGAGGTCAGCGGCAGAAAAGTGTTTTTGCGGTTCTACAAGGTGGAGAACGTACCACCAATCAATGCAAGCCCCGTCCCGTCGGCGTAGCCGGCGTAAGAACCGTAGCCCACGGCTTCCAGCCGTGGGAACGAGAGTGCCGAGGGTTTGAGAGCCCGCTTTTAGCGGGCGAAAGAAAGCTTTCTCTCGCCCGCCAAGGCGGGCTCACAAAATAGCGCGATCTACTCCCCACGGCTGAAAGCCGTGGGCTACGGTTCTTACACCGGCTTCGCCGGCCGGACAAAACTCCACCTATTGCAGAGTTTCGTTCGATTCCGCCTCCCCTCCCGCACAATTTCCGGCACGAACCTTGAGAAGGAAGGGTGTGATGGAAAAGCGGCTTTGCGATATCTGCGGTCATTCGCGCGCGGCGCATGTCGACGGCGTCCATTGCGCGTTGTGCCGTTGCAGTTCGGAGCGGCCGGCGGTCGTGCAGGAGTCGCTCGTGTTCCGCAGCGCGCTCCCGATCCGCACCGCGCGAATCGGACGAAAACGGTAACCGCATCCGAAGGATTACTTCGGCCAAAGCCGTCGTTGCGTTCTCCATGAGCGAAAAGGCCACGAAAACTTCCAAGACCGTCACCGTGTCCGAACGCAACCTGCAAAGCGCCGCACTCCGCCTGCTGCCGAAAAACAACAAGCTCGTATCGCCCGAGGTCGATTACCTTCGACGCGTTCTGGGCGAGCGCGCCACGCAGCAGCAGATCGACGAGAAAGTGCTGCAGGTCCGCAAGCTCCCCTGGTCGGAAATCGTCCACGATTGAACGAGCCGGAACTCCCTCCCGAAGAGACGCCGCGCGCGGAACCCGCGTGCGATTCCCCATTGCCCGCCGAAACCCCGCGTCCTGAAATCCGCGCCGCATTCGAGCCTACGTGTTGCGGTTCGGGCTGCGCGGACTGTCCGTTCTGACGCGCGACGAGTTGTGAAGTAGCAGTGCCACGATCGCTGTCGGCACCGCCGACGACGCGATGTCCACGATGCCGTGGTAGCGCATGAAGATCTCCAGCGCGAAGTAGAGCAGCACCGCGACCGCAAGAGGAATCGCCCATCGGCGATCGAACGCGCCGATCGATGCCGCCAGTGACGCCGCAAACGCCGAATGCGTGCTGTAGTCGAGACCGAATGACGCCCAGATCTGGTTGCGATCATCGATGAACCGAACAAGGTACACGATGCCAATCGCTGCGCCGGTGGAAAGGTAGTAGGCGATCGTCGATCGCGTACTTCGCGGCGTCCGCAGGAAAGGCACGATCAGCGCGAGAATCGCCAGCAGCGGGTTGAACGAATTGGCGATCGCGCCAAGCACGCTGTGAGCCTATCGCAAGGCGTTATCATGTGAAGCGCACTTGACATGGCCCACACCGTCCAGAACCGCGTCAAAGAGCTCCGCACAGCCCTCGGCTGGACGCAACAACAGCTCGCCGATGCCGTCGGCGTCTCCCGCCAGAGCATCAATTCGATCGAGCGCCAGCGCTACGAACCGAGCCTCGCGCTGGCCCTGACCTTCGCCCGCGTCTTCGGCTACGCCACCGACGAAATCTTCCAACTGGAGGAGAAGAAATGAAGCTCCCCATCTTCGGCACCATCGACGAACGCTTTCTCAACCACCGCCTCCGCTCCACAAGCATCGGCGGCCTGTCCGCCGTCCTGCTGACCGGAATCCTCTTCTTCTACAACCTCTCGCACCACGTAATCCGCTGGGATCTCTTCGCAATCGTGGTCACCGCCGGGGTGGTGAAGGTGAGCGTGATGGTTTGGTACCGGATGAGGGATTAGGTTCTTACGCTTCATCGCTCGTCGAATTGCCGCCAGATCGCGACCTCCTGCAGCGCGTCATCGCTGCAGTGCAGCGCACCATCGCTGCAGTGCAGCGCACCATCGCTACAGTGCAGCGCACCATCGCTACAGTGCAGCGCACCATCGCTGCAGTGCAGCGCACCATCGCTACAGTGCAGCGCACCATCGCTGCAGTGCAGCGCACCATCGCTGCAGTGCAGCGCACCATCGCTGCAGTGCAGCGCACCATCGCTGCAGTGCAGCGCGCCATCGCTACAGTGCAGCGCGCCATCGCTACAGTGCGGCGCGCCATCGCCGCGGTGTCGCGCATCATCGCCGCAGCGTCGCGCGCCATCGCCGCACTGCGGCACGGAGCCGCTTCATCTGCGTTTTATCTGCGCGATCTGCGGATAAGCCGTGTCATCAACCCGCAGGCCAGGCCATCGCCTCGGCGACCCCGGCAACGCCGCCGACAGCTCCTCGATGTGCGCGCTGGCGATGCCGTCCAGCTCCCGCGTCAGAACGCCGCTGACGGTCGTCTCCTGCTGGTCCGCCCGATACTCTGCAGATGAACGCAGATCTTCATCGATGGGAACCGCCCGACTCTCATCTGCGCATCTGCGGACGAATTGATTTTGGATCTCAGGTGGTGGGGAACGTCGAGACGATCGTGCCGCAGCCTGGGTTCTGGTAGTTCTCGAATCCCACAGTAACGGTCGTGTAGCCATCCTTCGAGTACTTTACGGTCAGCGTCGTGATGGAACCGCACCCTGCGGCGAGGGAGCTTACGGCTCCGGTATTCATCAGACTTGCAAACTGCTTCGCCGATTTCGCCTGATTCGCGGCTTCGAGCGCCTCGGTCAAGGAACGTTTTGCGCCGGCGCTTACCTTCGCGCCTTTCTCCGCCTTGAATTTACCCTGGAGCGCCTTCGCAGGATCGATCGCCTTGAGAAGCGAATAGAGCACTGGTGCAGGGATTGGTACGAGTGACGTAGCTGGCATGACAGCCCTCCTTAATGTTTGTGTTGCCAGACCTACGCGTCACTCACACAGATGGATGTACAGGAATCGGAGTCCTCGCCCTTCCGAGTTGATGGCAACGACAACCTCCGTCTGCCTTATGTAGCCAAACCTAGCAACTGTAGTCATCGTAGCTGGCCACCTCGTGAACCAATTCACCCGGACCGGCGGCAGACGACAGGAGGACCGACATCGGGGACCAGCTGTACTTCGGGCTCATGGTGACGATGAGATCGAGCTTCCCGTCGCCGTCGAGGTCGCCCGCGACATAGACCGCGAAATGCGGTTCGTCGCCCTCGCCCTTCAACGCATACAGGACCTGTCTCCGGCCTTTCGTCTCGAGGATGAGCCGGGCGTCCCTGTAGCGGGGACCGGATGTCTTCAAGGCCAATCGATACCGATTCTTACCCAGGCGCATCTCGATCGTCTGGCCAGGACGGATCCCGCCGAGGGACGGATCGCCCGAGTCGTGAACCCACTCCGGAAGATGGACCGGTCCCACCTTGAGGCCGGGAACTCCGTGGAAGAGGAACTCTGCACCAGCCGGCTTCGAATCCACCTCGGTCAGTTGATAGGACCCCGTCCCCTCGCTCTTGAGCACCACTACTTTGGTGCGCGCGATCCGCATGGTCTTCCCGTCATCAAACAGGGCGAGCCAGCCAATACGCGGAAGTTGTTCCGGTGACATCCAGTGCCCTCGGTCCTGGCCGGCCGTCAAGACGAATCCGTTCTGTGACTGCTTACCGGCCCGCTGCTTCGCTTGCACGGGCGGGATGGCGATCTGGATTTGCATCGCGATGAGAAGTCCGAGGACGATCGGGTGCCTTTTCATGATCCTTCTCCATCAGAATCGAAGACTGGCCGAAAACAGCAGCCACGATCTGAATCTAGGCTGTCAATGTGACAGAGCCATGGCGAAGTCGAGGCATGGTCAAGGCGAAACCAAACCGCGTTTGCTGCTCCCCCGATCGCAGCATCAATGCCGGTTCCGTACTGGAATCAAAACCGAAGGCGGCGCTCCGGGCATCGGAGAGCCGCCGTTCGACAACGCACCCGGCCGATTGAATGTGGTGGTGAACTGGTTCGAAGAGATCCGGCGGAGGTGAAGGGCGGAAAGTTGTAGACGTTCGCGTCTCGCCCGACGAACCAAAGATCGCCGACGAGCTTTCGCGGTACGAGCTCCTCGTTCCCCAAAGCCTTACTCAGCTCGTGATGGCGAATCCACCAACGCATCCCACCACCACCAGTCATGAAGTACGTACACCACCCGTATTTCGTCACAGGCAATCGAGGAGTAGACCGCGCAATTCGAAGATGCTGAATTTCGAACCTCCGAAGGAAATTTACAAGTTTCCGAAAACCACCGGGTAGGGAAATACCGATTGTTCGCTTCGCCGCCGATGGTCCCTTCAAACTCGCCGCGCTGCTCTTGGAACTGCGGCGACTGCGCGGAGATGTGAATGCCGCCGGCGAACACATTGCTGATGACGAAGTGGCCGTTGCGGTCGGCGCTCAGCGGCGCGCCGAACGAGCCGGGCGTCTGGAAGGGCCACGACAGCTCGCGGGCTCAGTAGCGCGCCGGCGGCACCGGCGCGCCATGGCCGTCGACGATCATGCCGTCGACGCCGGCCTGCTCCTGCAGGATCACCACGAGGTTCGAGACTGGCCCGCCGTGCAGCGGCGTACGCGCGTCGACGTAGCCGGTGCGGTAGCCGCCGTCAAGCGAGTATTCGGCCTGCTGCACTCAGCGCCGCTCGTCGTGGAAATTACTGGAAATAGCCCGTCACGTCGAGAAGCACATGGACGCTGCCCGAGTTGTTATAAACCGACAGATCGGTCGAGTTCGCGGAGACCGCAACAATGGCACCGTTAGCTAGCGACGGATCATTTTGGGTGAAGTTGATGGTCGACACCACAGGTTTTGCACCTCCCGACGGCCAAAGCGTAAGAAAGCTCGCGGCGGTCGGGGAGACGATTGTTACGTTGAGCGATACTGCCTTGGCTGTTGAGGGAACTCCGCAGGTTCCACGAATGGCGAAATTCCGCTGCGAGTCGTTGCCCATCATCGGCCCGCCATTGGTCGAAACCGGGTTGCGCGTGTCGACGACGCGACACGGTGCGATCGCGAAGAACTGAAGCCCGGTTTGCGCCGTCGCGGACGTCGCTCCAAAAAGGCCAACAATCGTTAGAAGAACCAACCTCGAGATAGTGCGCATATTCATTTGAAGTACCCCGATACATCGATTAGAAGGTCGAGAGGTGCTGTCGCGCCGTTAAAAATATTGATCGAGCCATCGCTACCGATCGTGACGCGCGCATTGTTAGCCAGCGTACGGCCCGGGGTGAAGTTGATCGTGCTTACGACAGGCCTTATGGTGTTTACAGGTCCGGGATACAGCGTCATAAACGCAGTTTGCGAGGGATTCACGACCGTGACGTTGACGGCAAGCGAGGTTGCGCCTGCCAGCACTCCGCATATCCCCGTAACTGGAAGAGTTCGCACGCCCATCCCTAGAACGGCCCCACCGCCGCGCGTGTCGAGGATGCGGCAGGGAGACAGAACGT